>ERZ761603.3033-NODE-3033-length-11044-cov-5.697425_pt1 | contig 11044 bp, 6 predicted proteins | sample MGYA00511879_ERZ761603 | MGnify/ENA primary metagenome ERZ761603 (study PRJEB28899, sample SAMN02850040) | bioreactor sludge metagenome | biome: EBPR Sludge; feature: EBPR Bioreactor; material: flocular biomat | place: Australia: Thorneside Wastwater Treatment...
AGGTGCCGATTTCGCCCTGTCGGCCACCAGAATTCCTCTCTTTTCTCTATTTTGTCTAGCCCGGTCAAGGCGCGACACCCTGTAACCATGCGGTTTTCCGGGTGGTGGTTTGCACCACACATTGCATAGCGGTGGGGTTTCGAAACTCACAGGCGCTTCGGTCTTGTCGCAGGGCTGTCACCCCGCATTAGCTTCAAGCAGCTGAACCGTGGGTTACCGCCGAGCAAGTCGCCCAGCATCTAGGCGTTGTGAAGGACACCGTCTACCGCTGGCGGGAGCGCAAAGGCCTGCCAGCGCATAAGATCGGGCGGTTGTGGAAGTTCCAGTTGTCCGAGGTGGATGAATGGGTGCGCGCTGGCGGTGCGGATGAAAGCAAGGAAGAAATAGGAGGGTCGGCATAGGCATGAACGAAGCGGCCTGCGAAAGCTGCGGCGGTGCGCCAAGGGGCAATGCAACGAAAAAAACCTCAGCCATTGACTCCATCGCAAAGCTATACAAGACGCCGTTACCGTCAACGCGCACGGGCCCGCTCTACAACGCCTTCTCTTATCCGACGAAGATCTCCCCTGAGGCAATCGCTGTCTATATCGCCGCTCACACCGAGCCTGGGGCGACGGTGCTTGACGCGTTCGGGGGTAGCGGCACGACGGGCATCGCCGCGCTGCTTTGCGACCGTCCCACTCCAGAGATGATGAGGATTGCGGATTCTTTGGGGGTACAGCCTCGGTGGGGCCCGCGACACGCTCATCTTTTCGAAATTGGCGTCTTGGGTTCGTTCGTGTCCGAGACGCTGTGCCATCCACCGGAACCCGAAGCGTTCGCTCGGGCTGTAGATGAACTCTGCCGACAAGGTCAGGAGATGCTCGGATGGCTCTACGAAGCCAAGGACGAGATGGGCCGAACGGGAGTGCTTCGCCATGCCATTTGGTCGGACGTCCTGGTCTGCCCACACTGCAAGGCGGAAGTCTCGCTCTGGGACGCAAGCGTGAAGACCAAACCGCTGGCCATGGCCGACTCATTTTGTTGCAAGGGCTGCCGCAAGCAAGTCGCAGTCGAAACCTGCGAACGGGCGACCGAAGTCGCGGTAGACGCTTTTGGTCGGCAACAGATCTCGAAGAAGCGCGTCCTCGCACGCATTCATGGCCGAAGCGGGTCTACGAAGTGGCAGCGGCCTCCCACGGAGGACGATTATGAGCTACTGGCTAGGATCACTGAGACGAAGCCGACGAAGTCCGCCCCCTACGCGGACATTCAGTGGGGCGAACTGCGGCGCGCGGGCTATCACTTGGGCATCGACAAGCTCCATCACTTCTACACGATGCGCAACTTCATCGCGATGGCTGCGCTCCTGGAACTCGCCTCTGCATTCCCGCCGGACGTGCGCGACGCTCTGCGGCTGCTGATCCTGAGCTACAACGCTAGTCACTCCACACTTATGACGCGCGTAGTGTTGAAAAAAGAGCAAAGCGACTTCGTGCTCACGGGCTCTCAAAGCGGGGTTCTCTACATCAGCGGTCTGCCGGTTGAGAAGAACATCCTCGAAGGAGTACGCCGCAAATCCAAGGCGTTTATCGACTCGTTCAGGATGCTGCATGGGAGCCGAAGCCGAGTGGTTGTCCATAACACGAGCAGCGAATCAATGCCGCTTCTGGCGCACTCGGTAGACTATGTCTTCACCGATCCGCCCTTCGGCGACTACATTCCCTACGCTGAACTAAATCAGATCAATGAGCTGTGGCTGGGGCGCACGACCGACCGCTCGCGCGAAGTGATTGTGAGTCCGTCGCAGTCGAAGGGCGTCGCCGAATATGGCGCGATGATGGGCGCTGTATTCAAGGAGGTGGCGCGCGTACTCAAGCCCGAGGGTGTGGCCACCGTGGTCTTCCACTCGGCGCACTCGGAAGTGTGGCGCGCGCTCGTGCAGGCTTACACCACGGCAGGATTCGCGGTCGAAGCGACAAGCGTCTTGGACAAGATTCAGGCGAGCTTCAAGCAAGTAGTCTCGACCGTCTCGGTTAAGGGTGATCCTCTCCTACTGCTATCAAAGCGTCAGGTAGACCACTCGAAGGCCCAGTCTAGTGCCAAGATCGCCGCCGACGTGATCCGCGCGGCCCAAAACGGGGCGAAACTCGATCCTCAGCGTCTCTACTCGCAGTTCGTGGGCATGTGTTTGGAGCTTGGGCGGAGTGTGGACATGGACGCTAAGACGTTCTACGCGTTAGCCCAAGCCGAAACCCTTCCAACGACGCTTGGTGCAGCACTGTGAAGCAGGCGCGCAGTTCATCGCCGGAGCCGAGTCGAACTGCAGACGCGGAGCGGCGCAAGCGCTTGGGCCAGTATTACACCGGCTCAGGGCTCGGGCGCCTGCTGGCCGCGCTTGCCCAAGCGGATAAGGCGAAGACCATCATCGACCCAATGGTGGGCTCGGGTGACCTACTCGCATCATGCCTTGAAATCGGCGCGAAACCGGAACTTGTGGCCGGCGTCGAGATCGATGCGCTCTCGATGGACGTGTGTCAGAGCCGACTACCCGTTGCGAGCTGCCTCTTGGGAAGCGCTTTCGACCCGGACGTGATTTCAAGCTTGCCCGCGCAGGCGTGGGACTTGGTCATCGCCAATCCGCCCTACGTGCGGTATCAGTCCTTTTCCGACAAGGCCGACACAGCTCATGCACTGCCCAGCGCGATGCAGATTCGTACGGGCCTGCTTCAGTCGCTGCAGCGACTTCCCGCGCTCGACGATGAGGACAAGCGGATCTTCGCACACCTGGTTAGCGGCTACTCCGGGCTGTCGGATCTCGCCGTGCCGTCGATGATTCTCTGCGCTGGGTTGGTCAAGCAAGGAGGGAGGCTTGCGCTCGTAGTGCCCGAGTCTTGGCTTAGCCGCGACTACGCGACCATCGTCCACTACTTGCTGTTTCGTTGGTTCGACATTGAATTTGTCGTCGAAGATGAGCACGCGTCGTGGTTCGACGATGCCCAGGTGAAGACGACGCTGATAGCCGCCAAGCGCCTGAAGCGACGAGCTTCGGGATTGTCGCGGCCGGAAGGTGCGAGTTACTGCCACATCGCGATCTCGGCAGCGGCAGCCAGCCCCCAAAGCCCCATCGGACGGATCGCACTGCCCGGCAAGGTAGCGGAGAAGAGCTTCGCCAAGCAGGCGCGGCTATGGCTGCGCAGCACGTCGAGCCACACCACTGGCTTGGTACGTGCGCGGCCCGTCTCGTTGAAGTTGGCGTGCAGGAATGTGATCGCCGCTGCTTCGCACCAGAAGTGGTTTGCGCTCATTGGCGAAGATGAGAGTCTGACGTCGGATGGCATCAACATTCCGCATGAGATCCACGACTGGCTCTCGCGTCGCGGTCTATCCCCCGCCTTCGACACGTTCGAGTTGCAGGGTGTGGCGGTGGGCCAGGGCCTGCGCACGGGAGCCAACGGGTTCTTTTACGCCGACGGCGAGCGCCATGGCCGTGAAGTGGCACTCACGTTCTCAGGGCCGCTTTCTGGCCTCACGGCCAAGGCTCCTTCTAGCATCGCCAAGCCCGTCCTCAGGCGTCAATCCGAGCTGCCCGATAGCTTTGCGGTGTCGTCAGCAACGACTAGGGGCTACGCGCTCGATCTTCGCGGCCATGCCCTGCCCGAGGACATACTGGAGGCCGGCGACTTTGCCTCGGCGCCCTACGAACCCATGCCGACGGAAGTGGCTGCGGTCGTGAAGGCTGCGGCACGGGCAAACTTCGGTACGTCCAAGAAACCTCAGAAGGTCTTCGAGCTCACAGCGGTCTCCCCGAATATTAGGGCTGCCTCGCGCGGGGCGCCCGCTCGGCACTGGTATATGTTGCCGAACTTTGCGTCTCGGCACAGGCCGGATGTGTTTCTCGCACGAGTCAACGCGGCAACGCCGAAGGCCTACCTCAACGAAGGCCGAGAGTGCCTGATCGACGCGAATTTCTCAACCATGTGGACGAATGCCACGTCGAAGTGGAGCGCGAACGCGCTCCTCGCATTCATGAACAGCGCGTGGGCTCACGCGGTGATTGAATTCTCGGGCGCAGTCATGGGTGGAGGCGCCTTGAAGGTCGAAGCCACGCACTTGCGCCGCTTTCCCGTCCCCAGCCTAAGTGACGATCAACTCCGCCGGCTCGATGGACTCGGCGCCAGCCTCGCGAAGGGCAAGAGCGTTAACGAGATGATCGCGGCGATCGACGCGGTGATCGCAGTCTCTCTCGGCTGCGACGAGGAAGGGATGAGGGAACTGAGAGGCATCGCGCACGCGGGACAGGCGCGCCGAGCCAAGCACAACAACAGAAAACAAGGGGGGAGCGATGGGGACGAAGTATGTTGAGGCTCAGGGCAAGGCGTTCCTAAAAGAGGCCGTGGCCCTCATGAGCGAGGGCAAGGCAGAGGACGTGCTGCGCCATGCCCTTTCCGCCAAGCTGCCCCTGATGTTTCCCGAAGAGCCATGGTGGACCAAGGCGCACGTCTCCGGCACCGAGTCGTTGGCGAAGTTCTACGAACTAGGCTCTAAGAAGTACGGCTTCGTGGACGTGTTGGTGGGCTCTACGGTCATCGAATACGAGCGCGACCTGAACGCGTCTGGCACATTCGACCATGGCCTGCACCAAGTCAAGCAGTATTGCGCGTCCCAGCTCAATGCCGGTACGCCTCCAGATCTTCTCGTGGGTGTGTTGTCGGACACCGTTCGCTGGCATGCCTTCGGAGTGTCAGGCGTCAAGGAGATTTCTGCTGTTCCCGGCGCGACGACCTACGGCCCTGAGCACATTGAGCTCAATCTAATTGAGGCATGCGACCTGTCGGCCGCCGGCAATGTCGAGGCCAAGAGGCTTGGCGACTTCCTCATCCGGCATCTGGGACGTGAAGGCGGACGATTGCTCGCCGCGTTCACGCTGGCGAAGGACTTGGGCTTTGAGAGCCCCTTCTGCCAAGCGCATCTGGATCCCATCGAGAAGCTGGCAGACCTCGCCTTCAAGAGCGACCCGACCTACGCGGGACTGATCACGAAACTCTGGACTGACTTTGTGTCTTACCTCGGAGGCGAGGCGGCCGCAGGCAAGTTCGACATGAGGTCTTATGTGGGCGAGCTCTACATCCTCACGCTTGCAAAGCTCATTTGTGCCAACGTCCTAAGCGGCAAGGGATTGGTCAGCGACGATGCGGAGTTGCAGTCGGTCCTAGACGGATCGTTCTTCAAGGTGCGCGGACTTCCCAACCTCGTCGAATACGATTACTTCGGCTGGCTCAACGCTAGCCCCTATGTGTCCGATCTGGTTGATGTCGCTCGCGACATCCAGGACGACCTTCGTGCCTACGACTTCGCATCATCGCCCGCCGAGGATCTGTTTGGCTCGCTGATGGCGCAGCTCGCCGCGCGCTCGCAGCGGCTGCTTCTCGGCCAGGAGTGGACGCCTGCATGGCTCGCGGCGAAGCTCGTGGAGCTCGCGCTCTCGAAGATTCCCAAGGAGCAGAAGCCGAGGTTTCTGGACATGTGCTGCGGTTCGGGCGCGATGGTGGTCGAGACCGTTAAGGGAGCCCAAGCCAGGCTGCTCGCTTCCGGCGCTAAGCCGGGCGACCCGGCGGCGCTGAACGAACTGGTCGCCGCCATAACTGCTTTCGACATCGATCCGCTCGCCGTGATACTAGCGAAAGTGGGCTGGGTGCTGGCGAGCAAAGAGTGGCTCGTTCCCGGCCACGAAGCGCAGATCCCCGTCTACCACGCCGACTCATTGTTCGCGAACACACCGGTGACCAAGGTGTTCAGCGCGACGGGCGAAGAGCGGCGAAAGCTGCGGCTCGACACCGAGGAGTTCGAGCTGCCTAAGTTCCTGATCCAATCGAAGCGCCAGGCGTTCTTCGACGCGCTGCTCTCGCGCGGATACGAGATGGCAATGAGCAGCGCGAGCTCAGTGAAGACCACTCTCAAAGATCACGATATTGAAGTGATGGTGGACTCGGTCGCGGCCGACACGGACGCGGCCCTAACTGCCGACGAGCGATCCGCAGCCTTGCAGTTCTGCGGACACCTTCTTCGCGCGCTCGAAGTTCTACAGCGGGCGGGTCGCAATGGCATTTGGGCCTTCGTGCTGAGAAACAGCTTCCGTCCGGCCTTGGTAGCAGGGCGCTTCAATGGCGTCGCCACCAACCCCCCTTGGCTGGCGCTCAGTAAGATCGGGAGTAACCCGTATCGTGACGCGTTGAAGGCTAAGGCGGACAGGTATGGGATCAAGGCTCCGGGAGCCTCGCACCTGCACGTCGAGATCGCGACAATCTTCCTGCTGCACGCCATCGACCGCTACCTCACGCCGGGAGCGGTGATTGCGTGTATTCTTCCCGACACCGTCCTCAACGGCACTCATCATGAGCCATTCAGGTCGGCCGAGTACCTATCAGCGAGTCGCCCGGTGCCGTTCGATCCGAAGGAGATTTGGAAGGTCGCGAGCCAGACCTTCAAAAACGAAGCGATTGTGCTGTTCGGGCGCAAGGCGCAGCCTAGGGCACCGGCCACGAAGTTCGTTGGGCGCGAGGTCGGGCGGTATTCCGATTCGAATACCACGTATCACGTCGTCACCTCCGGCGGCAGGACAGCCTGGACGACGGAAACGCCCGCCTCCGCGATAGAGGTGAAGTCAGCAGAATCCATCGGCCCGCTGTTTCGACAAGGAGCGGATGTCATGCCGCGAGGCATCATATTCCATGCCGCGCTGAAGAATGGAGGCGGCTGGAATCTTGGGCCTATCACAGCGGCGTCCCCGCTTTACTATCTGCGCTCCGATGGCAAGGTCTTGGCGGACTTCGCGCTCACCGCCAGCGGCGTTAGCGACCAGGTAATGTTCGATGTGCTGCTTTCCAAGCACTTGGCTCCATACGAGCTCGCTACGGGTGCCAAAGGTCTTCTCCCTCTCAAATATGGGGCGAGCGGATGGGAGGTGCGCACAGGACCCGCGCTCGCCGCGCTTGGAGGCTCCACTGCCGGAGCCATCAAGAAAGCGCTCGCCGCCAACAACAATAAGACGCTGGATCAGTTCTTCGCCAGAGTCGACACAAATCGCAAGAAGCTCACGAACCAGCGGTGGACAGGCCAGGACTGGCTCGTTTTTGCGTCGGCAGGCGGGAAGCTTCCATGCGCCGCATATGTTCGAGGCGATCAGATTCCTTGCGCGAAGACCATCATCGATCAAACACTCTATTGGGGCAGAGTAGGGTCTGAGGACGAAGCGATCTACATCACCGCCTTGATCAACAGTCCTGCCGTCATTGATGTGATCGTGGCCCACCAACCTCGCGGAGCTTTCGGAGAGCGACATATTCACAAGTTGGCGTTTGACAGGACCCCGATGTTTGATCCGACTAATCCAAAGCATTGTGCCGTTGTTAAAGCCGCAAGGGCGTTGCTATCCGCGTGGTCTGTGCGGAGAATGCAATCCGATATCCAGCAGTTACTTTCTCCTGACAAGCACATGATCACGCGGCGCAAGAAAATCCGCGCAGCGATCGAGAGCCTCCCTGGATGGACAGCTTACGCCAGGGCGGTGGCCGCTGTGTATGGGCTTTGACCATTACAGCTCCGACTTTGGGAATAGTCCTCGCGATGATCTGGAAGCCCTGCGTACTGAAAATGCACGCCTGATCTCGCTGCTGGAATCCCGCGGCATCGAATGGCGTCTGCCACCCCCGCCTGCTGCACCAGATCCAGAGCCCGAGCCCTCACGGCTCTCCACTGGCGAAAAGGTCGTACTATTCCGCCGCCTGTTTCGGGGACGAACCGACGTGTATCCCGTCCGGTGGGAGAGCAAGACCACCGGCAAGGCCGGCTACTCGCCTGCAGGTGCCAACGAATGGCGTGCGGGAGTCTGCGAAAAGCCCCGCATCAAGTGCGGCGACTGCAACAAGCGCCTGCTGATACCGCTGTCGGACTCGGTGATCTATGACCATCTGGCCGGCGAGCATACGGTCGGGGTGTATCCCCTGCTGGAGGACGACACCTGTTACTTCCTGGCAGTCGATTTCGACGAGGCCGAGTGGCGTGACGATGCGCGGGCATTCATTCAGTCCTGCGAAGAATTGGGCGTGCCGGCGGCCCTGGAGATTTCCCGATCAGGCAAGGGCGCACACGCCTGGGTGTTTTTTGCCGGCAAGATTTCGACCCGTGATGCCCGTCGCCTCGGCACCGCCATCATCAGCCATACCTGCGCCCGCACCCGGCAACTGAAGCTCGAATCCTATGACCGGCTGTTCCCCAACCAGGATTCCTTGCCCAAAGGTGGCTTCGGCAATTTGATTGCGCTGCCTTTGCAGAAATATCCGCGTGAGAACGGGTGCAGCGTATTCGTCGATGCTGATCTGCGTCCTTACTCGGATCAGTGGGGATTCCTGTCCGGCATCCGGCCGATGGCAGCACAAGATATTGAGCCTACCATCTTTAGGGCGACGGGCCATGCCCATCCCCTCGATGTGACATTCATCGACGACGAGGACTTGAAGGAGCCCTAGAAGCGATCAGCCGATAAGAAGCTGGCCGGTCCGATGCCGAAGTCGCTGACAGTCACGCTCGCCAACCTCGTCTATTTCGAGAAAGCGCAACTGCCGCAGGCACTGGCCAATCGGCTGATCCGCTTGGCCGCGTTCCAGAATCCGGAGTTCTACAAGAAACAGGCGATGCGCTTTTCAGTATGGGATGAACCCCGAGTGATCGGCTGTGCTGAGAACTATCCGAATCACATCGCGCTCCCGCGTGGCTGCCTTGATGCCGCGCGGGATCTGCTGCGGGACAACGGGATTGCCTGCGATTTGATTGATGAACAGTACACCGGTGTCGCTTTGGATGTCGGTTTCACCGGCACTCTACGGCCGGATCAGGAAGCGGCCGTGACGGCCATGCTCAAGCATGGTGCCGGTGTGCTCTGCGCTCCGACTGCCTTCGGCAAGACAGTGACTGCAGCGGCGATGATCGCCCGGCGGGGTGTCAATACGTTGGTTCTGGTGCATCGCACAGAATTGCTGAAGCAATGGCAGGAGCGCCTGCAGTCCTTCCTGGGTGTCGGCAAGGGCGTGGTCGGCACCATCGGCGGCGGCAAGGCCAAGCCGACCGGCAAGATCGATATCGCCGTGATGCAGTCGTTGTCACGACAGGGAGAAATCAACCCCGTCGTCGAGAACTACGGCCACGTCATCATCGACGAGTGCCACCATATTGGTGCGTCTTCCTTCGACGCGATTCTGAAAGTGGTCAAGGCCAAATACGTACTCGGCCTGACGGCTACACCGATGCGCCGTGATGGGCAGCAGCCGATCATCTTCATGCAGTGCGGGCCGATCCGTTACACGGCGGCTAAGCCGGCCAGCGTGCCCCACGATCTGGTCGTGCAGCCACGATCTCTCTTCACGAGGATCGATTTGCCGTCAGAGGCCGGCATCCCGGATGTGTTCCGGCATCTTGCGATTGATCAGGCACGGACCGCCGCCATCGCCGCCGAAGTTCGAGATACCTACCGGCAAGGCCGCAAGGTTCTCGTTTTGACCGAACGAACAGAGCACCTCGACGCAATCCTCGCCGCCCTGGATGGGCAGGTGCCGGCACCGTTCGTGCTCCACGGCCGGATGTCGAAAAAGCAACGGGCAGCGATGATCACCGAGCTTGATAAGTTACCGCCCGAAGCACCGCGCATTTTGCTCGCGACCGGCAAGCTGGTCGGTGAGGAATTTGACCATCCCGCCCTCGATACCTTGTACTCGCGATGCCGATCTCGTGGAAGGGAACCCTGCAGCAATACGCTGGCCGTCTCCATCGCGAGCACGCCACCAAGACTGATGTCCGGATTATTGATTTCGTCGATACCGGACACCCTGCGCTGCTCCGGATGTGGGATAAGCGGCAGCGCGGATATCGAGCAATGGGCTACCGGGTTGTCGAACACCCGCAGGAGACCGCAGACTTGCTCAATGGTACCAATAGCGCGTAGTTCGGTAGTAAACTACGCACCACCAATCCGATCAAAGGCCCGGACGATGTTCGGGCCTTTTTCGTTTTCCCGCCCGCCGTTTTTCGGCCCCTGCAACCGAGCGACGACCGATGCCCGAACTGCCCGAAGTCGAAACCGTCCGGCGCGGCATCGCGCCGCACATGACCGGCCAGACCGTCGTCCGGGTGACGGTGCGGCAACCCCGCTTGCGCTGGCCGGTGCCGGACGAGCTGGCGACGGAACTGGCGGGGCAGATCGTGCAACGGGTGGACCGCCGGGCCAAATACCTGCTGCTGCGCACCGCGGCCGGCGTCGCGATTCTCCACCTCGGAATGACGGGGCGACTGCGGATCATGCCCGCCAACGCGCCGCTATCGAAGCACGATCATGTCGATTTGGTGCTGGCCAGCGGACAATGCCTGCGCTTCACCGACGCTCGCCGCTTCGGCGCCGTGCTGTGGACGCGAGAGCCGCCAGAACGGCATCCCCTGCTGCAAACCCTCGGTCCCGAGCCGTTCGACGAGGCGTTTTCCGGCCCCTACCTTTCGCGGCGGGCGCAAGGCCGAATCCCAGCCATCAAGGCGTTCATCATGGACCATCGCGTCGTGGTCGGTGTCGGCAACATCTACGCCAACGAAGCCCTGTTCGCGGCCGGCATCCGGCCGCTGCGGCCGGCCGACCAAGTGACGCCGGCCGAACACGAGCGGCTGGCGAGCGCGATCCGGGCGATTTTGAGCGAAGCCATCCGCCAGGGCGGCACGACCTTGCGGGATTTCGTCGGCGGCGAAGGCGAGCCGGGTTACTTCCAGCGGTATTTGCGCGTCTACGACCGCCGCGCGCTACCTTGCACCGCCTGCGGCGAACCGATCCAGCGCTGCCGGATCGGTCAGCGGGCGACCTATTTCTGTCCGCGCTGCCAGCGCTAGCGGGCTTCCGCCGGTTTCGCGTCGCCGGCATCGGTGCCGGGCGGCTCGGCTGGAGATGCGGCTGGGGATGCGGCCGGGGTTGGGGCTGGCTCGGCCTTGGGCGGCGTCTCGCTGGCTGGCGGCGCGGCCGGCGGTGAAGGTG
>ERZ761603.3037-NODE-3037-length-11036-cov-8.250979_pt1 | contig 11036 bp, 8 predicted proteins | sample MGYA00511879_ERZ761603 | MGnify/ENA primary metagenome ERZ761603 (study PRJEB28899, sample SAMN02850040) | bioreactor sludge metagenome | biome: EBPR Sludge; feature: EBPR Bioreactor; material: flocular biomat | place: Australia: Thorneside Wastwater Treatment...
GGCGCCCGCTCCTTGAGCAGCTTCAGCGTCCTGCGCATCTTGACGGCCGTCGGGCGAGGTGGCCGGCTGGCCGGGCTCCGTGCTGCTCGAGCCGCGCGGCGATTCGGGTTATTCCTTGGGCGGATGGATCGGCATCGATGTGCAGGTCGAGGATGCCGCGGCCTGGCTGCCCTTGGTGGAGGCCGTGCTGGAGGCGATGACGCGGCCGGCCTATCAGCTTCAAGGCGGCCTTGAGCGCCATGCCGTGCGCACGCTCACCCCGTTACAGGTGGAGTCCCGTTGGTTCGCCCGCCGAGCCGAGACGCCGCCCACGGTCCGCCTCGCCGCCGAGTGGGTTTCGGAAAAAGGCGTGCAGGTGCGCCGGCATGTATCGCCGCCGATGGAGCTTAGCCACGAACGGACCTTGCGACTCAACGCCGGCCTTGCGCCCGAGCCGTCCGGTCCGTCGGAGACCTTTACCCTGCGCATGCTGCTGCGAGATCGCAATGACCAGGTCACCATCGATCGCCTCGAGCAACCGGTCAAGGTGTTGTCGGCCCGGCGCGAGATTCCTGCCCACGAACGGCTCGGCGTGAATGCCGGCCAGTTGGTGCAGGGTCGCCGTCCAATCTTCCTGATGGGCGTCAATTACTGGCCGCGACAGGCCGGGGCCTTGCTGGGAACGGGCGCCCACTGGCTCGATCCCGGGCATTTCGACGCTCGGTCGGTGGAGGCCGACCTCGATCTCATGGCGGCGGTTGGCATCAACGCCGTGGCCCTGGAATACACCGATACGGCGCAGGCTCCGCAGTTGATGTATGTGTTGGACGAAATGCGGAGCCGTTCGATGTGGGCCTGTCTGTACATGCCGTCCCTGCACCCGATGGATGTGCGCACCGATGTGGCCGGCCGCTTGTTGGATGCCGTGGAGTTGTCCACGTGGCCGGAAGTGTTCGCGATCGAAGTCGCGCGCGGGCTGGCCATCAAGCCGCGGGCGGAATGGCGTTACCTCGACAGCGCCTGGGCGGCCTGGGTGGACGAACATTTCAGTTCGGTCATGGAGGCGGAACAGCGCCTGGGGATCGCCTTGTGGCAGGAGCGCGGGCGGCTGACCGGACCTCCGGATGCCCAGGTTCAATTGGGTCCGCACCGTCAGCCGGCCATTGCCCTGTACATCGCCTTCCTCAACGATCACGCCAGCCGCCACCTGGGTTATGTTCGCCAATGGCTGCGCGCGCGCGGCGAACAGGTCATGCTGACTGCCCGCTCCTCGTTCGGTTGGCCGGGGGAAGCGCCGCCGGCGGGCGACCTCGACACGCTCGACATCGCAAGCGGGGCGCTGCACCAGGATTTCATGTTTCCCGACGCGTGGAGCCTGCATCCGCTGCGCAACATGTATTCCGACAGCCACCTGCTCTACGCGCATGTGCGCGGGGTCAGCGGCGGCGCTCCGGTCTTGTGGTCGGCGTACGGGCATCATGTCGGCACCATGCCGGACGGCCATGCCTACCAACGGCAAAAGGAAGTATATCAACACTATCTCGGCCAATTCATCGACCAGGGCTCGTCGGGAGCGTTTGCCTGGTGGTTTCCGCCGGTACGGGAGCGAGCGACCGGCGAGGACTGGGGCGTGGTGCATCCCGAAGGAACGTGGCGGCCGGTGCAGGAGGCGTTCCGTTCGGCGCGGCTGCGGTTGCGCGACCTTCGCCTGCAACCGCGGGCGGCGATTCGCCGTAACGGCCCGTTGATCTTGTCCGTCGCGCAATGGCGAAGCCAGCAAGCCGATCGCAGCGGCTTGTTCGCCCGCGCGGTTTCCGCGGATGTCATGGAGTGGTGGCCGCCGGGATCCGACCTGTCATCCGAAACCCTGCTGGATCCGCGGCAGACCTACCGGTGGACGGAGATCGAAGGGTTTTTCATGCTCAACGCCGAATGGACGGCGGTTTCGGTCGGTGGCGTGCGCGAGGACCGTCCGCCCGGGCAACGTGTCCGGGTTTATACCGACCGTCCCGTTGAAATGGAATTGCTCAACAGTGGCACGGTGCGCTGGCTGCAACGAAACGACCGCCAAACCGGCAGTATCTGGATACGCATCAGCCAGGCCGGTCGCCCGGACGAATGGCTGCCGGTGTCCGCCTTGGCCCGGGGCAACCGCATGTCCGTGACCTGGACCCCGCGCGATGCCGGCCTGTGGGAAATGCAACCCTATATGATCGGTTACGGGAAGTTCGGCGAACGCCTGCTCGTCGAAGCCACCTCGCCCCCGCGCCTGTTCTGACCACCAACCGAGGCAACGTCGCCACGCGGATTACGATCCCGCAGCCCATCATTTTTTCATCCGGGATTAACAATCTTATCACAATCCGGTATCTATGAAGGCGCATGAGGTCTGGGGCTAATAAAAAAGAGCAAAGAGGGTCGCCGTCTACCCGCAGTCCGGCGAGCAATGCCGATATTTATCGCCGGCCGGCGAAAAAAGACGCGATCCCTCCGCGTGTAAACGGTCAACGCCAGGAAAAATCCTGACGCGACCGGCCGCCACGCAGAGAAAAAAGCCACCCGCCGACTAAAGCGCTTTACCCCGCATGGCTCCTTGGGTACCATCAGACCTTTTGAGTCAGGAGCTTGTTTATGAATATGTGGAAGATGTGGAGCATGGCCGCGGTCTTGATGTGGGGCGTGGCCGGAACGGCGGAAGCGATCACGATCGGGGCCGGACCCGCGATCGGAACCGACAAACGCGGCACGACGTGGTACCAGGAATTCCAGGATTGGAAAGCTTCCGACCTGCGCGCCCTCGACCAGAACAACGACCAGTACAAATTCAATAATTACGCCGATACCGGGCGCGATATCGTCGCGTTCTATTCCCACGATGACGGGACCAACCTCTACTTCCGCATCGATTTCTTCGATCTGGGCTTCGGTTGGGAGTCGGGACCGGCGAACCAGGTGGATGTCTACCTGGGCATCGATTGCGCGGCGGGCGGCCAGTCGTGGTTCCCCAACCAATCCGAGTTCCAAACCGACCATCCATGGGAGGCATGTATCGCCGTCTACGACGCGGTATACAGCGGTCTGTTCGACAGCAGTTACAACCTGCACCCGGCATCCTTCCTGGGCAGTTACTGGCGATCCGACCTCGACGCGGTCGAGTTCGGCATCAAGCGGCAGTTCCTCCTCGATCGCGGCTGGAACGGAAACGCCGACAGCATCCATTTCATTCCCTTCACCATGAAGGATTTCACCGACGGCGCCGGCGACATCCCCAACGCCGGCGATCTGGTGGACGGCTTCGGCATCTACACGCCGAACCAGGGCGGCGGTAACGGCTTTCTCGCCGGCGCGATCCGCGGCGATTCCTCCACCAGCCGCGCCAAATACGCGGTCATCGCCCACGCCAACCAGTCGGTCGCCCCGCGCGGCGGCACCCAGAAACACATCTATACCGACCGCGGCGACGTCAACCTGCATCCCGGCTTCATCCGCCTGCTCGATTCCGCCGAGATGTTCAACACCCCGATCAACCTTCACATCAGCGGCACGTTGATGATGTCCTTCCTGTGGGCGGCGCAGGATCCAAGCGAGCCCGGTTATCCCGATCGCGATGGGCCGACCTTCATGAAGCGCTGCAAGGATTTCGTCACCACCGGCCCCGGCTCCCTCATCGGCGGCGTGCTCGCCGAACACATCATGCCGTACTTCGAAGGCGACGTGAACCGAACAAGCATCGAGCAGAACAGCGAGCTGATCGAACATTACTTCGGCCTGACCGAACAGGACATGAAGGTCATGCACATCCCGGAGCGCGTCATTCGCACCCAGACCAACCACCCTCGTGTGTCCGCATCCGGTCCGCTCGACGGCAAGACCTTCGAGGAAATCGAACAAAGCGGTTTCGTCGCCACCTACATCGACGAGGTCACCCACCTGCACTGGTGGTTCTATCCCAACGAGCAGAACAATCCCGGCTGGGACGACAACAACTGCGGGCGCTGGGCCGGCGGCCAAGGCAACGACGAGGAGCCCTACCACCACAAGGTGCACAAAATCAACGGCGTGTACACCTTCATGATCAACGACCGCGAGGATCAGTCGAAGTTCGGCAACGACGATGACGGCATGATGCTCGACACGCGCTACACGCTGCTGCAAAAGGCGCTTAGCCCCGACTCGTCGCAGATCACCATCGTATTCGATGACTGGGAGGCGCTGGCCGGCAATTCCTTCGCTTCGCCCAACCCCAACGGCAACGCCGACCAGTTCCACCGCACCCTGCGCTGGGCCGCGAACCACCCCTGGATCGAAATCAAGAACCTGAATGACGTGACCGAGTGGGCGATGAACGACCCGAGCTGGGTGATCGATCACGGCTACACCTACGACAAGTCCTCCCAGACCTACGAGTGGCTCAAACGCGCCAGCGAACACACCTACGATAACTGGTACTATGGCACCGCCCAGGAGGAGAGTTTCTTCGACCGCAAGCCCAAAGTGCACGACAACTGGACGCCGGACGGCATGAAGAAATACGGCGACATGAACACCCCGGGCACGTTGATCCGCGACTCGTGGGACACGATCCAGGCGATCACCAACTCGCCGTACCTCAAGAAGATTTCCGAGTGGTCCTACAACGCGATGATCTACGAGACGGCCTGGCACGACGAGGACGCCAACCCCGACCAGTACCAGTCGCGCAACTACCAGGCCTCGTTCAACCGCAACGACGGCTGCACCTTCTCCTACGAGGACACCACCTGGGACCCGATCTCCGGCTGGGCCCTGCGCCTGCACGGCCATGTGCGCGACATGGGCGTGATGAAGGCGGCCTCCGACTGGATCGCCAACATCAAGAGCGGCGTCCAGGGCGCGGCGACCACGGTGTACGCCGCCGACATCGACGACGACACGATTCCGGAATACGTCTTGTGCAACAACCGGGCCTTTATCGCCATCGAGCGCTGGGGCGCCCGCGTCATCAAGGCCTTCGTGTACGATCCGAACATGAACGGCGGCGACGCCCGCATGGTCGTCGGCGTGCCGATCAGCAATCCGCCCGAGGAGTCGGAAAACGAAGGCGCCAACAACAACCGCACCTCGGTGTTCAAGGATCATTGGAGCACCGGCCAGGTTTCCAATGCATACATCGACATGGACTACGCGCATCCGGTCGCGCCGGTGGCCGGCCCGGATTCGTGGACGTTCCGCTCCGCCGACGGCCGCATCGGCAAACGCATCCAGCTTCCGGCCGGTCTCGACATCGCCTACGCCCACTACGCCGTGTCGAACAGCGTCGGCACCTTGTATGTCCGCAACGGGCTCGGACCGAACCAGCTCGACATCATGTTCAACGGCACGAATAACCTGCAGCGCCGCAACGAAGCCACCTACCGCGGCCTGCGCAACACCCAGGGCGGCGAGGCCTACCTTGTGCGCGGTCGCAACGCCTCGCTCAACACCGGCCTGATCGCCGACGCCGGCTGGGACAACCGCGAACTGCCGATGATCGAGGTGTTCGAGGCGTTCAATACCGCGACCAACTTCTCGATGGCGGTGGCGTTCAGCGAGGGCACGGCGTGGGATGCCGACGGCGACGGCCTGGCCAACACCAACGAATTCCTGGTCGGCGTCGATCCGTTCAATCCCGACACCGACGGCGACGGCATGCCCGACGGCTACGAAGTCGCGCGCGGGCTGAACGCCCTCAACGCCGGCGACGCCTTGGTCGACACCGACAACGACGGCATGAACAACCGCGACGAGTACATCGCCGGCACGTTGCACAACAACAGCAATTCCGTCTTCGACATCGCCTCCGGGGCCAACGCGGGCGCGTTCCATGTGATCGATCATGTCGCGCAAAGCGGGCGGGTTTACCGGATCTATTTCGCCGATGCCGTGCAGGGGGCGCAGTGGACCTGGCAGCCCTTCGCCAACACCAACGTGCCGTTCGGGAAATACGTGCATGCCGGGGCGGCGGGCTGGCATTCGTTCACCGACGACTTCACTGCCGCGACCAGCGGCCAGCTCCCGACCAACGGGTTGCGCGTCTATTCCATTCGTGTAAGCTTGCCCTGATCCGCAGCGGGAGAACATCGATATGACCAACATGGCCAATCAACTCATGGACGACATCAAGGCGGCGATGAAGGCGGGCGAGAAGGAGCGGCTGGTGACGCTGCGCTCGTTGCACGCCCAGATCAAGGATGCCACCGTCAATGCCGGCAAGGAGATGACCGACGACGCGGTGGCGGCGGTGGTGGCGAAACAGTTGAAGCAGCGCGCCGATGCGTTGGATCAATTCCGCCAGGCCGGCCGCGAGGACCTCGCCGCGCAGGAGGAAAAAGAGATCGCCATCCTGCGCGCTTACCAGCCGGCGCAGTTATCGGAGGCGGAAATCGAGGCGTTGGTCGTCGAGGCCGTGCAGGCTTCCGGCGCCACTTCGAAAAAAGAGATGGGCAAGGTGATGGCCCTGCTCATGCCCAAGGTCAAAGGCAAGGCCGACGGCGCCCTCGTCAACCGCATCGTGTCCGCCAAGCTTGTTTGAAGACGGAAGACGGAAAGCGGAAGACAACGGAATTCAACACTTCCCTCGCCGCATGTTGCAACCTACTGAGTTGCAAAGGTTCATTTTTCCAATTGTTGCCGATTTGGGTGTCTCGCCCTTGAAATCATCTTTCCTTTCACAAGCGAAATCGGCTGCCATTTCATGGTGCAGCAACATCTTTTCGGGATAGACCGTGCGAATCGTTCAAACATGATGCCGGGTTTCGTTGTTCAGACGGAGTGCGCGGATCGATGTTTGCTGATGATAAAGATGATGTCCTCTTCATGATCTGCCGATTCCGATCGGCGGATCATGGCTGACTCCTGAAGTCTTCGGGTGATTCCGCGACCAAGCGGAATCAGCCACGCGGTTGGCGGGTTTGCGGTGATTTCAAGGCGGAGGCGCGGGGGCTGGACTCATGTCCGCCCCCGTGACTCCAACGCCGAAAGCGCCGTGAACCCGACGGGCGCGTGGCGGCCCGAAGACTTCAGGCATCATCCACAATACCTGCTTGTACTACGACGTTGACGACACGTGGCGCGGGGGGCATGTTGAACACGGGAAGGCGCAAGGCGGAAGAAGAAAACGGCGGCGTGTGACGAGCTGTCGCGGCGATTGACACGCCTTGGGGCGGGTGTTAGATTTTTCGCCGGTTACCTGCTCGACATTATGATCGCCATGGATTTCGCGGGAAAAGCGGGGGTCGGTGGGCGGCGAATCGCCATCTTCATCTCGATGGTGAAGTCGCCTGCCCATACGTCTAGCCCGATCAGAGGTGTTTCCGCATGACCGCCGACCCCAAACCCCCGATCGATCAAGTGTTCGTGGCGACGACCAGCCGCGCTGCGTTGGTCAAGGTCGAAGGGCGGGGTTCCTTCAAGGTCAGCGCCTCCCTCAAGGAATTCGGCGATTCCGCCATCCGAAAACAATTTCCCCTCCTCTTGCTTGATATGCAGGCCTGTGTCGGCATGGACAGCACGTTCATGGGGGTTCTCGCCGGGGTGGCCTCGCGGCTGCGGACCCAGTCCGGCAAGGTGGCGATGGTCAATTGCTCGCCGCGGATCCGCGGGTTGCTGGCGACGCTGGGGCTGGATCAGTTGATTTCGGCATACGAGGCGGGGGCCGCTCCGGAGGAATACGCGGGGGCGTTGCAGGGCCGGGCGCCGCGCGAAAAGTTGGAGGACGGTACGTGCCACGACGTGGAAACCGTCCGCACCATGTTGGACGCCCACCAGCACCTGGTGGACCTGGTTCCGGAGAATCTCCCCCAGTTCAAGGATGTGTTGCAGTTCCTGCGCGAGGAAGTCCAACGCAAATCGACGGAACGGCAGGGGCGTGAATGAGTCCCGACGGCGGCGGCATCAACCAGACGCTGATCTTCATTTTCGCGCTCACCAATTTCCTGCTCGCCGCCGGGGGCGCCTACATGTACTTCCGCTGGCAGCGCCAACGCCGGGTTTGTGAACAACTGCTGCAGGAAAAGGAAGTCATTTTCGGATTCGTCCACGATGTCGGCGAGGTCTTCGCCGAGTCGGAACACATCGAACCGGACCTGCTGCTCAAACGCGTGCTGTATTACGCGTTGCGTACCACCCGCGGTTCGGCGGGGGCGATCTACCTGGGCGACCCGGTCACGGACACCCTGCATGCCCGGGCCATCACCGGGGTGTTTCCCCCGTTGATCAGCGATGTCGAAGGCAGCCTCGATGCCTCGGTCAGCAAATCCAAACACATCGAGAACCTGGTGCGCACGCGGGCGATCCGTCGCGGCGAAGGCCTGGTGGGCGCGGTAGCCGATCTCGGCACGCCGATCATTATTCCCGATGCCGAGTGCGATCCGCGGGTGCCGCGCCATCATCTTGACTTCCTGCGGATCCGGTCGGTGCTGCTGGTGCCGATGCGTTTTCACCAGCAGATCACCGGCGTGCTGGCCGTGGTCAACCGCGTGGATGGAGAGGCGTTCGTCGAAACCGACCTCAATCTGCTGCAAGCGCTGGCCGACCAAGCCTCGGCGGCGGTGTATTACGCCGGCTTGCGGGACTCGCTCGACGAGAAAAAACGCATCGACCACGACCTGTCGCTTGCCCGCCAGATTCAGTCCACCCTGCTGCCCAAGGAATTGCCCCGCATGCCGGGCATCGAACTGGCCGCGTTCAACCAGCCGGCCAAGGAAATCGGCGGCGACTATTACGATGCGATCCCGATCGACGACCGCCACATCGGCATTGCCATCGCCGACGTGTCGGGTAAAAGCATCGGCGGGGCGATGCTCATGTCCATCTGCCGCAGCGTGGTGCGGGCGCAGGCGCCGGGGTATCTGAATCCGGCCGACCTGCTGCGCTCGGTCAACCGGGCGATCAGCGCGGACATCTCCCAGGACATGTTTATCACCATGCTGTACATGGTGTTGCATCTGGACACCCGCAAGCTGGTGATCGCCCGCGCCGGGCACGAGAAGCCGATGTTGGTGCGGCGTGACCGCACCATCGAGCTGGTGGAGTCGGGTGGCACGGCCATTGGGTTGATGGATCCGGAGTTGTTCGACGGCCTGATTACCGAACAAACGGTGATGCTGCATCCCGGCGACACGGTGGTGGGATACACGGACGGGATCACCGAGGCGATGAACAATGCCAAGGAAGAGTGGGGCATGGACCGCTTCATGGAAGCCTCGAGTTTGGCCTCCAGCGAAGGGGCGGGCAGCCTGATCGACAATGTGCGCCAACGGCTGCAGCGCTTCGTGGGCGATTATGCCCAGTATGACGATATGACTTTGCTTGCACTTCACGTGGTTAAAGAGTAAGGATACGGACTGTTATGAGAGAATGTCAGATCAAGCACGAGGTGGTATCCGACATCGACATACTCCGCCTGGACGGCGCTTTGGACGCCTATTCGTTTCCCCGCCTGGAGCATGCTTTTGACCAGCTCCGGACCAAACAACGCAACCGCATCGTGTTGGATTGCGCGAATTTGGACTACATCAACAGCGCCTCGTTGGGCGCGTTGATCGGGGTGGCCCGCCGGGTACGCGAGCAGGGTGGCGACCTCAAGTTGGCGTCGCTCACGCCCAAGATTTTCAGCATTGTGGAGTTGCTCGGCTTCGACAAGATGCTCCAGATTTTTCCGGATCCCCAGCTCGCCGTCAGCAAATTCGCGCAGGGGGGATAACCCGTCATGAATCAGCCGACCGATAACAAGGACGAAGAGCTTTCGATCGAAGGGTTTGTCACCCTGCATCTGCCTTGCCGTTACAGTTACTTGCGCATGATCCGCCAGTCGGTGCTCGACATGAGCGCGCGGGCTGGCATGTCGGAGTTCAAGGCGGCGCAGTTGGAGATGGCGGTGGACGAGGCCTGTGCGAATGTGATCGAGCACAGCTATGGCGGCGAGGCGGCCACGGCCAACAACCCCAACCACCCTGGGTTGCGCATCAACCTCATGCAGTGCCGCGACCGGATCGTCATCGAAATTTTCGACCGCGGCAAAGGGTTCGATTTCGACCGGCAGGGCGTGATCGAACCGGACGAGTACGTGCTGCATGAACGGCAGCGCGGCCTCGGCATGTTCATCATCCAGAAGTTCGTCGACGACGTGAGTTACGAGCGCGGCACCAGTTCCGGTAATTGCCTTCGCGTCACGAAACTCTTGTAATCCGGCCGAGCCTGTTATAATCCCCGTCTTTTCCGTGTCCGGCCGGGTCTTGCCCTGTCCGGTCGCCATCAAGGGAACCGTGTGCGTATGAACGACAACGAAACAGAACAGCAGCAAAGCGCCGACGAAACGGTGGCCGATGTGGCCGCGTCCGCCGCGCCGATCGCCTCTCCCGGCGAATTGGAACAAGTAAAAGACCGCCTGCTGCGTTTGCAGGCCGATTTCGACAACTACCGCAAACGCGCGGCCCGCGAGCGGGCCGAATGGCAGGTATTCGCCGTCGAACAGGTGATCCGCGACCTGCTTCCGGTGGTCGATCACTACGAGTTGGGTCTGGCCATGGCCGCGAAAAACCAGACGCCGCCGGCGGTCGTGGACGGCTTCAAGCTCGTGTATGACCAGTTGCTTGGCGTGCTGAAAAAACAGGGCGTCACCCCGCTCACCGTGGCGCCGGGCGCCCCGTTCGACCCGCACCAGCACGAGGCGATCTCCCATCTCCCGTCGGAGGAACATGCCGCCGACGTGGTGATCGCGGAAACGCGCCGCGGGTATAAACTGGGCGACAAGCTGTTGCGGCCGCTGCAGGTCGTGGTGTCGAGCGGCTCGCCGGCCGGGACCGACGGGAACGGGGCGTAACGCATGGCTCCGCGCGGAAACAAGGATTTTTATGCCACCCTCGGCGTCGCCCGCGATGCCAGCGCCGACGACATCAAGAAGGCTTACCGCAAACTGGCCATCCAGTACCATCCGGACAAGAATCCGGGTAACAAGGAGGCCGAGGAAACCTTCAAGGAAATCACCGAGGCCAGATCGGAAGAGCACACGTCTGAACTCCAGTCACCTTGTAATCTCG
>ERZ761603.3038-NODE-3038-length-11029-cov-46.025424_pt1 | contig 11029 bp, 11 predicted proteins | sample MGYA00511879_ERZ761603 | MGnify/ENA primary metagenome ERZ761603 (study PRJEB28899, sample SAMN02850040) | bioreactor sludge metagenome | biome: EBPR Sludge; feature: EBPR Bioreactor; material: flocular biomat | place: Australia: Thorneside Wastwater Treatment...
TGTTCGTCTTCCTCGGCGCCTTCTTCTACGCCATCGTCTATACCGTCTGGCTGAAACGACGGACCTGGCTGAACATCGTTTTCGGCGGTCTGGCCGGCAGTTGGGCGGTGCTCGCCGGGGCAACGGCGGCCGACCCGCAATTGGGTGCCGTACCGCTGGCACTGGCACTGGTCCTCTTTCTGTGGACCCCACCGCATTTCTGGAGCCTGGCGATCGCCTTCCGTGACGACTATGCCGCCGCCGGCGTACCCATGCTACCGGTGGTCGTCGGTGACCAGCGGGCGGCCAACACGATCTTCTACAGTACCCTGGCTCTGGTTGCCGCCAGCCTGCTGCCGCTTGCCCTCGGCCTTGGCCCGATCTACCTCGCCGGCGCTGCTGTCGGGGGATTTCTCTTCATCCAGAAGGCCTGGCGACTGACGCGCGAACCAAACCGCAAGTCGGCAATGGTCTGCTTCCACGCCTCGCTGATGCAGTTGACGCTGGTCCTGCTCGCCGCGATTGCGGATGCCCAGCTACACTTCTGATCGTTGACTGGCGCACCCACCGGTGATCGGGCCATTCACCCACGCGCTTGTCGCGACACTCTTCCTGCTGGCAAACGGTCCGCTGGCCGCTGACGACACGGCACCCGAGAAACCCAAGCTCACGGCTCGTCCGCAGGGTGTCAACAGCGGACTGGCGCTGACCACCCTCGACGAAAAGTCGGCCTTCGAATTGTCCCAAGGCGTCATCGGCAAGACGGTGGGCGACTTCGTCCTGCTCGATCGCCAGGGACGACCGGTCGAACTGTCGCACTACCGCGGCAAGCCGCTGCTGGTCACCTTCATCTACACCGCCTGTTTCCAGGTCTGTCCGACCATCACGCGCAATCTGCAGAAAGCCGTACAGAACACCGTCAGCGTGATGGGTGCCGATCGCTTCAACGTGGTCAGCATCGGCTTCAACCAGCCCTTCGACTCACCTGCAGCACTCAAGGACTTCGCCACACACTACGGCATTCACCTGCCCAACTGGGAGTTTCTGAGCCCTGCCCCGGCGATCGTCAGCGACCTGACCGCCAACTTCGGCTTCAGTTATGTCGCCACCCCGGCTGGCTTCGACCACATCAATCAGGTAACGCTGGTCGACCCCGAAGGAAAGATCGTGCGTCAGGTCTATGGCGAGAAATTCACCGCAGAAGACCTCGCCGAGCCACTCAAGCGGCTGATCACCGGCTCGCCGATCCCGCCCGAGGCCGGCACGCTGAAGGAAATCATGGAACGTGTTCGCATCCTCTGCTCGATCTACGATCCCGTCACCGGCAGGTACCGGACCAACTACTCACTCTATTTCCAGTTCGCCGGCTTCGTTACCTTCGTCGGCTTCATGATCTACCTGTCGATCCATTTCTGGAGAAATCGGCGCCGCAACGCAGCGAAGACACCCTGAACCGGGTTTGCCGGCTGGCACTCGTCGCTTACAATCCGTCCAGGCATTGCAGACCAGCACCGGATGGCCGCGCAGTGGATCGGCCGCAGCCCAGCGTTGTTCGAGCCGAATCCTGTCAGTGGGTCGGGCAAGCACTGCTTGCTTGCCCCGTATTGGATAGCAACTGAAAGGAGACTACGATGCCATCGTTCAACGAAATGGCCGAGATGGTCGGCGTGGTGCTCGACGGGGCCGGGATTCTCGTCATCGTGCTCGGCATGCTGGTAGCCATCGCCCGCTGTGCCATTTACGGCTGCCGCGCAGCCGACACCTACCGGCAGATCCGCCAGGACATCGGACGGGGCATCCTGCTTGGCCTGGAGTTTCTGGTCGCAGCCGACATCATTCGAACGGTGGCGGTAACGCCGACGCTCGAAGGTGTCCTCGTTCTCGGTCTGATCGTCCTGATCCGGACCTTCCTGAGCACTGCCCTGCAGGTTGAGCTGGAAGGTCAGTGGCCATGGCAGCGCGCAGCAGAGACTAAACAATGCGCAGAGCGATGAACCGGCGGTACCCGCAGCATCCTGAGCCACAACCCGGGCCGGCGTGGCGTCTTCGGCAGGGGCTGCTGGCCTGCCGAGAACATCTACGGTTGTGACTGCACCGACCATGCTGGGCCGCAAGGCACGGTCGCCCGCCTCCCGGCACGGGTCGTGATTGGCACCGAACGCGCCCGCCGATCCCTCTGGCAGGACTTCGCTGCTTGGCTGAAAATGTCGGACGATGTCGGCGAAGGACGACAAAAGATGTGGCGGCGCCAAAACCTGAGGCACCTCACTTCAGTCATCGACCGCTCGCCCCATACCCCAGGGTCTTGACGGCACGCCCCTGCCATCGGCCACAGGCCACGCTCAGGCCCTCTGTTCTGCTCAGGTTTCCGACATGGGTTGTCAACAGACCTCAGATTGATTACCGCCCGGAAACCACCACTGTCCCCGCCTCTCCCTCGGCCCGCGGCTTGATGGCGCCGATCGCCACCGCTGCCTCACCCGCGTCGCGCAGCCTCTGCACGGCCTGCTGAACGTCCTCGCGGGCCACGACGACGACCATGCCGATGCCGCAGTTGAAGACACGATGCATTTCGCTGTCGGCGATGCTGCCCGCGTGCTGCAGCCAGTCGAACAGCTTCGGTCGCTGCCACGCGGCTTCGACGATCTCGGCCTTGACCTGCGGGGGCAGGATGCGCGGTACGTTGCCGGTCAGGCCACCACCCGTGATGTGCGCCATGCCCTTGACCGGCAGCGCCCGCAGCAGTGCGAGCAATGGCTTGACGTAGATGCGGGTCGGCGCGAGGATCACCTCGGCCAGCGAACACCCGCCGTCAAAGACTTCCGTCAGGTCCGGCTGGGCGCGCGCGATGATCTTGCGGACCAGCGAGTAGCCGTTGGAGTGTGCGCCCGCAGACGGCAGACCAATCACCACGTCACCGGGAATGATCGTCGAGCCGTCGATGATCGCCGACTTCTCGACGACACCGACCGCAAAACCGGCCAGATCGTATTCCCCCGCCGGGTACATGCCCGGCATCTCGGCGGTCTCGCCGCCGATCAGCGCGCAGCCGGCCAGTTCGCAGCCGCGCGCAATGCCCTTGACGACATCGGCGGCGGTCTCCACGTCGAGCTTGCCGCAGGCGAAGTAGTCGAGGAAGAACAACGGCTCGGCGCCCTGCACAAGGATGTCGTTCACGCTCATCGCCACCAGGTCGATGCCGATCGTGTCGTGCCGCTGCAGTTCGAAGGCCAGCTTGAGCTTGGTACCAACGCCGTCTGTACCGGAGACCAGCACTGGCTCGCGGTAGCTCCTGGGCACTTCGAACAGGGCACCGAAGCCACCGATGCCACCAAGCACGCCCGGGCGCATGGTTTTTCGGGCGAGCGGTTTGATCCGTTCGACGAGTTGATCGCCGGCGTCGATGTCGACACCGGCAGCACGATAGGAGAGAGCTTCCTGGGTCATCTGGTAGGGTATCCCGAGCAAGACTGGCGAAGGCTGCGCAATGATAGAATGCGCCATTCCGATTGCCTGAACCACGAATCTTATCCGAAATGGCCCTCCCGCGCGCTGACCGCTCGCACACGCTTCAGCTCGAAACAGGCTCCATGCGCCAGTTGATCCTAGACCTGCTGCCGCAGGCGCCACCCAGCTTCGACAACTTCGTGACCGGCAGCAACGGCGAAACGCTCACCGCACTGGCTGCCTGGCTGGCGCCGGCCAACCGCGAACCCCTGTTGTTCCTCTGGGGCGAGCCCGGCGCCGGCAAGTCACATCTGCTGCAGTCCTGCCCGGCCGCCTACAGTGATGCGCGGCTCGACCCGGAACTCTCCAGGCTGCCGGCAGAGTGCGACTGCCACGCGCTCGATCATCTCGAAGCACTCGGCAATGGCGGGCAGATTGTCCTCTTCAACCTGATCAATCGGTTGCGCAGCCGTTCGGGGCGCCTGCTCGCCGCCGCCAGCCTACCACCCCGGCGACTGACGCTGCGCGAAGACCTGCGTACCCGCCTCGGCAACGGCCTGGTCTATCGCCTGCAGGCCTTGAGCGACGGCGAGAAACTGGCCGCGCTCGCCGAGCAGGCGCGGACGCGGGGCCTGAACCTGCCGCCCGAGGCCTTCAGCTACCTTTTCTCGCGCGCACCACGAGACATGCGCAGCCTGTCGTCCCTGCTGCTCGCCATCGACCACTACTCGCTGCAGCACAAGCGCCCGATCACTTTGCCGCTTCTGCGCGAGGTTCTGCAGACCCCGCTGGACCTCTGACCTGCCCGAAAGCACCCCCATGGATCTCGCCCTCTTCGACCTCGACAACACCCTGATCGCCGGGGACAGCGACTTTGAATGGGCCCAGTTCCTGATCGGCAAGGGAATCCTCGACCGCACGCTGTACGAGGCGCGCAACCTGGAATTCTACGAACAGTACAAGGCCGGTACGCTCGACATCGACGTCTTTCTCGACTTCCAGTTGCAGCCGCTGTCGCGCTTCCCACGCGCCCAGCTCGACATCTGGCAGCGCGAGTTCATGGCCCGCCACATCCTGCCGCTGGTCAGCCGCAAGGCGCGCGCCTTGGTCGGCGAGCATATCGAACGCGGTGCGCTGTGTGCCATCGTCACCGCGACCAACAGCTTCGTCACCGGCCCGATCGTCCGCGAGTTCGGGATCGCGCACCTGATCGCCACCATCCCGGCACAGGAGAACGGCCAGTTCACCGGCAAGCCACGCGGTCTGCCGTCCTTCCGCGAAGGCAAGATCATTCGCGTCGAAGCCTGGCTGGAAGCGATCGGGCTGTGGTGGAGCAGTTTTGAGCGCAGCTGGTTCTACAGCGATTCGCTCAACGACCTGCCCTTGCTGTCGAGGGTCAGCAACCCGGTGGCGGTGGACCCTGATCCGACCCTGAGCGCCCACGCCAACGCCACCGGCTGGCCGATCCTGAGCCTTCTGACCTAGCGCAACCCCCATCACCGACGGCAAACCAATGGATATCCTCTATCATGCCGGGGCAACAGCACCGGCAGAAGAAGAGAGCGAATGATCCGCAAGTTCATATCCCGCGTCCTTGGACGCAAGAAGCCCGGCAAGCAGAACGAACCGGCGGTCATCGCGGTCGCCCAGCACGGCCTGCAGCGTGAGGAGATCAGCCGCGCCTGCCGGCGGACCGTCGAGACCCTGCAGGAAAACGGTTACCAGGCCTTCATCGTCGGCGGCGCGGTGCGCGACCTGCTGGCCGGCCTGACCCCCAAGGACTTCGATGTCGCCACCAACGCCACACCGGAACAGGTACGCCACTGCTTCCGCCGTTCCCGCATCATCGGCCGCCGCTTCCAGATCGTGCACGTCAACATGGGCGCTGAAACCATCGAAGTCACCACCTTCCGCGGCCATCACGGCGAACAGGGCGGCAACAAGGCGCAGGTCGACGATCAGGGCCGGGTGCTGCGCGACAATGTCTTCGGCAGCCAGGCCGAGGATGCGGCACGCCGCGATTTCACGGTCAACGCCCTGTACTACGATCCGACCTCGGAGACCATCGTCGATTACCATCATGGCGTTGCCGACCTGCAGCAGAAGACCCTGCGCATGATCGGCGACCCGAAGACCCGCTACCGGGAGGATCCGGTGCGCATGCTGCGTGCCGTCCGGCTGGCCGCCAAGCTCGGACTGGCGATCGATCCCGAGGCACGGCGACCGATCCGCGAGATGGGCAGCCTGATCGAAAATGTGCCACCCTCCCGCCTGTTCGACGAAATTCTCAAGCTGCTCACTTCCGGCCACGCCGTGCGTTGCGTCACGCAACTGCGCGAGGAGGGACTGCACCACGGCCTGCTGCCGCTGCTCGACGTGATCCTCGACCAGGCGCTCGGCGAACGTTTCGTCACCCTGGCGCTCGGGAGTACCGATCGCCGCGTGCGCGAAGGCAAACCGGTATCACCCGGCTTTCTCTTCGCGACCCTGCTCTGGCACGAAGTACTGAGCAAGTGGGAACCGCTCAAGGCGGCCGGCGAGCCGGCCATCCCGTCACTCTTCCAGGCGATGGACGAGGTGCTCGACGTGCAGGCCGAAAAACTGGCCATCACCCGGCGGATTGCCGGCGACATCAAGGATATCTGGGCGCTGCAACCACGTTTCGAGCAGCGCAGCGGCAAACGACCCTATGGTGTCCTGCAGCAACCTCGCTTCAAGGCCGGTTACGATTTCCTGCTGCTGCGTGTCGGGTCGGGCGAGGTCGGGAACGAAGTCGGCGAATGGTGGACCGATTTCCTCCATGCCAGCGACGAGGGCCGCGCGGCGATGCTGCTGCCGCAAGCGCCCGGCACGGCAAGGAAGCGCCGACGGCGGCGCCCGACGACCGACGTGACGCCGGACAGCGCGCCCGAATGATGCAACATCCGGTGCCATTCGCCCGCCGCGCCAGGCGTCCCGACGGCCCCCTGCGCTGCCCGCACACCTCTCTTCATCCGCCTCCTGCGGCCCGCCATGCCGACTGACACCACGCACCTGGCTTTCGTCGCGCTGGGGGCCAACCTCGCCGCGCCGGTACAGCAGGTTCGAACCGCCGGCGAGGCACTGGCCGAGCTGCCCGACTCACGTCTGCTGCAGCTCTCCTCACTCTACCGCACGGCACCGGTGGGCATCCGTGGCCAGCCCGACTTCGTCAATGCCGTGGCCGCTCTCGCCACCGGGCTCGATCCGCAGCAGTTGCTCGACGCGCTGTTTGCCGTTGAGCGGCAATTTGGTCGGCGACGCGAGTTTCATCATGCGCCGCGCACCCTTGACCTCGACCTGCTGCTCTACGACGACCTGGTGCTCGCCAGCACCCGGCTCACCCTGCCCCACCCACGCATGCACCTGCGTGCCTTCGTCCTCGCACCCCTGGTCGAAATCGCACCACTCTGCCGGATTCCGGGTCGCGGCAGCGCCGCTGCCTGGCTGCCAGCCGTTCATCGGCAGCGGATCGAAAAACTCGCCGACTGCCACCAGCCGCAATAAGCGGACATGAACCGTACGACACCTGTCCGGGCACCCTCGTGCGCCGCCGCCGGACTGCCTGGCTACCAGTAATAGCCGCGCCGGGACCAGTAGCCATACCCATGTCTTGGATAAGGCCTGCCCGGCACGATCACCAGCGGCGGCTCGACGTAGACGCGCGGCGGCGCAACGATCACCGCGGGTGGGTAGGAGTAGCCGGGCCCGGGTGGTGCGTACGCCGGCTGGGCAGGAGCCACGACGCAACCGGCAAGCGTGGTAGCGACAAGCAGTGCGGGAATGAGCATTTTCATTTCGGAAACTCCCCGGGAGATAAGCATCCAACGCGCCGCCGGTCGATCCGAGCACCATGCTCTTGTAACGAGATGTTTCAGTGCCTCACCGAGCGCCACCGCGCGGGCAGGCACCGGGACGCAGTCCGGCATGGGTGGCGCCGAACCGTTGTCAAACCTGCCCGACCGTGCCAATCGCGAGGCCTTTTTGTTTTTTTGCATGCTGCAGGCACGCAAACTTGACCATCCCAAGGCTGCTCTGTGTATCCTTGGCGCCCATTGGAAGCCGTGGCACTCTTGCCGGCCAGCGGGGGGCCGGTCTGGCAAGACCAGACGTCAATGGGGAGAACGAATGATGTTCGGCAGCGGGGCGAAGATTCGTGGACTGGAGCAGCGCATCGGCGCGCTCGAGTCGGAGAATGCCGGGTTGCGGGAGCAGCTTGCTGCGGCCCAGGCGCACAATGAACAACAGGGGCAGGAGCACAAACGAATGAGCGGACACGCGACCGAGCAGCAGCGTCTCTTTGCCGCCTTCCGCTCGTATCGGCAATCGCTGTGCGAGTCGCAGCAGACCCTGGCGGCACTCGCCGAAGGTCTGCGCAACGAGAAGCAGCAGACCGCCTCCGCTGCCAGCGCGGCAACCGGCAGTCACGACGCGGTTCACGCCATTAGCGACGAACTCAACCACCTGGCCGAGCGCTCCCGGCAGGCGCTCAACCAGGTGCTCAGCCTGCAGGGCAGCGCACAGCAGATCGGCGGCATCGTGCAATTGATCAAGGAAATCGCCGATCAGACCAATCTGCTGGCGCTCAACGCGGCAATCGAAGCCGCCCGCGCCGGTGAGGCCGGTCGCGGGTTCGCCGTCGTCGCCGACGAGGTACGCAAACTGGCCGACCGAACGACGCATGCCACTACCGATATTTCGCGGCTGGTCAACACCATCCAGGGCGAAACCGTGTCGGTGCAGCAGATCATCGGGCAACTCGCCGAGCAATCCGATTCGTTCAGCGCGCAAGGCAGGCAGGCATCAACGACGATCGGCGACCTCAACGGTCTGGCGACACACGTGGAACGGACGGTTGGCGTTGCTGCGCTGCGCAGTTTCACCGAACTGGTCAAGATCGACCATCTGCTGTTCAAGTTCGATGTCTACCAGGTTTTCATGGGCGTCTCCGACAAGGGGCCCGGCGACTTCGCCAGTCATGCCAACTGCCGTCTCGGCAAATGGTATTACGAGGGCGAGGGCAAGACCGCTTTCTCGCAACTCGACGGTTACCGGGCGCTGGAGACGCCGCATCTCGATGTCCACCGGCACGGACGCAGCGCTGTCGAGTCATGCCGGGCAGGCAACTTCGGCGTCGGGGTAGACGCCATCGAGCAAATGGAAGCGGCCAGCATGAGCGTGCTGCAATGCCTCGAACGAATGGCGCAGGATGGTTCCGCCAGACCGGACCGCCTGTTTGTCGAACGCTGACCCGGCACCGCTGCCCCGCATCTGATGGTCACACGCAACACCCTCGCCACAGCTCGCCACATCGTCGTCGAAGGCCCGATCGGCGTCGGCAAGACCAGTCTTGCGCAGCGCCTCGCCACCCACCTCGACGCGCAACTGCAGCTTGAACAGCCCGAGCAGAATCCCTTCCTGAATCGGTTCTATGAGGACCAGGAGCGCTTTGCCCTGCCGACCCAGCTCACCTTTCTGATGCAGCGGATCGACAAACTGCGCGAAACGTCACCACCGGAAACCGGGCAGCGCCCCCTGATCGCCGACTTCCTGCTCGAGAAGGACGCCCTCTTCGCACGGTTGACGCTCGCCGAGGACGAGTACGCGCTCTACCGTCAGATCTACGCGCATCTTTCCCCACAGCCGGCCCGACCCGATCTGGTGATCTATCTGCAGGCCGGACCGGAAACGCTGATCGCCCGCATCCGCAAGCGCGGCCGCGATACAGAACGCCGCATCGGCGATTCTTACCTCACGCTCCTGACCGAAAGCTACATGCGCTTCTTCCATGCCTACGACGCAGCACCCGTGATGGTGGTCAATTGCGAGAAGATCGATTTCGTCGACTGCGACGATGACTTTCAACTGCTCGTCAAGCGCATCGAAGCCATGCGCGGACAGCGCGAATTCTTCAACCGTGGAGAGTAAGGAGAGCAAGTCCATGTCCACCCACGTTGCGACGCGCCGCCTGACGCATGTCGATCTCGGCAAGATGCGCGCCAATGGCGAAAAGATCGCTGTTCTCACCTGTTACGACGCCAGCTTCGCGCAGCTTTGCGATACCGCCGGGGTCGACGCCCTGCTCATCGGCGACTCGCTCGGCATGGTCCTGCAGGGCCACGACTCGACCCTGCCAGTGACGCTGGCCGACATCGCCTACCACACGGCAAGCGTCGCGCGGGGCAGCCGGCGCCCCCTGGTCATCGCTGACATGCCCTTCGGGAGCTTCCAGGAAAGCCCGCAGCAGGCCCTGCGCAATGCCGTCACGCTGATGGCTGTCGGCGCGCAGATGGTCAAGCTGGAGGGCGGTGTGGACATGGCCGAGACCACCCGCTTCCTGACCGCGCGCGGCATTCCAGTCTGTGGGCACGTCGGTCTGACCCCGCAATCGGTGCACCAGCTCGGCGGCTACCGCGTGCAGGGCCGCGATGATTCCGGTGCCGCGCGCTTGCTCGCCGATGCCCTCGCCCAACAGGAAGCCGGCGCCGGCCTGCTGGTCCTGGAGGCCATCCCCGAAGCGCTGGCAGCGGAAGTCACCGGGCAGCTCTCCCTGCCGACCATCGGCATCGGCGCCAGTCGGCAGTGCTCGGGGCAGGTGCTGGTGCTGCACGACATGCTCGACATCTCGGCCGGCCGGAAGGCACGCTTCGTGAGGAACTTCATGCTTGGTCAGCCGTCGATCGCGGCGGCAATCGCCGCCTACGTCGTGGCGGTCAAGAATGGCAGCTTCCCGGCGGCCGAACATTGTTATTGAACAGCCAGCTCCCGCAGGAGTGCAGCGGAGTGCGCCGGGTGGCAGGAAGTGACCGGGCCAACGGCACGACTCCCGCCCGACCATCTTGAAGAGGTTCAGCAAACTCATGCAGATTCACTCGTCGATCCCCGAACTGCGCAACGCAGTGAAACAGCGCGGCCGCATCGCCTTCGTACCGACCATGGGCAACCTGCACGCCGGCCACCTGGCCCTGATGCGCGAGGCACGCGCCCACGGCGACACCGTGGTGGCGAGCATTTTCGTCAACCGCCTGCAATTCGGTCCGAACGACGATTTCGATCGCTACCCGCGCACCTTCCAGGCCGACTGCGCGCAGCTCGAGGCAGCCGGAGTCGACCTGCTGTTCGCACCCAGCGAAACGGAGCTCTATCCCGAGCCGCAGGAATACCACGTCGATCCACCGGGCATCCAGCATCAACTGGACGGAGCCTTCCGGCCCGGTCACTTCCGGGGCGTCGCCACCGTGGTGCTCAAGCTGTTCAACATCGTGCAGCCGCAGGTGGCGCTGTTCGGCAAGAAGGACTACCAGCAGTTGATGGTCCTGCGCAACATGACCCGGCAACTGGCACTGCCGATCGAGATCGTCGGCGGCGAGACCGTTCGCGCCGACGATGGTCTCGCGCTCTCGTCGCGCAACGGCTACCTGTCACCCGGCGAACGGGCCGAGGCGCCGCGGCTGCACCGCCTGCTGCAGCGAATCGCCACTGCCGTCGCTGCCGGCGATGCCGACTTCGCTCGCCTCGAGGCCGACGCGACGGCCGAACTCGACCGCAACGGCTGGCGGACCGACTATGTTGCGCTGCGACGACA
>ERZ761603.3040-NODE-3040-length-11025-cov-12.358432_pt1 | contig 11025 bp, 9 predicted proteins | sample MGYA00511879_ERZ761603 | MGnify/ENA primary metagenome ERZ761603 (study PRJEB28899, sample SAMN02850040) | bioreactor sludge metagenome | biome: EBPR Sludge; feature: EBPR Bioreactor; material: flocular biomat | place: Australia: Thorneside Wastwater Treatment...
TTTCACTGGCGAAACCGTAGAGAAAGTGTCCATCGTCGCGGACCAGCAAGTGGGTCAGCAGCGTCAGTCGTTCGCCGGCCGCCGGCAGATTGCAGAAGGTGCTCATCGGCACTTCCAGCTCGTAACCGACCCCCTGTACGTCGAGGACCACCCAGGGTGGCTTCTTGTTCAGAAGTACGCCGTCGAGTCGGGCGATCATGAGTTTCCTTTCCCTCGTTACTTGCTGACGATCAGCCGGCCGTTGCGGACGTGCAGGTGCCGACTGACCAGCGGCCCAAGTCCCTGACCTCCGTGCGCGTGGGCAATTGCGCACGCCAGCGCGTCGGCGGCATCAGGGTTCGGTTCGCTGGGCAGGGCGAGCAACCGGCGCACCATGTGCTGAACCTGCGTCTTCTCGGCGTGGCCATTGCCGACCACCGCCTGCTTGACTTGCAGGGCAGTGTACTCCGCCACCTCGACGCCGGCGCTGACCAAGGCCGTGATCGCAGCACCCCGTGCCTGGCCGAGGAGCAGGGTCGACTGGGGATTGATGTTGACGAATACGATCTCGACGGCCGCTTGATCAGGTCGATACTCGGCGACGAGTTGCTGCAGCGAGGCATGGATCGTTCCCAGGCGTTTGGGCAGCGACGCGGCTGCGTCGGTCCTGATGCAGCCACTGGCGACATAGCCCAACTGGCTGCCGATCCGCTCGATCAGACCGAAGCCGGTGACGCGCAAGCCTGGATCAACACCGAGGATGCGCAACACGGGCAGTGCGTGGGCGTTCATGCGCTTCTCGCACGCGCCAGGTAGACGCCAGCGACGGCGAGCACCATGCCGGCCAGCGCGATGGGAGGCAGGGTTTCGCCGAAGAGCAGCCAGGCGATCAGCGCGGTACTCGGTGGGGTCAGGTAAAAAAGACTGGCGACGTTGACCGCGCTGCCGTTACGGATCAACACGTTGAGCAGGCTGATCGCTCCCAGCGAGAGGACTCCCACCAGCCACAGCAAGGCAAAGACGAAGTGGGAAGTCCATTCGACGCGCAAGTCCTCGCTCAGCCACGCGACCGCTGCCGTCAGCGCAGCGGTTGGCAGAAACTGGATCACGGCACCGGTGCGCAGATCGAAGTGGGGACAGAAGCGCTTTTGATAGAGCGTGCCGACGGTGATGCCGAGCAGTGCGGCAAGCGCCGGCAGCAGCATTGCCGTTAAGGGAACGTTTCCCAACTTGTCGGCGACGACTAAGGCGACACCCAGAAATCCGAGCAGCAGGCCCAGCCATTGTCGCAGCGTGACGCGTTCGCCAAGCAGCAGGCCGGCACCGAAAGCCGTCAGCAATGGCTGCATGCCCACCACCAGCGCGGTCACGCCAGCCGGAAGCCCACGCTTGATGGCGATGAAGACGCCGCCCAGGTAAACGGCGTGCAGCAGCAGTCCGGAGACCCCGATGTGGAAGAATTGCTGTGGCTCGGCCGGCCACGGGGCATGTGTAGCGACCACCAGCAGCGTCATCAGGACGATCACCAGCAGGTAACGAATGAGCAGAAAAGTCAGCGGCTCAGCGTAAGGCAGACCGAGTTTCGCACCGATGAAACCGGTGCTCCAGAGAAAAACGAAGAGGAACGGCAGCCATGGAGACGAACGGGGCATCGGCCTGACCTTGCTTCGGGTGAGAGTCGCGCCGGCGACTCACGGGACTTCCCTTGCCCTGTTGTGGCCGGGGGAGGCGAGTGCAGGCCGCGAGTGTAACAAGATCGTAGGCGTCGGCGTGGTGATCTGTGCTGCGACGACCTGCGTGGCGTGCAAACGACAAACCCCGCCGCAGCGGGGTTTGTCGTCGCCTGACTCCGGCTCGGGCGGGTTGGCACCCTACTTCTTGGTACCCGGCTCGGCGTCCTTCTTGGCTTTCTCAGGCTGCTTCTTGTCGTCACCCTTGGTGGCGGGGGGGGCCGCTTCGGCGACCGGGGTTGCTGCCGTCTTGGCCGTCGTCGGACCGCTCAGCGTGACGTCCGCTTTCATCTTGCCGAGAACCGCCGGGCCGATGCCAGGAACCTTGAGCAGATCATCGACCGTCTTGAAGGCGCCGTTCTTGGTCCGGTATTCGATGATTGCCTTGGCTTTGGCTGGACCAATGCCGGTCAGTGCTTGTAGTTCCGACTCGTTGGCGGTGTTGACATTGACCGCGGCAAAGGCGTTCACCGCGATCATGAACAGACCGACCAACAGGGCAAGGAGCTTGTGCATGGATTTCCTCCGGAAGAGATGAGATGGGCAAACCACCACGCCGACCTTCACGTGGCGCCCTGCAACCATGCTCAACGCGTAAGCCCGACTCTGCGTTGACCCCCGGGGTCAAGTTTTAAGACCTCTGACTGCCTGCCTCACTTGCGTGCGATCTTGCGGTAGCCCAAGGCTTGCGAAACCTCGCCCGCGGTGGCCTTGATCTGCGTTGCCCAGTCCGGATGGTGGCGCTCGCTGGGAGCCGATATCGACAGCCCGGCGACCATCTGCCCCTCATCGTTGCGGATCGGCGCGGCGACGCAGCGCAGGCCGACCTCGGCTTCTTCGTTGTCGAACGCCAGCTCGTGCCGGCGTATCTTGTCGAGCTCGCGCTCCAGCGCGTCGATCCGGGTCAGCGAATGGGGTGTCTTGCCGGGCAGGCCGGTGCGACGCGCGTAGGCACGGACGTCAGCGGGCTTGTCGGCAGCCAGAAAGAGTTTGCCGACCGAGGTCAGGTGCAGCGGCGCGCGGCCGCCGACCAGGTACACCACTCGCAGCAGCGAGCGACCATTCGAGGTGCGCTCAACGTAGATGATTTCGTCGTCGTGGCGAATGCCGAGGTTGACCGCTTCACCGATCAACTCGTGCAACTGTTGCATATACGGCAAGGCAACTTGCCGTATGTTGATCCGCGCCTTGACGAGGTTGCCCAGTTCGAGCAGGCGGATGCCGAGTGAATAGGTCCCGGCCTCGTGTCGTTCGATCAGAGCAGCGCTGGTCATTGCCGCCAGGATGCGGTGGGCCGTTGAGGGGTGGAGGCCGCTGTTCTTCGCCAGGACCTTGAGACTCAATGGCTCCGGCATTTTCGCGAGGACCTCGAGCAGCGCCATCATGCGTTCGATGACCTGAATCGACGGTTTTTCCGCCTGTTGTTCGATCATGACTTGTCCGTCGAACCTTCCGTTTTGCCCCGGGGCAGAATAGTATTGGGCGCTCCGCCGTTCGCTCGCCACACCTTGTGCGACGCAATATCTTACCATCAGGGGGTCCGGTGCCGATCGCCGCTGGACCCGGGTCATTACGAGGACGAGGAAAATCCATGAGCCACAGCGAACCGGTCCGCGTTCTGCCGTTATGGATTGGCGGTCATGCCTATCTGACGATGGCGCCCGCCTTCTTTGACGTCCGTGATGTCCGTAGCGGCGAAATACGACGGCGGACGCCGCTGTGCGGCGCGGCCGAGGCTGCCACCGCAGTCGCTTCGGCGGCAGCAGCGCTGCCTGACTGGTGCGCGCGAACCCCGGTTGAACGGGCGACTCTATTGACGCGTGTCGGCGTTGCGCTGCTTGACTACGCGGATCACCTTGCCGGTCTGATCGCCGAGGAGACGGGCAAGGATGCCCAGCAAGCCGCGCTCGAAGTCGCACAGGCGGTCGCATTGTTGCGTATGGCAGCGGAAAGTGAGACGGCGTCGACACCCGACGGCGTACTGGCGATCGTCAGTGATCATCAGGTCCCGCTCTCCGGCCCGCTGCGACACGCCGTGCCCGCCTTGCTGGCGGGCGCAACGGTCGTCCTCAAGCCCAGCCCGAAGGCGCCTTCGGCGACCTTCGCCCTGGCTGAATTGACGGCGCTCAGCGGTTTTCCGGGTGGAGTGGTGAACATCCTGCAGGGCGACCTGGCGGCGGTCGAGGCCTTGTGTGCCGTGCCAGCGGTCAGCACCGTGCGGGTTGCCGGCGAGGCACCCTTTTGCGCCAAAGTCCGTGCCATCGCTGCCCGCCACGGCCGGGCACTTGAAAGCTGACGAGAGCCCCCGGAGAATCATCACCGGCTTCCGGCTGGGTCGGGCCCTGCAATGACTTCGATCGTGCGTGCCGGTAGTGGCCGGTAGTGGGATAATTTCCTGCCGGCGAGACTGCTCGCTGACTTCCAGGAGAGCATCATGAACGTACGTCTTTTGCCGATCGTGCTGGTCGGCAGCGCTTTGTGCGTCTTCGGCATGTCGGCGCGAGCCGACTGGTCGTGGGATCCGATGCAGGACATCCAGAATGTCCTGCCACCCGAGGCACCGAACGAGGCCAGAATTCTGCAGGGTCGGCAGCAGGTACGCGAGTTGACGCAGGATGCGCTGGCGACGCTCTACGAGCTGCTTCCCGGCGCGCGGCAGACGATCGAGAGCGCGGCCGGCTACGCGGTATTCAGCACCTTCGGCCTCAAACTGTTGATCGCCGGCGGCACCACCGGCAAAGGCATGGTCGTCAATCGGCAGACGCAGCGCCAGACCTTCATGAAGATGGTACAGGTACAGGCGGGTCTGGGTTTCGGCATCAGCAAGACGCGCCTGATCTTCGTCTTCACCACCCCACAGGCCCTGCAGACCTTCATTGCCCAGGGCTGGGAGTTCGGCGCTCAGGCGGCGCTGGCAGCGATGGCTGGCGGCCAGGGCGGGATGTTTACGGGTGCCGCCCAGATCTCGCCCGGTGTTTATCTCTATCAACTGACCGAGACCGGGCTGGCGGCAACGCTTTCGGTGGCCGGCACCAAGTTTTTCAGGGACGACCAATTGAACTGAGCGACGCCGACCCCGCGGCGACCGAGCCGGCGTTCACCTGGCTGGCGTCACTCCGCGCAGGACGCTCAGGCGGCGGGCGATCAGCAGCGCCCACTTGTCGAACGCGTCGCGGGCGTAGGCCCAGCTCTGGAACGAACTCATATAGCCCTTGATCCACGTTTGCGTCGCCCCGGCCGCGCCGGCGTCGACTTCTGCGGCATACTTGCGGCCGATCTGGGTGTCGGCACACTCGCCAAGCACGACGTTGCTGGCCCCGTCAACAAATTGCATCTCGATCCCGGTCTCGCCGAGGTATGGCGTCGATCCTGCCGGTCTGCCGGTGGCTGGACCCGAGGCCATTTCGGCGGTAAAGGCATAGGGGATTGCCGTTCCCGCCAGGCTGCGGCTGACCTGCGTCGGCACCAGATTGGTCAGCGCGATACGCAGCACCAACACCCCCGCTCCCGGCTGCTCGACGATCTGCAGTTGTGGCTTGAGGTCCTTTGCCAGCGCGCTGTGGAAGTAGTCGACCAACGTCTTCAGATCGCCCGGATCCACTTCGGCCTGCTGTTCGGTCTTCAGCGTGACCAGAATGCGGCTGATCAGGACCTTGTCGTAACGCCTGAGGTCGACGTCGGGCTGCCGCCAGCACAAGGCGCCGTCGCCGCCGGCTGCGGTAGCCAGCCGGGAATAGTCGCTGAGAAAACCGCTGCGCGTGATGCGTGAGGGATCGCTGGCGGTGACGCCCGGCGTCGGTCCGGTGAGCGAAGTGCAGCTGGCGAGCAGGATGCTGACGCCGAGGCCGAGCACGACAAGTGCCGCTCGCTTGCGTCCGGCGCTCGCCAATGCTGCCGGAAGCGCTGACCGCTTGGCTCTCACACCCCTGTTGCCCATTCTCATCGCTTCGTCTCCGTCACCAAAGGATGACATGGTAAACGTTTGCGTGCGGTGGGGCTCAGGCGCTTCGCGCAGGAGTGGATGCCGAGGCGAAGCGGTACGGTGCGGTCAAGGATGGCTGCTGACCGGGCTGCGCTTCTCGCGGTGAACAATTCGGGACGTTACGCCGTCGCCAGCCGCTACAATGACGACTGAACCCACGTCAACGCGTCATCTCCTCCGTTAAATTGCAGCGTTGCGGAGCAGGACGGCCGATCACCTTTCCGGCTTGGCACGGCAGTCCTGCGCAAGGACACTGACCGTGATGAAGGAGGGGAGCATGGAAACTGGCCCACAAGTCATTGAATGCCCCCGGGTGCCCCGGCCACGGTCGCTACCCGTCCCGGCCGCAGGCGCCTGCTTTCTCTCCTGCTTGGGCACTGCGGATCAGGCGCCGACCTCGTGATCAGTCAAGGCGAGTCCGGGTTTACGTTGCGCCAGCAGATCGCCTGGTCGCTGCTGCTGGCCGTGATCGCTGTGATCGTCTTGCAGACCGGGATCCTGCAGCGCTGGGATCTCCTGCTCTACGACTGGAATCGAGCCGCCTGGTCGCGAGCGCCGGGCGGTGACATCCTGATCGTGGCCATCGACGAGCAAAGCCTGCACGCTCTCGGACGTTGGCCGTGGTCGCGGCGGTATCACGCGCAACTGATTCGTGAGTTGAGCGCTGCCGGTGCCAGAGTGATCGTTCTCGACATTGCTTTCGCCGAGCCCGATCGTGACGATCCTCCGGCGGACGTCGATCTTGCCGCGGCGCTGGCAGCAAGTGGCCGTGTCGTACTGCCGGTCCTGCATCAGCAGCACCGACTGGAGGATCAGCGGCTGGAAACTCCGCCGATCCCGCGGCTTGCCGAGTCGAGTGCTGCCCTCGGTCACGTCGACGTCCCGCTCGACCTGGACGGTATCGCGCGCAGCGTTGCGCTGAAGGCCGGGTTCGGCGAACGGCACTGGCCGACACTGGCCCTGGCTGCCCTCGAAGTCGGCGATCCCGACAGCGCGCCGCCCCTCGTCGTGCCGCGCGCCGATCGCCCGCAGGCGCCGTCAGCGCTTGTCTGGCAGCACGATGACCGCGTCCTGATTCCCTTTGCCGGCCCGCCCGGGACGTTTCCTTCCCTATCGGCTCGTGACGTCCTGCGGCAAGACTTTCCGGCGGCGGCTGTTCGCGATCGCTTCGTACTCGTCGGGGTAACGGCGAGCGGCATGGGGGGTGAGCTGTCAACGCCGGTCTCCGGCCTGTCGCGGCCGATGTCGGCAGTCGAATTCCACGCCAACGTGCTCGACGCACTGCGCCACGGACAGATGATTCGTCCGCTGCCGCCCGCCGGGACGCTGCTGCTCACCGCCCTGCTCGCCTTCGTGTCGATCTTCGTCTACGCGGCGTGCCCGGCGCGCTGGACGCTGCCACTGGCCGGCCTTGCCCTGCTGACCACGCTGACCGGCAGTTTTCTGCTGCTTCTCCTTGCCGGGCGCTGGTTTCCACCCGCCGCCACGCTGCTGGCGCAGGCGATCAGTTATCCCTTGTGGAGCTGGCAGCGCTTGCGGCGCGCGCTCTACTCGCTGGCGGAACAGAAGGAGCGTGCACAGGTGACCTTGCAGTCGATTGGTGACGCCGTCATCACCACCGACGCTCAGGGCGAAGTGGAGTACCTCAACCCGGTTGCCGCCGATCTCCTTGCCTGCACGCTCGAGGAACTGCGCGGACAGCCGTTGGGCCCCCTCTTTCACGTCGTCGAGAGCAGTCAGCGTTCGGCCGCCATCGACCTCGTCGCCTGGTGCCTGCAGGCGCGCGCGCTGGTCAGATTGCCCGAGCCTTGCGTGCTGCACAATCTCTGTGCCCAGGAATACGCGGTTCGCGGCTCGGCGGCACCGATTCATGACCAGCAACAGCGCATCGTCGGCGTCGTCGTCACCTTCAGCGATATCAGCGAGAACCGTCGTCTTGGCGAGCAGATGGTTTACCAGGCGACGCACGACGCCTTGACCCGGTTGCCCAATGTGGTCCTGCTGCGTGACCGCCTGCGGCACGCCATTGCGCGCGTGCGGCGTACGGGGCACAGCTTGGCGCTGCTGTTTGTCGACCTCGATCATTTCAAGCGCGTCAACGAGGGGCTCGGCCACAGCGCCGGTGACGCGCTGCTGCAGGCCGTTGCCGATCGTCTCCGTGGCTGCGCCCGCAAGGACGATACGATCGTGCGCGTCGGCGGCGACGAGTTCATCTGCATGCTCGAGGACGTCCGCCAGGAAGCGCGTGTCCTTGACTTTGCGCGGAAGCTGATCGCGGTTCTCGCGGCTCCGTTTCAGATTGGCGAGCACGAGTGTTTCCTCTCCGCCAGCATCGGCATCTGCCTCTTCCCGAAAGACGGTGACGACGTGGAAACGCTGCTCAAGAACGGCGACAGCGCGATGTATCGCGCCAAGGCAAGTGGGCGCAACACGATCGAGTTCTGCACGGAAGACATGAATGCGCGCAGTCTCGAACGTCTGACGCTCGAGCAGGGATTACGCCACGCGATCGAACGCGCTGAGCTGGAGCTTCACTATCAGCCGCAGATGAGTCTGCACGACGGTCGGATCGTCGGCGTCGAGGCGCTTCTGCGCTGGCGACGCTGCTCCGCCAACCCGATCTCACCCCAGGAATTCATCCCCCTTGCCGAAGAAACCGGGCTTATCGACAGTATCGGCGAATGGGTGCTGGCTAGCGCGTGTCGGCAGGCGGCTGCCTGGCGACGCAGCGGCCTGCCGGCGCTGCGTATGGCGGTCAACTTTTCGCCACGGCAGTTTCAGCGTCCGGGCGTCAGCGCGATGGTCGCTCGCGTGCTCGACGAGAGCGGGCTCGATCCTTGCTGTCTCGACATGGAAATCACCGAAAGCTCGCTGATGAACGACGTCCCCGCCAGCATCGCGACCATGCACGAACTCAGGGCCATTGGCGTCACGCTGTCGATCGACGATTTCGGGATGGGCTACTCGTCACTCAATTACCTCAAGCAGTTCCCGATTGGCCAGTTGAAGATCGACAAGTCGTTTCTCGACGAGGTCCCGCTTGGTCAGGACGATGTGGCGATCACCCTGGCGATCATCGCCATGGCGCACAGCATGTCGCTGAAGGTGATCGCCGAGGGTGTCGAAACTGCCGCCCAGGAAGCTTTTCTGCGCGCCAACCGCTGCGACGAGATCCAGGGTTATCATCTCAGCCGTCCGCTGCCCGCAACGCAGATGGGGGCGTTTCTTGCCGTTCGGGCCGCGTTCGCATTCGACAGCGCGTCACACTCGGAGCTGCCGACATCCACTGCCGTACAGGTTTGACGCCTGCCGGGCACGGCCAGCCGTCGTGCCCGGCGGACGTACTCAGTACACGTCGTTCTGTGTGTTATAGACGTTGAACTTGCCGGTCGGCGTGACCAGGCGCGGATCCTTGATCACCGCCTTCAGCTTGCGCGTCCGGTCATCGACGACGACGATCGCCGACTCCTCGTTGGCGCCGCTCCATACCGAGAACCAGACTTCGTCGCCGGCACGGTTGTACTCCGGTTGCACGACGCGCTTGCTTCCGGGTTTGACGCCGGCCCATTCGCCGATCGGCAACAAGTCGAAACCCTTGTCCAGGTTGGCGATGTCGAAAACCGCAACGGATTGCGAAATCGACGGGTCCGGATTGAGCGGCACGTCAACCCAGAGGTTCTTCGACTTCGGATGCGTCTTCAGGAACAAGGAACCGCCGCCAGCCGCCTTCAGCGTCTGGACGACTTTCCATGCGTACTGCGGCTGCTTCTCGGGTGCGGTGCCGATCAGCGATACGGTTTCGTCGCCGAGATGACTCGTTGCCCACACCGGGCCAAACTTGGGATGCACGAAGTTGGCGCCGCGCCCTGGGTGCGGCGTCTTGCCGACGGCGACGACCGCCGCCAGCTTGCCTTCCTTGGTGTCGATGACAGCGATCTTGTCGGAAGCGTTCGCGGCATCCATGAAGTAGCGACCGGTCGATTCGAAACCGCCATCGTGGAGGAAGCGCGGCGTCTTGATCATCTTGATCCTGATGTTGTTCAGATCGCTGTAGTTGACCATATGCACGACCCCGGTCTCCTTGGCGTTCACCAGGAACTCGGGCCCAAAGTGTGAAGCGACGATCGCCGCGACGCGGGGCTCGGGATGATACTCGTTGGTATCCGAAGTCATGCCGCGCGTACCGATGATCTGCAGCGGCTTCAGCGTGTCGCCGTCCATCAGCGTGTATTGCGGTGGCCAGTAGCTGCCGGCAATCGCGTAGCGGTCTTCGTAGCCCTTGAATTTCGACGTCTCGACCGAGCGCGCCTCAAGACCGACGCGGATCTCGGCCACCGCCGTCGGCTTGGCCATCCACAGGTCGATGAGGACGATCTTGGCGTCACGGCCAATCACGTAAAGGTAGCGTCCGGACTTCGACAGGCGCGAGATATGGACCGCGTAACCGGTATCGATGACCTCGATGATCTGCTTGCTCGCACCGTCGATCAGCGCGATCTTGCCGGCGTCGCGCAGCGTCACCGAGAACAGGTTGCTAAGGTCAAGGTTGTTCATCTTGGTCTGCGGACGCTGCGACGGAGGAACGATCAGCTTCCAGGTCGCGTTCATCTCCTTCAGTCCGTACTCGGGCGGCATGGGCGGCTCATGCTGAATGTAGCGCGTCATGATGTCGACTTCCTGGTCGGTCAGCGTGCCGGAAGTCCCCCAGTTCGGCATCCCCTGCGACGAGCCGTAGTAGATGAAGGTGCGCAGGTATTCGGAGCCGCGCTCGATCGTCAGATCGGTGGTCAAGGGTTTGCCGGTAGCGCCCTTGCGCAGGACTCCATGGCATCCTGCACAGCGCTCGAAGTAAATCTTCTTGCCGATTTCGAAGTCCGCCTTGCTCATCGGTGGCGACTTCGGGTTCAGCGTCTGCACCATCTCGACACCGCCAACCGGGGAGGAGCCACCGATCTGCATCCGATCTTCTTCGAGCACCTTGGGTTTGTCGGTTTTGGTTTCCTGTGCGCTCGCGCCATGGATCATCAGCGCGAGTGCGGTGACAGCGAGAGTCGAAAGGAAAAGTGGTCCTGGTTTCATCTACGGTTCCTCCGGGATGACTACGTTCGTCAGAGACGGAACCCGAGCGCTATTGCTCGGGAAAAGACCAACGGCCGGGGCCCGCTTTGTTGTGGTGCCGGCAGTCGTGTGACGCAAGCAAGCGCGGTGTTCGCGCAAGCCCGCTCTTGGGGTGCCAAGGAGCAGCACCCTAGACACGAAGTCGACACACGGCCTTGATGCAGGTCAAGAAAGCGAGATTTGTCGCCGTCCCGACGCCGGCAGCGGCGTCGGGAC
>ERZ761603.3041-NODE-3041-length-11015-cov-41.788504_pt1 | contig 11015 bp, 11 predicted proteins | sample MGYA00511879_ERZ761603 | MGnify/ENA primary metagenome ERZ761603 (study PRJEB28899, sample SAMN02850040) | bioreactor sludge metagenome | biome: EBPR Sludge; feature: EBPR Bioreactor; material: flocular biomat | place: Australia: Thorneside Wastwater Treatment...
CAATCACCTCATCGACGAGGCCTTCTTCGACGAGTGCGGTGAGTCTGTGCGGGGTTTTCATGGTGGCCTTGGGTTTGGATTGGCTGCGTGCTTCGTCACGCGCCGCTAGGCGGAGGACAGCGTGTAGGTCGTTTAGCGTAGCGCAAGCCGAGGCTTGGCGCGCAAATAATCGGGAATTGACGCTGCTTGATAGTGGCTCCTATAGTTGCGCCGCCAGTGCCGGCTTCCCTGCCCCCGGGCAGCTGCCGGCGATCCCCGGCGCACGGCCGAGCGAACTCCGGCAGATCCTCACCGCGATCGTCGAGGCGATCCGGGAGCCGAAGGAGGATCGACAGGCGTAAATGGGCCTGATATCACGGTGGGCGGCTGCGAATGTCTCCTGCACCTCGAACAAGCCACCCAGGATCCGGATGTCAGCGGCTCAAGACGTCGAGTGCGCAGAAGAACCTACCGATCGGGTCAAGCAAGGAGTCGCTGGGTTGCTCCAGCTGGAATTCCGCTAGCAGCTGACGGATCCTGATGTCGTCTCATGATGCCGCCACCTTGCGGTTGCGAGTGTCTGCTCTTTTTTGCCATTTTGGTACGAAATATTCCTACCTCTTGTCCAGAGAGGTACCCATGACCACGGCCGAGAAAATCAGCATTGCCTTGCCGCCCGAGATGCTCTCCATCATTCGCGGCGCCGTCGCGACTGGCGAATACGCCTCCAGCAGCGAAGTTATTCGCGATGAACTGCGCGAATGGACGCACAAGCGCAGGGCGTGCCAACAGGGTATCGCTGATCCGCTGATCTACGCCAACTCTGGCAGGAAGCGATCCATGACAAAGCGCCAGGCATCTCGGCTGATGAGGTGCTCGACCGCCTTGAACGCAAGTACCAGGCTATCGCCGAGGCTGCCGGAACGAAGTGATGCGGTTGGATCTCTCGGAATCAAAGCGGAAACAAAGGGGCCACGATTTAACCACGAGCAATCAAAGGGCCCCGTTGGCCGGTCAAATTGCCCCGCCTTTGGTCACGTCAAAATTCCCCACCCTGAAGGTGCCGTGACGGTGCAATAGGGCGGCATTTTGCGAGCGAGGAGGGGAATTTTCGCGGGGTGACCAACGGCCCTCCCGGTCAAATTCCAGACTGCGCCGCCGGCATGCTCGCCGAATCCTGGCGCATCGGGCGCTGCGGCATCGATTACTGCGCCCGCATGGTGCGCACCGCCAAAGACGACGACGAGCGGCGCCTGTTCGGGCTGGTCGGCGCGGACGAAGCCCGGCACGCCGGCTGGCTGGCACCCGGTGAGCAGGAACCCGACCCTTTCAACCGCTTCATCGCCGCACTGGCCGAAACCGGCACGCCGCAGGCGCTCGCCTTCCTGTTGCAGGTGGTGCTCGAAGGCTTCGGCATCACGCACTACAGCGCCCTCGCCGCGACCTTCTCCGCCATCGATGCCGGGGCCGCCGGCGCCGTCAACCTGCCCCGCTTGCGCCGCCTGATGGCCCAGCCGGGCATGGCATGGCATGGCTGGTCGAGACGCTGGCGGCCGGCGGTCTCTTCACGCCCTGCCCGGCGTCCGACTGCGCGCTAATTTACACCGCCAGCCGCTGACTCACGCCGAGGTATCGCTGCCTGGCCACGGGCTGTGACGGGATCCGCGCGCGATCCTTGATGGCGCCGGCTTTCGTGCCTGAAGCGACCAGCGCATCAGGCACGTGCCGCCGCCTGTCGGGCCGCCCCACGACCGCCAGCACACCGTTTAACTCAAGTCCAACATCCCCGCCGTAGCCGCCAACCGCCAACCGCTGCTCAACCAGCAGCCGCTGCCATTGACAGTCCGAATCCAGCACGCAGATCGACACGGTATCCTGCTCCGATTACCGGGCGTGATAGTGCTCAAGTGCAGCCGCCAAGGATTTGTTCTCAAGCGTCCAGCGCCTTGATGGTCTGCTTTGAGTGGTACCAGGCCCGGCCACTGCTCGCGATGCTCTCCGGAACCGAGGCCCATCTCATCACGCCTGCGCGAGCGCGTACCCTTTACCGCAGATCAACCTCCAGGCGGAAGCTTCAGAACGTCCTTGATTTCGTCCAGGCTCGCGGGGATGCGATTAACGATGGCGTCGGTCGCCTGCTGATTCGCCTTGGTCACAATTTCGGCAAGTTCCCGCATCTTGCTGACCGCGGTCTCGAAGGCCTTCTTGGCCAGGTCCGTCTCGGCCGCGACCATCTGCTGCGGCGAACCGACCTTGGCGAGCCCGCCGAGGGCAGATGTGAGTTCCTGCGCCGTCTCCTGCAGGATCTTCACTTGCCACTCAGCGACCGCCTTGATCCCTTCCATCGCAGCGCGGTTGGAGGCGCTGAGCGCTTCCAGATTGTCTCTCTGACTCGCCACCAAGGCGTCCATGTTGACGCCCGGCAGATTGAGTCCGGCCAAGGCGTTCAGCAACTGTTCGCTTCCCCTGGTCATGTCCAGGCTGCACATCGTCTTGACCCAGTCGCTCATTTGTTTCGATAGATCGGTCATTTTACGTTCTCCGTTCTTCATGCACTTGTAACCATCAGAATCGTGCCCGTGCTCCATCCGGTACACGCCTCTTGCCCAACAGGCACCCATGCCTCACTTGGCCGGTACCTGGAGCACTTTCTGTCCACCAGCAAGAATGTTGATCATCTGCGCAACAGCCTTGATCTGCTTGCCGCCTTGCGTGTGGTAGGCCTCGTGAGTGTAGTACTGTCCCCACCAATCCCAGCATCCCTGCGGATTGACCGGAGGATTCTGGAGTGAACCGTTGCGAACTTGGACCTGGGGATAAACAACGATCATGTCGTTGGCTTGAGCCCATTCGTTGTAGCCCGCGAACTTCGAGAACAGATTGCCCGAGTGACCGCTCCTGCGGTCCGTCGTGCCGCCCTGCAGGCAGCCATGGAAGGCCACGTGCAGCTTGCATTTCCGGCCTTCCTTGCAGGACTGTGGAATGAACACGTAGCCTTCTCTGGCCATCGACGCGTTCTGCAGGTCGTTGTATGGGATGTCCGAAAACGTGCTGAATACCAGGCGCTGGTCGAATGCCTTCACGTCCCCTTCTGCCACCGTCGCACGTCCACCCTTAAGCGCCTGTTCGCCGTAAATGCGCTTCAGGATCGCGCCCGCAAGATCGACGTCCTGCAGATCCTTGCAGGCTGCCTGTTTGCTGGCTGGCGGGCAGGCTGTTCCGCCTCTTGCTTTGGCTATCGCCGCGGGCGGACAAATGCAGCGATCCGTCGCCTGGCGCTGTTTGGCGATAGCCTCGCAGTCGTCGATGAAAGCGTTCTTGTCGGTCGGTGGCGACGGCGCCGGGGGCAAGACGCAGTTACCCACGGCATTGCCGGTAGGCTTGTTGAACCCATCCCTGACCATTGTGTGGCGTGCGGGAAACGTCCGGTTGTAGTCGATACTGCCTTGTTCGATGCCGGCCTTATCGGGGTCAGCATAGAAGTGGAAGACAGTATCCATCACCCCGTGCGGCACGATGGCATCATACTCGGCGCTGATCAGGTACACCTTGTCGTCCTTGAGGCCTGCCAGCTTGCCGATGTTTCCGGCCGCCTCCTGCTTTTTCGCCTCGTCAAACGATGCCTTCGCGGCACGTTGGGCAGCAGCCTGGCTTTTCGGCGCCAAGTCGGTCTTGCTGCACCACTTGGCATCAAGCCCAAGCCTCTTGCATTCGAGCATGACGAACTGGCTGCACTTCGTCACGGCGTCCAGGATGGACCCTCCAGCGCAGTAGTATGGGCCGCCCGCGACGATGCCGACACCCATGATTTGTTCAGAGTGCGCGACATGAGACTGGTGCGCCATGAAGCCCCCCGATGAAATGCCGGATACCGAGATCTGACTTGGGTCAATATTGACCCCTGCGGCCACATCTTCCAGTGCCGGAGCCGCTGCCGCGTACTGCACCATGGCCAGCGTGCAAAACGCCACCGTCGCTAGCGGCCGGGCCTTGCTATTCTTGGTGTTTCGCCTTGACATCGTACTTCTCCCTCTCGTCGTCTATCGAGCACTGCCCCGTAGCTACGGCAGCACGGCGAGCAGACGGGGTTCACCAGCTTTGCTTCAATCAGCAAAACCGCTGAATACCTCTGGCGCCAGCCGCGAAGATAGTTGTTAAAGCAGGAGCATGGTGCAGTGCAAGATTCAGCATAGGCGGTGATTCGCCAAAGTCAAGTTGTCAGGTCACTTACTACTGGGCCCTGTCACCTCCCTCACCTTGACAGTTTCAGCTCCAGTCTGAAAAGGTGAGTTTTATATACTGTCCCCGAAACTCGAGTTCTTGCTATCGGTACTGACGTGCAGGGCCATCAATCGCGAGAGCATCACGGCGATATAGAGCTGTCCGGCCAGGGCTTCGGAGGTGGCAAGCGAACGTGCGATCGGGTGAACCGGCGTGATGTCGCCATAGCCCATGGTGGTGAGCGTCACGAAGCTGTAGTAGATCCACGTCAGCGCGCCGGGCGCGTCGCCGATCTCGCCGCTGAAGGCATCGGGATGAATCAGATGCACCAGTTCGTAGGCATCCGCATAAACCAGCCCGATCAGCAGCAACACTGCGATGGCGCCCTGGATGCGGTAATGGGTGACCGGGCCGCTGCGATACGCCCGTGCTGCAACCACCCCAGCAAACAGCAGGAGCATAACGAGGGTAGTGGCTTCGCGCCCGATGGCCAAGGCGTTCGAGGGCGATCCGGCGGCCCCCCAGCGCACCAATAACGTCGCCGCCGTCAAGGCCACCGCGGCGAGCCGCAGCCGGCGGGATTCAGCGGTCGTGAAGGCACCCGCGAGCAGCAGCATCGAAAAGGCAAACTCGACCCCGAGCCGCCCTGCCGGATCCGGGTTCAGCACCACGGGCAGCACAAAGATGATGACGACGAGGAGAACGAGGACGATGGTCAGGCCGCGGTCAGCTTCCCAGAACCGCCGCACCCGCTCCCAGCCATGGGGTCTCATCGGCGAGGGAACGCTGTGGGCAGCGTGTCAACGGTATGGGTCGGCACAGATGTCTCTCCGTTCGCGATAGGGTGGGAAAACCAGTTTTTCAAGTTTACGTCAGGTCGTGCATTGACAGCCGGATTTGAAGGCCCAGAGTTTTCGGATGGGGCTCAACGATGAAATCGAGCTTGCGTCCGCAAGAAGCATGACCGCGAAAAGCGCGCTGCTGGAAAGGTAGGGATGCTGCGAGCGACACAACCAAACTGCTTGTCGAGCTGGCCGGCGATTCCCCCGAGAAAGGTCACCGGGATGACTACCGCGCAGCGTACCGGGATGAACTCGCTGGTGACGGACGGAACGGAAGTCTGCTAGCATTTTGCCTGCTGCTGCAGAACCGCTCCGCTGTTTCGCCCCCTGCTTCGTCTTTCGCCCTTGCGGCAGACCTCCCATGCCATGACCCTGCCACACGATACCGACCACGGCCTGCTGGGAATACTGTTGCGCCTCAGCGAGCTGTTGCCGCCGGCGCACGCGCACTTTCGTCCGCTGCTGGCGGACGCGCTGCTGTTCTTCCTCGACCACCTCTCGCCCCGCCGCCAGCGAGACATTTTTGCCGCCCAACTGGCACTGCCGGCCAACGCCAGCCGTTCGCGGCGGCTGCTCGCCCTGTTTCGTCTGTGCCCCACCCTGCACAAACTGGGACAGGTCGTTGCCCACGACCGGCGCCTTTCCGGCGACCTGCGCCAGCGTTTGCAGGAACTCGAGACGCTCGTCCCGACGGATTCGCTGGTTGCCGTCCGGCCGCTGCTCGAACGCGAGATGGGTGGGGTCGCTGGCCTGCGCATCGCGAGAAAGGCGCTTGCCGAGGCCAGCGTTGCCATCGTCGTGCCGTTCGTCTGGCAGCAGGCGGCGAACGGTCCGCCGCTGCAGGGCGTCTTCAAGGTGCTGCGGCCGGGTGTCCGGGACCGCCTGGAGGAAGAGCTCGCCATCTGGCCGGCGCTCGGAACCTTCCTCGAGGAACGCTGCGTCGCGCACGGGCTGCCGGTGTTCGACTACGCCAACACCCTCGAGAGCGTTGCCCACCTGCTCGCCAATGAAGTCCACCTCGACCGCGAGCAGGCCCATCTGCGCCAGGCGGCCGAGTTCTATGCCGGCTCGCCGGACATCGTCATTCCCGGCGTGTTCCCCTTTTCCACGCCCACCGTCACGGCCATGCAAAGGGTCGATGGCTGCAAGGTGACGTCCCAGGACTTGCCGGCGGGGGAGATGCGACAGCGCGCCGAACGACTGATCCGGGCGTTGCTGGCCCAGCCCTTCTGGAGCTGCGGCGACGCCGGAGCGATCTTCCATGCCGACCCGCATGCCGGCAACCTGCTGGCGATGCCGGATGGGCGACTGGCCATCCTCGACTGGGCGCTGACGACGACCCTCACCAAACGACAGTGCGAGTCGGTCGTGCAACTGGTTCTCGGCGCCCTGACGCTGAACGACAGGCGCGTCTGCGCGGCGATCGCCGCACTCGGCCAGTCGGTCGATGACGCCCAGGTTCAGGCCGCCGTCAGACAGGCGATCGGCCAGGTGCACGGTGGCAGTTTTCCGGGATTCGAGTGGATGACCTCCCTGCTGGACTCCCTGGCGGCGACCTCGGCGGTCCGCTTTGCCGAAGAAGTCAGCCTTTTTCGCAAGGCGCTGCTGACCCTGTCGGGCGTCGCCGCCGATGTCTCGCAGGAGATGACGATGGATGGCGTCCTCATCCGCGAAGGGGCGAGCCAGTTCATCAGGAGCCTGTGGTGGCGGCCCTGGGTCTGGGCGGACTCGCGCCGCAGCGGCGGCGCCCATCTCTCGAATGCCGACCTGTTCGGTATCGGCGCCGAGCTACCGGCAAGCACGCTCCGCTTCTGCACACTCCCGGGTTCGGCCACGGCGCCTCGGCCACCACGTAGTTGTGACTTCTTGTAAGATCTGGCCTCCGTTGCCGGGGGACTGGAGATGTCGATGACTCTGAGAGAAGCGCTGGGATGCCTCACTGTGCCGGAGTTGAAGGATCTGGTGGGCTACCTGCCGAGCGGCGCAGCGACCGCGCGCAAGGACGACCTGATCGAACGAATCGTCGTCGCCATGCTCGGTCCTGAACTGAAGGCAATCTGGTCGGCGCTTGACGAGACGCAGCAGGCTGCCGTCACCGAAGCGGCGCACCACCCGCTCGGCGAGTATTCCGATCGGCGGTTTCGCGCCAGGTACCAGCGCGCACCGGCCTTTCACGTCGCCGCGGCAAAGTCTTACGGCTATTCCAAGGGCAAGAGGACTGCCTTGTGCCTGTTCATCCAGTACTCGCCGGATGAGGCGCGCTACGTGGTGCCGACCGACCTGCGGCCCCGCCTGCAAGCGTTCGTGCCGCCCCCCGCACCGCCCGGCCTCGAGACCTCGGAAGTCCTGGCGGAAAACCCGCGCTTGACCGTGCGCCTGACCGAACGCGAAGCCTTGCAGGAAGCGGTCATCATGTTGCGCACCATCGAGCAGACGCGCGTGCAGGTCAGTGACAAAACGGCACTGCCGGGCAGTGCCACGCAGCGCCTGCTCAGCGACAAGCTGGCCGGTGGCGACTATTACGCCGCGGAAGAGAAACGGAACGAGTGGGACCAGGAAATCGGCCCGATCAAGGCCTTTGCCTGGCCCATGCTGTTGCAGGCCGGCGGTCTGGCGGTTGGCGTGGCAGGCAGACTGCAACTCAGCCCGGGCGGCGTCAAGGCCCTCAGCATGCAGCCGGCCCAGGTGCTGCGCGGGCTATGGCAGAAGTGGCTGAAAACCACCCTGTTGGACGAATTCAGCCGCGTCGACGCGATCAAGGGACAGACCTCCAAGGGGCGGGTGATGACCGCCGTCGCTCCCCGGCGGGCGGCCATTGAAGCCACCTTGCAGGCGTGCCCGACTGGCCGCTGGATCGCCGTTGATGAATTCTCGCGCTTCATGCGGGCGACCGATCGGGTCTTTGCCGTAACCCACGATGCCTGGAAGCTCTACATCTGCGAACGCCAGTATGGCAGCCTCGGTTATGACGGATCGGGCGGCTGGAACATCCTTCAGGATCGCTACATCCTCGCCTTTCTGTTCGAGTATGCGGCAACCCTCGGCCTGGTGGATGTCGCCTACTTTCATCCCGCGCAGGCACGCACCGACTATGGCGGCCTGTGGGGTACCGACGATCTGTCGTTCCTCAGCCGCTACGACGGCCTCAGCGCTTTTCGTGTGACGCCGCTCGGGGCGTACCTGCTTGGTCGCCAGGCGGCCTACCAGCCACCCGCCGTTGCCAGCAGCGTCGCGCTGTCATTCGCCCCCGGGCTGTACGTCGAAGTCGTGCGAGGTGTCCTGGCGGCCGAGGAGACGCTGCTGCTCGACAACTGGGCTATCCCGGTGCAGGCCGGCACCTGGCAACTCGACCGCGAAAAGTCGCTGTCCGCGATCGAGAAAGGCCATGACATCGCCGAACTGAAGGGCTTTCTTGAAAGGGCCGGTGGCCTGCCGCTGCCCGCGCCGGTCGAATCGTTCATCGGGCTCTGCGAGCACAATGGCAAGGCGTTGAAGACGCTGGGCAGCGCCCTGTTGATCGAGTGCCGCGACCCCGAAACCGCCGCGGAGATTGCCGGTCGCCCGGAAACGTCCTCGCTGTGTCTGCGCGCCGGGCCCAGGACGCTGGTGGTTCGTACCAACCAGCTCACCAGGTTCCGCGAAAGGGTTCGCTCGCTGGGCTTCGGGATGGTCGCCTGAAGCAATCTCAACGGCCGGCAACGCAGGGCGGCAACGGCCGGACTCCTTCCCCAGCAGCAAGTGGTAGACGCCATTCCCTGGCCATCCTGGAGAAACACCCACATGTCGCACTGGACCTACCTGGCGATTGCCATCGTCGCCGAGGTAATCGGCACCTCCTTCCTCAAGAGCTCGGAAGGTTTCACCAAGTTGCTGCCATCGGCAATCGTCGTCGTTACCTATGTGATCGCCTTCTACTTCCTGGGGCTCACCCTGAAGACGCTGCCTGTCGGCATTGCCTACGCAGTTTGGGCCGGCGCCGGCGTGGCCCTGATCACGCTGGTCGGCTACCTGTTCTTCGGCCAGGCACTGGATGCGCCCGCGCTCATCGGCATAGTGCTGATCGCCTCGGGCGTGGCCGTCATCAACCTCTTTTCCGCCAGCGTCAGGCACGGCGGGAGCTAGGAACACAGGGCAGAAGCTTCCGCCGCGGCGCTCGACAAAGGCATCGGGCCGGGCGGATCAGAGCGACGTCGCCGCGATCTTCTCCGCCATCGATACCGGGGCTGCCGGCGGCAGCCTCACACACTGCCTGTCCCCCGACTGCACGCGAATCCACATCGCCAGCCGCTGACCAACGCCGAGGCAAATGATTTTGCGACACCCGGGAGCATCAATTTTGTGCGGGATCATCGGGACTTTCCTGATGACGGTCTGCCAACCTGGGTGCCGCTGACTACTCTGAGTAAGGGGCGGCGCCGGGCACCGGCGCGACGTCGGCCAGGATGAAGAGCAGCACGTTGCCGGGCTCAGACGTGGCGTCGCTGCGCAGGCTACCGATAAGGCCGTTGACCGGGCTGTTGTATTCCGCGACCACTTCGCCGAAAGCGTTGCGCTGGATGGCGACCTTTTGTCCTGGCGTGACCTTGGCATTCAGTTTGACCAACAATTCGATGAATCCACCGTGGGTGGTCAGCACGGGAATCGCATTCTTCCCGATGTAGACATTGGCATCGACTGCGGTGCGTCCGATCGCCCCGGGAACCATGCCGTAGTGCTTGAAGACGTTCATCGTGCCTTCGACGAAGATCGGAATGATGTCGAGATCCAGCCGCCGCGCCACACCCACCTCGGGCGTAAAACAGGGAATGCCCGCATCGATGTAGGCGTTGTGCAGCACACCAGGGTAGACCGGGTTGTCCCAGATCGCCGGAACGGGGTAGAGCATCATCATGGTCTTCACGTCCGGGATGCGCATGTCACCAATGTGAAAGGCGGCTGCGTCCAGGCCGGTGGTGCCGGTATGGAAGTCGATGGCCAGGTCGGTATTGGGCTTCAGCAGCCGGTTGAACACCAGCCCTGCCTGGCGGCTGACGGCACTGAAGCCGTTTTCATTACCGGGCCATTCGCGGTTCATGTCGGTCAGCTCGAAGCCGCGCCCCGAACTTGGCCAGCGGCGCTGCATGCTTTCCATTGCAGGGCGTGCAATGTCCAGCACCGCCATCACCGTGCCCGACATTTCAGCGGGGTTCAACTGGTTCATGACCGTTTGCACGGTGTGCACCGAACTCATCTCGTCGCCATGTACCCCACTCGTCAGGGTAAAGCGCTTACCGGGCTTGGCCCCCTTGGCGACTATCACCGACACGTACCAGTACTGCCCGGTGGACATCTGCACACCCTGGAAGTACAGGAGGTGCTTCTTGCCAGGGGCCAGATCACTGGTGTTCAGAGAACTCACCACTTTTTTGCCATTGATCACATCGCCGGTGTAGACGGTGCTGATCGTGGCCGGGGCTGCAACGGCACTGCTTTGGGCTTGCGCCATGCCGATACCTGTAAGTGCAGCTGTGAGCAGCAGCGATTGCATGAAATAGCGGCCCGCGCGGCCGCCCAAGGGTGCTTTCAACATCATCAGCTCCTGGTTCAAGGTGGGAAATTCTCAAGGTTCAAGTGGCGACAAGCCAGCCCTGCAGCGGATCGAAGGGTGGCAGACTGCAGCCGGGAGCCATCTGAAGCTCGATGCCATTGCTGGGCGAAAACGCCATTCGCTTCAAGGCCAGTGAAAGCGACCGCATGGACGTCGCGAGCCCGATCGCGGCCCGCATGCGAAAAGCCGCAATCCTGACCGCACAGGCGACATCATTTGACGACTTCGAGCGACTTGACCCAGAGATATCGGCCGGCGACACCCTGATCAACTTCGGTCAGCAAGCGGACTTTTGTATCTGGCAAGGACTGGAAACTCGTGCACAGCGGCACCTCCTAAGAAACAGAACGAGTTCAGATTGTTTTCATGCTGGCGCGGGCGTCGGA
>ERZ761603.3044-NODE-3044-length-11003-cov-84.713738_pt1 | contig 11003 bp, 9 predicted proteins | sample MGYA00511879_ERZ761603 | MGnify/ENA primary metagenome ERZ761603 (study PRJEB28899, sample SAMN02850040) | bioreactor sludge metagenome | biome: EBPR Sludge; feature: EBPR Bioreactor; material: flocular biomat | place: Australia: Thorneside Wastwater Treatment...
CGGCTCTGGCGTTCGCCAGAGAAATGGGAACTGGCGCACGAGGCTCACTGATCCGTCGTCGTTGACCGTACGGCTGCGCCCGCTGGCAATCTGCTGTCAGCGGCGCTGGTCGTCCAAGCCGGCAGCGGGTCGTGTCGAGGGGATCGCTGAACTCGCGCTCTATGGCAACAGAGCGGCGATTCTTGGTCACTCGCTGGGTCCGTCGGCCGCGGTGTGGCGTTGGGCAGCCGGCACGTCGGCGCCAGCGCGAACCACATTCACTGAAAGACTCCAACATGAAGTTCTTGCCTGAACTGTTTGTCGCCAATGCCCGTTGGGCCGAAGACATGCGAACCGCCGACCCCAACTTTTTTGCGGGACTGGCCGGTCTGCAGGATCCCGACTACCTGTGGATAGGCTGCTCGGACAGCCGGGTGCCGGCAAACCAGATTACCGGCCTCAAGCCAGGTGAAGTGTTCGTGCATCGGAATATCGCCAACGTCGTGGTGCATACGGACCTCAACTGCCTGTCGGTGATGCAGTACGCCATCGATGTGCTCAAGGTTCGCCACGTCATTGTCTGTGGGCATTACGGCTGCGGCGGTGTCCGGGCGGCCCTGGAAGGGCCCGCACTCGGACTGATTGACAACTGGCTGCGCCACATTCAGGATGTGCGCGATCGGCACGCGGACTTCCTGGCCGCACTGGCGGACGACACGAGCCGCTGGCGCGCGCTGTGTGAACTGAACGTGATCGAGCAGGTGCGCAATGTCGCGCGCACCACACTGGTCGGCGACGCTTGGAGGCGAGGCCAGCCACTGATGTTGCATGCCTGGATCTATGGGTTGGAAAACGGTCTTCTCCAGGACCTGCAAGGATCCTGCAGCGAGGGCCGCGAGGTTGATTCGGTCATCGCCGACGCAGTGGCGACGACCCGGTCGCGTTACTTGAGCAATTGAAACCCTTGCCATGAGGGCGAACAGGATCGAGCGATTTCCTGCTCGGTCATCAGTGAATGGCGCTCCGCGCGGTCGTTGCTGGCTTGCCGGGCGCGGCGTCCGTCGATGGCGCCGTCTCTTGCCGGTAACTTGTCCCGATCCATGGCCGCCTGCTGTGGCGCCACGCGCAGCGCACTTCACCGGAAACAGACCCGGAAGAAAACAACACTGGGCACTCGAATGCCGACCAGAATCTACCTGGTGCGCCACGGCGCCACCGATCTCACTGCCGACGACCGGTTCGCCGGTTCCTCTGATGTGCCCCTTTCCCACGAAGGCCGCAGACAGGTGGCATGTCTGGCCGAGCGGCTGCAACGAGAGAAGCTGGATGCCATCTACGCCAGTCCTCTGCAACGCACCATGGAAACCGCGCGCACCTTGGCGCTCCCCCATGGCCTGAAGCCGATCGCCGAGCCCGGGCTGCGCGAAATCGATTACGGCCACTGGGAGGGGCTGCGTCGGTCGGAGATCGAGAGCACGTTTCAGGCCGAGTACGCCATCTGGCAGGAGGATCCGTTCGCCATCGCTCCCCTTGGTGGAGAATCCGGCGTCAATGTACTCAACCGCGCATTGCCCACACTGCGCAGGATCGTCGACCGGCATCGCCAGCGCACGGTTTTGCTGGTATCCCACAAGGGCACCAACCGACTGCTGATCAGTAGCCTCCTGGGCATCGACATGCGGGGCTATCGAGACCGTCTTGAGCAAAGTCCCGCAGCGGTGAGCATTCTCGACTTCACAGGGGAGGTACGCGCCCGCCTGCGCTTGTTCAACGACATTTCGCATTACGAAGAGATGCGCGAGCCAACCCTGGGCGAGCACTCGTAGCGCTGCTGAAGAAGCTCGCATGAGACCGGCCACAGCTGAATCCGCTCGCGCTGCAGGGGCTCGTGGCCTGCCGGAGGGATTGCTCGAGGCAATGGCGCGCGCCCCTGGATTTCCGCCTCGCGGCGCAAGGAGGCCCCGTGCTCGGCGACGGAGTAGCCGCACCTGAGTCCAGTCGGGTCTCGTCGAGTTCTCGTCGTACAAGGAGAAGACAGTTCTTCGCCGATGGCGCCTCGGCGGCCGAGAGCCACACCCGGTCGGCCAGCGCCCGACCCCCACGAACGGTGGCGCTGCCATACTGAGGCCGCCGTCCTACTTCACGTCAGCAACACGGCCGCATGCCGCCCACGTGCCCGTTTCGCCATGCATTCATTGGCCAATAAGCAGAATCGATTTGGCGAGATCAGGCAATGGCCGGAGAATCACCTCGGCAGAGTGCGGGTTCGTCGAGCCCGATGAAATGCGGCAGCAACGGCCGAGACGGCCGTCTCCGCCCGGTGCGGTGGCTCAGGGCCGCACGGGCCCAGTCCAGAGGTTCTCGATGATCTCCTTCTACACGTCTCTCGTCTCGCAACCCGCGGCCGTCGGCGGTTCGCTGCGAACGCTCTGCTGTCAGTTGCCGTATCTCGAAGGCTTGGTCCTGACGGAGGACCAACGGTTGTTCGCCAGCACCCGCGATGGCGTGTACGAGTTGCTTGCGTCGGCTGACGGAAGCAGCGAGAAGCGGCTCATCGAAGTGACGGCCGATGGTGTGCCTGGAAACTGCATGAAGAATGGCATTGCCACTGACGGAAATCGCCTCTACCTTGCCTGTGCGCACGTCCACCAGAGCGACAATCCACTGGTCAGGACGGTCCTCCGCGACCTGAATGACGTCGAGCAGACTGCTCGTGGCTTGCTGCAGCTTTACATGGCGGCGTTCACCTTTCGCGTCGACTCCTGGATCCTCGACTGCAACCTCAAGGCGACGCCGCGCGCCTTTGACAACCGACTGGCATCGCTGCCGCAGGACCTCGCAGCTGGTGGAATCGCGGCCTATGTCCTGGCGAGTGGTATCGCCATCGACCCTGGCAGCGGGATGCTCTACCTCGCCAACAGCGCGCCGGGCCTCGGGGCAGCCATCTACCGCATGGCCGTCCATGGCACGGGTGACGCTCCGGGCCGGGCTGAACTCTGGCATCGTCCACCGGGGTGCAGGCCGAACGGTCTGAAGCTGATTGACGGCAGCCTTTGCTATACCGGCAACGGGTGGAGCTCTGCCGTTCTCGGGCGTGTGCCGATCAACGCGGATGGCAGTGCGGGGCAGGCGGAGGTCATCGAAATCGCAGCGCTGAGGCTGTTCGAGGATTTTGACGCTGTCCGGCAGGGCTTTGTCGTGGCAGAACCTGGCGACTCCACGGGATTGCAGGTCGGCGCCCTGCGCTTCGTGTCCAATGCTGGCCGGACGATCGGCCTGCTGCGGCATGCCGCGCTGCGCCGGCCGTGCGCCGTCGCAGTGGCGAAAGCGGATAGCGCCCTGTTCGCCGCTGGCTCGGTCCTGATTGCCGACAGGCACGAAGGCCGCGTTCTGCAGTTCGTGCCAGACGAGCCGTGGCGGCAGTGGCTGCGGGCCGGACTGCCGTGAGACGCGGCAGTTTGGTGTTCCACGAAAACTGGACACTCATTCCACGCCAGACTGCGCAGTGATACCACGGCAAACTGGGCAATCGGAGCGTAGCGTCGAGGCGGTGCGTGCCGGCGGTGCCGACTTCCCGCTCGATGGCAAGCTGATCCCGGTTTCGAACGTCCCGGATGCGGCACCCGCTGTCAATGGCGTCACGCGCTGCACGGCGCTGGGCGACATCGAACGCGGCTTCCGGGTTCCGAGAGCTCATAAACAGAACACTGGTACACCGTGCACGCCCACAACACCCTCTTGACGATTCAGGCCTTGCGCGCCATCGCTGCTGGCGCGGTGGTCGCGCTGCACGCGTTCGTAATGCTCGTTCATAACGCGGGTTACTCATTGGAGATCCCGATATTCGGCGCAAGCGGTGTTGACTTGTTCTTTGTGATCAGCGGTTTCGTGATGGTTTATACCACGCGTGGGGAATTCGGCCAGCCGAGTTCGACGATGTCCTTCATTCGCCGCCGGATCATCCGGGTCGTCCCGATCTACTGGTTCTACACGACCGTCCTCGTCCTCCTCCTGGCGTTTTTTCCCGGACTCTTTTCCAAGGCCCAGGCCGATTGGCCGCATGCCATCTCGTCCTATCTCTTCCTGCTCTCGAAGAACAATGTCGGCCAAGTCGGCACGGTGCTGCAGACGGGATGGACGCTATGCTACGAGATGTACTTCTACCTCCTCTTCGCGATGTTGCTGAGATTGCCGGAAAAGGTGTTCCTGCCGGCTGCTGCCGCCATCTTCTCAGTCGGCATTGCGGTAGGCGAACTCGGCGTTCCCGTTCCCGTCTGGCTGACGGTGGCGACGAATCCAATTCTCCTCGAGTTCTATCTTGGAGCCGTCATTGCCTTCCTTTATCTCAGCGGCTTCCATCTTTCGCGCTTCTGGGCAACTGTTGCGATTGTCGGCGCAATCGCAACCATTCTCCTCGCCGAGAACGTCGATCAGGGACTCTGGCCACGGGTTGTCTTTTGGGGAATCCCCGGTGGTGCTCTCCTGCTCGCGGCGATTTCTCTGGAGCGCGCCGGACTGCATACGCCGCGCCCGCTTGTCGTGCTGGGCAACAGCTCCTACAGCCTGTACTTGGTTCATCCCTTCCTGTTGCCTGCGATGGGCAAATTCTGGGCCTCATTCCATCTTGCCGATACCCTGCCTCCGGCTTTGCTCTTCATCTCCGGATTCTGCATCTGCATGGTGGCCGGCCACCTGTCGTACCTGTTCCTGGAAAGACCGGCCACGCAGTGGTTGTCACGACGCTGGCGGGAATGAGATCGGCCCGGCCGGTCCCCGCTCACCCTGGATTACCCAACGGGACACATGACTGCGGCGCTGGTCAACTTGCCGGCCGATACTCCGGCACCCACCTTATCAACGTCGCACGTACCTGGGCGTCGGTCTGGATGCGCTGGTCCAGCCAGATTCGCAGTTCGGGCAGGAGATCGCCGCCCACGGTACGCGCGCTGGCTATGCGCACCTTGGGGTGGGCAGTGGTGCGCAAGGGCGCGGCATCGTCCACCAATTCTTCGCAGAGTTTCTCACCGGGACGCAAGCCGGTAAACTCGATCCGGATCTGGCCCTCCGGATAGTCCCCGAGCTGGATCATGCGCCGCGCGAGATCGACGATCCTGACCGGCTCGCCCATTTCCAGCACGAAGATCTCCCCGCCCTGCCCCATCGCCGCCGCCTGCAGCACGAGCTGGGCGGCTTCCGGTATCGACATGAAGCAGCGCCTGATGTCCGGATGCGTCACCGTCACCGGTCCCCCCCGCGCGATCTGGTCCTGGAACTTGGGAATGACGCTACCCGTACTGCCGAGCACATTGCCGAAGCGTACCATTGCGAACCGTGTGCTGCCGCCCAGCCCGTGAAGCGACTCGCAGACCATCTCCGCCAGCCGCTTGCTTGCCCTGATCACGTTGGTCGGATTGGCCGCCGTGTCGGTGGAGATCAGCACGAAGCGCTCGACACCCGAGCGAACGGCGCACTCGGCGACCTGCAGCGTACCCAGCGCGTTGTTGCGCACCGCCTGCCAGGCGTTGCGGATCTCCATCAACGGCACCTGCTTGTAGGCTGCCGCGTGAAGAACGACTTGCGGCCGCCATTCGGCAAACACTTCCTCTACACGCGCGGCATCCTTGACGTCGCCGGCCAGTGCCACCAGCACCACGCCCGGCATGTGCTGGACAAACCACTGCTCGAGTGCATACAGGGCGAGTTCGCTTTGCTCGAACAAGACCAGCCGCGCTGGACCGAAGCGCGCCACCTGCCGGCACAACTCGCTGCCGATTGACCCGCCGGCTCCGGTGATCAGAACGGTCTTGCCCGCCAGAACGGAAGCGATGAGGGGTGCATCGATCGACACCGCCTCGCGGCCAAGCAGATCTTCGACTTCAACAGGCCGTATCCAGGAGACGGCGACCCGTCCGGACATCACGTCGTCAAGGCCGGGCACCGTGAACACGTGGGCGCCAGCCGCGACCGCGAGATCGGTGGCACGCTGAAAAGCCTCGCCGGAAGCCGATGGAATCGCCAGGATCACGTCCGTCGCCTTCACCGCCGCGAGCACTTCCGCGAGGCATTCCAGGCCGCCGAGCACCCGATGCCCGGAAAGCTCGTGACCCCACTTGTTCGGATCGTCATCCACAAGCCCGACCACCCGCCATTCCGCGCTGCGTTCGAGCCCGCGGACCAGCATGGCAGCGCCATCGCCCGCCCCGATGATCACCACCGGCTTCCCGCTCGCGGCCAAGCCGCCGTAGAGACGATGTTCCTTCCACATCCGGTAGGCGAGCCGGCCACCACCCATGTAAAGCAGGAGCAACAGCGGGTAGAGCACGAGCAGCGAGCGTGGGATCGTCTGCAGATACTGGCGATACCAGAGGGAGAAGAGCAGCATGGCCGCGGTCGACAGCGCAACCGCCCGCAAGACTCGCTTCAGGTCGGGCAGGCTGGCGAAGAGCCAGATGCCGCGATACAGCCTGGCCTGACGACAGGCCAGAGCATGCAGGGGCCAGAGTATGGCCAGTCCCCACCAGAGAGACGGGATGAAGTTCGGCGGGATGTCGAACTTGAAGCGCAACAGCAGTCCGCCCACCCAGGCAAAGACGAGCCCAGACAGATCGAAAAGCACAACGAGCAGGGAACGAACTGATCTGGTCACTTGGCGACTCGATTCTTTGTAAACCGGCTCACTGCGGGCATTCTAGCACCCCCCCCTCATGGACAACGGGGCAGACGGCCCCAGTACTTGACGAAATAGCGCGCCATGCTGGCAAGGTGCCAGCGCAGGTGGCGCGCACTGCGCCGGCTGGCGCGTCGGGCATCGTGCACCACGCTCACGCGCGGACAGGCCGCCACCTTCAAGCCCAGGCGCCAGGCACGAACACAGATATCGACATCCTCGTAATAGAGGAAGAAGCGCTCGTCGAACCCCTGCAGCCGCCTGAAATCCTCGCTGCGGAACAGCATGAACATCCCGGCCACCCATTCGGGGTAGAAATCCGCCTCGCCGCCATGCACGACATAGCGTCCGTCGCCGCGTCCGAAAGCTTTGCGGGTGAGTGAGCGCAGGGTCGGGAAATGCCGGATGCTGTCCTCAACCCCACCGAAGGGGGAAACCACCAGTGGTGCAATGAGTGCGGCGCCGGATCGCGCGATCGCTTGCAACAACTCCGGAAAGGGGTTGACCAACAGAGCGATATCCGGATTCAGAGGACAGAAGAACGGCTCGCTGCACAACGAGAAAGCTGCATTGTGGTTCGCCCCGAATCCCCGGGGCGACCGGTTGTCGACCAGCACGACCCGGGGATCCTGCGGAACGTCCAGCGCCTCCGGGATATTGCGGGTGAGGATGACCTGTCCGACCTCGGGGCACGCCAGGGCGGCCCGGACCAGGCCCTGCGTCATGGCGCCATGGCCATGGCTGACGATCGAGACGGCGATCACCGGAAGACGCCGGAAGCCGACGGGCGAGAGGACTGCACGTCACCCAACCAGCGTGCGCGCGTGGCCGTCCGGGGTCCGGTGGGCGAGTCACGGCGCGCGGCGGTGTGGCCGGACAGCGCCAGGCCATGGTTTCGGGGCGAAAGAGTTACACTGTCACGCGACAATTTGACCGACCCGCTCAGTAACGCGAGAGTCCCTTTTCCAGGACGCGCCAGATGCCGCCGATCGATGCTCGGCGCTTCTTCTGGATCGCCCGCCTCTTGACCCACATCGCCGGCAGCCCCTTCAGCGCATCGCGCTTGGCGCGCAGCATCACGTGGCCTCTTCCGCGGACGGCGAAGACCAGCAGCGTGACCACGTTGAGCAGGATGTGCAACGGCAGGCACAGCCAGAAAAGCGCGCCCGGCATGTTCTTGACGTAGGTCCAGACCAAGTTGCGGTGGCCGTGATACAGGGCGAAATCGCTGTGCTGGCCGCCGCTGGTCGCCGAACCGACATGGTGCACGACGGCGTCCGGCACATAGAGGGCACGATGACCGGCAAGGCGCAGGCGAAAGCCCAGGTCGACGTCCTCCAGATAGCAGAAATGCTCCTCGTCGAATCCGCCGGCCGTCGCCAACGCGTCGCGCCGGTAGAGTGCAGCCGCGGCACAGGGAGAAAAGATCTGGCAGGCCTGCAAGTCCTCCGGCTGCTGCAGCTTGCCGTGCCGTTGGCGCCATACGAGGCCACTCGCATGGTAGGCATCGCCCGTTCCATCGAGGAACTCCGGGCGCTCGGCGGCCAACTGACGCGATCCGAAACTCGCGCAATCGGGGTTCGCCTTGGCCGCCGCGAGGAGGGCAGCGAGCCAGCACGGGTCGGCGAAAGCATCGGGATTGAGCAGGGCCACGAATTCCGATGTGCATTGGCGGAAGGCAAGGTTGTTGCCGGCGGCAAAACCCAGGTTGGCGCCCGGCGAGAGCAGGCGGCAATTGGGAAATTCGTGTACGCAGTGTGCGGAACCGTCCGAACTCGCGTTGTCTACCACCCAGACGATGTCCGGCAGCACCAACTGGGTTGCCAGGGACGCCAGGCACTGACGCAGCATGTCGCCGCTGTTCCAATTGACGATCACCACGCTGACGTTCGCCGTGTCGCCTTCACGATCTGCTGTCCGGGTCATTGCCAAACGTAGAGCAGCCGGTAGCTTGCCCACAGGCCGATGCCGACCCCGGCGGCGACGTACGGCACGCCGAAACGCTTGGGCAGCAGTACGAAGAGCCCGGAAACGAGGAACGGCATGAAGGCGAAGAGCATCTCGGAGAAACGGTGCGCTGCCGCGGGATAACGTAGAAGGCCGACGAAGACGGCCAGACCGGCCAGCAGAAACCAGCCGGAAAGCTCCACCATCCTCCAACCACGGGACGAGATCTCGGCTCGGTAGCGGAGAAAGCCCGCGAGAGTCAGATACTGGTAGAGTTTCACTGACGAGAACGGGTTCGGCGTCTGCTGACCGACAGGAGCAACGTACGACGCCAGACCCTGAACCTGCGAGCCCACCCAGGCAAATAGGTCACCACCCAGAAGCGACAAAGTGACCCCGGCGAGGAACAGGCCAAGAGAAAAGACGCAGGCAAGTGCCAGCAGCATCGCAACAAGTGTCTGGACATGAAAGCCGGCGGCGAGCAGCCAGCTTCCCGCCAGGCGACCGTAATGCTCGCGAGAAACGAGAAGACCGATGCCCAGCATCAGGAAGGCGATCCCTAGCGAGGCGCGCAACTGCGTGTAATCCTGCAGGACGAAGAAGATCGAGACATGGACCAGCACCGCGACCCAGTACGCTGGGGCCAGCTGCCGGAAACAATGAAACTTGACGCCAAGTCCGAGCAGGGCGATCAGGAAGAACCACAGCGCATCGCTGGCGGGGAGCACTTTCGCGAACAGGAACAGCAGCGCGCCGAAGCCAAGGTCGCGATAAGGAAATGACAGCAAGTCGTTCCACCGAACCGTCCGCGCCCACGCGAACATACTGAGATAACCCCCGTAGTCATCGCGAAAGATGCCCAAGAAGTGCCCGGCGCACAGCGATGCAAGGAGCAATACCGGCAGTACCAACGACCACTGGTGCGCGACCAAAGCCCGCCAATCGATTCGACGCACCGGTTCATTCATCGCGCTTGCGGACTCCCGAAAAGCGCATTATCGCCGACAAAGCCGACAACGCCAAAAAGTCGAAGGCAACGCGGGCCACCCAGGCGATGGCCGCGCCGACGATACCCCATGTTTCCAGAAACCATGGCAGGTTGATGAAATAGACCGGCAATTCGACGAGATGGAGGATGGCGATCTGCTTGGCCCTGCCCATGCTCAGCAGATAGGAAAACGGGAACTGAGCGAGGCTGTTGAGCAACACTCCCCAGCACAGCAGTACGGTCGGAGCGACCGCCAGCGCGGCAAACTCCGGGCTCAGCCACCACCCGAGGAAATCGCTGGCGAACACGGTTCCGGCGATCACTACCGGCAGTAGCACGAGCAGCGTTGCCAGCATGCCGCGCACCATCATTCGCCCGGCAGTCTGGTGACGGTCCGTCCCCTGCGCCTGCACCATCAAGGGGAAGAGTACCGTCGTGACCGACGCCGGCAGGACCAGGAGGCGGGTCACCAGTTCGAATGGTGTCGTGTAATAGGCCAACTGGCTGGCAACCGAGCTCGCCGCGATGACGAAACGGTCGACGTAGACCATCAGCGGGCTGACCAGATTGGACACCATCATCCACCCGCCGAAACCCAGGATTTCCCGCACTTCGGCGCGCGTTCCCTGCACCCGCAGCGCCATCTCCAACAGCTTGTGGCAACTCCAGCCCTGCGTCGCGAGCGTCAGGGCTCGCCCGGCGACCAGTCCGACCACGAGCACGTCCAGCGTCGGCCAAATGTCGAGCAGCGGTACCGGCAGTGCGAAGGTGGTGATGCCCAGGATGATCCGGGCAAGGGCGGGTGGAGAAAATCGTCCCAGCCCTTCCAGCACACCGCGCAGCCCGGTCCCCAACAGCAGCAGCGGCATCCCAAGCGCAAGCCAGATGATGGAGCGGTAGAACTCGGGCGAGCCTTCCGACCCCTTGGCCAGACCGGAATCCCGCAGCAGGGGATAACTCGCCGCGATCATGAGCCCAGCGATCACGCCGAGGCCGAGAAGAAGCAACAGCCCGACGCGGACTGCCACGGCAGCCTGCGGGGAGCCGGACTCACATTCGGCAACGCGCTTGGTCAGCGCCCTGCCGATGCCGAAGTCAAAAAGGCTGAAATAACCGAAGACGCCCCAGACCAGCGTCAGCGTCCCGAAACGGACGACCCCAAGCCGGTCGATGATCAGCGGGACCGACCAGGCCGCCATCGCCAGCGGCAGTACAAGGCTGGAGAAGGTGATCAGGACGGGGGCGCCGATTCGCCTCATCTCCCTGTCACCCGCGATCCACCGGCAATCGCCGCACGCGCGGGGCGAACATCAGCACGCGTGCCGCGGCGTGCCGGTCACCCGATGCTTGCGGACCAGCCGTCGGAACAACGCCAGGGCCTCACGAAGCAGGGCGCCGCCTTTCCCCACTCGCCCGCCTCCA
>ERZ761603.3045-NODE-3045-length-11003-cov-38.370570_pt1 | contig 11003 bp, 7 predicted proteins | sample MGYA00511879_ERZ761603 | MGnify/ENA primary metagenome ERZ761603 (study PRJEB28899, sample SAMN02850040) | bioreactor sludge metagenome | biome: EBPR Sludge; feature: EBPR Bioreactor; material: flocular biomat | place: Australia: Thorneside Wastwater Treatment...
GCTTGAGCATCATGTAGTGCTGGGTCGAGATCGGAATGACCACCACCGGGTACTCTGAGCCCTGCGACTTGTGGATCGTCGTCGCAGCAGAGCACCCATTCGTCCAGTTTGCCAAACGGATACGGCAGGGGCTCCCGCGCGCAGAATAAGTCTGCACCCCGGGAGGGGCTTTCCTGTCGTAGTATGCTTCATCCGTCGCATCTCGCCGACGCGAAGGCGCGCGATGGAATTGGGCATCATCCACCTACCAGCCATGACCAACGATCAGGAAACACGCATGACAGACCTCTACGCCACCGTCAGGAATGCTGCCGCAGAAGCCGCTGGCATCAGCGTAAGTGCAACCCTCTCCGCACTCGCTGGAAGCAGTCATGTGCTGCCGCCAACGTACGCGGACGCGCCCCACAAACACAACATGACGGAGCCTGACGCGCATGGGGTGGCCGCATGGGTCAGCATCGACAGCGCTGCTTCGTTCGCCAACCGGATGGAGGATCAGTTGAAACGCGCCGACTTCGGGCTCGACCCGCTGCGCGTCAACGTGGCTGGGCGAACGCTGTCGACCCTGCAGATACCGCACCGCGCGTACGACGCGATCCTGCGCGACTCTTCTCTGCAGGGCGAGTCATTCCGCAACACCGCCATCGGGCAGGCCGTCATCGCCGCCTGCCCGGCTGATGCCTCGGCGTTGCTGCGCTACGATCCGGCGGTGCTGCTGTTCGGCGGGTGGGACTCGACAGGGTTGCGCGGCAACAAGGGGCAGGAGCGGAAATGGCCAGCGGCAGTGAGCGTCGAGATTTACGGTAACAACGCGACGCCCATCCATCGGGCGGGCGGTCGCCTCGATCCGCTGGGCATCACGCTGGATGCCGGGCGGGTGATCCGCGAGGGCGCCTCCTACCGACTGGTGCCCGAAGGTGAGAAGGCACCACCGGGAGCGGAACGTCCCTCGGAGATCAACCACGGCAACATCGCACCGACCATCAGCCCGAAAGGCGTCCTGGCGGAAAAAATAAAGCTGTCCGGGGCCTTGAGCCTGTCGCGTCTGCGTCGCTACCACTTTGGCGGAAATGCAGAGAAGGACCTGGCAGCGCGCACGGTGCTTGCGCTGATGGCCATCTACGGGATCGCTGCCGTCATCGAGGACGGCCTGGATCTGCGCCGAGACTGCGAACTGGTCGCCGACAGCGTTGCCTGGGCCATCCGCAGGACGGGCAGCAGCGAACCCCTGGCAGTAACCGTGGCAGATGCACGGCAGGCCCTGGAGCGGGCACTCGCCGACATCGACCTCGCCAGGCCCGTACTCTTCACGGCCGACAACAACCTGGAGCAACTGGTCGCGCGGAGCCGCTGATGTTGGCGCTGCGCATCGACTTCCTCAACGGCGCCTACCACGCCGCGGACCCGACGGCGTATACCACGCCGGAGTGGCCGCCGCACCCCGATCGCGTTTTCCAGGCTCTGGTCGCCACCGCGTACGGCACGGGCATCGACCCGAGACCGCTGCGTGAGTTGGAAGGACTGCCGCCCGAACTGGCCTTCGGCGATGCCAGCGCTGCCCGCACTGGCTCCATCTACGCGGCTGCAGCCTGGCTGGACAAGCCCAACCGCGAACCTTGGAGTCGCACCAACGTCGTCAAGTACGACCCAGTCATGGTCGGCATCAGCGCCCCCGTCTACCTGATATGGCCTGAGGCTCCGACCGACCTGCAGGATCCCCTGGCGGCAATCGCCGCAGGTGTCACCTACTTGGGGCGCGCCAGGACGCCCGTGGCCGTCTCAGTGGTGTCCGAGGTGCCCGCTATGCCGCACCGCCTGGCGCCCTCTCGGACGGGCGATCAACTCCTCAGAGTGCCGCACGTCGGTCGCCTCGACGAACTCGATGTCGCCTTCGACGCCGGGCGGCGCGCCAGTGTCGCGGGCCTGGTAAGCTACACCGACGTCATCGACCGCATCGTGCCCTCTCCCTGGGGCGAACTGTTGCCGCTGCGCCCGGGTCGCCTGGTAGACATGCGTCGGGCGGCACAACTGGCGAGTGGCCTGCGGGCCGCCGTCCTCAGCCGGGCGGGCGATGGGGCCTCGCCACTACTGCACGGCCACGGCGGCGATCATGCCGCCTGGGCGATCATCCCCGATGTCGGCCACACCCATGCGCGGGGCCACGTGCTTGGGCTGGGGTTGTGGCTCCCGCACGGCATCGACGACCGGGCGCGCACCGACTGCGTGCTACCACTGATGCAGGTCAACCACGTGAACTTCGGCGAGCGGCAAGTGAGTGTCGGGATGCCGCCGGCACACCAGCAGACGCCGATGGGCCTGTGGCGGCAGACCTGGTGTCATCCATCGCGGACCTGGGCATCCGTCACACCGGTGGTGCTCGATCGCCATCCCAAACGCGGCCAGCGCGTTGAGGAGGTGGTGGCCGACTCGGTGGAGATGGCGGGTTATCCGCGCCCGGTGGACGTGGAATTGGGCCAGTGCTCCGCCTTCAGAGGCGCGCCGCTTGCCCGTGAGTTTAGCCCCCGCAGCCGCGGATGCTGGGCCCACGTCGCCCTGGCGTTCGACCGGCGGGTCGCCGGACCGTTGCTCGTCGGGAAGGACCGGCATTTCGGTCTGGGCCTGCTGCGTCCGGTTGATGATTTGCGAGCGCTCCCGTGATGCCGCTCCGCCAATGCTCGCCTATGAGATTCGCCCAGACTTCGTTCGACCGAAAACCACTTTGACCGACGCCATGGCTCAACATTCGCAAACCTTTGCATCCTGGTATGAGATACGGCACGGCTACCCACCGTTCCCGTGGCAGGCAGCCTTGGCCGGGCGAATCGCCACGGCGGATTGGCCGGACGCCCTGACGCCGCCGACCGGCAGTGGCAAGACGGCCGTGATCGATGTCTGGTTGTGGGCACGGCTGCAGGGGTTCCCCGTTCCGCGGCGGCTGGTGTACGTGATCGACCGCCGGTTGGTGGTGGACGGGGTCAGCGAGTACGCCAACGCCCTCGCCGCCAGCCTGGATGCACAGCAGCAACCCACGGTCGTAACCATGCGGGGGGGCATGACCATCGAGGAGGACTGGCTCTCCGATCCATTACGCCTCGCTGTCCTCATCTCCACGGTCGATCAGGTCGGATCCAGGCTACTGTTCAGCGGCTATGGGATCAACCCGAAGGCCGCCTCCATCCACGCCGGGCTGCTCGGCAACGACGCGCTCTTCGTGGTCGACGAGGTGCATCTGGTACGACCGCTGCTCCAGACCCTGGCCAGCGTCGCGGCGCAACGGGGAAATGTCCTGCCGCTGCCGTGGCGCGTCCTGCCGATGTCCGCCACCTGGGCCGGCGACAACACCCATGGCCTCAGCGACGCCGACTGGGCGCATCCCGTACTGTCGCGCCGGCTCAAGGCCAGCAAGCCGGCACTGCTCATCAAGCTCGCGGCGGACGCCGTCCTCACGCGGACACTGGCCGATGAGGCACTGCGGCTGCGCCAGGAAGGTGCCGGGGTGGTGGCCGTGGTGTGCAACCGGGTCGACCGCGCGCGGGCGGTGTTCGAGCACCTGCTAGGCCATGGCGAGGCGGTACTCCTCACCGGCCGCATCCGTCCCTGCGACAAGGCCACGCTGACCGAGGAGTACCTCCCGAGGATGGCCGTCGGAAGCAGGGGCCACCGCACTCCCCTCTTCGTCGTGGCGACCCAGACCATCGAGGTCGGCGCGGACCTGGACATGGACGGCCTGGTGACCGAATGCGCGCCGCTGTCTGCCCTGCGCCAGCGCTTCGGCCGTCTCGACCGCCTGGGCGAATCGGCGGGCGCGCTCGCGGTGATCGTCTACCAGACGCCGGAGAAGAAATCCGATCCCATCTACGGCGAGGACATCGAGCGCGCCTGGAAATGGCTGACCGCGGTGGCAACCGGCAAGCCCAGGACCGTCGACTTTGGCATCGCCGCCATGGACCGCGTGATGGCCGAACAGCCGCCGCCGCAAGAAGACGAGCACGAGGCCCCGACCCTGCTGCCGGCTCACGTCGATATGCTGTCGCGGACATCCGTTCACCACGGCATCAATGTCGCCCCCTGGCTGCACGGCTGGCAATCCGGCTCGGCGGACGTCTACCTGTGCTGGCGCGCGGACTGGGCCAAGGCGTCGATCGAGGCGGCGCCACCCGCCCAGCACGAGCTGCTGGCAGTGCCGCTCTACGCGCTGCGGCGCTGGAGCGCCGAGATCGCCGACGTCGAAGGCGGCGAACCGGTCGGGCGCGACAACGGCCGCAACCGCAAGTGCATCCGCTGGGACGGTGACGAGGCGCAGGATGTCGGCACCGGAGAAGCACAGGCCGGAGATACCCTGGTGCTACCGACGGAAACGGGCGGCTGCGACCGGTACGGCTGGGCACCGCGTGCCAAGACCAGTGTCACAGATGTCGGCGACACGGCGCGGCGGCTCCGACTGCACCCGGCCGTTCATCCGGAGTTGACCGGCGAGATTCGCGCGCTGCTGGACGATGAGGACGCCGGCGATGCCGCTTGGCAGGACCTGGCGCGCCAGACGGGTAGACTCGACGGCGAGCCGGGGCGCGTCCTGGCCTATCCCGGCGGCTGCGTGGTGCTGGCAGCGTCGGAGTGGACGAGTCAGAGTGCGCTCCGCAAGGTAGCCCTCCGGGAGCATCAGCAAGCGGTCGGCGCGCGCGCCGCCGCCCTGGCGAAGGGCAGCGGACTCGACGACGAATTGGTCGAGACCATGCGACGGGCCGGTGCCGGACACGACACCGGCAAGCAGGATCACCGCTGGCAGGCCATGGTCGGCGCCGACGGCTCGGTCTTGCTCGCGAAAGGTCCTGGCGGCGACAGCCGTTGGCTCAGCCTGCCGCGCGGCTGGCGACACGAGATGGCCTCGGCTGTCCACCAGAAAGACCCTCTGGTGCGCCACTTGGTTGGCAGCCACCACGGTCATGGCAGACCGCTCCTGCCCGCGGCGCCGGACATCGGCCTGTGGCGACAGTTGGACGGCTGGGCGGAGTCCTCGACCCGCCTGCAGCGCGCTTATGGTCCCTGGGGACTGGCCTATCTGGAGGCCCTGATACGGATCGCTGACTGGGCGGTGAGCGCGGAGGAGCAGGCATGAAGCTCACCGCATTGCGAGCCAACAATCCCGTAGCGGTGATGGCCGCCTACGGGGCTTTACGCCTGCTGCCAGGTGCGAGGCTGCGCTGGGACGGACGCTCTCCGGAGTTGGATTGGAAAGGGGACGTAATCGACTTCCTAGCCGGACTTCTGCCAAGCCGCCTGACAGCTCCGGAAGTGACCTTGATCGATGACCCTCGCAAGATCGGCGGCGCGGAAGGCTACCGGCAACTGGGCAGCCAGATGCCCGGCGAGTGGCTGGTGGCATACGCCGCCGAGACCGCCGAGGGGATTCGCCCGACCGGTTTGCGGCTCCTCGGAGGACGGCATCAGTTCATCGCCAACGCGCGCGAGATCATGACATCGCTGCTCAAGCAGGATGTCAGGGTGAAGTTGCAGGAGGGTCTGATCGGTCCCTGGCGCTACGAGGACAAAGGCCTGCAGGCCTGGGGCTGGGACGCTGACGCTCGAATCGACGCTGCTTCGTCCGCCAAGGCGGTCACTTCCGCACCAAAGTTCGGAGTCCTGGGAGCCTACTGGCTGGCGTGGGAGTCGCTCCCCCTGTGGCCGATGGTCAACGGCCGTACGGTCGGCATGGATCGGTATCATTGGGCCTACCCGACCTGTGCCGAATGGCTCGGGGCGGAGAGTCTGCGTGCGTTGATCCTGGGCGCGGCAGGGCTGGATAACCGGGAAGCGACGACCTTGGGTATGATCCGATGGCGCTCCGAGCGGATCGGAAGCAGTGACTATGGGGGCGTACTGGGTTGGGCAATGCCTCTTCCCGCGCGAACCCTTAGCGAGCTGGGAAATACGGGGAGGTTCGCGCGGGTGGAAACGCCTGAAATATTAGTCGTTTGAGACCGGTAAGAGCATCAGAACGCCTGGGCGCGGCAGGCAAGCGAGCAGGTTCGCGCGCAACTGCAGTTTTTGGTCTTCAAATCAGACAGATGTAAATGAACTATCTCATCCCGCTCTTCGGGGCGGGCTTCGTTGAAGGGCATTGCGGATGCTGTTGCTGCAAATCACACCACAAATCTCATCCCGCTCTTCGGGGCGGGCTTCGTTGAAGGATAGACTTTCATCTCGGGCTCATCGCCGGGGTTGATATCTCATCCCGCTCTTCGGGGCGGGCTTCGTTGAAGGACGCCGTCGAGCGTCAGAGCATCGCTGCCTGTAACGGATCTCATCCCGCTCTTCGGGGCGGGCTTCGTTGAAGGGCCGTCTCTCCGGCTTTGCGAAAAACGACGTTCCATCTCATCCCGCTCTTCGGGGCGGGCTTCGTTGAAGGGACAAAGCGCCAGTGCTATGGGCCGGATCAGTGACATCTCATCCCGCTCTTCGGGGCGGGCTTCGTTGAAGGCTGAAAGCCGCCTATCAGCGGATGGCGTCCGGCCATCTCATCCCGCTCTTCGGGGCGGGCTTCGTTGAAGGATTTGACCTTATCCTTTGGTGGCTTGACGGGCGGTTCATCTCATCCCGCTCTTCGGGGCGGGCTTCGTTGAAGGAAGAAGACATCCATCCTGAAAAACCTGGCAGAAATAATCTCATCCCGCTCTTCGGGGCGGGCTTCGTTGAAGGGACGGAGCAGTATGGCCAGATGCCATTGGCCAGGCATCTCATCCCGCTCTTCGGGGCGGGCTTCGTTGAAGGGTTTTGAGATAACGTCAGTAACCTGCGCATCCTGTCACCAACCAGAAATTTCGCGATGGCGTCGTACATCACGAAACCAAAGCATGTGACCGCAAACGATGCTGGTGCGGCGATCCCCGCGCGGTCGGCGCCAGCGGTTGCCGGGCGGGGGCCACACGAAACGATCTAGACCCATATTGAGGCCCACTGATCAGCGGTTCCCTGGACAAAAGCACGAGAGGTGTGAATTGGTTGCATCGAGAGAAACCGTTCGCGACAAGCTGCTAGTCGCAGTTGTCAATACATTCATCTTCGGGGCGCTCCTAGAAATCTTCGGCTACTGGCTTCGACACACGCCTCGAGTCATACAAGCAGGCGGTTGTCGCGCAGGTCGTCTTACAGGGCGCCCTCCTCCGCGTTCAGTCGTGGCAGCTCGCGCAGCGTCTGCCTGTCCTCTTCGCCCCATTGCGCTTCGCAACCCAGCGGGGTTGCACGATCCATCAATTGGGATGGCGTGACGACGATTGACGCCAAGTAGTGCAAAATAGAAGCCGATGCCTGCAGACTTTTTTCGAGGACAACATGCAAACGATCATCCGTCTGATCTACGCGAACGCCAGACACCTCATGCTCCTGACGTTCTGGCCTGCCTGGGCTGTGGCTGCGCAGGCGGCAACCACGCCAGACTTTTACGCCAGCACCAGCGGGACCAATGAGCGACAGACCATCACGGCCAGTCTGCAGGTGGCCGACGCGGATGCCGGTCAGCAAGGCAGCATCTATCTGGCAGCCTATGCGCAGGGTGTGTGGTTTGTCCATGCCGGTGCGGACTGGCAGCCCTGGCTAGGCGGGGCGCTGCCGGCCTACGCCAGTGGAATGCTGACCAACCGCAGCATCGAGGTGGTGCGCGATCTTGATGCAGCCGCCTTCGCCGGCACCCGGGTCTACCTGGGCTATGGGCGCAACGAAACAGACATGTTCGCCAACGGTAAGTACGCTCTGATTCATACAGTGGCCGCGCCAATGAACGAGGCACGCTCCAATTTGCCGCGCAGCAGTTCAACTGCACTAACTGCAGCAGAACGGCAGGAGCTGTCTGCCGGTAACCTGGCCTTCGCCCTCGACCTCTACCGGCAACTGTCGAACGACTCGCAACGCGGCAGCGACAACCTGTTCTTCTCGCCCTTGAGCATTTCCGTTGCCATGGCGATGACCTATGTCGGTGCCCGCGGCGGCACCGCCGACGAGATGGCGAGTGCGCTGCGCTTCACCCTGCCGCAGGAACGCCTACATCCGGCCTTCGGCTGGCTCGACCTGGAGCTCGAAAACCGCGGCCAAGGCGCGCAGGGCAAGGATAGCCAGCCTTTCCGTCTCGCGGTGAGCAACTCGCTTTGGGGTGAGCGGGAAGCGGGCTTCGCGGCGCCATTCCTCGACACCCTGGCCCAGCACTACGGTGCCGGCATCAAGCTGCTCGATTTTATTGTCTCACCCGATCCAAGCCGCCTGCGCATCAATGACTGGGTGGCGCAGCGCACTGAGCAGCGCATCCGTAACTTGCTGCCGGACGGATCGATTTCCTCCGACACGCGACTAGTGCTGGTGAATGCGGTTTATTTCAACGCCGCTTGGCAACACCAGTTCAGTGCGACTGCCACCACAGATGCTTCCTTCAAGCAGTTGGACGGCGCAACGACGACGGTCGCGCTGATGAACCAGACCGAGTATTTGAGCTACGCGGAGGGCAACGGCTACCAGGCGGTGGAACTGCCCTACGACGGCGGCGAGCTTTCGATGCTGGTGCTGCTGCCGACTGCGGGCCAGTTCCTCGCCTTCGAACAAACCCTCGACAGCACCAGGTTCGCAGAAATCCAGGCGGCCTTGCGTTCAAGCTACGTGCGCCTCGGGTTACCGAAGTTCAAGCTCGAAGGCGGCTTCAGCGTCAAGGCGGCACTTCAGGCACTGGGCATGAACGCGGCATTCGGCGATGCCGCCGACTTTTCCGGCATCAGCACCAGCGCGGGCTGGCGTATTTTTGACATCTATCACAAAAGCTACGCGGATGTCGACGAACGCGGCACCGAAGCCGCTGCAGCGACAGGCGTGGTCGTCGGCGTTACTTCAGTACCGCCCGAGCCGATCGTCTTCCGCGCGGATCGCCCCTTCCTCTTTGCCATCTTGGACCGAACGACCAACACAATGGTGTTTCTTGGACGTTTCGTCGCCCCGTAACGGCATCTGAGAGCAAGAGTCGGCGCTGGTGGGACGGCAAAGTGTGGTCTCTACCAGACTTCCGCCGCAGTGCTCCATCCATAGCCGGCCAGCCGCGAAGGGGCTTCCAGGCGAAGCCGAGCGGCTTGGGTGGTGGTGAATTTCAGCGGCATGGTGTATCCCGTTGGATGATCCGAGGTGCATTGCCAATGGCACGAGCAATCCAGTCGGTCAGCGCCCAGTCCAGTTCTAGGACGAGGGGATCAAGCCGGCAGCAGGGATTCTGTTAGGTGGCGCAGCGCCGGCTGATGGCCGCAGCCTGGTAGGCGACGGCTGCCGCGGTAAGCTTCTGCGCCAAGCGATGGCGAGGGGGGCGGGCGCTCATCAAAAGCGAGGCGGGAGCAGCCCCCCTAAGCGCGCACGCAATCCACGTAGTAGCCGTTGCCTTCGGATTTCACCAGACCGTGGATATCGGTCTCGAAACCACGGAACTTGGCGTTGAATTCGCGCGCGAACTGCCGGTAGCGCACGATAGTGCCGTTGAAGCGTTCGCCGCATCGGGCAGGGCTCGGTTTCCAGCGAGCTTTGCCCTCCGGGCGATCATCGGCTCGATTGTCGCCACAGATAACGACGAGGACAAACACGACGAGAACAACAGCTACGTGCAACGCTCGCCCGGTCGACGATTCGCCTGAGAAATCCTTTCACCGCAATCCACGCAACCGGGAACGCTTATCCCGAGCACCTGATCTGTCGCCACGCGACGGATGACTTCCGGAACTGCGTATCGGATCAATTCGCCACTTGCAGACCCCTGAGGTATGCACGCTGAGCTTCGGTGATTAAGCCCCCATCGACACAGGACCAGACGATATCCTGAATTGCCGAGCCTTTCTCGATGGCTTTGCCCTGGACGCTCGTCAGAATCTCGATCATACAGGCCGAAACCGCACCGCCCCCGGTGCTATAAGTATCCGTTTCTTCGGGCCCCTCGCGGTCTGAGTTAAGACAATACGTGGCGAGGCAAATCGTCTTGGATCCGGAAGCGGGCACCAGGGAAGCTTTTCCCTTCAGTAAGAGCATATTTTGCAGGCGCTCGTCGTTGGCCCTGAATATCACCCCGGAAGGTAAGACGCACAACTGATCTACCGGTGTTGAGTTCGTATATTCGACCGCAAGGAGAAGTTGACCACACCCGCTGATACATTCGACATCATCGCCACATTCGGTGACGCACGCCTGAAGACGCGTCACGTAGGAGATATCGTAGCATTCCTCTCCCCCCCCTCTCACGCTTCTGATAACGCAGGGATTTTGCACAATATTGCTGGCGAGCTTCCAAAACAAGCCGATCTGCCCAAAGGGGTTTTCCCTGAACTCCAGATTCACCTGGTATTCATTTCCGGACAAGAGCGCACAGACATTCTGGATATTGAGATTTCCATCCACGACCCCGCCACACTGGCCCGTGACCGTTGTCGGCTCGATCGTCTTGAACTTCCAATAAAGTCCGTCTCCAAGATCTCCCGCAAAATCCAGGACGACATGGTAGCGCTGTCCGGCATATTCGATGTGAGGAAACGTCAGTTGCAGGTTTTGGTTATCGACCATAGCCCCCGCTGCTCCTGCCCCGGACGCGCGGCAAAGCAGAACCGTCAGCCAGATAAGCATCCCGAAAACCAAGCGCCTATTCATAACAACCCCCTTTAGTTCTGGTTCGTTGATCAGCCTAGAAATGGAATACCCAAGGAATCAGCTGGTCGCAGCTCCTTTTCAGCCTCATTGTATCGATGGGATCAACAAGTCAGCGTCCTCCCACGGATTGTCCGTCGCGTGATCGGGAATTGTCAATGGCGGTTGAAATCGAGACATCTTCGACGTGTCGATTTTCCGGCCTCAAGGTATTTCATACGCATGTCTAGCGACGCGGCCGAGCTTCGGGTGAGCGCAGGTGGTCGGCGACAAGACCGTCCCGTCTGGCAAGGCCCCTTCACCCCATATCCTTATACACAACTCACCCCGGAGCCGCCTCACGCATGAACTGGAGA
>ERZ761603.3047-NODE-3047-length-10998-cov-12.520424_pt1 | contig 10998 bp, 11 predicted proteins | sample MGYA00511879_ERZ761603 | MGnify/ENA primary metagenome ERZ761603 (study PRJEB28899, sample SAMN02850040) | bioreactor sludge metagenome | biome: EBPR Sludge; feature: EBPR Bioreactor; material: flocular biomat | place: Australia: Thorneside Wastwater Treatment...
CCTCCCGTCCGGTCATTTGGCCTATATTCCCAAGGGCGTATTCCGCTTCGAGACCCATGAAGCAGCCAACCGCCATCAACAGGACTGCCTGATCGAAGGCATGGCCAGAATTGCCCTGAACCGTCCCTGATGCAGCAGTACAGCCGTCCAGCATCATTGGAAGACCTCAAGACGCTTGCCAACTCACTGAACAGCAACCAGGTTGACTACCTGCTGATCGGTGGTTATGCGCTGTTCGCCCACGGCTACCATCGCGCCACAACGGACATCGATGTCCTGGTACCCGCCACCCGGGAATCGGGAGAAAGAGTTCGGCGGGCGTTGATGGTTCTACCCGACCAAGCGGCAAAGGACATCGATCCAAATTGGTTCGCGGAAGGTGAAAACATTCGGGTCGCGGACGAATTCGTCGTGGACATCATGCTCAACGCGGGCGGAGAAACTTACGAAACGCTCAACCGATTTGCCGAGACCCTCGATCTGGATGGCATCCCGGTTCGGACAATCAACCTGGAAGGTATGCTGCGTACAAAACATACGAGTCGTGAGAAGGACGTGGCAGACAGAATAGTTCTGGAACGCGCCCTGGAGACGCTGAAAAACAATACAAGGAAGCCATAAAGGTTATGGATTCACGCATACAACCTACCAGCCAACCAAGAATCTACGTCGCCGGCCATCGCGGCATGGTCGGCTCGGCGATCGTTCGCGCCCTGAGCACCAATGGCGAAACTAACATCGTTACCCGCACCCGCGCCGAACTGGATCTGACCGACCAGTCCGCCGTCCGCGCCTTCTTCCAAAGCGAGCGCATCGACCAGGTCTATCTCGCTGCCGCCAAGGTCGGCGGCATCCACGCCAACAGCACCTATCCCGCCGAGTTCATTCACCAGAACCTCATGACCCAAACCAACGTGATTCATGAAGCTTGGCAAGCCGGGGTAAAGAAACTGCTCTTTCTCGGCTCGAGTTGCATTTATCCACGAGACTGCCCACAACCCATTAAGGAAGAATACCTGCTCACTGGACCGCTGGAGCCTACCAACGAACCCTACGCCATTGCCAAGATCGCGGGAATCAAGATGTGCGAGAGCTACAATCGACAATATGGTACAGATTTCCGCAGTGTAATGCCCTGCAACCTTTATGGGCCCGGCGACAACTACCACCCGAAAAACAGCCACGTCATACCAGGACTGATCCGACGCATCCACGATGCGACAACTGCAAACGCCAAGAGCGTAACGATTTGGGGAACAGGTACAGCAATACGTGAGTTTCTCTATGTCGACGATATGGCTTCCGCCTGCCTGGAGTTGATGGAGTGCTGCAAGTCACGATTCGATAGCCACGCCCCACCAACCCAGAGCCACATCAATATCGGAACAGGGAGAGAAATCAGCATCAGAGAATTGGCTCAACTTATCTGCGAGTGCGTGAATTACAAGGGCAATGTTGAATTTGACAACTCGATGCCCGATGGCACACCGCGCAAGACACTCGAAATTTCCCGATTCCGCGCAGTCTCTTTGAAATGGGCTTCCATTGACCTTAGAGCGGGCTTGGCCCTCACCTACAGGGATTTTCTCCGGACGCACATTGCTTTATCGACAGCAGACAGAGAGTTATCTAACCCACATCAGCGCGGGCCCCGATGAAACGGACCCTAAGTGGAAGAATGGATGAAAGATCGAACAGGCACAACTATGGCGGACCGATAGCCGGCTTGTTGCGACCCAGCCTGCACTGGTCCGTGAGAAACCACTTGCCATGAAAGCAGTGATTCTTGCCGGTGGCCTCGGTACCCGAATCTCCGAGGAAACCCACCTCAAGCCCAAGCCCATGATCGAGATCGGCGGCAGGCCGATCCTGTGGCACATCCTGAAGATCTATTCCAACCACCGCGTCAACGAATTCATCGTCTGCTGTGGCTACAAGGGCTACGTGATCAAGGAGTATTTCGCCAATTATTTCCTGCACATGTCGGATGTCACCTTCGACATGTCCACTAACCGGATGGAGGTGCATCACAAGCACGCCGAGCCCTGGCGCGTCACGCTTGTGGATACGGGCGATGACACCTTGACCGGCGGACGCCTCAAGCGGGTAGCCGATTACGTGAAAGATGAACAAGCCTTCTGCTTCACCTATGGCGACGGCGTCGCCGATGTCGACATCACGGCACAACTCGCCTTCCATCGCCGCCACGGAAAGCTGGCCACCGTAACGGCTGTACAACCACCCGGCCGTTACGGGGCCTTGGTCCGGGAAGGCGATGCCGTACGTGGGTTCCAGGAAAAACCCCCGGGGGATGGTGCGTGGATCAACGGTGGCTTCTTCGTGCTCCACCCCGGGGTCATCGACCACATCGAGGGCGACCACGTTTCCTGGGAAAGCGGCACCTTGGAGATTCTGGCAGCTCAAGGCCAACTGGAAGCCTTCGAGCACACCGGGTTCTGGCAACCCATGGACACCCTACGCGACAAGACCCTACTCGAACAACTCTGGGGATCCGGGAATGCCCCGTGGAAGAGGTGGGAGTGAAGTCATTCGCGGGGGCATACCGGGACCGACGCGTCCTAGTCACCGGCCACACCGGATTCAAGGGCAGTTGGCTTGCGCTATGGCTGCATGAACTGGGCGCCTCGGTCACCGGCGTTGCCTTGCCGCCCGAAAGCCAGCCCAACCATTGGGATCTGCTCGCACTCCCCCTGGATGACCGGCGTCTCGATATCCGCGACATCGGCACGCTACAGCGTGTCTTCAGCGACACGCAGCCCGAGATTGTCTTCCATCTCGCCGCCCAGCCATTGGTACGGCGCTCCTACCGCGACCCGCTGGAGACCTGGTCTACCAACGTCATGGGTACGGCCAACGTGCTGGAAGCCTGCCGCCAGCAGCCCGGCGTGCGTGCCATTGTCGTCGTCACATCCGACAAGTGCTACGAAAACCGCGAGTGGGCCGGGGGTTACTGCGAGATTGACCGCCTTGGTGGCCACGACCCCTACAGCGCCTCGAAAGCCGGAGCGGAACTGGTTGCTGCAAGCTACCGTAGCGCGTTTTTCCACCACGAAACCGCCCCACTCCTGGCCACCGCTCGGGCAGGCAACGTCATCGGCGGTGGCGATTGGGCTGAAGACCGGCTCATTCCCGATCTCATCCGTGCACTGGAAACGGGCCAGCCCCTGGAAATCCGCTCGCCGGATGCCACACGCCCGTGGCAGCATGTACTCGAATCCCTCAGCGGCTACCTGTTGCTCGGCCAGAGACTGCTAGCGGGGGACAGTACATGCGCCGACGCCTGGAACTTCGGCCCCGAGCCTGACGGCAACTACGCTGTCTCCGAGATGCTGGGCAAGATCAGTCGGCACTGGGAGGCCCTGCGCTGGCATGTCACTGCACTGCCGCAGCCACACGAGGCCACCCTGCTTTGTCTCGATAGCTCCAAAGCCCGCAGCCTATTGCGCTGGCAATCGGCCTGGAACCTGGACGCCACGTTGGCAAGAACGACGGAATGGTATCGCGCCTGGCTGGAAGGTGGCGCAATCATCAGCCGTCGGCAACTGGCTGAATATGTTGCCTCCGCCAGCCAGGCCAAACTCGAATGGGCCGGCTCGTGAACATCCTGCCGACAGCCATTCCGGATCTATTCGTGGTGGAAACCTCACCGCATATCGATGGTCGAGGGGTCTTTGCACGTCTTTATTGCGAAGACGAGCTGCGGGGGCTGATCGGGACTCGCCGCATCGTGCAGATCAATCATTCGCGCACCGCCACGGTCGGTGCCGTGCGCGGCCTGCACTTTCAGAACCCGCCCCATGCGGAAATGAAACTGGTGCGCTGCCTCAAGGGTCGGGTCTGGGATGTCGCCGTGGACGTACGCCGAGACTCACCCACCTTCCTTTGCTGGCACGGGGAAGAACTCATCCCGGCCGACTTGCGCATGATGGTCATCCCCGAAGGCTTCGCACATGGATTCCAGGTGCTGGAGCCCGACAGCGAACTGCTTTACCTGCACACAGCCTCCTACGCGCCTGGCGTCGAAAGAGGCCTGCGTTATGACGACCCCGCCTTGGGCATCGCCTGGCCCCTTGCTGCGACAGAACTCTCCGCCCGGGATGCCAAACACCCGATTATCGGTGCGGATTTTAGGGGACTCCCCCTGTGAACTGCCGCCACTGCGGAACCCCGCTCACCCATACGTTTATTGACCTCGGTTTCGCACCGCCGTCGAATGCGTACCTCACCCAGGAAGACTTGAGCCGCCCGGAAACCTGGTACCCGCTCAAGACCAAGGTGTGCGACAACTGCTGGCTGGTGCAGACCGAGGACTATGCCGATGCGGCCGCGCTGTTCACACAGGACTACGCCTACTTTTCCAGCACCTCATCGGGCTGGCTCGATCACGCCCGGCGTTATGCGGAGACGATGATCGAAGAACTGGGCCTAGGTAGCCAGAGCCATGTCATCGAGGTGGCCGCCAATGATGGCTACCTGCTGAGAAATTTCGTGGCTGCAGGCATTCCGTGTCTGGGCATCGAACCCACCGCAAGCACCGCAGCCGTTGCAGAACGGCAAGGCATCCCGGTGCTACGCGAATTTTTCGGGGAGGCAGTGGGCAAGCGCCTGTCCAGTGAAGGCAGACAAGCCGACCTTATTGCCGGAAACAACGTTTACGCCCATGTGCCGGACATCAACGACTTCACCCGGGGGCTGAAAGCGGCGCTCAAACCCGGTGGTGTCATCACCCTGGAATTCCCGCACCTGATGCAGTTGATCGAGCAGGCGCAGTTCGACACGGTCTACCATGAACATTTTTCCTACTTGTCGCTGTACACCGTCATCCGGATATTCACGGAAGCGGGGCTGCGGGTGTGGAAGGTTGAGGAACTGCCAACTCATGGCGGCAGCCTACGGGTGTTCGGCTGTCATGCCGATGACGCCCACGAAACCGACGCCTCGGTTGCAGCGCTGTCGCAGGAAGAAGAAGATCGCGGCCTGCAGCGTCTGCAAACCTATCTGGACTTCCAGCCCCGGGCCGAACGAATCAAAAATGACCTGCTGGCTTTCCTGATAGAGCAAAAATTGGCAGGCAAGAAGATCGCCGCTTATGGCGCGGCGGCCAAGGGTAACACTCTGCTCAACTTTGCCGGGGTGAAGGCTGACTTGCTGCCCTATGTTTGCGACAGGGCCCCCTCCAAACAGGGCAAGTACATGCCGGGCAGCCACATCCCGATCCTGGCGCCACAGCAACTCGCTGTCGAACAGCCTGACTACCTGTTGATCCTGCCGTGGAATATCGCGGAGGAGGTGCAAGAGCAGAATGAGGCGCTGAAAGATCTTGGCGTTCGGTTTGTGACGGCAGTGCCGGAGTTGAGAATCACATGAAGCCTCGCATTCCATACACCAAGCCCTCGATCACCGAACTCGAAATCCGCTACGCCACCGACGCCGCCGCCAATGGCTGGGGCGATCAGTGCTACGCCTACATCAACCGCTTCGAGGAACTCTTCAAGCAGCATCTCGGCGTGGATTACGCCATTGCCACATCAAGCTGCACCGGCGCCCTGCACATGGGCATGGCAGCATTGGGGATTGGGCCCGGAGATGAAGTCATCATGGCCGACACCAACTGGATCGCCACGGCCGCACCGATTGTCCATCTGGGCGCCAAGCCGGTCTTTGTCGACATCCTGCCGGACTCCTGGTGTATCGACCCTGAACTGGCGGAAGCGGCGATCACCCCTCGCACCAAGGCGATCATCGCCGTACATCTTTACGGCAACCTGTGCGATATGGATCGCCTGATCGCCATTGGTGAAAAGCATGGCATTTCGATTATTGAAGATGCCGCCGAAGCCATCGGTTCCGTTTGGCACGGCAAGCGCGCCGGTTCAATGGGCGTGTTCGGCACCTTTTCCTTCCACGGCACCAAGACCCTGACTACTGGCGAAGGCGGCATGTTCGTCACCAACGATGCCGACCTGTTCGAGCGCGTTATAACGCTTAGCAACCACGGTCGCGCCCGTGGTCAGACCAAGCAATTCTGGCCGGACGTAGTTGGCTTCAAATACAAGATGTCGAACATTCAGGCGGCAATCGGTTGTGCCCAATTGGAGCGCATTGAGGAACTGATCGGCAGAAAGAGGGAAATTTTCGCCACCTACAAGACACACTTGGGCGGACTTGCAGGGGTCAGCATGAACCCGGAACCGGAAGGAACGATCAATGGCGCTTGGATGCCGACGGTGGTCTTTTCGCCGGAAACAGGGGTGACTCGGGAGATGCTGCAAGCTGCCTTTGCCAGCGAAAACATTGATGCCCGACTGGTCTTCTACCCCCTGTCCAGCTTGCCGATGTTCGAATCTAGGTCGGAAAACCGCCTTGCATGGGATGTGCCTCGCAGAGCGATCAACTTGCCCAGCTACCATGACATGCGAGACGACAGTCTGGACCGAGTCTGCGACGTACTGGAGCGACTATCTGCATGATGACAACATTAGTATGAAGAACCTGCTCCTCTGCAACGGGCATGTCGGCCTCGATATCTTCCTATGGCTTGTAGACCATTACCGAGATGACATAGGCTTGGTTATCACCATAGGCAACGATGGGATCAAGCAGGCCGCTGAGGATGCTGGGGTCAGTAGCCTTTCGGTCACCACCAAGCACGAGTTGCATGGAGCTATCCGCAACTCAGGCCAATCCTACGATTTGGGTTTTCTCATTTGGTGGCCGTGGATTATCGACGCTCACCTGATTGGGCTGCCAAGGCATGGCTTCATTAATACCCATCCCAGTCTCCTGCCATTCAATCGCGGCAAACATTACAACTTCTGGGCTCTAGTGGAGGAAGCGCCTTTTGGTGTAAGCCTGCACTTTGTAGAGGATGGCATTGATTGTGGCGACGTCGTCGCTCAATTGCCGATCTTGTATGACTGGGAAGACAATGGCGCCACGCTGCATGCGGCGGCATCGCGGGCAATGACCGACCTGTTCAAGGATGCCTATCCACGTATCCGCGAAGGCAGTGTGAGCCGTAAACCACAGGACTTGACAAGAGGTTCGTTCCATCGTTCCAGCGAACTGGAGGGGGCAAGCAGAATAGACCTTGACTCTCGCTATTTGGCTCGTGACTTGCTGAATCTGTTGCGCGCGAGAACGTTCCCTGGTCACCCAGCTTGTTGGTTCGAGGACGACGGTCAAACGTTCGAGGTGAGGGTCGAAATCAGGAGAAAGAATCCGTGAATCCGTATGAGCAATTCAAGGTGGAATGTAGCGAAGAAACTGGCGTCCAAGGGAGGGACCCGGGCATGCTTCAATCCACGCGTATCTGGATGGGGCGGGCCAACGTGCATAAGTACTCTTACCACTTCGAGTGGTTGGGTCGTCCAATCATTCAGTACCCGCAAGACATGGTGGCCATGCAGGAACTCATCTGGCAGATCAAGCCGGATCTGATCATCGAGACCGGCATCGCCCACGGTGGCTCGCTGATCATGAGCGCTTCGATGTTGGCCTTGCTGGATCTTTGCGAAGCTATCGAGGCAGGCACCACCCTGAATCCCAGAAAGTCGCGGCGAAAGGTTCTCGGCATCGACATCGACATCCGCGCCCACAACCGGGCAGCGATTGAAGCACACCCGATGGCCTCCCGAATCCAGATGATGCAGGGCTCCAGCATCGCTCCTGAGATCATCGAGCAAGTCCGCCAAGTGGCGCAGGGCCACGAGCGCATCCTCGTGTGCCTTGACTCCAACCACGCTCACGATCACGTCCTCGCTGAACTGGAGGCCTACGCACCGCTTGTATCAACTGGCAGTTACTGTGTCGTTTTCGACACGATCATAGAGGACATGACTGCCGACATGTTCCCTGACCGCCCTTGGGGACCAGGAGACAATCCGAAAACCGCCGTACATGAATTTATTGCCCATCATCTGGAGTTCGAAGTCGACAACTCGATTCAAGATAAACTGCTCATTACCGTCGCACCGGATGGATTTCTGAAGAAAAGAAAATAAAGTGCAAACACGGGCCTGGCGTGATGTGGAGTGGTACGCGATAACACAGTTCTTTCTGCGGGGTGCAGCTTGATAGACACCTCGTCGCCGGGTAACGGCATCGTGTTCGATGGCAAGGGCAGCAAGCCAGTTCTCAAGGAAATTAACGAGTACTACGCAGACAGGTACTTCATTCGCGATGTAGCCAAGCGGGAATAGTGGGAATCAGGCGCGATCTCGTTGCAAATTACCTTGGCTCCGCGTGGGTGGCGCTGATGGGTTTTGTTTTCGTTCCTTTCTATTTGAAATTCATAGGGGCGGAAGGTTATGGGCTAGTCGGGTTCTTTGTCTTGCTATCGGCGATGTTCGGCATGCTCGACGGCGGCATGGGCGCTGCGGCAACGAGGGAGTCTGCCAGGTTTCGCGCAGCTAGCGACGAAGAGAAGACGCACATTGTCACGTTGCTGAGGACCATGGAGATGCTCTTCTGGAGCGCTGCAATTTTCGCGGGCTTGGGAATAGCGTTGTGCGCACCGCTACTGGTGGATCACTGGTTGAACGTCTCGGGATCCATGCGTCATAACACTGTCGTTGCGGTTCGCTGGATGGCCCTTGCTGTAGCAATGCAATTCCCGCTCGCGTTCTACAGTGGTTGCCTGAACGGCTTACAAAGGCAGGTGGTGCTCAATGCTACAAATGCCGTCGGCTCCACTCTACGAGGCGGAGGGGCGGCACTTGCGCTCTGGCTGATTTCACCAACGGTGGATACCTTCTTTTTGTGGCATGTTGTTTCCGGCGGGCTGCTGCTGGCGGTTCAGCGTTTCGTGACACTCATGAAACTGAAGGAAGTTGTCTGGGCGGGCCAGTTGTCATTGAAGAGCCTAGGTGCGATCAAAAATTTCCTGGGCGGCGTTGGCACGATCAACGTCTTGTCGTTGCTTCTCACTCAAGCAGACAAGATTATTCTCTCCAAAGTATTGCCACTGGCCGAATTTGGCTACTACACTTTGGCATGGACGCTAGGCACGCTGATTTATCGCATCACCGGGCCGATATTTGTCGTTTATTATCCACGGCTGATCGGGTGCATCGAATGCGGAGACAAACCCGGGCTAATTCTGACTTATCGCACATCCTGGACGTTGTTGGCGGCCATCGTCGTTCCTTTTTCCCTATGGCTGGCTTTTTTCAGTCGCGATATTCTGATGGTGTGGACGCAGAATCGGGAGATTGCCCAAGCTGCTTCGGTGGCACTAACCTTGATTGCTCTCGGATCGATGTGTAATGCACTCATGCATATGCCCTATGCGATGCAATTGGCTCATGGCGTAACCCGGTTAGCCCTCCTGCAGAACATCGCCACCTTATTGGTTATAGCTCCCTTGACGTGGATTCTCGCGACTCGCTATGGAATGACGGCAGCCGCTATTCCGTGGTTGTTGGTAAACGCCAGTTATGTGGTCATTTCTCCGGCACTTATGCATCGCATTCTCGCACTCGATGGCTTGGCGGAGTGGTATGCAAAAGGTGTTGCGGTTCCGCTGATAGCATCAACGCCTGTGTTGATTGCAGCTTGGTTTTTCTGGGAACCACAGCCGCAACAAAAGCTGGTTACGGCAATTGTGTTGTCGCTCATCTTGGCCGGCGCATGCATCACGAGTTTGGCCATTGCTTGGCCAAGGATTCGAACGAGAAATTAGCATGGAGAAATATACGGTAGTCGTACCAACGCGGGATCGGGCCGAGACGCTCGAAGCTACCCTGCGTACCTGTCTCAGGCAGAATTACGAGAATTTTGAAGTAATCGTCAGCGACAACTGTAGCGACGACAATACTTATGACGTCGTTCGCAGTCTCAACGATCCTCGAATTCGCTATCTGAATACTGGCCGCAGACTCAGCATGACTGGAAATTTCGAGTTCGCCCTCCATCACGCAGATGACGGATTTGTGATGTTCATCGGCTCGGATGATGGATTGATGCCAGATGCGGTGAACTACGTTGATTCAATCGTCAAGGAGTTCAATGTTGAAGCTGTTTCCTGCCATCAAGCCACTTATGTCTGGCCGGACTTCCCTGCCAAACACCTTGCCGGACGGATCGTTTTTGAGAGCCTGCGAAGTGGCATCGAGATACGGAATTCTTCAGATTGGATAAAGAAAGCATTATCGTTTGAGAGTCATTACTGTTTTGACCTGCCAAACCTATACTGTGGCTTTGTCCATCGGCGCGTCATTGATAAGGCTATCAAGGATGGCGTCTATTTCCGATCGATAACACCGGATGCCTACTCTGCGTATGCAAGTGCTATTTTTCTGGATAGGTATGCGTTTTCGTTTCGTCCTTTTTCCATTGCCGGCGCGTCTGTCAAGAGCAATGGCGCTTCCGGATTGAACCCGGAAAACGACATGAGTGAAGCAGAGAAGTTTTACAAGGAAAACGACCTACCCTTGGCTAGCGGTTTCGTCAATTGCCCCAGCTACGAAGTGATATCAGCCGAGGCATTCTCCAAGCTGGCAGAAGCTTTTCCGTCAGAATGTTCTGACTATAGGATTGATTACAACAAAATGCTCGAAATGGCACTATTAACTCGAAACCCCAAGACGTCACATGATGTTGTTAATAGCGTAGCAGTAATGGCCAGTAATTTTTCCGTCGATATTGAATCCGTGACCAACGACCTCCAGTCGCCAAAGTCCAGACTGAAAATTACACGCGTCTTGCCAGTACTCAAGACACTCCTATTGGAAAGCGACAAGATTGTGGAAGTAGAAAATACTGGACAATTCGGGATTAGGAATATCGATGACGCCGCACTATTTGCGCATAGCCTTCGGTTGTCTCGGGAAGGGAATGGGTTCGTCACTTCCCGTGCGAGATACTGGCGCATAATCTGCAAATTACTTGGTCTCCATGGAAATAATACTCGGTGAAAAAACGGCGCTGGCGCAATATAATGTCATCCCCTGTCATTGTGCGGGATTTCGAATTGGG
>ERZ761603.3048-NODE-3048-length-10997-cov-57.919028_pt1 | contig 10997 bp, 11 predicted proteins | sample MGYA00511879_ERZ761603 | MGnify/ENA primary metagenome ERZ761603 (study PRJEB28899, sample SAMN02850040) | bioreactor sludge metagenome | biome: EBPR Sludge; feature: EBPR Bioreactor; material: flocular biomat | place: Australia: Thorneside Wastwater Treatment...
CAGAAGGAAGCTCTTCGATCAACGGGTCGCACGCGGGCTTATCGTAGTGCCATGAGGGTCAGACCCCGGTTTTCCGAGACAGGATCCTGGATGCTGTACAATTTTCGATCCTGCTTGTCGGTCTGGTCGCATCTGGTGTCACATATACTCTGATGCGCCATCCTGGATCCAGGCGCCCACAGTTCAGGAGTGTTGGTGGTTTCTCGTTTCGAGCGTCGCTACTCGCTGCAATCGCCATCTTGGCCACATTCGTCGCCATCGCCTGCGTGCCGGGGCCATGAACATCCTCTCCGTTCCTGCACTTGCGCCCGCCCGTGCCACCCGACATGTCATTCCAGGGTCAACCGTCTTTGGCCACGCCAAAACAGCGCCCAGTGTTCCGGCGTTCGCCCTCATTGCGTCGGACTGACCGCCATCTCAACCTTGCCCGGAGATTCCATTGATGACCTCGCATGACAGAACGCTTCGCCTTGTGTTCCCTCAATGGCAAGGCGGCAATAATCCGCCCTACTACTTCGGATCCAGGCTGCTTGAATGGCTGGCGCCCGCGCATGCCGGCCCGACAGAGGAAGTGCCGGTGGCACTGCCGACGGACGCGCCGCTGCCCGTTGAAGAGGGTGTGGTGGCACGCGGCGCCTTGCTGGAACAGTTGCGTCAGGCCCGCAGGCTGATCGACAAGCATCAGCCGGACCGTTTGGTGGTGCTGGGGGGCGATTGCCTGGTGGACCTTGCGCCCTTCGCCTATCTGAATGAGCGTTACGATGGCGATCTTGCCGTTCTGTGGGTGGACGCCCATCCGGACATCATGACGCCGGAGCAGTTCCAGCATGCCCATGCGATGGTGCTGGGCAACCTGCTGGGATGTGGGGACGCGAGCTTCGTGGCACACGTTCCCCGCCCGATCGAGCCGAAGAACGTGCTGTACGTGGGTGTGCACGACCCCTCCCCGTGGGAAGCCGCCAACATGCAGCGGCTCGAGCTTGGCAACGTGACTCCCGGCCGGCTGGCGCGCCACGGTAGCCAGCCCGTGCTGGACTGGTTCAAGTCCACGGGGGTCAGCCGCCTGGCCATCCATCTCGACCTCGATGTTCTCGATCCGGCGTTGTTTCGCGCGTTGCTGTTCGCCCGGCCGGGCATTCCTGCCGATACGTTTGCTGGCGTTGCCCAGGGCAGGCTGACCATGGAGCAGGTCGTGCAGTTGTTGGGTGATGTGGCGACCGTCGCCGATGTGGTCGGCCTCGGCATCGCCGAGCATCTGCCCTGGGATGCGCTGGCGTTGAAGAACATGCTGGCGAGACTGCCGCTGATCGGTGCGCCGACTCCAGTGTGACCGGATCCGGAAGGCGTGCTAGCCATGATCCTCGCGCCCGCTCCCCTGGCCCACAATTCAGTCAGGCCGACGCCGCTTCGCGCTACGGCGCAGTGCAAGCCTCGGCCTCATGAGAAGAGTCGTGCGATGAACACCGTCATACGCAAGGAATCACCATCCGATGTCGGGGCCATCCACGCCTTGACGGTTGCGGCGTTCTCGAACGCGCCGCACACGGACCACCGTGAGCAGTTCATCGTCGATGCCTTGCGAAAGGCTGGCGCCCTGAGCATTTCCCTTGTGGCGGAGCAGGCGGGTACAGTCGTTGGCCATGTCGCGGCGTCCCCGGTTTCCGTATCGGATGGCTCGCTTGGCTGGTACGGGCTCGGGCCTGTCTCCGTCATGCCTGAATTTCAGGGACGGGGCATTGGCGGCCAGCTAATGAAGGCGGCATTGAGCAGCCTCCGAGAGAACGGTGCTGCGGGCTGCGTCCTCCTCGGAGATCCGGCCTACTACTCGCGCTTTGGTTTCCAGGTAGAGCCGAAGCTGGCGCTCCCGGACGTTCCTCCGGAGTACTTTCAGGCATTGTCATTCGGTGCATCCTTGCCCTGTGGCGTCGTTGCCTACCACGGGTCATTCAGCGCACCGGGCGAGCAAGTCGTGCAAGCGGACGGCGCTGCCTAGCAGGCGGTCGACTGCGGTTTTCAGGTGGAACGCCGGGCGTCGAGCGGGCGCCAACCCGATTCCCCTTCCAGACCATCCCTGCCTTTGGCGACTTCGCCCTGCCATGCCGGTTGGGCGGGCGGCGGCTCGTCCTCGCGGCACAATGGATCGGGGAATGGACTTGGCGCGGCGCCGCCCGGCAGGCTCGCGACAAGCGGAGGATCATCGGCCCACCCGGTCTATTCCCCGACGATATCGACCCCCACGGGAGGAGTGAAGCGGAAGGTCGCCGCCGGCAGGACCGGGTTGCGCTCGACGTTGGCAAAGCGGATGTGCGTCGTCTGGCCGAAGCTGTCGTACAGTTCCATGGCCGTGAGGTCCCTGCCGGCAAAACCGAGGCGGACCTTCTCGAAACCGCTGTCGCCGGCCTTGGGCGTCGCCTCGACCCAGTTCATGCCTTCGGCCTCGCCGGCTTCAGCGAGCGTGAAGTTCTTTTCCAGTTCGTTGCTGCCGGCCAGGAGCGCCGCCGGTGAACCGCCGATCGCCTGCCCGGCCTTGCGCACGGTGATCTGCTTGAGTTCGGGGTCGTAGATCCAGACCTTCTCGCCGTCGCCGACGACCAGTTGCGGGTAGGGCTTCTGGATGTCCCAGCGCAGCTTGCCCGGCCGCGAGATGGCGACGACGCCGGAAGATTGCTGCGGCTTGCGACCGTTCCGGCCGATGACCATTTGCGAAAAATCGGCTTTCAGCGTGCGCGTTCCACTCAGGAACCGATGCAACTGGTCGACCGCGCCGGCCTCGGCGAGCAGCGGAAAAATCGCGACTGTCGCGGTCAACAACGTTTTGGCGGCAAATTTCATTCGGCTTCGCGGCGCGCCAGCACTTCGCGGCCGCCACGCGCGTCCATCGTCGACACCAGCCCGGCCTTCTCCATCGCTTCGATCAGGCGCGCCGAACGGTTGTAGCCGATGCGCAGGTGGCGCTGTACGAGCGAGATCGAGGCGCGCCGGTTCTTGAGGACGACGTCTACGGCCTGGTCGTAGAGCGGATCGTTCTCGGCATCGCCGCTGTCACCGCCGCCCTCGCCGCCTTCCTCGTCGTCGCCGGCGCCGCCGCTGAGGATGTCCTCGACATATTCCGGGGCGCCAAGCGTCTTCAGGTGTTCGACGACACGATGCACTTCGTCATCGGAAACGAAGGCGCCATGAACGCGGGTCGGGTAACCGGTGCCCGGCGCCAGGTAGAGCATGTCGCCCTGGCCGAGGAGGGCCTCGGCGCCCATCTGGTCGAGGATGGTGCGCGAATCGATCTTGCTGGAGACCTGGAAGGAGAGGCGCGTCGGGATGTTGGCCTTGATCAGCCCGGTGATCACGTCCACGCTCGGACGCTGCGTCGCCAGCACGAGGTGGATGCCGGAAGCGCGGGCCTTCTGCGCAAGACGGGCGATCTGTTCCTCGACCTTCTTGCCGACGACCATCATCAGGTCGGCGAGTTCGTCGATGATGACGACGATATAGGGCATCGACTTCAGCGGCTCGGGAGTTTCCGGCGTCAGCGTCAGCGGGTTGGGAATGTGCTTCCCGTGCCTTTCGGCGTCCTTGATCTTGTGGTTGAGGCCGGCGATGTTGCGCACACCCATCGCCGACATCAGCTTGTAGCGCTTCTCCATCTCGGTCACGCACCAGTGCAGCGCGTTGGCCGCCTGCTTCATGTCGGTGACGACCGGCGCCAGCAGGTGCGGGATGCCTTCGTAGATCGACAGTTCGAGCATCTTCGGGTCGACCATGATCAGGCGCACGAGATCCGGTTCGGCCTTGTAGAGCATCGACAGGATCATCGCGTTGACGCCGACCGACTTGCCCGAACCGGTGGTGCCGGCGACCAGCAGGTGCGGCGTCTTGGCCAGGTCGGCAACCACCGGCTGGCCGCCGATGTCCTTGCCGAGACAGACGGTCAGCGGACTGGCCATGTCGTTGTAGGGGGAACTGGAAATGATCTCGGAGAGCTTGACCATCTGCCGCCGGGGATTGGGCAACTCGAGCGCCATGCACGACTTGCCGGGGACCGTTTCGACGACACGGATCGATACCATGGCCAGCGCGCGCGCCAGGTCGCGCGCCAGATTGACGATCTGCACACCCTTGACGCCGACCGCCGGCTCGATCTCGTAGCGGGTGATCACCGGCCCCGGCATCGCTGCCAGCACCTTGACCTGGACGCCGAAGTCGGCGAGCTTGCGCTCGATCAGGCGCGAGGTATATTCGACCGTCTCGGGGCTGACCGTTTCGGTCGCCGGCGGCGCCGGGTCGAGCAGATGCAGCGGCGGCAGTTTCCCGCCGATGAACGCCTCGGGGAACAGATCCACCTGCTTCTCGCGGCTGATGCGCTTCTCGGCCTTCCGGGAAACCGGCACGTCGGGCGGCGGCGTCTCGATGATGATCGGATCGTGCAACTCGACGCGGCGCTTCTCGACCTCGACCTCTTCCTCGCGCTGGTGGGCGACTTCGCGGCCAATGCGGCGGTCGCGCCAGGAGTCGATCAGGCCATAAAACGAGCCGGTGATGAATTCGAGCGAAGCGCCCAGCCGCTCGAACGCCCACAGCCACGACATCCCGGAAAAGATGCTCCAGCCGGCCGCCATCGCCGCCAGCAGCAGCAGCGTGGAACCGGTATAGCCGAGCAGGTGCGCCAGCAGGCGGCTCGCTTCCACCCCCAGCAGGCCGCCCGGGGCGAGCGGCAACGCGACCTGGAGCGTGTGGAAACGCAGCGCCTCGAGCGCCGAACTGGCGACCAGCAGCAGCAGGAAGCCGGCCAGGGCGATGTACAGGGGGCGGCGGTCGGCATGGCCGAGCGGCGAATGGAGCCGCCGGAATCCCCACCAGATCACCACCGCGAGGAGGACGATCCACCACCAGGCGGAAATGCCGAACAGGTAAAGCAAGAGATCGGCGATCCAGGCGCCGAAATGACCGGTCGGATTGGACAGCGTCCCCGAATCCACCGCGTGCGACCAGCCCGGATCGTCCCTGTGGTAACCCCACAGCGCCATCGCGAGGAACAGGGCGACCACCGTCAGGCCCAGCCAGCGCGCCTCATTCAGGAGATTGCCGATCTTTTCGGGCAACTGGCCGGGAGTTGCCCGGTCGACAGTGCGGACGCCCAAGATCAGGCCCCGGTAATGGTGATCACGTCATCCGCGCAGGTGATGTAGCCGCCGACCTCGAGGTCGCGCATGACCTTGCTGACCATCTCCCGCGAGGCGCCGATCATGCGCGCCATGTCCTGCTTGGATATCTTCTGCCTGACGACCCGTTTGCCGCTGGCGTCTTCGGACATGTCGAGCAGCAGGCGGGCAACGCGGCCATAGACGTCGAGCAGCGCCAGGCTCTCGATATTGCGGTCGGCTTCGCGCAGGCGGCGCACGAGGATCTGCATCAGCTTCTTCGCGACCTGGAAGTTGTCCTGCATGCAGCGCTCGAACTCGTGCTTGCCGAGAATCAGCAGTTCGCAGGGTTCGACGGCGACGACGTTGGCCGAACGCGGACTGCCGTCGATCAGGCCCATTTCGCCGAAAAATTCACCCGGACTCAGCCACGCCAGGATGATCTCCCGGCCTTCCTCGTCGAAGTTGGTCACCTTGGCCCGCCCGGTGAGGAGGACGATCAGGGTCTCGGCATCTTCGCCAGCCCGCACAACCTGCTCGCCGCGTGCGGCACGCCGGCGTATCGCCACTTTGGACAAGCGCTCGAGTTCTCTCTCATCAAGACCCGAAAAAAGCGGTATGTTGCGCAGGACCACCAGACTCAGGCCGACATTTGTGGAGGACATAAAGCATTTCCCTTCATGGAGTTACCGGAAGATTATAAACTCAATTCAAGACGCGCGAGAGAAAGGGCGAAAAATCGGTCCGGGGTTGGAGGCTATAATTTTGCCATTGACCACTACCGAGAATCCCCATGCCCCAAGGACCCCGTCACAGTCGCCTCATCATCCTCGGTTCCGGCCCCGCCGGTTATACGGCCGCCGTCTATGCCGCCCGCGCCAACCTGAACCCGGTGCTGATCACCGGACTCGCCCAGGGCGGCCAGCTGATGACGACGACCGACGTCGATAACTGGCCTGCCGACGCCGACGGCGTCCAGGGCCCGGATCTGATGGCGCGCTTCGAGGCCCACGCCCGCCGCTTCGATACAGAGATCATCTTCGACCATATCCATACAACGCAGCTGACGCAGAAGCCGTTTACGCTGATCGGCGATGCCGGCGCCTATACCTGCGACGCGCTGATCATCGCCACCGGCGCTTCGGCCCAGTACCTCGGCCTGCCCTCCGAAGATAAATTCTCCGGCAAGGGGGTTTCCGCCTGCGCCACCTGCGACGGCTTCTTCTACCGCAACAAGGCGGTCGCCGTCATCGGCGGCGGCAATACCGCGGTCGAGGAAGCGCTCTACCTGGCGAATATCGCCAGCCATGTCACGCTGGTCCATCGCCGCGACACCTTCAGGGCCGAAAAGATCCTGCAGGACAAACTGTTCGAGAAGGAAAGGGCCGGCAAGGTGACCCTCCTGCGCAATCACACGCTGGACGAGGTGCTCGGCGACGACTCCGGCGTGACCGGCATGCGCGTCCGCAGCACGCAGGACGGAACGACGCGGAACATCGACGTCTTCGGCGTCTTCATCGCCATCGGCCACAAGCCGAACACCGGCCTCTTCGCCGGACAGCTGGCGATGCAAGGCGGCTATCTGGTGACCGAGGCGGGGCGCAACGGCAACGCCACGCAGACCAGCATTCCCGGTGTCTTCGCCGCCGGCGACGTGCAGGATCACATCTATCGCCAGGCCTGCACCTCGGCGGGCAGCGGCTGCATGGCCGCGCTCGACGCCGAGCGCTACCTCGACCGCCTCGGCTGAGCAGTGGGGCTCCGGCTTGCTCGACCCCGACGATCTCGCGGCGTTCCAGGCGGCCGTAGCCGACGCGAGGCCGCTGCCGGCATCGGGTCGCGTTCATCTCGGCGGCCCGATGCCGTCGCCGCGCCCGCTGCAGCGCCTGGCCGACGAGCAGGCGGCGTTGCGCGAGAGCCTGCACGGACCGATCACCCTGCAGGACCGGCTCGAAGGGGGTGACGAACCCAGCCATCTGCGCAGTGGCGTCGCCAGCAGCGTGCTACGCGACCTGCGGCGCGGGCGCTGGGCCATTCAGGACGAGATCGACCTGCATGGCCTGAACCGCGAGGAGGCGCGCAGCCAGTTGGCGACCTTCCTCGCCCAATCGCTGAAATACGGCACGCGCTGCATCCGCATCGTTCATGGCAAGGGACACGGCTCGCCCGGCAGGGAGGCCGTGCTGAAGCGCCTGGTACGCGGCTGGCTGGTGCAGAAAAATGAAATCCTGGCCTACTGCCAGGCAAAACCCCAGGACGGTGGCGAGGGAGCAGTCATCGTGCTGCTGCGCGCCCGGCGGAAGTCTGGCGCGGTACGCTGAGCCATTCCATTTCCGGTCGATTGTGACGCGAAGTCGACAGGATCACGGTGGGGCTGGAAACGGAATCATGGCGCCCGGCGGCGTCATTCCTGCTTGTTGGTGACTCCGTGCTTGAACAGCTCAGGGTCGTCGACCCAGTCCCACGCCGTTCCCAGCGAGTCTTTCGGTGTCAGCCCCAGGGCATCGTGCACCGTGGCCAGACGAAAGAGTTCGAGTGCCACATCGTGCGGAAAACCCTGGCGTCCAGGGCGATTGGTCACCATCAGCTCGGCCAGGTAGGCATCCAGCCCGGCCTTGCCCCACAATGCGGCGACCTTGGCGAGGATGTGCGGAAACTGCTGCTCGACGAGCACCGGGTAGACCGCGGAGTCCGGGCCGAGCGACTCCAGCAGCTGCGCCTTGAGCGCGGGAAGATCGAAATCCTTCTGGTCATCCATGACAATGCGCTCCGGATCAGACTGCCGCTTCGCCGGTCTCGCCGGTGCGGATGCGCACCACCTGCTCGACCGGCATGACGAAGATCTTGCCGTCACCGATCTTGCCGGTACGGGCAGCCCTGATGATAGCCTCAATGGCGGCATCGGTGTGGTCGGTCTTGACCACGATCTCGATCTTGATCTTCGGCAGGAAATCGACCACATACTCGGCGCCGCGATAGAGTTCGGTGTGCCCCTTCTGGCGGCCGAAGCCCTTGACTTCGGTGACCGTCAGGCCGGTGATCCCGATTTCCGACAGCGCTTCGCGCACTTCGTCGAGCTTGAACGGCTTGATGATGGCTTCGATCTTGTTCATGTCGTGTTTCCTGTTCGTTTCGGTTTTTCAGAATTCGTCGCGGTAACGATTGGTAATAGGATACCGCCAATCCTTGCCAAAGCCACGCGGCGTGATGCGAATACCGACCGGCGCCTGCCGGCGCTTGTATTCGGCAATGCGCAGCTGGCGCACGACGCGGCGCACGTCGGCCTCCGGCAAGCCGGCGGCGATGATCTCGCGCGGGCTGCGGTCTTCTTCCATGTAGGCGCGGACGATGGCGTCGAGAACCTCATAGGGCGGCAGCGAATCCTGGTCGGTCTGGTCCGGCTTGAGTTCGGCCGAGGGCGGCCGGACGATGATGTTCTCCGGGATGACCGGCGAAATCGTGTTGCGGTAGCGCGCCAGGCGATAGACCAGCGTCTTGTAGACGTCCTTGATGACCGCGAAGCCGCCGGCCATGTCGCCGTAGAGGGTGCAGTAGCCGACCGCCATTTCCGACTTGTTGCCGGTCGTCAGCACCAGCGCGCCGGTCTTGTTGGAGAGCGCCATCAGGAGGTTGCCGCGGATGCGCGCCTGAATGTTCTCTTCGGTGGTGTCGGCGGGCGACCCGGCGAACAGCGGGTCGAGCATCGCCGCATAGGTAGCCATGGCCGGTGCGATCGGCACCTCGTCGTAACGCACGCCAAGCGTGGCGATCATCGCCCGCGAATCGTCGAGGCTCATCCGCGCGGTATACGGCGACGGCATCATGACCGCCCGCACCTTGTCGGCGCCCAGCGCGTCGACCGCGACACACAACGTGAGCGCCGAGTCGATGCCCCCCGACAGGCCGATGAGCGTTCCCCTGAAGCCGCTCTTGCCGATGTAGTCGCGGACGCCGAGGACCAGCGCGCGGTAGGCCTCGCCCTCGACCGACAACTCCTCCGCCATGTCGTCGGAGCGCAGACGCCCCGTGTCGTAATCGACGATGCCCAGCGCTTCCTCGAACTGCGGCAGGCGCATCCGGCAGTCGCCTTCGGCGTCGAGGGCGAACGAGGCGCCGTCGAAGACCAGTTCGTCCTGGCCGCCGACCAGGTTGACGTAGATGGCGGGGATGCCGGCGCCGGCAATGCGCTCGCGCAGCACCTCGACGCGCTGCTGATGTTTTTCCAGATGACAGGGCGAGGCGTTGAGGACCACGAGCAGTTCGGCGCCACCGGCACGCGCACGTTCCGCCGCGCCCTCCTCCCAGATGTCGGCGCAGATGTTGATGCCGCAGCGCACGCCGCCCAGGGTCACGACGCAGGCTGCGTCGCCGGCATCGAAATACCGTTTCTCGTCGAAAACGTCGTAGTTGGGCAGGCGGATCTTGCGGTAGACGGCGATTTTCCGGCCATTTTCGATGACCGTGGCGGCATTGTAGCGCCGCCCCCCGGTCTCCTCCGGGTGACCGACGATGAGCGCGATGCCGGCGACGCGGCTGGCCAGATCGTCCAGCGCGCCCCGGCAGGCCCGGTAGAAATCCGGACGCAGCAGGAGGTCTTCCGGCGGATAGCCGCACAGCGCCAGCTCGGGCGTGACCAGAACCTGCGCCCCCCGCGTCCTGGCCGCGGCGGCACATTCGACGATGCGCCCGGCGTTGCCGGTCAGGTCACCGACGGTGGCGTTGAACTGGGCAACGGCGATGCGCAGCATCGGGACTCAGAAGTTGGGCTTTTCTTTCGCCGAATTGTAGGCTGCCACGCCATCGACGACTTCCTTCTTGGCCTCTTCGGGACCGCGCCACCCGACGACGTTGACGAACTTGCCCGGCTCGAGATCCTTGTAGTGCGCGAAGAAGTGGGCAATCTGGTCGAGCAGCAGGTTGGGCATGTCGGCGTGGCTCATGACATTGCGGTACATCGGCGTCAGCTTGTCGACGGGTACCGCCAGCAGTTTCGCGTCATCGCCGGCCTCGTCGGTCATCGCCAGCACGCCGATCGGGCGGCAACGGACGACAACCCCCGGAGGCAGCGGGAACGGGCTGACGACCAGCACGTCAACAGGATCGCCGTCGCCGGCGATGGTGTGCGGGATATAGCCGTAGTTGCAGGGGTAGTGCATCGAAGTGGACATGAAGCGATCGACGAAAATCGCCCCGCTCTCCTTGTCGACCTCGTACTTTACCGGCTCCGAATGCGCCGTGATCTCGATGATGACGTTGATGTCGTTGGGAAGGGACTTGCCGGAAGGAACGTTGTTGAGGGCCATCGGTATCTCTCTGCGATCGGGTTTCGGAGCTTGTCATTATAACGCCGCGCCGGATACAGTCAGCGCCACGCGGCGAGAAACTCCTGCCAGTGCGGCGCGCCGATCCGGGCGAGTTGCGCCTTGACGAATCCGGCCTCGGCGATCTCTTCCGCCGCCGTCAGCTCGCCGCGCATCCGGCGAAAGCGGTTGTAGACCAGGTAGGTATTGATGACGTCGGTCTCGCAGTAGTCGCGAATCTCGGCGGCCCTGCCGGCCTGCCAGGCTTCCCAGACCTTGCCGCCATCCATGCCGGCCTTGCCGGGAAAGCCGTAGAGCCTGGCGAGTTCGTCGAGCGGCGCGTTGGCGCGGGCGTTGTAGAGGGCCAGCAGGTCCATGAGGTCGAGGTGCCGGGTGTGATAGCGGCTGATGTAGTTGTTCCACTTGAAATCGCGGGAGTCGGCGTAGTCGCCGTCGCCGAGATCCCAGTAGCGCGGCGCCGCCACACCGTGCAACATGCCGCGATAATGCAGCACCGGCAGGTCGAAGCCGCCGCCGTTCCACGAGACGATCTGCGGCGTGA
>ERZ761603.3053-NODE-3053-length-10990-cov-53.143210_pt1 | contig 10990 bp, 10 predicted proteins | sample MGYA00511879_ERZ761603 | MGnify/ENA primary metagenome ERZ761603 (study PRJEB28899, sample SAMN02850040) | bioreactor sludge metagenome | biome: EBPR Sludge; feature: EBPR Bioreactor; material: flocular biomat | place: Australia: Thorneside Wastwater Treatment...
GGAGGTTAGCGTGAGCATTAACGCTACACTGATTGGTCAGGCAATCTGGTTTGCAATCTTCATCTGGATCACGATGAAGTATGTCTGGCCACCGCTGCAGAAGGCGATGGCTGACCGTCAAGCACAGATCGCCGAAGGCCTGGCAGCGGCCGAACGTGGCAAGCACGAGCAGGAGCTCGCCGCCAAGCGTTCTGCCGATGCGCTGCGCCAAGCCAAGGAGAAATCCGCGGAAATCGTGGCGCAAGCCGAGAAGCGTGCGCAGCAGATCGTCGATGAAGCCAAGAGCAACGCCAAGGTCGAAGCCGACAAGGTGGTTGCCGGTGCCAAGGCGGAGATCGACCAGGAAGTCGAACGTGCCAAGCAGCAATTGCGAGAGCGTGTCGCCGAACTGGCGGTTGCCGGTGCCGAGAAGATCCTGCGCAAGGAAGTCAACGCGTCCGCGCATGCCGCCATGCTGACCGCGCTCAAACAGGACCTGTAAGCAGATGGCCGAATCCGTCACTATCGCCCGCCCTTACGCCGAAGCCCTGTTTCGGGCGGCCAAGGAAAGCGGCAATCTGGCCAAGTGGTCCGGGCAGGTTTCGCTGCTCGGTCAGGTGGCTGCCAATCCGGAGGTTCGCGATGCTATCGGCGATCCCAACGTGGCGGCCCCGCAACTGGTCGACCTGTTCCGGTCTGCCTGCGGCAAGGCGGTAGATGCGGAGCTGTCCAATTTTATCCAGCTGCTTTCCAACAATGACCGCTTGGGGTTGCTTCCCGAGATCGGAGCCCTGTTTGAAAGCTACAAGCGAGCTGAGGAAGGTACCAAGCAGGCCGAGATCGTTTCGGCCTTCCCGATGGACGCTTCCCAGGTCAAGGCGCTTGTTCCCCAGCTCGAGGCTGTCTTCAAGTCAAAGCTCGAGGCTTCCGTTTCGGTCGATCCCGAACTGATTGGTGGCATCAAGGTAATCGTCGGCGACCAGATGCTGGATGCGTCTGTCCGCGGCAAGCTCGACGCCATGGCTACGGCACTGAACAACTAGGAGAAATTCATGCAGTTGAATCCTTCCGAAATTTCTGAACTGATCAAGAGCAAGATTCAGAATCTGCAAGGCGCATCGGAAGTGCGCACGCAGGGCACGGTAGTCTCGGTTACCGACGGTATCTGCCGCATTCACGGCCTGCAGGATGTCATGCAGGGCGAGATGCTGGAATTCCCCGGCAACACCTTCGGCATGGCGCTCAACCTCGAGCGTGATTCCGTCGGTTCCGTGGTTCTTGGCGAGTACGAGCACATCTCTGAAGGCGACGTCGTCAAGACGACCGGTCGCATTCTCGAAGTCCCCGTCGGCCCGGAACTGCTCGGCCGCGTCGTCAACTCGCTGGGTCAGCCGATCGATGGCAAGGGGCCGATCAACGCCAAGGAATTCGACAAGATCGAGAAGGTCGCCCCGGGCGTCATCTGGCGCAAGTCGGTTTCGCAGCCGGTGCAGACCGGTCTCAAGTGCGTGGACTCGATGGTGCCGATCGGCCGCGGCCAGCGCGAGTTGATCATCGGCGACCGCCAGACCGGTAAGACCGCCGTCGCCGTCGACACGATCATCAACCAGAAGGGCAAGGACCTGTTCTGCGTCTATGTCGCCATCGGCCAGAAGGCTTCGACGATCGCCAACGTCGTGCGCAAGCTTGAAGAGCATGGCGCCATGGAGAACACCATTGTGGTCGCCGCCTCGGCATCCGAATCGGCTGCCCTGCAATACATCGCGCCCTACTCCGGGTGCACGATGGGCGAGTACTTCCGTGACCGCGGCCAGGACGCCCTGATCATCTATGACGATCTGACCAAGCAGGCCTGGGGATACCGTCAGGTTTCCCTGCTGCTGCGCCGCCCGCCGGGCCGCGAAGCCTATCCGGGCGACGTCTTCTATCTCCACTCCCGCCTGCTCGAGCGTGCCGCGCGCGTCTCGGATGCCTGGGTCGAGCGTTTTACCAACGGCGAGGTCAAGGGCAAGACCGGTTCGCTGACAGCCCTGCCGGTCATCGAAACGCAGGCCGGTGACGTTTCCGCCTTCGTTCCGACCAACGTGATCTCGATCACCGACGGCCAGATCTTCCTGGAAACCGACCTCTTCAACGCCGGTATCCGCCCCGCGATCAACGCCGGTATCTCGGTGTCGCGCGTCGGTGGCGCTGCCCAGACCAAGCTGATCAAGAAGCTCGGCGGCGGTGTCCGTCTCGCGCTGGCACAGTACCGCGAACTCGCTGCATTTGCCCAGTTCGCTTCCGACCTCGACGAAGCGACCCGCAAGCAGCTCGAGCGCGGCCGCCTCGTGACCGAACTGATGAAGCAGCCCCAGTATTCACCGATGAGCATTTCCGAAATGGCAGTGACGCTCTATGCAGCCGACAAGGGCTACTTCGACGATGTCGATGTCAAGCGGGCCCTCGAGTGCGAAAAGGGAATGATCGGCTACCTGAAGGCTCACTGCGTGGAAGTCATGGACAAGATGCAATCCACGGCGGATCTTGACGGCGAAGCCGAAAAGGCCCTCGCCGCCGGCATCGCCGCCTTCAAGAGCAGCTGGGCCTGATCTAGGAGGAAGCCATGGCTAGCGGCAAGGAAATTCGCAACAAGATCAAGAGCGTCGAAAACACGCGCAAGATCACCAAGGCCATGGAAATGGTGGCCGCATCCAAAATGCGCAAGGCGCAGGACCGGATGCGGGCTGCCCGGCCCTATGGCGAGAAGATCCGGCGCGTTGCAGCAAACCTGTCCCATGCCCTCAGCGAGTACAAGCATCCGTTCCTGATCAAGCGTGATCCGGTACGCACCGCCGGGCTGATCCTCGTCACTTCCGACAAGGGGCTGTGCGGTGGTCTCAACTCCAATGTCTTGCGCATGGTCATCGGCTACATGAAGGAGTTCGACGCGCAGGGCAAGAAGTATCAGGTGACCTGCATCGGCAACAAGGGCTTCAGCTTCATGCAGCGCATGGGCGGCAAGATCGCCTCGCACATCACGGGCATCGGCGATACCCCACACCTCGAGAAGCTGATCGGCCCGGTCAAGGTGCAACTCGATGCCTACCTGAAGGGCGAGATCGACGCACTCTACATCGGCTACACGCGCTTCATCAACACGATGAAGCAGGAACCCGTGTTCGAGCAATTGCTTCCGTTGTCCGGTGACGCGATCGGCTCCTCCAGGTCGAAGTGGGATTATGTCTATGAACCGGATTCCAAGGCCGTCGTCGACGATCTGCTGGTCCGTTACGTTGAGGCATTGATCTATCAGGCTGTGGCTGAAAATATGGCGTCCGAGCAATCCGCCCGGATGGTCGCCATGAAGTCGGCGTCCGACAACGCCAAGACCGTCATCGGCGAATTGAAGCTGGTCTACAACAAGACCCGTCAGGCCGCGATTACCAAGGAACTGTCTGAAATCGTGGGCGGCGCTGCCGCCGTCTGATGCAACAGCGAAGCTTTTAATTTTTGGGGATTTGAATATGAGTCAAGGTTCCATCGTTCAGTGCATCGGCGCCGTTGTGGACATCCACTTCCCGCGCGATGCGATGCCCAGGGTGTACGACGCGCTCAAGCTCGATGCCTCCGAATCCAACGGAATGGCCGAAGACGGCCTGACCTTCGAGGTTCAGCAGCAATTGGGCGACGGTGTGGTCCGCACCATCGCCATGGGTTCTTCCGACGGCCTGCGCCGCGGCATGAAGGTCAATAGCACCGGCGCTGCCATTTCCATCCCGGTGGGTATGGGCACTCTCGGCCGCATCATGGATGTTCTCGGGCGTCCGATCGATGAAGCCGGGCCGATCGAGGGCAATGAAGTCCGTCCGATTCACGCCACCGCCCCCAAGTTCGACGAACTCTCGTCGTCGATCGACCTGCTCGAGACCGGGATCAAGGTCATCGACCTAATCTGCCCGTTCGCCAAGGGCGGCAAGGTCGGCCTGTTCGGCGGCGCCGGCGTCGGCAAGACCGTCAACATGATGGAGCTGATCAACAACATCGCCAAGCAGCACTCGGGTCTCTCGGTGTTTGCCGGCGTTGGCGAGCGTACCCGCGAGGGCAACGACTTCTACCACGAGATGAAGGAGTCCAACGTTCTCGACAAGGTCGCGATGGTGTTCGGTCAGATGAACGAGCCGCCGGGCAACCGTCTGCGCGTCGCGCTGACCGGCCTGACCATGGCCGAGCGTTTCCGCGACGACGGTCGTGACATCCTCCTGTTCATCGACAACATCTACCGCTTCACGCTGGCCGGTACCGAAGTTTCCGCGCTGCTCGGCCGCATGCCGTCCGCCGTCGGCTATCAGCCGACGCTGGCCGAGGAAATGGGCCGCCTGCAGGAGCGTATCACCTCCACCAAGGTCGGCTCGATCACCTCGATCCAGGCGGTTTATGTGCCTGCCGATGACCTGACCGACCCGTCACCGGCGACGACCTTCCTCCACCTCGATTCCACCGTCGTGCTGTCCCGCGACATCGCTTCGCTCGGTATCTATCCGGCCGTCGATCCGCTCGATTCGACCTCCCGCCAGCTCGACCCGCAGGTTGTCGGCGAAGAGCACTACGAGGTTGCCCGTGCCGTACAGATGACGCTGCAGAAGTACAAGGAACTGCGCGACATCATCGCCATTCTGGGCATGGACGAGTTGTCTCCCGAAGACAAGCTGGTCGTTTCCCGCGCCCGCAAGATCCAGCGCTTCCTGTCGCAGCCGTTCCACGTCGCGGAGGTTTTCACCGGTTCCCCGGGGAAGTACGTTTCCCTCAAGGACACGATCAAGGGCTTCAAGGGAATTTGCGCGGGCGAATACGATCAGTTGCCGGAACAGGCCTTCTACATGGTCGGCGGCATCGAGGAAGTCATCGAAAAGGCCAAGACGCTGCAGTAAGCCGTTCCCAGCATAGGAGCCATCCATGGCAATTTCTGTACATTGTGACGTTGTCAGCGCCGAAGAATCGATCTTCTCCGGCGAGGTCGAATTCGGGGTCTTCCCCGGCGAAGCCGGCGAACTGGGCATCCTGCCGCACCACACGCCATTGCTCACCCGCATCAAGCCGGGCACCATCCGTCTCAAGGTGCAGGGGCAAAGCGATTTCGAGCTGGTCTATGTGTCCGGCGGCATGCTGGAGGTTCAGCCGGGCATGGTAACCGTGCTGGCCGACACCGCCATCCGCGCCCACGATCTGGACGAAGCGAAGGTGCTTGAGGCCAAGAAGCGTGCCGAAGAAGCTCTCGCCAATCGCCAGTCCGAAACGAACTACGCTTCCGCGGAAGCCGAACTCGCTCAGGCGATCGCCCAGCTGCAGGCAATCCGGCGCTTGCGCAACGCCATCCACTGAATCGGCAGAAACCAGGAAGGGGCAGCTTCGGCTGCCCTTTTCTTTTTTGCCGCCGCCGGTATCTCAGTACGAGAGCCGGGAAATCCGCTTTTCCAGACGCGCCAGATCGTCACGCAACCGATCGACATCGGCGCAGAAGAGATCCACTTCCGATGCCCGGGTAACCAGCGCCGATTCTTCCATTGAGAATTCGGCCAGGTTGCTCCCCAGTCTCTGCAGCGTCGAGCGCTGCCACGCAAACCCCTCGCCAAGCACCCGTGCGATCCGGTGGGCAGGAATATCGCCGACAAGGCCGGCGAGGTCGGCCTCAAAGTCCCAACGTAGATTGCGGAAGACAAAAGCAAGCGCTTCGGCAAAACTCGCCGCCCCGGTGAGCCTCGCCGAGGCCAGAACGCTCGCTGCGTCGTACAGCAGGCGAAGGGGCGCATCGGCGGGAAAGGCGATGGTAACCGAAGGCGATTCGTCGCTGTTGGCCGAGCGCAGAGAGCCGCTTTCGGTCACGGTCATCGGCAACGGAACAGGCCCCCCCTCGATACGGAAGGTCTGCCCGGCATAAGGTTCCAGACGCTGGCGCGCCCAGCCCTCGTGCGCCAGAAGGTGGTTCAGGACAGGAACCAGCAGGTCGACCAACGCCGCCATCAGCTCAACCGCCGGATGCCGGCAAGCAGCCGGCCGCGTCTGCCATGGGCGGGTTTGGCCAAGTGCCTGACTGCGTCGCAGGGCAGGGCGTCACAGTCCGGATTTTCCAGTATCTGATCGAAACCTGAGTGAGTCGCCCCCTTGATTGCTGGCTGCAATTCCCTGAAGCTGCCGCCGCCAAGTCGCTTCGCCCCGACATCCTGCACCGACTGGCCCGCTGCCGGAAGTCCGGGGCCGGCCATCGGAAGGGGGTGGGCCTACGCATCGACACTCCCGATCAGAACTTGTAGCCGCGGTGCAGGGCGACCACACCCAGCGCCATGTTGAAATATTCGACCTTCTCGAAGCCCACGCCTTCCATCATCTGCTTGAGTTCTTCCTGACCCGGATGCACGCGAATCGACTCGGATAGGTAGCGGTAGCTGTCGGCATCATTGGTGACCAGCTTGCCGACCCGCGGGATCACGTGGAACGAATAGAAGTCGTAGGCCGGCGCCAGCGGCTTCCAGATCTGCGAGAATTCGAGAACAAGAAGCCGGCCCCCGGGCCGCAGGACACGGTACATCTCGCCGAGGGCGACATCCTTGTGCGTCATGTTCCGCAGTCCGAAGGCCACCGTGACGCAGTCGAACCAGTCGTCGGGAAAAGGCAGCTTCTCCGCATCGCATTGCGCGGTCGGGACCATGTAGCCTTTGTCTGCCAGACGATCGCGACCACGGGCCAGCATGGCGTTGTTGATGTCGGTCAGCCACACCTGGCCGCTCTGGCCCACGCTTCTGGCGAAGGCGAGCGCCAGATCACCGGTGCCGCCGGCGACGTCGAGTACACGCGACCCCTCGCGAACGCCACTGCGCTGGATCGTGAAGGCTTTCCACAGGCGGTGCATGCCGCCCGACATCAGGTCGTTCATCAGGTCGTAGCGGCTGGCGACCGAGTCGAAGACGTCGGCGACGCGACGCGCCTTTTCCCGCTCCTCTACCGTCTCGTAGCCAAAGTGTGTGGTCTCGCTTTTCATGATTTCAGTGATGTTTACCGCAACCGCCGCCGCTGGGGCGCGAACTGGTATCGATATCGCGTGAGGCGCCCTGCGCCTCGATCTGCTTCAGGTATTCCTGCCAAAGTTCATCGCGATGTCGGCCGAGGTGGTGCAGAAGATCCCAGGAGTAGAGGCCGCTGTCGTGACCGTCGGAAAAGACAAGGCGCACCGCATAGGTTCCAACGGGCTCGATGCGCTCGATTTCGACGTTCCGCTTGCCGGTCTGCAACACTTCCTGCCCGGGACCGTGACCACGCGCCTCGGCCGAGGGCGTGAATACGCGGAGGAACTCGCAGCCGAGTTCGAAGCGCTCGCCGTCCGCATAGCAGAGTTCGAGGATTCGCGATTTCTTGTGCAACCTGATGTCGGTGGGAATCGCAGTGTTCCGTTCGATGCCAGCCATTACAGCCTCCAGTAAAGGCCGCTAGTTTAGCGCACTCGTCCCACCCGGGCTACGAGCGGGATCAGAGCGGGGTCAGGGCATCTCGTAGGAGACTCGTTCGAAATCGACGCCACGTTGCCTGACGTGCTTCATGCGCACCGTCCAGGACTTGCCTTCGCCGACGAGTTCCAGCGCTCCGCTGGCCTGGTAGATGCCGGTCGGCAGCACGAGTGAGCCTTCCTGGCCGATTGCCTCGACCGGCGGCAGCAGGAACGCCCGAACAAAGCGGTCGGCGTGCCCGGGTTGGGTCGAAGCGCGACGCACGGTAACCGCCTCGGGCATTCCCGGCAGGACCGCCACACCGGCCAGGATGCCCCCGCCTTGCTCCTGCATGAGCCAGGTTGCCTGCCCGAGGAGAAAGCGCTCGCCGTCGTGCGGACAGACTGCCAGCAACTGGCTGTGGGCGATCCGTTCACCGGCGCTGCTGCGTCCAAGGCGGAATCCGTTGGCCGAATGATTGATCACTGCCCAATCGTCGGCCGAATAATTGACGCGCGGCTTGATGTTCAGGGTCATCCCCGGAGAGGCGCGGTCACGGAAAGTGAAAACCTCGTCGAACTGCCCTCTTCCGTAGATGCTGCCCGAATCCGGCTGGACGAATTCCTTGCCGCCGACGAAATAGTGTATGGCTTCGAAACCGACGGCAACCCTTGCGGTGCCATCCGAAGCGAAGCGGCGGAAGCGGCGTGGAGACGCCGACTGGGTCCACGGCCGCGAGAGACGCTCGAGCAGCCTGCGGGCATGTCCAGAGGTTTCCTCGCCGAGACCGAGTTGCGAGGGCGTGAGACGCTGATGAAGCTGCGACACCATGTGGCTGATCTGAAGACCGAGACGGGTCGTGTCGAGCCAGCGCGCGTCGCCGCCAATGTTGTCGCCGGAGCCAGTCTGATGCAGCGGCTGGTCCTTGGTGAACTCGATGACATAGGGTGGAATTTCGTACTCGTCCTCGACCGGATGCAGTGCAACGAGCGGTGCCCACATGCCGGCCCAGCGGCGGATGAGACCGAGGTCGCGGATACTGGTGGCGTAAGGATTGGCGATCTCGATCAGGAGCAGGGTGACGTAGGCCGCCGCACAGTGCGTCGCCTGCAAATCGTTTTCGAGCGAATCATTGACCGGGGTGCAACTGACGCCCCTCTTTTCGGCGGCTTCGTAATAGCGGTGAAGTTCCTGCCAGATACCGGCGGGCAATTCGCGCCGTGCGCGGAAGTGCTCGATCACGATCATGCCAGTGTAATAGATGCAACGATGCTGGATGGTTGCGACCAGAGTCGAAAAGTGGGGATCGTCGGGCTCCGCCTCTTGCATGCGCGCGCACAGCGCGTAGCCCGTGGTCATGCGACGCCACGCCGAAATCACGCGCTGGAAGCTCTCCTCCTGTTCATCGCTGAGAACCAGTGCCTTGTTGTGGTAACGCCGGGCGATCTCTTCCTCGGTAAAGCAGAGCGGAACCCTGGTCTGCTCGAGCAGGGATAAAAGGACGCCGGCATCGGGCGGGTTCTCGACCAGTGCGTCGAGAAAGGCAATGATCTGCTGCTCGGCGAGATCAGGGTTGGCCAGCGACAACTGGGATATGTAGTGCGATCCCGCCTGCAGGTCGGGGATATTTAGCGAGGGCGATGGCATGTTCATGGTTGTCAGCCTTGATGTTCGTCAGGTTGAAGTTGCTTGCACAGCGCCTCCCGCAGGGCGTCGATGCTGACGACCGGGCGTGGCGGAAGGGTATCGCGTTGGGGGCTTCCCCAGATTGGCCCGGGGAAATGGCGGTCGTCACGCCAGCGCGGAATGACGTGCCAGTGCACATGCGGCGTCATGTTGCCGAGACTGGCGAGATTCATCTTGTGGGGAGCGAAAAGCGCGCGCACGACCTTCTCGACGGCGAAAACCACGTTCATGAGGGAAATGCGCTCGCCCGGGTCGAGATCGGTCATCTCGCGAACGTGATCGTTCCACACGACCCGGCAAAACCCGGGGTAATCCGCATCATCGACGAGCACGACGCGGCAGGCCGCGCACTCCCAGAGGAGCGTCCCGCCCGCTCCAGCGCAAAACTCGCAATTCCCGCCGTCCATTCCCCCTCCCTCGACTCGGCAATGTTGCAAGGATTGCACCTGCATGGGAATACTGCAAGTGCTTCCGCGGCCGTGGCGGAGCATTGCGCGGTCGACCGGCGAAATCGGGCCGGAATCAGAGCAATACGCGCTCGATACCGCCGTTGTTGGCGCGGTCGACGTACTGCGCGGCCCAGTTTTCACCGAGCAGATGCTTCGCCACCTCGACGACGATGTAGTCGGCGCTCGTGCCGGCGTCGCCATCGAAGCGCGAGAGCCCCTGCAGACACGCGGGGCAGGAGGTTAGAATCTTTACGTCGCCGTCGAAGCCGCCGGCGCGCAGGCGGGCGGCGCCCTGCTCGATCTCCTGCTGCTTGCGGAATTTCACCTGGGTCGCCACGTCCGGGCGCGAATAGGCGAAGGAGCCGGCGTCGCCGCAGCAGCGGTCGGTCAGCGCAACGTTCTGGCCCATCAGGGCGCCGGTCACCTGGAGCGGAGAATATGCCTTCATCGGCGTGTGGCAGGGGTCGTGGTACAGGTAGCGCGTGCCGGCGATGCCTTCCAGCCTGACACCCTTTTCCATCAGGTATTCATGGATGTCGAGCAGGCGGCAGCCGGGAAAGATCTTGTCGAACTGGTACTTCTGCAACTGGTCCATGCAGGTGCCGCAGGAAACGATCACCGTCCTGATGTCGAGGTAGTTCAGCGTGTTGGCGACGCGGTGGAAGAGAACGCGGTTGTCGGTGGTGATCTTCTGGCCCTTGACCTCCTCGCCGGCGGAAGTCTGCGGGTAGCCGCAGCACAGGTAGCCGGGCGGCAGCACGGTGGTGGCGCCGATTTCGTAGAGCATCGCCTGCGTGGCGAGGCCGACCTGCGAGAACAGCCGCTCGGAACCGCAGCCGGGAAAATAGAAGACGGCGTCCGACTCCTCGGTGGTTTTCTGCGGGTTGCGGATCACCGGGATGATCTTGTCGTCCTCGACGTCGAGCAGCGCGCGCGCCGTGCGCTTCGGCAGGTTGCCGGGCATCGGGCGGTTCAGGAAGTGGATGACCTGTGTCCTGACCGTCGGCGCGCCGAGCGTCGCCGGCGGATGGACGCGGGTCTCGCCGACCAGGCCGACGGCCTTGGCCGCCTTGTGCGCCAGGCGTTGCGCCTTGAAGCCGAAGTCCATCATCACGGCGCGCATCAGCTTGATCGTCGCCGGGTCCTTGACCGTCAGAAACGCCATCGCCGTCGCCGTTCCGGGGCTGAATCGCTTCTTGCCCTGCTTGCGCAGGAAATTGCGCATGGCGACCGAAACGTCGCCGAAGTCGATATCGACCGGGCAGGGCTTGACGCAACGGTGGCAGACCGTGCAGTGCTCGGCAACGTCGTTGAATTCGTCGAAGTGTTTCAGCGACACGCCGCGCCGGGTCTGTTCCTCGTAGAGGAAGGCCTCGACCAGCAGCGAGGTGGCGAGGATCTTGTTGCGCGGCGAGTAGA
>ERZ761603.3057-NODE-3057-length-10986-cov-11.013905_pt1 | contig 10986 bp, 13 predicted proteins | sample MGYA00511879_ERZ761603 | MGnify/ENA primary metagenome ERZ761603 (study PRJEB28899, sample SAMN02850040) | bioreactor sludge metagenome | biome: EBPR Sludge; feature: EBPR Bioreactor; material: flocular biomat | place: Australia: Thorneside Wastwater Treatment...
CAACTTGAGAAACTCAACGCCTGATGAACAAAGAGAACTCGGTTGGCGTTGTCGTACCGTCCACGATCCATTTCAACGAAGTTTTAACGCTCAAGAGCGGCGCCTGCCTGCCCGGCTGTACGCTGGTCTTCGAAACCTATGGCACGTTGAACGCCGACAGCTCGAATGCAGTCCTGGTCTGTCATGCCCTGTCCGGCAGTCACCACGTTGCCGGCGTTTATGCCGATGATCCCGACAACGTCGGCTGGTGGGACAATCTCGTCGGTCCGGGCAAGCCGCTCGATACGCGCAGGTTTTTCGTCGTCGGCGTCAACAACCTGGGTGGCTGCTACGGTTCCACCGGGCCGCTCTCGGTCAACCCGGAAACCGGCAAACGCTATGGTGCCGATTTTCCGCTGCTCACGGTTGACGACTGGGTCGCGGCACAGGCCAGGCTCGCAGACCATCTGGGGATCCAGACCTGGGCGGCGGTCATTGGTGGCAGCCTCGGTGGCATGCAGGCCATCGCCTGGTCACTGCAATTCCCCGAGCGCATCCGGCACGCCGTGGTGATCGCCTCGGCGCCCAAGCTGTCGGCGCAGAATATCGCATTCAACGAGGTGGCCCGGCAGGCGATTCTCTCCGATCCAGACTTTCACGGTGGCTACTACGCCGACTACGGCGTCGTACCGGCGCGAGGCTTGCGTCTGGCGCGCATGGTTGGCCACATCACGTATCTGTCCGACAGTCAGATGGGTGAAAAATTTGGCCGCCGGCTGCGTCACGGTGAGCACAAGTTCAGCTATGACGTCGATTTCGAGATTGAGTCGTACCTGCGCCACCAGGGTAACAAGTTTGCCGGATTCTTCGACGCCAATACCTATCTGATGATGACCAAGGCGCTCGACTACTTCGACCCCGCTTACGACTACGACGACAACCTGGCAGCCGCTTTCGCGCGCGCCAGTGCGAGTTTTTTTGTCGCCAGCTTTTCGACCGACTGGCGTTTTGCGCCGGCGCGTTCGCGCGAAATCGTTTTTGCCCTGCTTCATAACCGATTGCGCGTGGTTTACGCGGAGATCGATTGCGACGCCGGACACGATTCCTTCCTCCTCGACGACCCGCACTACCATGCGCTGCTCGGCGCCTATCTGGAGAACATTGCGGTATGACCGAGTACGAGCGGAAGGCGAGGGCTGAGCAGCGGGAGCGATTCGACTTTGCCGTCATTGCCGGCTGGATCCCGCCCGGCGAGCGCGTCCTCGACCTGGGCTGTGGTGACGGCAGACTGCTGCGCTACCTTGCCGAAACCAGGGATGTAACGGGTTATGGCGTCGAGATCGAGCATGAAAGCGTGCTTGCCTGTATTCGCAACGGCGTAGACGTGATCCAGATGGACATCGAATGCGGGCTATCGGGTTTTGAGGACCAATCGTTCGACCATGTGATCATCTCGCAGGCACTGCAGACGATGCGCGCGACCGAGCGCATTCTCAACGAGATGTTGCGCGTTGCCAAGGAGGCCGTGGTCAGCTTTCCGAATTTTGCCTACCGCGCCAACCGGGCGGCTACTGCCGGAGGGCGAATGCCGGTTTCGGAGGACCTCCCGTACGACTGGTTCGATACGCCGAATGTGCGTTTCTTTACCATCGCCGACTTTGAGGACCTGTGCGCCCGGCTGGGCATCGCGATTCGCGAACGTCTCACCTTCGATGAAAACGGGCACGAGGTGACAGACGATCCCAACTTGAATGGTAGTCTGGCCTTTTATCGGCTTGGCCGCGTTTCCTGATGTCGGCGGCGCTGCGCCTGCTGTTGAGCAGGCGGATGTTGATCTGCGTATTTACAGGCTTCAGTTCGGGACTGCCTCTTTACCTTCTTCTGAACCTGCTGCCGGCGTGGTTGCGTAGCGACGGCGTGGACCTGAAGACGATCGGCTTCTTTGCTCTGATCCAGTTTCCCTATACCTGGAAGTTTCTCTGGTCGCCGCTGCTCGACCGCTACCGTCTGCCGCTCGGGCGTCGCCGGGGCTGGACCTTGCTCTGTCAGATCGGCCTGCTGCTGTCGATCGGCATGCTTGGCGGCTTCTCGCCGACGCAGAACCTGAGCGCGGTGATCTGGCTATCGGTTACCCTCGCATTTCTGTCAGCGACGCAGGACGTCGCGCTGGACGCGTTTCGCCGGGAGATCCTCAGCGAGGAGGAACTCGGTCTCGGCAATTCGGTGCATGTGAACGCCTATCGAATTGCTGGCCTGGTGCCCGGATCGCTGTCGTTGATTCTCGCCGATTTGTTGCCCTGGGATCAGGTTTTCTGGATCACCGCTGTCTTCATGGTGCCAGGTATGGTGATGGTGCTGCTAGTCCGTGAGCCGCCCGTTGTGGGCGCGCCGAAAAGCCTGCGCGAGGCGGTGGTCGAGCCCTTTCGCGAATTCGTCGGCCGCAGGGGTTGGGGCGGTGCGCTGCTGGTGCTCGGCTTCATTTTTCTCTACAAACTGGGTGACTCGCTGGCGACTGCCTTGTCGACTCCTTTTTATCTTGATCTCGGTTACAGCAAGACCGATATCGGTGTCATTGCCAAGCACGCCGGTTTGTGGCCAGCGGTTTTCGGTGGCCTGATCGGCGGCCTGTGGATGGTGCGCCTGGGGATCAATCGCGGCTTGTGGCTGTTTGGACTCGTGCAATGGGTAACGATCCTCGGTTTCGCCTGGCTCGCCTGGCGTGGCGTGCGCGTGGGAGTCGATGGCTTCGACCGTGCTGCGCTGGCAGGGGTGATTGCAGCGGAGTACTTGGGTGTCGGTCTGGGCACGGCGGCGTTTACCGCTTTCATCGCGCGCGCGACCAATCCGGCCTTCACCGCCACCCAGTTTGCGCTGTTTACAAGCCTCGCTGCGGTGCCCAGAACTTTCATCAATGCCAGTGCCGGCGCCCTCGTTCAGTCGCTCGGTTGGGTTGGTTTCTTTTTTCTCTGCTTTCTACTTGCGGTACCCGGCATGCTCCTGCTGCTCAAGGTTGCGCCATGGAACGAGACTCTCCCGTCGCAAGTGCGCTGATCGCCGCTGCGTTGACACTGTCGGGGCGGCTGGCCAGACTTCGTTTCTCGCCGCCCGTCAGCCACGTCTACAACCCCTTGACCTATGCCTGGGCCGCGCACGAGTTGTATCTGCGCCGTTATGGCGCGACCAGGAAACGGGTCGTTTTTCTGGGCATGAATCCGGGCCCCTTCGGAATGGTCCAGAGCGGTGTTCCCTTCGGCGAAATCATCGCGGTGCGCGATTGGCTGGGGATCGAGTGTTCAGTGTTGCGCCCGCCGTTGGAAAACCCGGAGCGCCCGATCGAGGGTTTCGCCTGCACACGCTCGGAAGTCAGCGGGCGGCGCCTGTGGGGCCTCTTCCAGGAGCGCTTCGGAAGTGCAGAAGTCTTCTTTGCCGACCACTTCGTTGCCAACTACTGCCCGCTTGCCTTCTTCGCCAAGGGTCGTAATGTGACACCGGACAAGCTTCCGGCGCGCGAGGCAGCAGTGCTACACGCAGCTTGCGACGAGCATCTGCAAACCATCGTCAGCGCCTTGTGTCCGGAGTGGGTGATTGGAGTCGGTGGCTTTGCCGAGAAGCGGGCGCAACTCGCCCTGGCTGGTGTCGATGTTCGCCTTGGGCGGCTGCTGCATCCAAGCCCGGCAAGCCCGCTTGCCAACCGCGGTTGGGCCGAAGCTGCGAGCAAGCAGTTGCGGCTGCTGGGAGTCTGGGACTGAGACAATGCGTTAGCCCGCCACCGGTGCGCAGGCTCCTTCGCCGACCGCAAGCGTGTTACCGACCCTGATTCGCGCTCGGCGACAGCCCAAGAGCAGACGCCTCGCGGCGTACAATGCGCCAAGTGCGCCAGACGAAGAAGGCACGTCGGGTCCAGCGCCAGACACGATTCGGTTTCAGTACGACCATGACGGCAACGACACCGGTGACGATTTCGGGGTGTTGTCTGACCCATGCGCTTGCCCTGCGCACCGCTTCCAATGCGCGGTCGGTGGCGCGCATCGCGTCACCGAGCGGCTGCAGTTGTTGGCCGATGAGTCGCCGCTCGCTGCTGATGCGCTCGAGCAACCTGCCGCGCTCAACGGCCAAGTCAATCAGCTCTTGATTCATCGCGGGCAGCACTCCGGATTTGCTGGATATCCTCAGCGAGTTCGTTGAGGGTCGCTGAGAAGAGGTGTCCAGGGCTGCGAACCCTGCGCATCAGGTTCACATAGGCGAATCCGGCAACGACAAAGAAGAACGCGCTGGAGCAGGCGAGGACGAGCACGCGATTGTCCCAATGGATCACGACCAGCAAGGCGACGCCGAGGACCGTTCCCAGCGCGAGGCAGAAGGCGAGAAGCTGTGAGAGCAGAAGGAGTCGAACCGCGCGCAGCTTCTCCTCCTTGAGCTCGTTGCCCACGAGTTCAAGCCGCGTGCGTGCGGCAGCCAACAGGGTCGCCGTGCCATCCCTGGTGGCGGAAAAAATGCCGCGGCTGCTGCTGGCGGGTAGCTTACTCATCGGCAAACGTGAAGATCGCCGGTGCGGGCCCGCAACACGGCTTCTCTGTGCTCGGTGGACGCAAAAAGCACGCTGGCATTACGCAACAGACGGGCATCGTGCCGGTCGCGAGTGAAAACCGAACGCCCCCGCAGCGAGTGCGCTGCGACCCATCCAGGCGAGGGAGAATGCGCACTCACTCGCCGTTGACCGGACGTCAAACGAGATGTCGCCGTCAGCGGCGGCCGATGATCACACCGAGCAGGAGGCCGAGGGCCGCCGCGATGCCGACGGATCGCCACGGGTTGTCGTGTACAAAGTCATCGGTGGCGCGCGCGGCCGCCTTGGTGCGGTCGACCAGTGCGGCTTCGGCGTCGGCGATCCGAAGCTTGGCATCGCGCAGGCGTTCGCCGATCCGCTCACGCAGATCGCCCATCTTCTCGCCAGCAACGCCGGCGGTGGCGCGCAAGATCTCCTCGGCGTCGGCAACGACGACCTTCATGTCGGAGACGAGTTTTTGCTTGTTGGCGGTAGACAGTTCGGTAACTTCTGACATGGCGGACCTCACGGTGGCGGATGATGAGAGCGGGATCTGAGTGCCCCGGCAAAAAGTTCTTGCAGGATGTTCAGATTATAGAAATCACGGACGGAGATCAATGCAGAGAGACAAAAACCCGGCCTTCGGCAGGTGTTCAGCCGGATAGCTGATACTGGTAGTCTATCGTCAGCGGCGCGTGATCGCTGAAACGCTCGCTCTTGTAGACCGACGCCCGCAGTGCGGTGCCGGCCAGCGCCGGCGTAGCCAGCTGATAGTCGAGCCGCCAGCCGACGTTCTTTGCCCACGCCTGCCCGCGGTTCGACCACCACGTATAGGACTCCTCGCTGGCTTGCGGATGCAGTTTGCGATAGACGTCGCACCAGCCGCCTTCACCGAGCAGGCGACTGACCCAGGCGCGCTCCTCGGGCAGAAACCCCGAGTTCTTGCGATTGCCACGCCAGTTCTTGAGGTCGATTTCCTGGTGGGCGATATTCCAGTCACCACAGATGACGATAGCGCGCCCGCTTGTCGCCAGTTCGACGAGACGGGGGTAGATGAAGTCCAGAAAGCGGAACTTGGCTTGTTGCCGCTCCTCCGAACTCGACCCCGACGGCTGGTAGAGGGAAATGACGGAAAGGGCGCCAAAGTCCGCCTGCAAGTAGCGTCCTTCGCGATCGAATTCGGAACTGCCCAGGACGTCGATGACCCGATCGGGTTTTCTCCGGCACCACAGACCGACACCGCTGTAACCCTTCTGTTGTGCATGGCAGTAATAAGCGTGCAAACCTTGCGGCGGGTCCATGCCATCGACCAGGTCCGCTGAATGCGCTTTCAGTTCCTGCAAACAGATGACGTCAGCGTCTTGCGCGGCAGCCCAGGCAGGAAAGCCCTTGCGCCATGCCGAACGAATACCGTTGAGGTTGAGGTTAATGATGCGTAACATACAAGGTTGGCGTTGACGGAGTGGAGTTCGAGCAGTGGGTGTCAGCGATTTTCGTCAGCAGTTCATCGAGTTCGCAGTGGCCCAGGGCGCCCTGCGTTTCGGCCGCTTCACGACCAAGGCCGGGCGCGAGTCGCCTTACTTCTTCAATGCGGGTCTTTTCAATCAGGGCGCGACGCTCGATCGCCTGGCAGGATTTTACGCCAAAGCGATCACTGCCAGCGGCATTGTCGCAGACCACCTGTTTGGTCCGGCCTACAAGGGGATTCCTCTGGTCGCTGCGGTTGCCATCGCGCTCGCCAGAGCGGGGCGCAACCTGCCGTTCTCGTTCAATCGCAAGGAGGCCAAGGATCACGGCGAGGGTGGCAGCATCGTTGGCGCGCCTCTGGCCGGTCGGACACTGATCGTCGACGACGTAATTTCTGCCGGCACCTCCGTGCGCGAGTCGGTCGAAGTCATCCGGCGCGCCGGGGCAACGCCGTGTGGCGTGGTGATCGCGCTTGATCGCATGGAGCGTGGTCGCGGTCAACTGTCGGCCGTACAGGAGGCCGAGCGTGACTATGGGTTTCCTGTGATCGCCGTCGCTACGCTTGAGGATCTGCTGGCCTACTTGCGCCAGAATGGCGACTTGCGGTGTAATGAAGAGGCCGTCGCTCGTTACCGCCAGGAATATGGCGTTGCCGACAGCCGCTAGGATTCTTTCACTGCTGCTGCTCAGCGGCAGCGCCATCGGCGCGGGGCCGCGGATCTATTGCTGTCACGATCAGTCGGGGAGGCAGGTGTGTGGCGACATCATGCCGTCCGTCTGTGTCGGGCGCGCCTATCGCGAGCTGGGCGAGTCGGGTCGCACGTCGCGACAGGTCGAAGCGCCGCTGACCGCCGAGGAGCGCGCTCGCAGGCAGGCTGAAGAGGAGAAGCGCAAGGAGCAGGAACGGCTGCTCGTCGAGCAGCGACGACTCGACCAGGCGCTGCTCAATACCTATGGTTCAGAGAAGGATATCGCCATCATGCGCGGACGCGCGGAACGTGATCTTGCCGAGGCGATCAAAGCGGCGGAGAACAGGATTGCCGAGTTGCGCGGGCAGAGAAAGAAGTTTGAAGACGAGGCGGAGTTTTACCGCAACCGTCAATTGCCGGCGGACGTTGCCAAGGGACTGCGCGACATTGACTTCGAGATCCATGCGCAGGAGTCGGTCGTCGAGTCCAAGAAACGCGATCAGGCCGCAGTGCGCGCGAAGTATGACGAAGACCTGCGCCGTTTTCGCGAGCTGACGGCACGAATGCCGGCACGGCCCTGAAGCTTGGCGTTGCCAGTGTACGGGCCAGTCTTTTGATCTGACCGCCACTCGATTGCTCCATAGGGTACGCCAGCATGACCGTCTTCTCCTCGCTACGGCACTTTCTCGAACTCGATGTGACGCCCGGTCTTGATGCCGGGCAAGCGATTCAGCGTATGAATCGGCGGCGCCTCAAGGTTTTCCTGGCGGTTTTTCTTGCCGTCAGCGTCTGCGGACTGACCTGGGATTTTCTTCGCCCCGCCGACTATCGCTCGACTGCCCGCGTGCAGATCAATCCGGGCAGCAAGGAGCCTCGCGCCTCGCCCACCGACCGGGAGGGCAACGGACAGTCGGTGCGCGCTCCCTCCGAGCTCCTGACCCAGGTGCAGGTTCTGACCAGCCGGCCCTTGCTGGCCAAGGTTGGCGAATCGCTGTACGCGGCCGGCTACCCGCTGGCTGAGTGGACAGATCGGGCAAGCGAACTGCAGAAGCTGATCACCGTGGCGGCTGTTGCAGGGACCGGCGTTGTCGAACTGGAGGCGATCGGCAGGCCCCCCGAGCTGATGGCGGCGGCACTCAACGGCTTGCTCGATGCCTATCGCGAGGAAATGAAAGCGGCCTATGGGGCGGCGGCGAGCGAGACCCTGGCGCAGGCGCGCGAGGAAGCGGCAAAGCTCGACCGAGCGGTGCACGAACGGCGGGCGCAGCTCGACGTCTTCCGCAGCACGCATGGGGTCTGGTCGTCGCAGCGCGAAGGCAATGAAGCCGTCGAACGGATGAAGGGTCTGACGACGGCGCTGGCTGCCGCCAACGAGAAGGCAGCGGTTGCCGAAGCACGCTTGCGCACGTCGCGCGAGGCGGTTGCCGGTGGCGGTGGGGTGGGGCGGGCGAAGGACGACCCGACGCTGGCAGCCATGGAACAACGGGCGTCGGCACTGCGCGAGCAGATCCGCGACATGGAGAGGATCTATACGCCTGCGTTCATGGCCATGGATCACAACGCGCGGGCACTGCGTGCGCGCCTGACCGAGATGGAGCGTCAGATCGACGAGCAACGTGCGACCGGCCAACACTCTACGCTGGCGTCTGCGCAGGAAGAATACGCCAGTGCCCGGGCCACGGTCGACCGTCTGCAGGCACAGATCAACGAACAGCGGCGCGGTATGCAGGAATTTTCCGCGCGTTTCATCCAGGCCAAGTCGCTTGAGGAGGACTTGGCCCAGGTCGAGAAGGCGAATCGCGAAGCGATCGAGCGTCTGGCCAAGCTTGAGGCTAACGAACGCAGTCGGCTGCCGTCGCTCACGGTTGTCGAGTCCGCGAGCACGCCGACCTCACCGTTCCGGCCGGCTTATTGGCGGGACGCACTTTTTGTCCTGATGGCAGCCTTCGGCCTTGGGCTGCTGGCGATCTGGTTTGTCGAGCTGTTCAACAGGTCGCCGCCGGTCAGGACCGATAATCACACGATGGTCGTCGTCCCACAGCCGTGGGCCATGCCCGGGCTGATCGGACCGTCCCCTGAGCCGGCGAGTGGCCTGCTGCCATCCGGACAAAACGCCAGCAGCGGACTGCTGTCCGCACCACCGATGGCACCGCGCGAGCTGTCGCAGAGCGAGGTCACCGTCTTGCTCGCCGCGGCGGCCGGCGACGCCCGTTTCGTTGTGGCTCTCCTGCTGATGGGTTTGACCCCTGACGAACTGGTTGACTTGCGCAGCGATGATTTCAACCCCGCAACCGGTATCGTCCAGGTTCGGGGCAGCGCATCGCGCAGCGTCGCAGCTCCGGCGTGGTTGGCGACTTGTCGACCGTCGGCGATCGAGGGCGGTCCGCTGCTCTACAGCAATGCAGGGACGCCGATGACCGCCGACGACATTGCGTTGCTACTCGTCTGCGTGGCGCTTGACGCGGGTCTTGACAACGCCACCGAGTTGACTGCCGACGTGCTTCGCCACACCTGTATCGCTTGGCTGGTGAGGCAGGGCGTACGCTTTTCCGACCTCGCCGCGCTCGTCGGCCGCCCCAACGCGGGGGCACTGGCATCGTACGCGCAGCTCGCGCCGGATGTTCGCCGCGTCGCCAGCAGCGAGCTCGATCCGTTGATGCCTGCCCTGCGCGACTTTGGCGAGCGACGGGACTGAGATCTCGATGCCGAGACCGCGTGCGCTATCGACCCGGTCCCTGCGCGGGGTACAGTCAAGCGCACCGCCCTTATTGGGCGAGCTTCTGATAGACGAAGGCCGTCAGTGCGATCGCCACGTCGTTGGGCAGCCCGGCGAACTGGACGCCGTGAAGAAAGTCACCGGAGTCGTCTCGGCTGAGCGTGCGTATCGTCGTATCAATTACCGCAAAAAACTCTATCCCCCTGATCTCCATACGGAACTTGATCGACAGCAGGTCTCCCTTCCTGCCTAGCGGGGTCTTCGAGTGAATCAGCGCACCGCTGACACTGATGTTCGTGATCACACCGGCGGTCGTGGCCGCACCCGTGCCCTCCGGAACCACAACAGCGCAAATGATGCGCGTCTCAACGCGCTCGCCGGCGCGGACCACCAGGGCTCGAACCTGCGGCGGATAGCTGAGATGCAGGTGCGGGAACGGCACGGTCGATGAGCGCAATACGTTAGCCGTGAAGGCATAGGCGTTTTTTCCCGCAAAGAAACGGGTCACGAACGCCTGTCCCTCGCGCACCAGACACAGTCGCCCGTCCTCCTCGGGACAGGTGACAATGACGCTTTTTCCCTTGAGATAGCCGATCAACCTGACGTAGTACCGGTTCTCACTTCCCTCTGCCTGGGCCTGGATCTGAAACGGGTCTCCAATCACCAGCTTGATCTCGTCGAGCCGAGTCGCCCGCTCAAGAGAGCGATCGTGACTACCGTTGTCAGCAACATCGCGAGTATTGCGCCCTGGTGGTGCGGCCTGTGCAGGCGCCGGGCAACGCTGCCGAAAGAGGCCGTCGACGACCAGGGTGTCGAGTTGTTCCCGGCTCTCCACCCTGCTTCCCTGGTGCAGGACGAGATTTTGCTGGCTGTCGTACACCGTCCACGGAAGAGGTTGTCCGGGATCGATTTCACTGCGCTGAACCCGGATATGGTCAGCATCTGAGGTAATCATCAACAAGCCTGTCCTGGTCAAGTTCAATGACGTCCGAGCGGTGGCCTGAAGGAGGTAAGCGCCAAGTGGCGCCTACCGGGCGCCGGACCGGAAAAGACCTGGGCGCCAATGATACGGCGGAAAGGGCGTCGCAACAGCCGAAAGATGAGTCCGAGGCGCAGGTTGTCGGGGATTTGCGCCGTGCCCCAACGTTGATCGGCGTCCGATCAGCCGAGTTTACGGCGCAGGAGTTCGTTGACGCGCTGTGGGTTCGCCTTCCCGCGGGTTGCCTGCATCGCCTTGCCGACCAAAGCATTGAGCGCCTTTTCCTTGCCGGCACGCCATTCGGTCACCATGGCTGAATTGTCGGCAATGATCTCGTCGATCAGCGCCTCGAGTGCGCCACTATCAGTGATCTGCTGCAGCCCCTCGCGGGCAATGATCTCGTCCGCCGATTTGCCTTCGCCGCTCCATAAAGTGTCAAACACTTTGCGTGCTAGGGCGTTGGAGATCGTGGCATCGGCAATCCGCGCGATCAGACCACCAAGCTGTGCTGCCGAGACCGGCGAGCCTGTAATGTCGAGGTCTTCGCGGTTAAGGCGTCCAGCCAGTTCACCCATGACCCAGTTGGCGCAGGTTTTGGCGTTCGCTTTGC
>ERZ761603.3058-NODE-3058-length-10976-cov-14.481000_pt1 | contig 10976 bp, 7 predicted proteins | sample MGYA00511879_ERZ761603 | MGnify/ENA primary metagenome ERZ761603 (study PRJEB28899, sample SAMN02850040) | bioreactor sludge metagenome | biome: EBPR Sludge; feature: EBPR Bioreactor; material: flocular biomat | place: Australia: Thorneside Wastwater Treatment...
AGGGGCCGGACTGCGCCGCAGGCGAGGCCTTCTGGAGTTTCGACACCAGCGGGCCCAGCGCCTCCATCGTGTCGTCCGCGAGCGAGTCGATCCGGCGGCGGTAGACGCCGTAGACGATGGTCGCGGGGATGGCGATCACCAGACCTTCGGCGGTGTTGACCAGCGCCATCGACATGAACCGGGCCAGTTCGTTCGACCGGGCCACGCCCTGGAGCGAGGCGATCGTCGAGAAAGCCCCGATCATCCCGATGACCGTGCCCAGCAGCCCGAGCATCGGGGCCACCGCGGCGATGATCGCCAGGCTGTCGTTCATCCGCTGGGTGCGTTCCAACTCCCGCCCGCCGCTCTCCTCCACGCCGGTGCGGAACTCCAGCATCCCGAAGGCCGAGTTCTCGCACCGCCGAAGCGCTCCAAGAAGGACCCGACCGGCGAAAGTATCATCGCGCTGGCAGGCCGCGGCCAGGCCGGGCAGGTCGTTGTTGTTGGCCAGCAGCGTGACCTCGCGGATGAAGCCGTCGGGGGCGAACCGAGGTGCCCGGAACAGAATCGCGTTGCGGATCGCCAGCGTCAGCGCCACCACCGACAGCCCGATCAGCACATAACTCAGAAAGCCGCCATCGGCGATGTACCCCAGCAGCGTCTTGCTCGGTGCGGCGGCCGCCGCGGCGTCCTGCGCCAATGTCCAGATCAAAAGGGGCCTCCGGGGTCGGGGGAACGGATCGAAGGTTGTACCACAATGAGCGTAGGGAGGTTGCGTCTGCCCCTCGGTTCATCGCCGAACCCGAGGCTGGAACGCCCCCGGCGGTTCCGCCGCGCAGTGCGCGCACCACCCGTACCGGCCCGCGGCGGCAAGGCGCGGGCCGGGGGCATCGGCGGGGTTGTACATCGCGCCGAGCTTGCTCAGGCACGCGGCCTTGAACTCGGCCTCGTTGTAGACATACGCCGGGTCGTTCACGATCGCCTTGTACGTGCCCGACAGTTGCCTGTCGATGCGCTCGATGCGGGTCTTGGGGTAGGGGTGGGTGCTGAGCCATTCGGGGTTGGGGTCGCCCTTGGCTTCGGCCTCCAGGATCTGCATCACCTGGCGCTGTCCAGTGGGGTTGTACATCGCGCGGCTCATGTAGCGCATGCCGAGACTGTCGGCCTCGATCTCTTCATCTCGCCCGAAGGACATGACGAGGGTCTGCCCGCCGAACTCGATGACACGCGGGGTCATGCCCCCCAGCCCGACACCCAATCCTTCGCTGAGCACGGTGGAAAGGATCGTGCCGGTGATGTTTGTGGTGGTCTGAGAGACGATGCGGTCGTTGATGTGCCGGGCCGTGACGTGGCCGATCTCGTGCCCTAGCACGCCCGCGAGCTGCGCCTCGTTGGTCATGCACTTGAGCAGCCCCTTGGAGATGAAGACCTGCCCCCCGGGCAAGGCGAAGGCGTTGATGATGTCGGAGTCGACGACCGTGAAAGTCCAGGGCAGGGTCGGGTTGTCCCCTTCCGTAAAGGGCGTGAGTTTGTTGCCGATGCGGGTGACATACTCCTTCACCTCGGCGTTGTTCAGTTCTCCGCCCATCTCCTTGATCAGTTCGGGCTTGGCCTGCGCGCCCATCTGGATCTCCTGCTCGCGGGAGAGGGCGCTGTACTGGCTCTTGCCCGTGGCGGGGTTGGTGGCACAGCCGCCGATGCACGCGATGGCGGTGAACACGGCGACGGCGAGGAGCGCAAGGGTCTTCATGGGCAAACTCCGGTGCGCCAAAGCGTGACACCCCCGCTTCCGACGCCGGGTGAATCGTACCATTGTTCATGACCCGGACGCCGACCGCGCCCGCCGCGCCCGAGTGGGCCGGCGAGGAACTCAACAACCCGCACGCCTCCTCGGAGAAGGCGGGCAAGGTCCGCCGCATGTTCGCGGCGATCGCCGGCAGTTATGACCTGAACAACCACGTGCATTCACTCTGGCGCGATCAGGCGTGGCGTCGGTACGCGGTGAAGGCCGCGGCGGTCGCGCCGGGGGAGCGCGTGCTCGATGTCGCCTGCGGCACGGGGGACCTGACGCAGGCGCTGGCCGCCTCGCCCGCTGGCGAGGTGATCGGGCTGGACTTCACGCGCGAGATGCTCGACATCGCACGGCGCAAGCAGCAGGCCCGCCCCGAGAATCAGTCGGCCAAGATCAGGTACATCGAGGGCGACGCCCAGCACCTGCCCTTTGACGATGCGGAGTTCGGGGTCGTCACTATCGCCTTCGGCATCCGCAACGTGACCGAGCCGCGGCGGGCGCTGGCGGAGTTTTACCGTGTTCTCAAGCCGGGCGGGCGGCTGATCGTGCTCGAGTTCGACCGCCCGCGCTGCACACCGGTGCGGTGGTTCAATGATTTCTACTGCGGGTGGATCATGCCGCGGACGGCGACGCTGATCAGCGGCGACCGCTCCGGGGCGTACCGCTACCTGCCCAAGTCCGTGGGCACGTTCATGATGCGGGACGAGATGGCGCGTGCGATGGGCGAGACGGGCTTCGGGGGCGTGACGGCCAAGTCGCTGTCACTGGGCATCTGCGTCTGCTACCGGGGAGCAAAGCGGTAGCACGGCACCGCCCTCCCGGGGTGTTGTGTGATTGACTCTCCGAGCAGGAGCGGGTTGACGCGTCCGGCGCGTTCGCGCCATCTGCGGAAGCCCGGAGCGACGGGTATCAATCCCCGGACCTCGGCGCTGCATCCGCCCGCCGGAAAAAGGTCAGGTGCTGCTGAACGACGCCCTTGATCGGTTCGTCGTCGCACACGGCCGTCAGCACCGTGCCGGGCTGGCAGTGCTCAAACTTCGCCTGGGCCAGCGCGATGGGGGCCGAGCCGAGCATCGGGGACAGCGTCGAGCTCGTGACCTGGGCCACCACTTCGGCGCTGCCCGCGGGTGTGAGTTGGGACCCGGTCACGGGCTGGCGAGGCAGTCCCGTCTCCTCATCGCGTTTGGACTCGAACTTCACCGCGACGAGGACTTGCTTGGGGTGACCCCGCGCGTGCATGCGCGCGACGATCTCCTGCCCGAGATAGCACCCCTTGGTGAACGAGACGCGGTCGGCGAGAAGACCGGTCTCGGCGGGGAGAGACTCGGGCCCGAAGTCGATGTTGTACATCGGCGAGCCGGCCTCGACACGGGCGATGTTGAAGGCGTGCCACCCGGCGGGCTTGAGTTTGATCCGGGTGGAGAGTTCCCGCCGCGTCGTGCTCAGGCCCGAACTGGTGCCGCCTTCGTCGTGCGTGCGGTCGTGCCCGGCCTCCAGCAGTTGTTGATAGACGTTCAAGGCGTGCTTGAGCGGCACGATCAGTTCCAGCCCAACCTCGCCGCACGAATCCTCGCGGAAGACCACCGTCTCGGCACCGAAGAGGCGCACCACGCACGCGCGGTCGGGCAGGAGTTCGCCGAAGGCCGGGCCGCTGGCATCGGCCCCGTGGGCGTTCTGCGCCACCGCGGAGATGAGGTCGAGGGCCGACGGGCCGTGCAGGCTCAGGCGGTGTGTTCGCTCGGACCAATCGTTGATCTGCACATCCTCGGAGATGATGAACCCCGCAAGGCCCTTCGCGGTTCGTTCCGCGGCGTGCACATCCATCTCCAGCAGCGTGCGGCTGGGCAGGTCGATGATCCGAAGGTCGGCATCGATCCGTCCCTTCTTGTTGAGCCAGAAGGACCGCCGGACGCGGAACGGCGGCAGGCCCTTGAGTTCCTGCGTCACCATGCGGTTGAGAAAATCGATCCGGTCCCTGCCCGCCACCTCGACCACCGCCCGGTGGGGCTGGTCAAGCAGGACACAGTGCTTGCGGAGCGCGGCGTACTCGAGTTCGAGTTCGCCGAAGGTCTCGACCACTTCCACCGCGCCCGAGGGGTGATCCGCCGGGCCGTAGGTCAGGACAGACGCCTCCGCGACCTGGTGCAAACGACGGATCGGGCTTTGGCGGGCCATGGGGCATGATAGGGGTGGGAGCGTCTCTTACGCCGTGTTCATGCGGCCGATCGTCCCGCTCGCACTGAGCGTTGGCGAGGTCGATCCGGGCGTTCTCGCGCCGAACGCCGTCCGGGTGGGGACGTATGGTTTCGCATGCTCCGCGCCTTGCTCACGCTGCTGCTCGCCGCGTCCACCACCGTCCGGGCGGTCGCCCAGACGCCCGGGGCCGATCCCCCGATCCTCGCCGACCCGCGCCTGGTGCGGGGCACGCTCGAGAACGGCCTCTCGTACACGGTGCTGCGCCACGACAACCCGCCCGGGCGGGCCATCGTGTATCTGCACGTTCACAGCGGCTCGCTCAACGAGACCGACAGGCAACGCGGCGTGGCCCACTACCTGGAGCACATGGCCTTCAACGGCGGCGAGAACTTTCCTCCCGGCACGGTCATCAAGACCTTCGAGGAACTGGGGTTGACGTTCGGGCAGCACCAGAACGCCTCCACGGGTTTCAACGCCACGACGTACCAGCTCGCTCTCCCCGACAACTCGCCCGAGAAACTCGACACCGCCCTGCGGTTTCTCGCGGATGTGAACAGCCGCCTGCTGCTCGACGAGGGCGAGATCGACCGCGAACGCCGGATCATTCTCGAGGAGAAGGGCGCGCGACAAAGCCCGCAGCAGCGCCTCATGGAGATCATCTACTCGCGCTTTGCGCCGGGTTCGATCTACGGCGAGCGCATGCCCATCGGCACGGTCGAGAGCATCAACGGCCTGACTCGGCAGGATTTTGTTGACTATTACGAATCCTGGTACGGCACGGGCAACTCCACGCTGCTGGTGGTGGCGGACCTGGACCCCGCGATGGTGGTGGACGAGATCACCCGCGCCTTCGGCCCCCTGCCGGCCAAACCCCGGCCCACGCCGCGGGAACCAGGCGTCTCGCCCTACACCGCGAGTTTCGCGGTCGTTGCCACCGATCCGGAACTGACACGCGCGACGGTGTCGATGACACGGATCGGCAAGGCCCGCCCGCCCGCGCGGACCGAGAGCGAGTACCGGGCCAGGCTGGTCCGTGACCTCGCCACGGGGGCCTTCAACCGACGCATGCGCGACCTGGTGACCGAGGGCAGGGCATCGTTCCTCGGAGGCACCTGTTTCGCCAACAACCTGTCGGGCGCGATCTGGCAGGCGCAGGCCCAGGCCGGGGGCGACCCGGCGAAATGGCGCGACATGCTCAAGGACTTGGGCGAGCAGGTTCAGTTGGCCCGCCTGCACGGGTTCACCGATGAGGAGATCGAACGCGTTCGCAAGGACACGCTCGCCTTCCGCGAACAGCGAGCCGCCACCGAGGACACCGCTCCAGCCCGCGCGATCATCGCGCGGCTCAACACCGAGCTCTCCAGCGGCGAGGTGAGCATGTCAGCGGCGCAGGGCCTCGATCTGGCCCGCCGGCTCCTCCCCACCATCACCGCGCGGGAGTGTTCCGACTGGTTCAGCGCCGAGTTCGAGCCCGTGAACGTGATGTTTGCCGCGCAACTGCCCACGGGCGAGGGCGTGCCGTCCGAGGCGGAGTTCATGCAACTCGCCGAGACGGCGTTCGCCGCCGCGCCGGCGAAGGTCGACCGCGCCGCCCGGGCCGATCGGCTGCTCGATGCGGTCCCCGCGCCGGGGCGGATGCTGGATGTTTCGCGTCACGAGACATCGGGGGTGACCAACGCCTGGCTCGATAACGGGGCCCGCTACCACCACCGGTTCATGGAGTACCGCCGCAACTATGCCGCCATCGCCATCACGCTCTACGGCGGACAACTGCTCGAGACCGCCGCGAACCGGGGCGTGACCCAGGCCGCGGTGCAGGCCTGGACCCAGCAGGCCACCACGACCCTGACCAGCGCCGACATCCGCTCTCTTATGACGGGCAAGCGCGTGAGTATCTCCGGGTCCGCCGACCTCGACAGCATCCAACTGGTCGTCTCGGGCGCGCCCGAGGATCTCGAGACGGGGATGCAACTGGCCTACCTGCTCCTCACCGATCCCGTGCTCGAGGCCACGGCCTTTGACCGATGGAAGACCGGGCAACTCCAGAACATCGAGGCGACGGAGAAGAACCCAGGCCAGAAGTTCACCACGCTCATCGCCGAGGCCGTCTACCCGGAAGGCGAAGCCCGCGGCAAGGCGCTGACGCGCGAAGCGGTGAACGCGCTCTCGCGAGAGGCCGCGCAGGCCTGGCTCCGCGCGCTGATCGCCGACAGCCCCATCGAGGTCGCCGTGGTGGGCGATGTCGCCGAGGCGCGGGCAGCGGATCTGGTTCGGACGTATATCGGTTCGCTCAGCGCTCGCAAGCGCATCAGCCCGACGACCTTCGCGGATCGTCGAGCGCTCGTGCGGCCGGCGGGGCCGCGGCGGATCGACCGGACCATCGCCACCGCCACGCCCCAGGCGCGGGTGATGGTCGGTTTCTACGGCCCCGACCGCAAGAACCTCGCCGATGTGCGGGCCATGAACATCGCCGCCCGGATTCTCTCCAGCCGCATGATCGATGAAGTGCGCGAGGAGAGCCAGCTGGCCTACTCGATCGGGGCCTCGCTGGTCCCCGGAGGGGTCTTCCCCGGCTTCGGCATCCTGCGGGCTTCCTCTCCCACGCAGCCCGAGAACGCCGAGGCGCTGGCCAGGAAACTCACATCCATGTTCGCCAACTTCGCCGAGCGCGGCCCGACGGAGCTGGAACTCGCCACCGCCAAGAAGCAACTCGCCAACACCCAGGACGAGTCGATGAAAGAGCCGTCCTACTGGCTCGGGGTGCTGGAACTCAAGACCCAGGCGGGCACGAACCTCGATGATGTCCTCGCCATGCCCGCGGCGTACCAGGCCGTCACGGCCGAGGAAGTGCTCGCCGCGTTCCGGCGGTACCACACGCCGGGGAATATGCTGTCTGTCGTGCTGCGCCCCGTGCCGCTCGGCGAGAAACCCGCGGCGTGCGACAGCGACGGCAAAGCACCCGGGTGAACAGCGCGGCCGCGGCAGGCCGTCAGGCCAGGGCGGCAGCGCCCGAGATGATCTCGGTGAGTTCCGTGGTGATCTGGGCCTGGCGGGCGCGGTTGTACACAAGGGTGTAGCGCTTGCCGGCCTTGCCGGCGTTGTCGGTGGCGGCCTTCATCGCCACCATGCGGGCGATGTGCTCGCTGACGACGGCGTCGTTGAAGGCTTGGAAGAGGACCGCCTTGACGCCCGCGGGCAGGATGTCGTCGAGCAGTTCCTTCGCGGAGGGGCTGAACTCGTAGATCGCCTGTGCGCCGGCATCCGTGCCCGCGCTATCCCGCGCCTCTGGCTTGAAGGGGAGCAGCTGCACCACCGCCGGGGCCTGCTTGCCCATGGAGATGAACTTCATGGAGGCAACCCGAACGGAACTGATCTCGCCCTTCAGAAATCGCTCGATATACGTCTCGGCCAGCGCCTTGACGTTCTCGTACGTGGGCTTGTCGCCGAACTGCGTGTGCTGACGGCCGACCGCCACACCCTGGTACTTGAAGAAGTTCTGACCCTTGCGACCCACGCACTCGACCTCGCCCGCGCGCAGGGCGGGGTTCTCCTTGAAAGCCTCCATCGCCGCGCGAAGGACGTTGCTGTTGTACGCCCCGCACATGCCGCGGTCCGCCGTGATCACCAGCGTCAGGGGCTTGCCGGGACGCTGACCCTGGTCGCCGGTGTCCAGCAGGGGGTGGTTCACCTCGCCCAGGCCCGCGGCGAGTTGTGACAGGACCTCGAAGAGCGTCTCGGTGTAAGGCTTGGTCGCCTTCGCCACGTTCTGCGCTTTCGCGAACTTGCTGTTGGCGATCATCTGCATCGTCTTGGTGATGCGGCGGATGTTGCCGACCGCCTTGATGCGCTTGCGGATCTCGCGGGTCTTTGCCATAGGGGGACAAGGGTAGGCGCAAATGGGCTAAAAGCGATCAGGAGATGCGCTCTCGTGACCGATAGGTTGCCCGAATTGCCGGTTCCGATTTTCATGCGGTATCTGATAGGTTTTACAGCCGCGGATACTCGCTTTGTGTTTGGTTCAGGAAGGTATCGACACCAGTACAAGTCCATCCCACGACAGGAACATTCCCTCCGGCAGTGATCTTTGCGTCTCCTCGTGGGCGAGGTCGTGGGTCATGTGGACGAAGTAGGTTCGCTGGGCCCCCACGTTGACCGCGATGTTCACGGCTTGTTCGAGCGTCAGGTGGGTCGGGTGCTTGCGGTGGCGCAGGGCATCGAGCACCAGGGTTTTCAGCCCGATGAGCCGTTTCCACGACTCGGGAGGGATGGCCGAGACATCGGTGCAGTACGCCAGCGGGAAGACCCCCCCACTCCCCTCATCACCAGCAGCATCCGCATCGTGCCCGCCGTCGGCGAGACCCGCCTCGAAATCGATCCGCCACCCCAGCACGCGCATGCGGCCGTGCAGGAGCGGGATGGGCGTGAAGCGCGCTCCCCACAGGTCGATGGGCGCAGCGCGCTCGATCTCATCCTCGGTCACGATCCGGGGGGCCAGGTCGGCCACGAAACTGTCGTTCACATTGGCGTGGCGGTCGAAGATGTGCCCGTACACCCGGCGCAGGTGCTCCATGGTGTGCGCATCGGCGTGGAGTTCGATCGGCGTCTTCTGAACGGCGTTGAACCTCCGCACTTCATCAAGCCCGAAGGTGTGGTCCACGTGGTTGTGGGTGAAGACGATCGCGTCGCACCGTGTCAGCCCCGCCCGAAGCGCCTGCACTCGAAGGTCCGGCCCGGCATCGAGCAGCACCGTCCGATCGCGCCCCTTGGCATCGCGGAACTCCAGCGCCGCCGCGGTGCGCAGGCGCGCATCGCGCGGGTCGGTGCTCGTGCACACGGGGCAGGAGCAGCCGATCATCGGCACGCCCGACGAGGTTCCCGTGCCCATAAAGGTGAAGCGTGGCAAGGGCACGGGGTTGGTCGGATCGATCGGCACGCGGGCGGATCGTACCTCGCCGGTTTACCGGCACCCGCCCGCCTCCCACGCCTGGAAGAAGAACTCGACATCTGCGCCGTCGATGCCGCCGTCGAAGTTGACATCCGCGGAGGCGTCGCCGGCCTCCCACGCCGCGAAGAAAGCCTCGACATCGCCCCCGTCGATTCCCCCGTCCTTGTTGAAGTCCGCCGGGCAGGGGATCGGCGAAAGTTCCACGGCCCAGAAGCCGCCGTACAGGACCAGCGTTCCCGCGCCCATCGCGCCCGCATCGGGCTGGCCGATGGTCCCCGACAGACTGATGGTGCCCGCCTGCGAGGTCGTGATCCCTCCACCGTCGAGCGTCGTCCACGACAGGTCGGGCTGGGCCTGTGCCGCCGCGGCGATCGCGGCGGCGGTGAATGCTGTGATGATGGAGGTGCGGCGCATGTTTGTTCTCCTGATCGGTGAGCGAGAGAGAGAGAAACGATCGAAAAAGCCGCCCGCGCCTTTGGGCATCGGGCGGCCGAGAGGATCACATGTCGGCCTCGTACTCGAAGGCGATGCCGTAGACGTACGCGCTGCCGTTGGAGGTGTCGGCGCCGTCGCGGGCGAGGTTGAGGATCATCACGTCGCCGGGGTTCCAGGTCGGCGCGTCGCCCGAGTAGGAGGAGAAGATGCTGGTGGTGGCCGTGTGCGCGGCGGGGTTCGGCGTGGTCAGCGAGCCTCGGAAGGTGATCGGGTAGGTGTTGCTGATGATCGCGTCGAACCGATCCATGTAGAAGTCAAACTTGGTGTTGCGGGAGGGTCCCCCGCCGTCGTTGCTGGCCCACAGGACGCGGATCGCGGGGGCCGGCCCGGGCACGAAATCGGCGGGCACCACGAACTGGGCGCTGATGTAGTTGATCGCGTTGCCCGTGTCGTCGAGCATGCGCCAGCACCGCGCCCGGCTCGCCATCGGCGCGTTGGAGTTGATGCTGTCGAGCACCGCCCGCTGGCCGAGCATGAACTGCCCCGCGGGGATGAAGAGCGTGCGTGTGCGGTTGGCGATGCGCGAGGCATTGATCGCGCCCTCGGTGGCCGCGTCGTTGATCTTCTCGATGATCGACGTGCCCGAGTCCGTGGGTCCCGCCGGGCCTTGCGGACCCTCCGGCCCCTGCGGCCCCTGCGGGCCGGGAGCGCCCGATGTGGGCAGGGGCGTGGCGCTCAGGGGCATCGTCTGACCCGGCTCGCTGTAGGTGAGCGTCGCGTAGAGCACCGCGCCCGGGCCGGTGTCGGTGATGACCTCGGGCAGGGCCGTGGTGATGAACGAGACGACCTCGAGGGTGATATCGCCGGTGCTGTCCGCTTCCAGGCCGACGCCGTCGCCCGAGTCGATCCGTACCAGGTGCAGGCGGAGCGTCGAATCATCCTCCGCGCGGACCGTGCCTTTGACCTCGGCGTGATCGATCACGACATTCGCTTCATCGCCCACGAGCACCGCGGCGGTCGCGGCATCGCTCGATGCGATGGAGCAGCCGCGGGTGTGCAGCCTCCCCACGAGCGCCCTGACCGGCTCGGCCGCGCCGGTCTCCGACAGGAAGCGCACGTTGTCACACTCCACCGTGCTTGGTTCCGTCGGCTCTTCGCCGCGCTCGATCCGCAGCGCGTTCCCCGACCGGCCCGTGACCTCCGCGTTGCGGAGCGTGAAACGCGCGCCGATGTCCCCGTGCACGCGTACCGCGTGGACGGCGTCCTCTTCTTCCTCGTCCCCGGCGACGATGTCGATGCCCGTCCACGAGGTTTCTCCCTCTTCGGCAACTTCGACCGCGCCGATCAGCCGTGCCCCCGGTGAACGCTCCCGCCCGATGCCGGTGATGTGGATGCCCGCCCGCATGGTCACGAGTTCCGTGTACGTGCCTTCGCGCACCACGATCGTGACCGGATTCTCCGGCCCGTACTCGGCATCGACCGCGTCATCGATCGCCGCGGCGATGCTCGTGTGCGTCGCGCCGTCGCTCAGCGTGGGGGCCACGATGAACCGCTCGGAGCGGGGCCCCGCCGGGCCTTGCGGCCCGATGGGGCCGGCCTCGCCCGCGGGGCCTGCCTCGCCCGTCGGAC
>ERZ761603.3059-NODE-3059-length-10974-cov-6.946240_pt1 | contig 10974 bp, 8 predicted proteins | sample MGYA00511879_ERZ761603 | MGnify/ENA primary metagenome ERZ761603 (study PRJEB28899, sample SAMN02850040) | bioreactor sludge metagenome | biome: EBPR Sludge; feature: EBPR Bioreactor; material: flocular biomat | place: Australia: Thorneside Wastwater Treatment...
ACATGCGGATTTATTGGCAGGCGTGGCAGACGTTGAGTGAAAACGGCCGTACCTTGCTCAAAGCTATGCCGCTGACCAGGGAACCGGCCGATGTCGATTACCTGCTGGTAATTAGCGGCCTATCGGAAAACGCTATCTGGCCTGCGATTGAAGAGCTGCGCCAGCGTTCTTTGCTGGAGGTGGAGGGCGACCTGCACGAGAAGCGGTACGGCATTCACCATCTTACGGACACGTTTTTGAGAACCGAAATTATCCATATTCCAATGACATAGGGAACAGGTGTGACGACACATGTTAGATGACGGGCAAGATGAGCCAGATCCCGATTATATTCGAAGCATTCGCGCCGGGCTGCGCTACTGGCAGAAAAAGACGGAGACGATGCAGGCCGGGCAGGCGATGTGGCTGGATGGGCAGCGCTTTAACCTGAACGAGGCCGTGGTGCAGGGCCTGCGCTACCCGGAAACGTGGCAGGACACGGCGCTGCTGCTGCTGCAAACCTTTGACTTTAGCGAATGGCGCGGCTATTGGCACGAGTGGACGGCCGTATTTGAACAGGCGTTGGCCGCGGCCCCAGACCAGCAGACGGTGGTGTACGGCCGTCTGCAAAACCGCCTGGGCCAGCTGTACCGTTTGGGCCACCGCCTGCCAGAAGCCGAGGCCCAGCACGAGGCGGCGCTGGTTTTGGCGCAAAAGCTGGCCAACGACGAACTGCTGGCGATTACCTACAATTGCCTGGCCGAATACCACCTGGAGCAGAGAGACGTTGACCAGACGAGAGCCTTTGCCCAGGCAGCCCTTGACCTGGCCCAAACACGCCCCAGCTTAGAGCGTATCGCTGCCTTTGCCCATTTTAGCCTGGGGAAAAATGAGGAATTTGTGGGAAATTGGCCAGCGGCGATTGACCAGTTTCAACAGGCGATTCAGACCTGGCTCAGCCTGAACAATAACGTCTATCTCGCCCGCTCCTGGGCTAAATTGGGCGAAATCTATGCCAATACCAGCGAATTTGATCTGGCGCAGCAGGCCTTTGAAGAAGCGGGGGCGATTCTAGGCCCCACCAACAATGTCAAAGATAAAGCGTTGGTTTCGCTGCGTTTAGGTGTTTTGTATTATCGTCAGAAAAAGTGGGCCAGGGCAGAAACTGCTTTTTTAGAAATTGACCCGGTGGCGCTGCGTGAGCAAAATGAACTTGATCTGCTTGCCACGGTTTACAACAACCTGGGCAACGTTTATTTGGAAATGAAGCGGTGGGACAGCGCGGCGGACCATTTAAATCTGGCCATTGCACTCTTTCGAGAGAGAGAGAATGCGCTGGAGTTGGGTAACAGTTTGGGGACGTTGGCTTCCGTTTATGCGCAGGACGGCAAACAAGAAGGGGCTCTTCCGCTTTATGAAGAGGCCATTCAGCTGCTGCGGCAGTTCCCGCAGAGCCAGTGGGCGCAAAAATTGCTGCGGGAATTTGGGGCTGGTTACGAAAAACTGCGTGAAGCCCTGGGCAAAGACACGGATAAACAATAAAAGCCCAACAGGGATCCTGTTGAGCTTTTAAGCCGGGTGAAGATGGGTTATGTTAGCCGCCGCAAGCGGGGATGCTCCCAGTGGAACAATCGGCGAACACCGGTGTGGTCAATGTGGTGCCGACCAACATCAGGGCCAGCGCGGCAGCAGCGAGCAGATAAACAACTTTACGGCGAATTGCAAGAGACATGATCTTTATCCTTTACCGATACGGTGGGTGGGGGTTTTGCCTGAATTGAGGGTTGGTGGGGAACGGCCGTTTCCCCTACCCTCGTTTCCGTCAAACCGTTGATAAAAACGCGCTGTATACAGTCGGTTTCAGGATACGGTTTTTGTGCCAGGGAAGCCTGATGACCAGTTGATCATTGGCTGATCATCGGCTCAACAACGTGCCAGGTAATATCACTATGTTTGTGGGATAAATTTCACCGCGGAGACGCAGAGCGCGCCGAGGAGCCAATCAAAGAGAAGCTCTCTGCGTCCTTTGCGCCTCGGCGGTTCGTCCGATTTTGCAGATTTAATCCGCGTTTATCCGCGTTCATCCGCGGCCTATTTTCTGAGGGGAAAAATGAGAGAAATCCTGGAATCGTCTGGAGGGGGACGCTTCTGGCCTGGGTTTCGTCAGGAAACGATAACCTGCTTGCGCCAATGGCTGGCCATGCGGGCCAGCGTCTCGCTGGTGGGGCTGCCCGGCGCGGGCAAATCGAACCTGCTGCAATACCTTGCCCAATACCCGGAAAGCTTAAACAGTCAGGCGGCGGCCGTGCTGGTGCCGCTGGACTTAAATCACCTGGTGGATGGACGGCCGTCAACCCTGTATCGCCTGGTGCTGCGGGCCTGTTACCAGGTGCGTTCGCGCTTTCCTCAGGAGGTGGCTGAGCTGTGCTCCCGGCTGTACGAGAGCCACAAAGCCACCACGGATCTGTTTCTGGCGCAAACGGCCGTCTACGATTTGTGTACGGCCGTGGCCCAGCGGCAAGGGCAGCTGATCCTCATCCTGGACCAGTTTGACCGCGTGCACCGCCACGCCGAAGCCGAACTGACCCTAAGCCTGCGCGCCCTGCGCGACAGCTTCAAAGAGACCATGCTCTACATTGTGGGCATGCGCCAGGCTCCGGCGCACATGGCCGAGCCGGAACTGCTGGGCGAGCTGTTCCGCCTGCTGGACACCCACATCTGCTGGGTGGGGGCCATGAGCCGGGCCGACAGCCTGGCCTTTATCCAGCAGGAAACCCGCCGCGCCGGGCAAACCATCACCGAGGCGGAGGCGGACCATCTGTTTGCCCTTACCGGCGGCTACGCGGCGCTGCTGAAAGCGGCCTGCGCCTGGCTGGTCTACCAGCGGCTGCGGCCCTCAGCCGACGCCTGGTTGGCAGCGCTGCGGCTCCAGCCCACTCTCCAAAACCGGCTGGCCGACATCTGGCGCGAGCTGACGCAGGAGGAAAAATGGCTGCTGGCCGAGCTGGCGGGTGGTGTTCAACCGAACCCGGCCAGCACCGCGCCGGAGGTGGTGGCCCAGCTGGCGCACCGGGGGCTGTGTCGGGCCGTGGCGGCGGGTTGGCAGGTGAACGGGGCGCTGCTGGCCGATTTTGTGCAAACGGCCGTACAGCATGGCTTGGGCCGCATCTGGCGTGAGGCGAAAAGTGGGGCGTTGTACCAGGGGACGCAACGGTTGGTGGGGTTACGGCCGTTGGAAGAGGCGCTGCTGGCCTTCCTGGTGCAAAATCCGTACAAGCCGCATACCAAAACAGAGCTGATCCTGGCGGTGTGGCCGGAAGGCATCCACATCGAAGGGGTTACCGACGACAGCCTGTACCAGGTGGTGCGCGGCGTGCGGCAAAAGATTGAGCCCAAAACGGCCGAATCGCCCGTCTACCTGGTCACCAAACGAGGCGTGGATGAGGGGGGCTATCAATTTTTCCCGGAGGGGAGTCCAACGGGTGGGATGCTTCGGGGGACTACAGCATGACAACTAAATTTGAATTGTCATGCTGAACGAAGTGAAGAATCCCGCAAGGTTCCCTGAGCAAGAACCTAACCCACCCCAAAGTTTCCCTGGTTATCCAGCGGGCGGGATGCTTCGGAGGACCTCAGCATGACATTTGAACCGGTGGCGGGGGTTAAATTTCGCTGTGCTCCACGTCGAAGACGTGTGAATGGAGGTTGGCAATCCACTGCTTGCCTTCCTGCGTTTTGCGCAGGTAAAACAGCGCATCCTGGATGTGGGGGCGCACCACGTTCCAGTAAAACCGGGTGAAGTTTTGCCGCATGTGGCCCGGACTGGTGTAGCCAATGCGCTTGTTTTCGCCCGGTTCCTCAAATTCGTAATAAAGTGCCGGAATTTTGCGCAGGTAATCGGGATCACCCAGCTGGCCAATAAAATCGGCGGCGCGCACCAGCCCGGCAAAGCTGCCCGTTTGCTGGTAAAACGGCTCGTCGGGCACGGGGAAGCGGGTCATTTCGATATAGCTGGCAATGGTTTTGGCGTCTACCTCGCTGACCAGCGAATTGCCAAAGCGCTCCAAAACAAACAGCTTGCTGCGGCTGACGTGGTAGGGGGTGAGGGCGGCATCGGTGCCGCCAAAGGGGAGTTCAATTGTTTCGTCGTTGCTGCCGGTGGCGTAACGGCCGTCTGCATCCAACTTGCACACACCCTTCACGTACCCAATGTCGTGGCACAGCAGGGCCATCATAAAGTGCAGCCAGTTGCGCGGGGTGATGCCGCCTTCGCAAAGATGTTTGCCCTTGAGGATAGATTGGCCCACCAGCGTGACCATGATGGTGTGATCAACGTTGTGGTAGAGCGCGTCCGAATTGGCAATATTTTCCAGTGCCAGCCGCCCGGTCCATTCCAAAATGTTGGCATTTTGCGGCTCCATCAAGCTGTAAGTTTGCGCATAGGCATCTTTCAGCGCCTTCACAAAATGTTCGATCATCAGGCTTTGCAGGTTAAGCATCATGGAATTGGTCCGTTTTGGCTGCCAAGATTGGCCCACTCTTCAAGATTGGGCCAATCTGATAAGCGGCACTTTTAGCGTTTACTGAGTGTGGCTAATAAGATACATGCCTGGATGAAGATTGTCTAGCATTGCGCCCCGAAAGTTCGCCTAAGGTTATTGACGTAGGTGCAATACTTAGACAGTCCGGCGCACTCGACATAATATCTTCATGGGCATTTCCGCCGGACTGCACTAGCAGGCGGAGCAAATTCTGAGTGAAAAATGGTACCCGGCAGCACGGCCACATTAGCGGCGGTTGAGAGTGGCGGCCTGCACGGTGAACTGCTCAAACGTGACCTGCACCGCCCCTGCTTCGGAACCGCTGGCGGCAAAACCCACCACACCGGTGTCGAAACGGCCGTCTTCTCCCTCGGCCACCAGCTGATTGTTGACATAAAGTGCCAGATACTCCCCGGCGCAGATGGCGCGCAGCTGATTGCTGCGCGTGCCCTGGCGCACGGCATTGTGCGGCGTCCAGTCAACGATGGGGGAAGAGAGGCCGCGTTCCACCCGGCGAATTGATACAAAACCATCGCCGCTGATGAGGAAGTAGTAGCCGTTGCGGTTTTCGCCCGTGGCAGCGCGGCACACCAGGCCGTAGGCATTGTTGCGTTCGTTGGACAGCTGGTGCACGGCCGTTTCCAGCACCACATCCTCGTATTCAGCCTCGGTAAAGCTCCAGACGTAGCTGGCCGACGTGGAGCTGAGTTCGTAGCCATCATCGGTGAGCTGAACGGCCGTACCGCTGGCCACATCTATCTTCTCCGGCCAGCTGCCGATCTCGCTGAAGTCTGTTTCCAACAGCACCTCGTCTTCCGACACGTCCGCCGAACCGCCTCTGACACAGGCAGCCAAAGCGGCGAGAAAGGCGAGCAGAAGAAGAAGAAGAAGTTTTTTGCGCATAATCACGTTTAAGGGAAGCAGGAACACAGAGCGGCACAGAGAAGCACGGAGTTACACAGAGTATTTCTCTCTGTTCCCTCTCTGCGCTCTGTGGCCAAATCTAATGATGGAACAGGCGCAGGCCGCTGAAAATGAGCGTCATGTCGTAGGCGTTAGCGGCGGCAATTACATCGTCGTCGCGTACCGAGCCGCCTGGTTCGATGACATATTTAACCCCACTGCGGTGCAATCGGTCAATATTGTCGCGGAATGGGAAGAAGGCGTCGGAGCTGGCGGCCACATTTTGCAGCTGATCCAGCCACTCACGCCGCTCGGCGTAGGCGAGGGGGGCGGGCACTTTGTCGAACAGCGCTTCCCAGGACGGCCGTTCCGTCTCACCCACCTCATTCAGCACGTACAGGTCGATGGCGTTGTTGCGCACGGCGCGCGGGGTGCCCTCTTTGAACTGGAAGCTGAGCACGCGCGGGTGCTGGCGCAGCCACCAGTTGTCCGCTTTGTCGCCCGCCAGCCGGGTGCAGTGAATGCGCGACTGCTGCCCCGCGCCCAGGCCAATCACCTGACCGTTCAGGGCATAACAAACCGTGTTCGACTGGGCGTACTTGGTGGCAATCGTGGCCACGATCAGGTCGCGCTGGGCGCTTTCTGGCAGTGCCTGGCTGGCCGAAACGACGTTGAGCAGCAGCGCGGCGTTGATTTCGGCGTCGTTGCGCCGCTGGGAGAAGGTGATGCCAAACACCTCGCGCCGTTCCAGCAGCGGCGGTTGGTAGGTGGGATCCATTTGGATGATGGGGTAACGGCCGTCTTTCTTCTGCTTCAAGATTTCCAGCGCCTCGGGTTCGTAGCCGGGGGCAATGATGCCGTCGGACACTTCGCGGGCGATGAGCCGGGCGGTCATGCCGTCCACCGGCTCGCTCAGGGCCACCCAATCGCCAAAGGAGGACATACGGTCGGCCCCCCGCGCCCGGGCGTAGGCGGTGGCCAGCGGCGTCAGTTCGTCCAGCACGTCATCGACAAAATAGGCGCGGGCCTCTTGCTTGGTCAGCGGCACGGCCACGGCCGCGCCCGCCGGGCTGACGTGTTTGAAGGAGGCGGCGGCGGGCAAATCGAGCGCCGCTTTCAGCTCCTGCACCAGTGGCCAGCCGTTGAGGGCGTCGAGCAAATTGATGGTGCCGGGCGAGCCGTTGAGCACCTTCAGCGGCAATTCGCCGTGCCGGGTGTAAATTTGGGCCGGGGCCTGGTGCGGGTTGATGCCGTAGCGCAGGGTGAGCTGGCTGTGGCTGTGGGGGAACTGCTGGCGCAGGAAGTTGGCAATGGCGTCGTCGTAGACGGCCGTATGCTGAAATGCTTTCAAAGCCAGCATCTGGCGGGTGGGCAGGTTGGTGTCCCCCTGGCCGCGCAGCTCGGCCAACACGGTGTTGTAGTCGGCCGGGTCGCACAAAATGGTGACGCGCAGGTGGTTTTTGGCGGCGGCGCGCAGCAGCGTCACCCCGCCAATGTCGATTTGCTCTACCGCTTCGGGCAGCGTCACGCCCGCTTTGGCGACGGTTTCCTGGAACGGGTACAGGTTGCACACCACCAGGTCGATGTTGCGGTAGCCCTGGGCCTTCATGTCTGCCTGGTCGCTGTCGATGTTACGCGCCAGGATGCCGCCATGCACGGCCGGATGCAGCGTCTTGACCCGCCCGCCGAGCATTTCGGGGGCCTGGGTCAGGTCGGCCACATCCTGCACGGGCAGGCCGGTGTCGCGAAGGGCACGGGCGGTGCCGCCGCTGGCGATGAGGGCAAAGCCCAGTTCGTGCAGCGCCTGGGCCAGTTCTACCAGCCCCGTTTTGTCCGAAACAGAAAGCAGTGCTTGCTTCTTGGTTGCCATCTAAAATTTACTCCTGGCGAGATGATGCGTGAAACGTGAAACGTGATGTTTTCATCCATCACGTTTCACGCATCACGTTTCATAAACGAACGACCTGATCGCGGCCGGGGCCAACGGAAACGGCCGTTACCGGCACCCCAGTCTCGTTGGTGATATAGTGAATGTAACTTTGCGCGTTCTGCGGCAAATCTGCCAGCGAACGCACGGCCATCACGTCTTCTGCCCAGCCGGGCAGGGTGTCGTACACCGCCTCACAGCGGCTCAGCGACGGGATATCGCTGGGGTAAAAATCAATCGTCTCGCCGTCCAGCCGGTAGGCGTTGCACACCTGGATTTCGTCGAGGCCACTTAAAATGTCCAGCTTGGTGATCACCAGCTCGGTCAGGCCGTTGATGCGCGCCGCGTGGCGCAGCATGACGAGGTCCAGCCAGCCCACCCGGCGCGGCCGTCCGGTGGTGGTGCCGTATTCATCCCACGGTTTGTCGCCGGTGCCGCGCAGCCGATGAGCCATTTCGCCGTCCAGCTCCGAGGGGAACGGCCCGCCGCCGACGCGGCTGGTGAACGCTTTGGCAATGCCGATGATGCGCCCAACTTTACCTGGCCCAACGCCCAGCCCGACCAGCACCCCGCCTGAAGTTGGGGCGGAGCTGGTAACAAAGGGGTAGGTGCCGTGGTCCAAATCCAGGAAAGTTCCCTGGGCCCCTTCAGCGAGGACGGAACGGCCGTCTTTCAGTGCCCGGTCCAGGTAAACCGAGCCATACACCAGGTGGTCGCGCAGCTTTTGCGCGTAACCCGCATACTCGGCGGCAACCGCAGCGGCATCCAGCGGTTCCGCGCCGTAGATTTTGGTCAGCACTTCATTTTTGGCGGTGATGTGCGCCTGAATCTGGTCGGCCAGTTCCTCGGGATTGGCAAACAGCTCGGCGCGCAGGCCGGTGCGCTCCGTTTTGTCGGCGTAGGCGGGGCCAATGCCGCGCAGCGTGGTGCCGATGGCGTCGCTGCCGCGCCGGGCCTCTTTGGCTTTGTCCAGGGCAATATGGGCCGGGGTGATGAGGTGGGCGTTGCGGCTAATTTTGAGCCGTTCTGGGCCAACGTCGATGCCGCGTGTGGCCAGGGCAGCCATTTCGCGCAGCAGCACGGCCGGGTTGAGCACCACGCCGTTGCCAATCAGGCAGGTGACGTTGGCATGAATAATGCCGGAGGGAATGAGATGCAGCTTAAAAATCTCCCCTTTCACGGTGACGGTGTGCCCGGCGTTGTCGCCGCCGCTGTAGCGGGCCACGATGTCTGTCTGGGCGGCCAGCAGGTCAGTCACCCGGCCTTTGCCCTCATCGCCCCACTGGGCACCGATAATCATGTCTAGTGGCATAGTCTCCTCCTGAGGTTCGCCAAAAAATAGAGAAGCCCGACCTACCGGAGGAACGCTCCTGGCAGCCGGGCTCTTTTAAATGATTGAAGTCGTTTGTCCAGCCATGAATCTACCACATCAATCCTGATGCACAGTGGTATTTTTCTGGCAATAGGTTGGACTGCTTATTGAATTTTTGGGCAGCTGGTCTATTGCAAAGCAATTATAGTGTAGAGACGTGGCATTGCAACGTCTCTGCGTTAGTAATGCACGTTGACGACAGTGCCAATGGAGACAAAGTTATAAATCCAGGCGGCGTCGCTGGTTTCCAGGTTGACGCAGCCGTGGCTCATGGGGGTGCCAAAGTTGCTGTGCCAGAAGGTGCCATGCAGGGCGTAATCCTGGTAGAAGTACATGACGTAGGGCACGTCTTCCAGGTAGTAGTCGTAGCCGAGGAGACGGCCGTCCATCGTCTGGCTGCGGTAGGTGAGCCAGATGCGGAACTGCCCGGTGACGGTGGGGTGGTCCCAGGTGCCGCTGGAGATGAGCGTGGTGTAGACGACGGTGTCGCCTTCGAGGGCGCGCAGCGTTTGGGTGGTCAGGTTCACATCGATCCAGCGCTCAGTGGGGCCAACGCCAAACGGCCGTTCTGCCTCATTGTAGTTGGGGCTGACAAAGGTGGGAATGACGGTGGGCGTCGGGGTGGGTGTTGGCGACGGTGTGGGCGTGATGGTCCAGGTGGGGCGGGGCTGGTTGGCCCCGGTGCTGGCAATCTCTTTGGCGGGCAGGCGGGGTTGTGGCGTTTGGGTGGCGGTTGGCTGGGCGAGGACGCCCTCGGCGGGAACGGCCGTCGCCACCCCCGCAACCATTTCTTCGACATTATCCAGGGGGGAGAGGCTGCTGTTGAGAACGGCCGTTTCGGCCGTCTCTCCCGCTGGTTGGAAATAGTTCCAGGTGTACACTGTACCCACACCAACCAGCAGCAGCACAACAACCGCTAGAGCAATCCAGCGCAGTGCCGTGGGCCAGCGACGTTGGGTAGTTGGAACAGGCACCGTCACCTCGGGAAGGTCGCTTTCGGTCAGGCGCTTTTCGGCCCAGCGGCGCGCTTTGTGCACGGTGGGGTTGTTGGGGGCCAGCATCTCGGCGCGGTTGACGTATTCCAGGCTGGCCTGGGGTGACGGGGCTACCGTGGCCAGCCAGAGCCAGCCGCGATAATCTTGCGGGTCCTGGCGCACGGCTTGTTGGAGCAGGCGACGGGCTTCATGGTGATTTTGCTGCTGAACGGCCGTTTTGGCCTCTTGCAACAGCGCGTCAATTGGGGTGAAGCGGCGTGGGGAAGTGGCGGCACTCATTGCACGCTGTCCAGAAAGCATTGGATGCCGTTCAAAATGCCCGCAGCGGGAATATCGGCATTGGTTGTCAGGATGGCGCGGTCCAGGTTCATAAAACCGACTTCGATGATGATGGCGGGCACTCCTTCAGGCAAAGTGCGGAAGGCGTGGTAGTCGGTCATGTGGGGGGTGATGGTGTTGGCGTGGTAGGGCAGCTGGGTGGTTTGGGTATAGGCTGCTTCTATGCAGCTTTGCAGCACCAGCGAGTCGGTGCGGCTGGACGGGGCCACTTTGTAGCCGGTGGCCAGATCGTTGTAATAGACACAAGAGTCAGCGTGAATGGAGATAACGGCCGTACCGCCATAGCTGCTTAGCCGGGGATCAAACTCCTCTAAAATGTCGGCATGAATGCCCTGCGCCAACAGGGCGGCGGCCACCTTTTCGGCGATATTGAAGTTGATTTCGGCTTCGGTCAGGCCATCGTCACACACGGCACCGCTGTCGCTGCCTTTGTGGCCAGAAATGAGGCCGATGCGGATGGGACCGGGGCTTTGCGCCAGGCGCTGCAGCACTGGTTTGGCGGGAATGGGCTTGTAAATGGGGGCAGAGAGGGAACTGGTGCTAGAGGCGGCAATCATTTCGGCCGTGGCTTCGGGTGGGCTGAAAAACCAATAGACGATGCCCATACCCACAAAAGCCAGCAGCAAGAAGAGCACGATGGGCAGGTGACGCCCCAGCAGGTGCAGCCAATCAAATGAGCTGTTTTCCCAATTGTTGTCCGGTAATTCTGATTGCATACGGATTGTTTTGCGTGACCTGATTGGTTCAATTGCGCCCACCGTTCAGGTCCTGAACAACAGCCAAGGAGTTGTTGTTGCTGATCTTATGTCTATATTTTACACGAAAGTGGCCAGGAGGAAAATGAGAGATTTCCGCTCGCCTGGAGAAGTGTATGAACGATTTCGCCAAAGGTTAAGGCTGCTGGCTGTAAATGGAAGA
>ERZ761603.3060-NODE-3060-length-10971-cov-63.444943_pt1 | contig 10971 bp, 9 predicted proteins | sample MGYA00511879_ERZ761603 | MGnify/ENA primary metagenome ERZ761603 (study PRJEB28899, sample SAMN02850040) | bioreactor sludge metagenome | biome: EBPR Sludge; feature: EBPR Bioreactor; material: flocular biomat | place: Australia: Thorneside Wastwater Treatment...
TGGTCCGCTTTCGCACCGTCGGCGACATCACCTGCACCGCGCCGGTCGAGTCCGATGCCGACACCGTCGCCAGAATCATCGCCGAAACGGCCATCACGACGATCACCGAACGCGGCGCGACCCGCCTCGACGACCAGACATCGGACGCATCGATGGAACAACGCAAGAAGGAGGGCTATTTCTGATGTCCGCGATCGAGAAACTCCCCGCCGAAACCATCCCGGACAACGGCCTGCTGCGCTTCCTGACCTGCGGCAGCGTCGACGACGGCAAGAGCACGCTGATCGGCCGCCTGCTCTACGACAGCAAGACGATCCTCGCCGACACCCTGCACGCCATCCAGCGCAGCTCCGCCCGCCGTGGCCTCGACATCGTCGACCTGTCGCTGCTCACCGACGGCCTGCAGGCCGAACGCGAGCAGGGAATCACGATCGACGTCGCCTACCGCTACTTCACCACCGGCACGCGCAAGTACATCATCGCCGACGCGCCGGGCCACGAGCAGTACACCCGCAACATGGTCACCGCCGCATCGACCGCCGACCTGGCGATCATCCTGATCGACGCGCGCAAGGGCGTGCTGACCCAGACCCGCCGCCACTCCTAGCTCGCCGCGCTGGTCGGCATCCCGCACCTGGTCGTCGCCATCAACAAGATGGATTTAGTGGACTACGCGCAGGACACCTACGAGAAAATCAAGGCCGACTACCTCGAATTCGCCGCCAAGGTCGGCATCGAGGACATCCGCTTCCTGCCCATGTCGGCGCTCAACGGCGACATGATCGTCGACCGTGGCGAATCGCTGAACTGGTACGACGGCCCGACCCTGCTCGACATCCTCGAAGCCGCACCGGCCGCCCACACCGAGCACACCGAGAAGTTCCGCTTCCCGGTGCAGTACGTCTGCCGCCCGCAGGATTCGGCCAACCCGGAACTGCACGACTATCGCGGCTTCATGGGCCGCGTCGAGTCCGGCGAGCTGGCCGTCGGCGATGCGGTGACCGTGCTGCCTTCAGGGCGCGAAACCCGCGTCAGGGACATCCAGGTGCTCGGCGAGTCGCAGCCCTGCGCGGTCGCAGAACAGTCAGTGACCATCCTGCTCGACGACGAGATCGACATCTCGCGCGGCGACATGATCGTCAAGAGCGGCGAACTGCCAATGGTCAGCAAACAGATCGACGCCATGCTCTGCTGGCTGTCGGAGTCCCCGCTCGACCCGCGCCGCAAGTACCTGCTGCGCCATACCACGCGCGACAGCAAGGCGATGCTCGCCGGCATCACCTACCGGATCGACGTCAACACTCTGGAACAGCAGGCGGCCGAGCGGCTGCTGATGAACGATATCGCCCGCGTCAGCTTCCGGCTGGCGCAGCCGATTTTCGCCGATCCGTATACGGAAAGCCGCGGCACCGGCGCCTTCATCGTCATCGACGAGTCGTCGAACAATACCGTCGGCGCCGGCATGATCGTCTGACCGGCAGCGTCTGCCCGGCGGCCTCGATGGCTGCCGGCACCGCGACCTCCGGCCGCCGGGCGGGAATGTTTGACCTGAACGCCAAGCGCGAAGATACTAGCGATCGTCCACCCGCCACCACGGTGTGGAATGTCCGGCCAGCAACTGGCCACGTTTGCCGTCTGAAGGCTCTGGTCGCCATGGACATCCACGGAAAACCCATCGAGGAACGCATCGACTGGCTGTTCGGCCTCGCCGATCGGCACAGCACGATCTTCCGCAGCCCGGAAGCGTGGCTGGCACGCGAGCGCTATCTGGCCGAACACCCGACAGCGATCGCCGTCCTCAAGTGCATGGACGGCCGGATCAACATTCCGGTCGCCACCAACACGCCGGTCGGTATCCTGATGCCGTTTCGCAACCTCGGCGGCATCTTCGACCTCGGCTGGCCGCACCTCGGCGAGGTCCTCGCGCACCATGTCCAGCGCGTCGTCAGTGCCGGCCGCCACGTCGTCTTTCTGGTCACCTACCATTACTCGCAGGGCGACCCGCGCCGCGGCTGCGCCGGCTTCCAGTACGATACCGCGGCGGCGGTCGCCCACACCTACGAAATAAGACGTCAGGTCGAACACATCTTCGGCACCGATCACAGCACCGTCTACCCGCTGGTCTGCGGTTTCGAGACCGACGAGGACGCTCTGGTGATCCATGGTACGGCCGGCGACAAGCTCGACCTGGCGACGCTGACTTCGACCGACCGGGCGACGCTCGAACTGCGCCTCGCCGCCCTGCTGCCGGACATGCCGGCCCGCATGCGGGCCGATCTGCTGCCGCTGTTCTACGGCAATCTGGAACATATCGAGAACGTGCGCGCGCAGATTCGTCGCAACGAACGGCTGCTCGACATCGAACACCGCGAGTGGATGATCTGTCTTGGCCGCGGGTTTGACTTTCTGCATACGCCGAACATCGCGCTGATCATCGGCCCCTACAGTCCGAATCTCGACGTCCCGATCCGCCGCGCTGCCGGCATCATCGAGGCCAACATGCAGGCCGGACGCATCCCGGACGACGGTTTCCTGCTCCTGGCTTCGGTGCCCTACGACGAGATCGGCGTCGACCGCTCGCGCGCCGAGCTCAAGTCGCGCTTTCTGTCAACCTTTGCCGCCGATGTCATTCGCGCCGAGTTTCCTCGCCTTGGCGAACAGATGACCATGCGCACCGCGGTGCTCGACTGGCGCTCGCGAACCCTGGAGACGATCGCGGTCACCCAGACGCAAGCTGGGCAATCTGCAGCCAAGAAGTCTGTGGTCCCCTGAACCCTTCCCTCCAGCCCTTCCCCCTCAACCTGGCTTCTCGCCCCCTCGATGACATCCCACTCACGACTGATCTTCGGCTTTCATTCGACCCTGGCCAAGTTGCGTCACGATCCGGGTGCGGTGCGGGAGATCTATGTCGACGCCAGTCGCCACGATGCGCGTCTGCGCGACCTGCTGGCGCACGCGGAGTTCGCCAGGGTGCGCGTGCTGCCGGTGCCACCTACCCGTCTGGACGCAATGGCACCCGGCGCCCGGCATCAGGGCGTCATCGCGACCGTCGATTCGACGCAACGCCATGTGACGCTCGACGACGTGCTCGATACGCTCGACGAAGCACTGTTCCTGCTCGTCCTCGACGGCATCCAGGACCCGCACAATCTCGGCGCCTGCCTGCGGGTCGCCGATGCCGTCGGCGCACATGCGGTGATCGCTCCCAGGGACCGCGCCGTCGGTCTGACGCAGACAGCGGTCAAGGTGGCCAGCGGGGCTGCCGAAACGGTGCCGTACATCACGGTCACCAATCTCGCCCGCAGCTTGCGCGAACTGAAGGAACGCGGCATCTGGCTGGTCGGCACCGACGCCGATGCGAAAGAGGATCTTTATACGGCTCAGTGGCCAATGGCCTGCGCCTGGGTGCTCGGTGCCGAAGGCGACGGCCTGCGTCGGCTGACCCGGGAAACCTGCGACCAACTGGTCAGCATCCCCATGCTCGGCTCGGTTGCCAGCCTCAACGTGTCGGTCGCCACCGGCGTCTGCCTCTACGAGGCGCGGCGGCGGCGTGCCAGCCAGGGATCTGCCAGCAAATAGCCCCCTCGCCGCCAATCGTCTAGGTCTTGTACGAGTAACGGTACACGTAACCCTTGTAGCCGTAACGGTAATTCTGGCGACTGACGTTGAGGTCGTTGAAAACAAAGCCCTTGACCTGTACGCCGGCCTGATTGAGCCGCTTCACCGCTTGTTCGAGCTCGCGGATCGGGTGCTTGCCCGCCCGCGCGACCATCAGCGTTGCGCCGACATGCCGCCCGATGATCGCCGCATCGGAGACCGCCAGCACCGGCGGCGCATCAACAATGACCGTATCGAAGCGCGCAGCGAGTTCGCTCAGCAGCACTTGAAAACGCGGATGCATCAACAACTCGGAAGGATTCGGCGGAATCTGGCCGGTCGTGACCACCGACAGCTTGGGCACCATGGTGGTCTTCAGGAGGTCTTCAAGGGATGCCTGGCCCGCCACATACTCTGAAACGCCGACCGCCCGCTCGAGGCCGAACTCCTGGTGCAGGTGTCCCCGGCGCAGGTCGGCATCGACGATCACGACCCGTTTGTCGACCTGTGCCAGAACCGCGCCCAGGTTCTTGGAGATGAAGCTCTTGCCCAGGCCCGGACTCGATCCGGTGATCAGCAGCGAGTTACGCTGGGCGTCGAGGAGTGCGAAGTGCAGCGTCGTGCGCAGTCCGCGCAGGCTCTCGACCGCGTCATCCTGCGGATACGATACCGCCAGCAGTTCACCGACGCCGCCGCGCGCCTTGCGATGCAACTCAAGTTCGGTCTTGCTGTGAGGCACCGTCGCGTACACCGGCAGGCCGAGCTGTGACTCGATGATCTCCGGGTCTTCCACCACCACCCGCAGCGAACGCAGTACCCAGATCACCACCATGCTGACCAGCAGGCCTAGCAGCAGGGCAATTCCCAGGATCGCGACCGCGCCCGCACCAACCGGCTTGCGAGCGACGGCAGCGGTATCGATGACGCGCACGTCGCCAACCGTGCCGGCCTTGGATACCCGCAACTGCTGTGCCGTGTTGAGCAGCTCGGTGTATAGCCGGTTGGAGACCTCGACATCGCGCGCCAGCCGCAGAACGGTCTGCTGTGTATCGGGCAGGCGCGACACCTCGCCATCAAACTGCTTGCGGCGGTCGTTGAGGCGCGCCAGCTTGTTGTCTACCGCCTGGATCCGGGGGTGCTCCGGGGTGAAGTTCTGGCGCAGTTCGTCGCGCTCCTGCTTGAGCAGTACCGCGGCATTCTCGACTTCAACCAGCGACTTCAGGATGCCCTGCGTCTCCAGGCTCAGGTCGAGCGAGCCGCGGCTCTGGCGATAGTTGTTGTAAGCCGCCTCGGCGCTGTCAACCTGTGTCTTGAGCGCAGGCAACTGGGTTTCGAGGAACTTGAGCGTTTTCTCGGCTTCAGCCGACCGCCGCTCGACGTTCTGCCTGACGTAGGTATTGAGGACATCATCCAGCACCAGACCGATCTCTGCCGGGTCATACCCCATCAGGCTCAGCTCGAGAACGCCTGACTTCTTTCCCCGTTCCTTGACCGAGTAGTTGCGACGCAGATCGTCAATCGCCGCTTCAGCAGAGCGTTTCGTCAACCGGAACTGCGTATCCGGCCGCGCTCTGAGTTGCGCGACAAAGATGGAGTAGCCCTGGTCACTGGCACGCGTCCCTGCCTTTCCCTTGAGGACCAGGCGGTCATCGTCGTCAAAAACTTCGAACGTACCGCCCTCCCGGGCGATCAGGGTGTGTCGCTGGTCGAGCGCGTGCGGGGGAACGTCGAGCGAATCGACCTGGATCCGTTCGCCACCCCAGGCGAAGCTCGAAAAGCCAAGCCACGCTGAGTTCGGCTCGTCGCCCTCATAGCGCCGGGCAAACGCACCGCCAATCAGCGGTAGCGTCCTCGGCACGGCAACGATGTCGAGCTTGAGTTTATTTACCACTCGTCCAAGAACCATCCGCGAGCTGAGGATCTCGACCTCGGCGGAAACCGTCGTATCGTCACCGAGAAGTGGTTGCAAGGCTTTGAGCGAGCCAACGCCAGAGCTCTTTTCTTCGACCTGGAGCAATCCGTCCGCCCGGTACACCGGCTTGGCCACCAGCACCCACGCCAGACCGAGGGCCAGCGCGAAGAGACTGATCGCCGCGATCAGCCAGCGATAGTCCATCAGTACGGCAATGATCTCGCCCAGCGCCAGGCCTTCATCCTCTTCGTCAGCGGAAGCCTGCTGCATCGGCTGCATGGCGGCCGTGATCACACCGGGGACGCTGCCCGCATTGGGAAAGGGTCTTGACTGATCGTTGTCCATTGGTTGTCCGTGGTTGTGGTCGCCGGGCAGCGCGCCGGGCGAAGCGTGATGCGAGCAAGCCGGCGGTCCTCAGCCGACAAGGCCCACCGAGCGCCCGGGCAAGCCACCCAGCTCTGCTTCAACGCGACGGCTGCCGTCCGCCGAGAAGTGGGAAGTAGGTCTGGCTAGTCAAATTGAGCATATTCACAGTCGGCAGGATGTTCGCGACTACGCGCTGCCAGCGAACAACCGGTGCCGTGTCCACATAGATGATGTCGCGTGGCCGCAGCGGAAAGCGATCGGCGAGCAACAGCGCATCAGGTAGACGCGAATCGAGATGGAAGAGCTCAGGCGTATCGGTGTTGCCGCGCATCACGTAAATCCAGCGTGGATCGGCGGTATTCTGATTGATGTAACCGGCATCACTGAGCGCTTCGGCGAGCGTCGAACGCTTCCTGTTCATCACCAGCGAGCCCGGCTTGGTCACTTCGCCAAGTACGAAGACCTTGTTGTAACTGCGATCGGCGACGTTGACGATGTCGCCCTGCTCAAGCAGCGCATTCTGATCGCTGGCACCGTAGTCATACATCGCCTGGATATCGACCAGATAGGTCGTGCCGCGCCGGGTCAGCAGCACGCGGCTGTAATCCGCCTCCGGCGTGAAGCCTCCGGCACGATTGACCGCATCGAGAACGGTCATCGGAATATCGGTCACCTGCTGAATCCCCGGCTTCGCCACTTCGCCGACGACATACACCTGCTGGCTACGGAAGGCGACCATGCGCACATCGAGCTGAACGCGCTCGATGTACTTGGCCAGCTTGGCCGACAGCATCGCCCGTAGCTCGCTGGTCGTCTTGCCCTGGGCCTTGATCACCCCGACGTAGGGATAAAAGATCGTCCCGTCTTCGGCAACCACGGTACCGGCCTGCTCGGCCGTCCGGAAACTGCCCGCCGGAATGGTCAGTTCCGGGTGATCCCAGACGATGATAGAGATGATGTCGCCTGGACCTAGCCGGTACTCGGGCACCGACGCGGGGTTGTCACCCGTGAAACGCGGACTGTCCTTCGTTGCCACCTTCGCGGAGCTGGTGCCATCGCCAATCGGCGGCCGCGCCACCTTGAACATGTCGATGATCAGTTCGGCGGTGATCGGTCTGATCTTGATGTTGGCTGGCGCAAGCAAGTCGCCCTGCTGCACCGGCAGCCTGACGTCGGACTCCTCACGGTTGCCGTAATTCTGGTTACCGGGAATGAGGGTGCAACCCGCCAACAGGCTCGCGGCGACACACACCAGCAAGCGACGTCTCCCGTCATGGCGGGCAAAGGACAGCTTCATGCCGAACTCCTCATATCTTTCCCTTATTGCGGCTGCCGAGAACCTCTCGTCAACGGGCGCCGCGCAGTTTACCCCCGGCTGGACCATCGCGCAAAGACATCAGCGCCTGTGGTCGGCCTGATCAGCCCTTTCAGAGCCGCCCGGCATACCTCCGGCGGTGCTCGTCCAGGCGCTTTGGGCGAACCCCGGCGAACCCCGGCGAACCCCGTGGGCAGCCTGGGAACCTTCACCCGGCCGGGACAATGCGATGCTGGTGCTGCCGGGGGAGTCGTCGGTTCCGAACGCAAGGATAGCGCCGGTCGACTTCGGGACCAGTGCCTTATTTCACACCCACGCAAAGAACAGCCAGCTCAGCAGAGCTTGCTGATCCACGGATCGAGCGCATCCTCGATCAACTGCAGCGCTTCCGCGTGCGCTGCATCTCCTCGCCGATACGGGTCGGGAATCTCGGTCCTCGTCCAGTGCCCGAGCAGGAAGGTCTTGCCACGCGCCGTCGGGTCCATCGCCAGCACCGCCTCCCGGTGGTGTTTTTCCATGACCAGAACGAGTTCAGCCCAGCGCAGACGCTCGGGCGTGAGCTGGCTGGCACGATGTGTACTGAGGTCCACACCACGCGCATTCATCATCGCACAGGTGGCTTCTTCCGCCGGATGATCGACCAGCGCGCCGATGCCCGCGGAGCGCGCTTCCACCCGCTTCCCGGCTTTTTCGATACGCTGACGCAGCAGGAACTCTGCCGCCGGGCTGCGACAGATGTTGCCGGTACAGACTGTGAGAATCCTGCTGAACATGTGCTCAACTCACCTGCAGGAGGGTGGAACGCTGACTTCAAACCCAGGAACGGTGCTCTCGACCGGGCAGCAGCCACGCTCCATCGAGTAGATCAAGGTGCTCCGGACACCACGGCGATCAGCCTCCCGGCTGCTGCCCGGTAGCAATGGCTCGCCGGCACCCACACGAGAGTTCGGGCTGCTACGGCCCATGAAGAGACGTACCTCAAGTCCCTGCTGCCCGGCGATGCGCCTCTTGATGCGCCGCGCATCACGCTGTATGTTGCCGATCAGCTGCTCGTCGCCGTCGGTGTGAATGTGCACGACACAATAGACGTTGCGGCCGTCGGTCGAAGACCTGTCCATCTCGTACACACCGAGCTGGAAATCATAAGCGCTGCCAAGTCCCTGCGAGATCACCGCAACAATCTCCGGAGACTTCTCCCTGCGCAGATAGCCGACAAAGATGCCGCGCACCTGGACCGACGGCAGCCCCAGCCAGCGATTGAGCTGGCGCAGACGGGTAACCAGGCTTGAGGGCCGCAGGATGACCACGAAGTACACCGCGAAAACCCCGAGAAACAGCCAGAACATCAGATACTCGGGGACACCCAGCAGGAAACCACCGACGCCGATCAAGCCAAAGAGAACTTGCATCACAGCCGCAAGGAGAACGACGTCGCTTACCCGAAACCCGGCGCGGACGAAGAGATGATGCAGATGGTTGCGGTCAGCACGGAACGGCGACCCGCCAAACCAGAGACGGCGCAGCATGACGCCGACGGTATCCATCAGCGGCAGAGCCAACAACCACAACGCGGTAACCGGCGTCATCGCCGCCTGCTCCCCCTGCGACATGGCAATGAACAACCAGGCAAAGAGGAAGCCCAGCAACATGCTGCCGTTGTCGCCTAGAAAAACCCGCGCCCGGCGGTTACCCGGATAGCGGAGATTGTAATAGAGGAAGCCTGCGACGCCACCCATCAGGGCAACAATGAGAAAGACATGGGAACTTCCGTTGCCGTAATACGCGACGATGCCGGTCAGCGCCAGACTGACCAGACTCCCCGTGCCTGAAAGGCCATCAATGCCATCCATCATGTTGACAGCATTGATCAGGCCGATGGTTGCGAAAACGGTCAGAGGAATGGCCAGCCAGCCGAGATCAACGACCACGCCCGGAACCAGCTCACCAAGCGAGCGGAGTTCGACGCCGCCGAGGAAGACCATCGACAACGCAACCAGCGCCTGCACGATGAAACGGGGCTTGAAACCAATGCGCCAGATATCATCAACCAGGCCGGTGAGAAAGATGGCCAGTGCGCCGAAAAGAATCCCGCTCAGGGGAGCAAGCGTGACATCAGCAAAAAACGTATCGGCCAACAGAGAAGCGCTGACGACAACAGTCATCAAGCCAAAGCCGCCGACAAACGGCGTACTCGCCTGGTGCTGCTTGTGCCCGCCAGGGTGATCCATGATTCCGAGATAGCCGGCAAGCGCAATGCCTACTCGGATCGCCACACCGGATACCAGCAGACACACGCCGAACAAAACGGCCAAATCCACGGCTACCTCCGCAATTCACAGTCAAGGCTTCAGCGCCGCCCCGGACACTGGTCACGCTCGACACAAGCAGAGCCCTTGCGGGCTCTGCTCTTGGAACCTCACGGCGCTTGCGCGCCGGTGAACTCTCAGGCTCGCTCAGACCCGACGGCGACGGCCGAGGAACAGGCCGACGAGACCGATGCCCAGCAGCGCCAGGGATTCAGGTTCGGGCATAGGATAACCCCCGTCGTAGGACCCATCGTTCGTTGCGTAGCCAGTTCGTGAGGCAGTAAAGTAATAACGATACTCTTCCAGCCCGTTATCAACCTGAAGCTTCACCACTTCACTGGCTTGCGCAAACTTCACTTTTTCCAGGGGGGTACCACCGGCTTTCTCAATTGCTGTATTGGCAACGCCGATCAGACCATTCAGGAACGCAGACGCGTCATACAGGCCGTCCAGCCCGACGTGGATCGTACCGTCAGCCGCACTCCCGACGTACGATACATTGGGATCGCTGAGGAGTTTCCAGCCTCCCTTGGCGGGGTCGAGCAGCAACCCCAACAAGGCCGCGCGTTGAATGTTATCCAGCGACTGGCCCACCGATGCGAACGCACCCGTTATGTAACTATTCGCCAGCGCATTGCCATTGCTCGTCCAATCACCCAAAACCAGGCTGCTCAGAACCACGCTGTGGTTGCCGACCGTACCGCTAAGCGTGGTAACTGGGCCCGAGCCAAACTTGCCCAATTCCACGTTGCCAGCACCACTCAGAGCGTCGCCGACGTTGTTGGCATCACTGCAAGAATTTGACACCAACAGCGAGGGGTTTAGGGTATCTGGCAACCAGGTTTGGCAGGGCAGGCCATTGGTGACAAATGCATTTGCCGACGCACCCGCCGAGGCAACCATCGCCAAAACCGCCAAAGCGATTCTTGTCTTGCTACGTAGTAGATTCATTGAGAACTCCTTCACGTCAATCACCAGCCCTTTCGGAGACCGGTTGATGAGGGTTTTAATGGGCTTCACAAGTCTTGGGTTTCGGAAACCCGGGAAGAAACTTCCGTGCATCCTCAACAAAACCTGACTCACTGAGAACAGAGCAATATTCGTGCCCGAAAATGAATCTCCCATGAAACCAAGTGTTTAATAATTCACGAATCGGTCGAGATAAATCAAGTGTAAAAAAAACCGACACCGCACCCCTCGCCCACGCGATCGAGGGCGACCGCCTCGCACTCGCAAGACGAGGCTCTGATGCCTCCCTGCGGCAGGTGGACCCCTCCAGCCCCTGAGGGTTGCAGCACCCGCGGCAGGAACCTCGCTGCGCTGTAGCGACGCACCCCAGCGACGATTGCCTTGCGAGCCGGGCTCGCGTCGCGTTATAGTCGCACCGCGAATGGGAGAGGGCGACAGTTTCGCCGCCGACGGCGCAATCCACCCGGAAACGCTCAGGCAAAAGGACCGTTCGTGCAATGAACTCT
>ERZ761603.3061-NODE-3061-length-10967-cov-10.182093_pt1 | contig 10967 bp, 9 predicted proteins | sample MGYA00511879_ERZ761603 | MGnify/ENA primary metagenome ERZ761603 (study PRJEB28899, sample SAMN02850040) | bioreactor sludge metagenome | biome: EBPR Sludge; feature: EBPR Bioreactor; material: flocular biomat | place: Australia: Thorneside Wastwater Treatment...
GTGAGTGTGACCGACAATGGGCCGGGGATACGCCCGGAGGATCAGGAACTGATCTTCGAGAAGTTTCGTCAGGTTGGCGACACGATGACTGCCAAGCCGGCGGGTACCGGTCTCGGGCTACCGATCAGCCGGCGGATCATCGAGCATTTCGGAGGCAGGTTGTGGGTGGAAAGCGTGCCCGGGGAGGGATCCACGTTCCGTTTCACCTTGCCCCTCGTCGAGACGCAGGCAGCGGTGCCGGAGGCGGCCTAGTGCAGTTACGGTGTTTGATTGAGGATTGGAGGGTTTGATGAGCAAGAGAATACTGGTTGCCGATGACGAGCAGAATATCGTCATCTCGATCGAGTTTCTGCTGCGTCGCGAGGGTTTCGAGGTGACGGTTGCCAATGATGGCGAGGAGGCACTGGCCAGCGTGCGTGCGCAGAAACCGGATCTCGTGCTCCTCGACGTGATGATGCCCAAGATGAATGGCTTCGACGTGTGCCAGGCGGTTCGCGCCGACCCGGATCTGAGCGCGACGCGCATCCTGATGCTGACGGCCAAGGGGCGGGACACGGAAGTCAGCAAGGGCCTCGGCCTGGGTGCCGATGGTTACATGACCAAACCCTTCTCCACGAAGGAGTTGCTTTCCGAGGTGCGCAAGCTGCTGGAGGTGTAGATGGGCAGCGTCCGCAAGCTCGCACTGGCCGCCACGGCACTCTGCCTGTCCGTGCTTGTTCTGGTCGCCACAACGGCGGCTGTGATGCTGGTCAGCGAAAGCGACGGCAGCGGTGCCGGCCGCACACCCGAGGAGCGGGTCGCCATGCTCTGCGTACTGGTGTTTGTCGGCTGCGCACTGGGCTGCTGGGCGCTGATCAGGCTGCACGCGCTCTACGTCAGCGCACCGCTGCGGATGGCGGAGGAACTGTTGGCGACGGTCGCCTATGGCCGTCTGCGGCTCCCCGATGAAGGCGCGCCCGAGCTGCGGGCTCTCGGTCGGGCGGCCAACCAGTTGCTCGCCGTTCGCGACGCGCTTGAGGCGGACGTCGCCGAACGCGTCCGCGAAGCACGTGCCTCGCTTGAAGAGGAGCGCAGCCGCTTGGCGGCCCTGATGGCCGACCTCAGCCAGAGCGTCGTCGTCTGCAATCTCGATGGTCGGGTTCTCCTCTACAACCAGCGCGCCAAGCAGGAACTCTCCGGTTCTGCCGACGGCAGTACGCTCGGGCTGGGGCGGTCAATCTATACCGTTTTTGATCGCGCCCTGATCGAGCACGCCATTGAACGCCTGCAGCAGGCGAGTCGCGAGTCGACGGTTGGGACGGAGGGCAGGAAGCTGCTCGGGTCTTTACAGTTCGTGACGGCCACCCCGGCTGGCCGCCTGCTGCGCGCGCAGCTGTCGCCGGTGCTCGGGGGCGACAGAGAACATGGCGCCCAGATCGGAGGTCTGGCGATTACCGGCTTTGTGCTTGTTCTCGATGACGTGACCACGAGCAACGAGCGGCAAGCACGGCGTGATGCACTGATTCAGTCCTTGATCGAGGGGGGGCGTGGCCCCCTCGGCAGCATCCGTGCCGCGGCTGAAATGCTGTCCGATTTTTCGGACATGCCGCCACGGCAGCGGGACCGTTTTCTAACGGTCATCCGCGACGAAGCCAGGGCGCTGTCCAAGCATCTGGAGAATGCGGCGGGAGCGTTCTCCAGTGATCTGCGCGAGCGCTGGTTGCTCGAGGAGATCCTCGGTAGCGAGCTTGTCGAGGTTGCGGCCCGGCGCATTACCGAGCCGCGCCCCAACGAGCGTCGCATCCTTGTCGTCAAGACCGAGGACGTCGACGAGGACCTGTGGCTGCGGGTCGACAGCTTCGGCCTGCTGCAGGCCTTGCGCTACCTTGCCTTGCGCCTGCAGGACGAGTATCAGGTGCGCGAGGTACGTCTTTCCCTGACGCGTGAGGGGCAGTTGGCGCAGCTCGATCTGTCGTGGCTGGGCACGTTCATGAACAACGAAACCGCGATGAGCTGGCTGCAGGATCCGATGGTCATCGGTAGCGAATCGTCCCCGTTGAGCGTCGGCGACGTGATCGAGCGGTGCAGCGGCGAGATCTGGTTTCAGCGCGTGCGGGTTTCGCATCGCGCGATGTTCCGGACCATGTTGCCCGCCGCCGCGGCACCCAAGGATCTGCCGCGCGTCATCGTCGCCGCTGAAGAAGGCGAGCGGCCCGAGTTCTACGACTTCGACATCTTTCGCTGGTCGACGGCCAGTCACGAGCTCGACGACTGCACGTTGGCTGAGTTGTCGTACACGGTGTTCGATACCGAGACGACTGGCCTGCAACCGTCGGCGGGCGACGAAATCATCCAGATCGGCGCGACCCGCATCGTCAATCGTCGCCTGCTGCGTCACGAATGCTTCGATCAGTTGATCGATCCGTGTCGGCGCTTGTCACCCCAGTCGATCGAGGTGCACGGGATCACCCAGGATCTGCTCACGGGACAGCCGACCATAGAAACCATCCTGCCGCAGTTCAGGGCCTTTTGCGCCGACACCATCCTCGTCGGTCACAATGCTGCTTTCGACATGCGCTTCCTGCAGCTCAAGGAAAAGCAAACCGGTATCCGTTTCGATCAGCCGGTGCTCGATACCTTGCTGTTGGCGGCGGTCTTGCACCCCAACCAGCGGACGCACAAGCTCGAAGCCATCGCGGAGCGCCTCGGCGTGTCGGTTTTCGGGCGTCATACGGCGCTGGGCGACGCGATGGTGACTGGAGAAGTGTTTCTGAAGATGCTGCCGTTGCTTGCCGAGATGGGAATCAAGACGCTGCGCCAAGCACGCGAAGCCAGCGAAAAAACCTTCCATGCCCGACTCAAGTACTGAGACCAAGGAGTCGGTACGCGGGGCTTCGTACTCGCCGTACGTCGTCCTGCGTCATCTGGTTCGCGGCAAGCCGCTGACCGTCGCGCCGACGGCAACCGTACGCGAGACGCTGTCCCTTTTTGACCGTATGCGTGCCGATGCCGTGGTCGTCGTTGATGAAGGTAGTCGGGCGCCGCTGGGGATCATCACCTTGCACGATGTGGTGCGGCGGATCGCCATCGAGGGGTGTGACCCGCAAACACCGGTCGTCGCGGTGATGACCGGTGGCCTGATTACCTTGCCGGCGGACAGTACGGCGCACCAGGCCAGCGTGCTCATGGTGCGGCGAGGCGTCAGACACCTGGTGCTTACCGAAAGCGACGGCAGCTACTACCACCTGGTGTCGCAGACCGATCTGCACGCGCTGCCCGGGGCACAAGGTAGCGACTTGGTACGCGCCATACTCGGCGCGCGGAATGTGCCGACGCTGGTAGTTCTCGCCGCCGAGATCCGCGCTTTTGCTGCACACCTGATCGTCGAGCGCGTCAGCGCCGACGCGCTCTGTCACCGCATCTCTTCACTCAACGACCTGTTGACCTTGCAGGTCATCGACCTGATTGCCGGCCAGTTCGAACTCCCGTATGTGCCATGGTGTTGGCTGGTTTTTGGTTCCGAGGGGCGTTTTGAGCAGACGCTGGCTACGGATCAGGACAATGGGCTGATCTTCGTCGCCGACTCCGACGAGGAGGCGGCGACCTCGCGAGAAGCGTTTCTTCCCTTCGCGCGGGCGGTGAACGAGGCGCTTGATGCTTGTGGCTTTCCCTTGTGCAAAGGGAACATCATGGCCAGCAACGCCCGGTGGTGTCTGTCGGTCAAGGAATGGCGGGAGGCCTTCGCCGCCTGGCTGGAGTGTCCGCAGCCGGAAGCACTGCTCAACTCGAGCATCTTCTTCGACTTGCGCGCACTGTACGGACAGGAGTCCCTGGCCAATGAGCTGCGCGCCTGGCTCCTCGCGCGAACGCCGTCGTACCCGATCTTTCTCCGCGCCATGGTCGAGAACACGATGAACTGGCAGTCGCCGCTGACTTGGTGGAACGGCTTCCGCTACGATGGAAACAAGGAGTTCCCGCACACCATCGATCTCAAGAAGCACGGTTCGCGCCCCTTCGTCGACGCGGCCCGGATTTTCGCGCTGGCCGGACAGATTCAGGAAACCAATACCGTCGAGCGGCTGCGCATCATGGGCGAGCAGACCGGCATTGCCCGCGAGGAGACAGCGGCGCTGATCGATGCTTTTCAGCATATCCAGCGCGTCAGACTGGAGAGGCAGATCAAGAGTGGCGACGGCACGGCCGGCAACCGTGTCGATCCGGCCGAACTGCATCAGCTCGACCGGCTGATCCTGAAGGAGTGTCTGAAGCAGGTGCAGACGCTGCAGAAGCGCCTTGTCCGCCTCTACGCGCCGACGTAGCGCGCCTCCGTCGGCGTCGCCAGCCAGCCCGGGATTTCCCGTACGCTCAGACCAGTCTCAGGACGCAGCACCTCCGCCTCCGGCGCGGATACGGAATGCCTCAGGCAGGTTGGCCACCCGGCGCATCGCATAATCGTAGAAGACGATCCCCGTCTTGCCGCGCGCGACTTCACGCTGACTCGACTTCTCATTCATGCACCAGACGAGGTCGCAGCCCTTGCTGCTGAAGTCGGTTGCTGCCATGCGGACAAGCAGGGTCTCGCCCTGAAACGCCTCCGACCTGTACTGGACAGCGGCGTCAGCGATCACGATACCCAGTCCTTCGACATCGAGTTCGCTGTAACCCAGCGATCGGAAAAAGCGCACCCGTGCTTCCGATACGAGCGACAGGAGCAGTGCATTGTCGAGGTGCCCGGCGTAGTTCATGTGGCCGACGTAGAGCGTGATCTCGGTGTCGAAGCGAAAATCTTCGGGTAATTCAATGCGTATTCTTGTCATGGAGGAGCCCCGAGTGGGCGCGCCGGCACGTTATTGGCGCGCCGTGGGAGACATCAGCAGGGCATGAAGGAAGGCGTCAATTGCCCTTCCCAGGCGCCGCAGAGTCTGCTGGCTAGCGGCGGCAATGAGCTTGCCGGCGGCGATGCTGCGCTGCTGGCGTGCACTTGCGACGATCATCATCAATTGTTCTTGGTTAAGGTCGGTTTTCATGGTTTCGCTTTCTGGTTGAAGACTCCGGATATTTGAGAGTCCGGTGCTACTTTAGTAACTTCGAGCCAGGCTGGCAAACGAGGTAATATCAATGAATGCATGAGAAAATCTCAGCCGTATGACCTATCGTCTGCCTTCCCTGAATGCGCTGCGTGCTTTTGAAGCGGCCGCTCGTCACCTGAGTTTCAAGGACGCCAGTGACGAACTGGCGGTGACGCCGACCGCCATCAGTCACCAGATTCGTGGTCTTGAGGAGTACCTCGGTTGCCAACTGTTCTATCGGCTGACACGGGCTCTCGAACTGACGCGGGAAGGTCGGGCGATGTTGCCGAAAGTGCGCGACGGTCTCGAGTGTTTCGCGGCTGCCATCGAGAGCACACGGCAACAGCAAGCGGGCGGACACCTGCTGGTAACTGCGCCCCCCGCCTTCCTCACTCGTTGGCTGATACGTCACCTCGAGAAGTTCACTGCCGTGCATCCCGAGGTCGAGCTGCACATGGCAGCGTCGCTGTCCACGATCGATGGCCGTGATGCGTCGGGCGTTTCCGGGCTGGAAGGAATCGACGTCCGTGACGACGAAACGGAGGTCTTCATCCGCTTCGGGCGTGGGCATTACGACGGCTGCCGCGTTGATCGCCTCTTTGCCCCGGCTTACACCGTCGTCTGCAGTCCGCGCCTGCTGCTCGGGATGCGTCCGCTCAACGTCCCCGCAGACCTCAGGCGCCACCACCTCCTGCACGATGAATCGGTGATGGAACTCCTTGACCGCCCGACGTGGACAGAATGGCTGCAAATGGCCGGTGTTGGCGCCTTCGATGCAGAGGCCGGGACCCACTTCAGTGATCCGGGGCTGGTGTTGTCGGCGGCGATCGACGGCCTCGGTGTCGCGTTGGCGTCGAAACCGCTGGTCGACGCCGAAGTTGCAGCCGGCCGCCTGGTGATGCCTTTCGACATCGTCATTCGCCGGCCGCAAGCCTACTATCTGGTGGTGCCTGAAGCCGTTGCCGATCGTCCGGTGGTCAGCGCCTTTCGGCGCTGGCTGCTCGATGCCGTGTCAAAGGTGCGTGAGGACTGAAGGGGTGCTCGACCGGGTTCGCGAGTCACGCAGCTCCGGGCTGCTGCGATGCCGCTGAAGAGAGGGCGGCGACCACGGATGAGTCGCCGGTTGGTGGCATGAGATCGGCCGTTTCGGAGATCGGCTCGGTTGTCGGCTCGATCCTGCCAGCGGCGAGCTTCTGGACTTCGGAGGCGAGCTGCAGAACCCGCGTCGCGAGCTGTTCGACGTCCCGCCTCGTTGCCAGAACCAGGAAGTCGAGCGGCTGTACGATGCGCTCTTTGAACAGTTCCTCAGCGCGCGCGATGGCGGCGGTCGCGCTGTTGCTCAAGACCGTTGATTTTTCCGCCAGTTGCTGTCGCGCCATTGGATTCAGAGCCTGGCCTTCACGGACCAGGGTTTCCAGCGCCTGAATGCTCGCCTTGGCTGCCAGTGAGTAGGCGCCGAGGCTGGCCAGCCAGAGCCTGCGCAGGGATTCGCCGGGAGTCGTCAGCAACGGTGTCTGGCCAACCCGTTCGACCAGTGCGGTCAGTGTATTGCTCATTGTTTTCTCCTATGTCGAAGGTGAACTGAAGGATTCGCGCATCTGGACGCGAGCCCACCAGAAACACTCTAGCGACAATTGCTAGAGTACGCACACTAAAGGCGCGGGGTGTCTTCCTCCCAGTCATCTGGCTGTCAATGTTGTATTCTTGGTTGTCTGCAGGCCACGGACGGGCGCCGGAGAACTGCCGGTTGCGACAGGGTGACGCCGAGGTCTCATTCGCTCGACTGAGGAAGGCGTTGCCGCTGAGAATGGACGGAGGGGACTGATGCACAAATTGTCGCTGCTTGATCTGGGGTTTTTCCTCGCCGAGTCCGAGGCGAGTCCCAAGCACGTCGGCGGCTTGATGATCTGCAAGCGACCGTCCGGATCACGAGCGGTTTTCGCGAGCGACCTCTATCAGGAGTTTCTCACTTTTGCTGATGTCGAACCGCCGTTCAACCGCGTGATCCATTTCCCGCTGACGGGAATGCCGGTGTGGCGCGCCGCCGAGACGGTTGATCTCGCGCAGCACGTCTTCTATCACAAGCTGCTGCGTGGCAAGAACGGTCGCCACGAGCTGTACGAGCTGGCTTCCCGCCTGCACCAGCCGGTGTTGGATCGGTCGCGCCCGCTGTGGGAACTGCACGTCATCGATGGACTCACAGAAGCGCGTTTCGCCCTCTACCTCAAGATGCACCATGCCTGTGCCGATGGCGTAACCATGATGCGCTGGGCTGCGGAGTCACTGGCGCAGAGTCCGGCGGAACAGGAAGTGCGGCCGCTATGGTCGATTCGGCACCACAGCGGCGAGGCCGGAGGAAAGCGCTTGCGGGAAAAGATGGCCCGCTCGCTGCTCGAGGAACTCGCTGGCGCCGGCAGGGTTGCGCTGGGTGTCGGCCGTCTGGCAGCCATGCTGCTGCTGGAAAGCGTGAAGCTGACCAAGAACGCGATCTCGCTGCCTTTCGTCGCCGACGGCAACACACCCTTGACCGGGCAGGTCACTGCGGGTCGTCAGTTTGCGACGACCGGTGTGGCCATGGCGCGCGTGAATCTGATCCGGACCAGAACACGGTCGACGCTGAATCACGTCGCGCTTACCTGCATCGACGCTGCTCTGCACCGTTATCTGCGTGAGCAGGGTGTCGATCTGAAGCGACCGATCACGATTCAGATGCCGGTCAACCTGCGCAAGGAGGGTGAGCTGGGAGCGGGAAACAAAATCGGTTTCGTCCAGGTCGAGCTCTCGCCGCCGACCGAAGATCCCTATGTTCGCCTGCGCAATATCGGCTTTTCGTTGCGCAACGTCCGTTCGATGATCGACAGCGTTGCACCGGAGGCGATCGAGTCTTACACGGTACTGACGTCCCTGGTCGGTCTGCTGGCGGAGAAACTGAACCTCAGCGATCGTCTGCCGCCAACTGGCAACACGCTGGTCTCGAATGTCCCGGGACCCAGCCAGTACCTGTACGTCAAGGGAGCGCGAATCGACGAACTGCATCCGATCAGTACGCTGCCTCCTGGCAATCTGCTCAACATCACGCTCTTCAGCTACGCCGAGAACCTCTTCTTCGGCCTCATCGCCACCGACGCGCTGCCGAACCTTGAATGCCTGAGTTGCTACATAGGAGAGGCGTTTACAGAACTCGAGCAGTCCGTGATCGAGGTTTCCAGGCCGGCGTCGTGAGCGAGGGGGCCAAGCCTGGAAGCGAGTGTCCGGACAAAAAAAGGACCGGGCATTGCACCCGGTCCGAGGCTCGGTTCTCGTGTCTCTGAAGGTACGCCCCAGTCCCAGCGGACCTGCGGCGTGCTGGTCACGCGTCCTGTTGTTCCTTGCTCCGAGCGTGACACCCGTGATCGGGTGTCCTTCCTTAACTTCTTGAGGCGGTGTGACAGCCCCCTTAGGGACAGGCGAACGATACCCTCATCTGCTTGCGTGTTCTGTGTGCAAAGTCACATCGTCAATAAATCAGCAGCATCCGTGAACTATTGGCGTTGGGTAGCCCGCTTGGGAGGCAGGGCCATGGCCGCCGTAGACCGCGTCAGCTTTTCCTCGTTGCGGGGAGCGTGAGGGAAACCCGTCCGCATCGGGTGCGAACCTGGCTTTGTGTTTGGCGTTCCGCCAACGCTGCATGGTGAAACAGGCAATGACGAGTCTTCCTTCCGACAGCGCTGCTCACGTGCCACTCGCCGAGCGGCTACGCCCCCGCACCTTGGCCGAGGTGCTGGGGCAGACGCACCTGCTGGGGCCGGGCATGCCGTTGGCGACGGCATTTGCGTCCGGGCAGTTGCACAGCATGATCCTCTGGGGCCCGCCAGGCGTCGGCAAGACAACGCTGGCGCGCTTGATGGCGCATGCGTTCGATGCCGACTTCCAGGCGATCTCCGCTGTCTTCTCGGGGGTCAAGGAGATCCGCGAAGCCGTGGCCCGGGCGGAAGCGACACGGGCGCTGAGTGGCCGGCGAACCATACTCTTCGTCGACGAGGTGCATCGCTTCAACAAGGCGCAACAGGACGCCTTTCTCCCCTATGTGGAAGGCGGACTGCTGACCTTCATTGGCGCGACGACGGAAAACCCGTCGTTCGAAGTCAATTCGGCACTCCTCTCGCGCGCGGCGGTCTATGTGCTGCATCCGCTTTCGACAGAAGAACTCGATGGCCTGTTCGAGCGTGCTTGCCGCGCGGCGCTGCCGGGTCTTGCGTTCGGCAATGAAGCTCGCCTGCGCTTGGTCGCCCAAGCGGATGGTGACGCGCGGCGACTCCTCAATCTGCTTGAACAGGTCGCTATCGCAGCGAAAACGACGGCTGTGACCGCGATCGACGGTGCTTTCGTTGAGCGAACCCTGGCGCAGAATTTGCGCCGCTTCGACAAGGGCGGTGACGTTTTCTATGACCAGATCTCGGCCTTGCACAAGTCGGTTCGCGGTTCGTCCCCGGATGCAGCCTTGTACTGGTTGTGCCGGATGCTCGACGGGGGTGCTGATCCTCGTTATCTTGCGCGCCGCATCGTGCGCATGGCGTGGGAAGATGTGGGCTTGGCCGATCCGCGTGCTGCACGTATCGCGCTCGACGCTGCCGAGACCTTCGAGCGCCTCGGCTCACCGGAAGGCGAACTGGCACTCGCCGAAGCCGTGGTCTACCTGGCGATGGCGGCGAAGTCGAATGCTGCCTACCTCGCATATAATTCGGCACGCCGTTTCGTCTCAGGTGATGGCTCGCGCGCAGTGCCGGTGCATCTGCGCAACGCGCCGACGCGGTTGATGAAGGATCTGGGTTACGGCAGGGATTACCGCTATGCACACGACGAGAGCGAAGCGTACGCGGCGGGCGAAACCTATTTCCCCGAGGACATGCCCGCTGTCGAGTGGTACTGCCCGGTAGAGCGCGGTCTCGAGATCCGCATCAAGGAGAAGCTCGCCTATCTGCGCCAACTCGATCGCCGGCGACAAGAGAAGAAGTAAGTGGACTGAACACGACGGTGGACCGGCGGCACGTCATCCGCTGCGGCGTGGTGAACGCGCCTGGTGGCGCCGCGTGAGGGCCAAGCAAAGGACTGACCATGCTCGACATTCAACTGCTGCGCACCCATCTTGACGCCGTTGCCGAACGACTGGGGCGACGTGGCTTCGTTCTTGACCGCAACCGGTTCCAGGAGCTCGAGGTCGAGCGCAAGGCGCTGCAGACCCGCACGCAGGATCTACAGGCGACTCGCAACAACCTTTCCAAGCAGGTGGGCATCGTCAAGGCGAAAGGAGGCGATAGCGCGGCCTTGATGGCGAATGTCGCCAGCCTGAAGGACGAACTGGAGGCGAATGAAGCCCGCCTGGGCGAGTTGCTCAAGAAAATCGACGATTTTCTGGCGACCATTCCGAACGTGCCGCAGGACAGCGTTCCGATCGGAAGCTCGGATGCCGACAACGTAGAAGTCAAACGCTGGGGTGCGCCGCGCACCTTCGATTTTCCGATCAGGGACCATGTCGACCTCGGCGAGGCCCTCGGCCAGCTCGACTTGAGCACAGCAGCCAAGATCGCCGGCGCTCGCTTCTCTTTGATGAGCGGACGTCTTGCCCGCCTGCATCGCGTGCTTGCGCAGTTCATGCTTGACACCCATGTCGGAGAGCATGGCTACACCGAAGTTTACGCACCCTATCTCGTCAATGCCGCGAGTCTGTTCGGCACCGGGCAGTTGCCGAAGTTTGAAGACGATCTGTTCAAGGTGCCGCGGCCCGACGCTGATCCGCTGTACCTGATCCCGACTGCCGAAGTTCCGGTGACCAACGTCGTGCGCGGCGAAATCCTGACGTTTGAAGCACTGCCACTCAAGTTTGCCTGCCACACGCCGTGTTTTCGCTCGGAAGCCGGCTCCTATGGTCGCGACACGCGC
>ERZ761603.3062-NODE-3062-length-10964-cov-13.488496_pt1 | contig 10964 bp, 11 predicted proteins | sample MGYA00511879_ERZ761603 | MGnify/ENA primary metagenome ERZ761603 (study PRJEB28899, sample SAMN02850040) | bioreactor sludge metagenome | biome: EBPR Sludge; feature: EBPR Bioreactor; material: flocular biomat | place: Australia: Thorneside Wastwater Treatment...
CGGACGCTGACAGGATGGTTCATGGCCTTACTCTCCCGAGAAGCGATCCTTGTGATCGAAACCCTGCTCGGCAAGCCAGTCGGCGCCAGCCTCGTCGAGATCGTAGTCCTCGTCCGCCTCTTCCTCATCAGGCGCCTCCGACCGGCGACCTGGACTGTCGTCGGTGGCGACGGGCTGCCCCTGCAGGAACTCCAGGCAGGCGGTCACCACCAGGAAGCGGTCTCCAGCCGCTTCCGTGAGGACGATGGCGGCCAGCTCATCAGCCCACGGTGCGATCTCGATACCAGCCTGCAAGACGGACCAGGAGGGGAGGTCTTCAGGTTCCTGAGCCGTCACCGCGCGCATCACTTCGGGACTGGGAAAGCGAAAAGCACCGTGGAAGGCGACGGCAACCATCTCCGGATTGCATTCGATCATGGGGACCAGCTGGGCCAGTTGATTGCGCTTGGCCTCGAGTCGCTTGCCGAGGACGTCGTGCCCACCCGAGTCGGTCATCAGATCGTCGAGTTCGGCTTCATAAGCTGAGCGCAGGTCGGCAAAAAACGGCGATGGCTTCAACGCAGTACTCCTTCAAGATAGTTCTGCCAAATCTCGCGCGCGGTTTCGAGTGGTTTCTCGAGCAGGTTGCGGCGGCGATTGTCGTCATACGCCTGGCGTCGGCTGCTGTCGGCGAGCGTTTCGTACGCTTCCTGAACGTCACGGAAACGGTCGGCGGCGTCGCTGGCCTGGTTCCGGTCCGGGTGAAACTGCAGCGCCTTTCTGCGGTACGCTTGCCTGACTTCGTCGTCCAACGCATCGCTGGCGATGCCGAGAACCGCGTAGTGGTCCTTCATCCCTCTTCGTCACCCCGTCTCCGTTCGAGCCGGCGCAACCGGGGTGTCCGGTCGCCAGCGCCGACACCTCGCCGACAATGGTTCATTCTAGCCCGGTTGGCGGTCGACAGGGACAGGCTTTGCTCGGCGCAAGTTCTGCCCGCCGCTCAGCCAGCCCGGGATAGTCCGAGACGCTGCCACAAAGTACTGGTCAGGGAGGCCTGGTTGAGCGTGTAGAAGTGCAGGCCGGGCGCACCGCCGGCCAACAGTTGCTCGCACAGCCGGGTGACGACGTCGAGACCGAAGGCGCGGATCGACGCGCCATCGTCACCGTAACTTTCGAGCCGGCGCCTGATCCAGCGCGGGATCTCGGCGCCGCAGTTGTCGGAGAAACGCGCCAGACTCGTGTAACTCGAAATCGGCATGATGCCGGGGACGATAGGCGCTGTGATGCCGAGACAACGGCACTCCTCAACAAAGCGGGTGTAGGCATCGACGTTGTAGAAATACTGCGTAATCGCGGAGTCGGCTCCGGCCTCGATCTTGCGCTGGAAGGCGAGCAGATCGTCGCGCGGGCTTTTCGCCTGCGGGTGAACCTCCGGGTACGCAGCCACTTCGATGTGGAACCAGTCGCCGGTTTCCGCGCGGATGAAGGCGACGAGTTCATTCGCGTAGCGGAAAGTGCCCGCTCTTGCCATCCCTGAGGGGAGGTCGCCCCGTAGTGCGACGAGGTGCCGGATGCCGTGGCTGCGGTACTGATCGAGGATCGCACGGATGCTTTCGCGGGTTGAGCCGATGCACGACAGATGTGGCGCGACGGGGTGCCCCTCTTGCTGGATGTCGAGTACCGTGGCCAACGTCCGGTCGCGCGTCGAGCCGCCGGCGCCAAAGGTGACCGAGAAGAAACGCGGCTTGAGCAAGGCCATCTCTGCTCTGGCGACGCGAAGCTTCTCGCTCCCTTCGGGCGTCTGCGGTGGAAAGAGTTCGAGACTGAAGATGCGGGATTCGTGGCTCATGAGGCGGCCCGTCAGTGATGATTTCCCGCCGCCAACAGCGCGGAGAGGAGCGAGGAGATGACGCTATAGAGGATGGCGCCGAAGACGGCCGGCCAGAAGCCGCCGACGACGAATCCGGTTCCCAGCGAACCGGCGAGCCAGAACGTCAAGCCATTGACGACGAAAAGGAAGATCCCGAAAGTCAGCACCGTCACCGGCAGCGTCAACACAATCAACAGGGGGCGCAGGAGGATATTCACCAGCCCGAGCAGCAGCGCCGCCAGCAGCGCTGCGCCAAACGAAGCAACCTCGATCGACGGCATCAGGTAGGCCACCGCCAGCAGCGCGCAGGCGTTGGCCAGCCAGACAAGGATCAGGCGCATCGCTACTCCCCCGTCGAGGAGGGTCGTCAGTAGCGGTAGTGGGCTGACTTGTACGGACCCGCTTTCGGCACGCCGATGTAAGCCGCCTGTTCGTCACTCAATTCGCTCAACTGCGCATTGAGCTTCTTCAACTGCAGGCGGGCGACCTTTTCATCAAGGTGCTTGGGCAAGGTGTAGACCCCGACCGGGTACTCGACTGTCCGCGTAAACAGCTCGATCTGCGCGATCGTCTGGTTGGCGAAGGAAGAGCTCATCACGTACGACGGATGGCCGGTGCCACACCCGAGGTTGACCAGCCGCCCCTTGGCGAGCAGGATGATGCGCTTGCCGTCGGGAAAGATCACGTGGTCAACCTGCGGCTTGATCTCTTCCCAGGGGTACGCCTCGAGCGCAGCAACGTCGATTTCGTTGTCGAAGTGACCGATGTTGCAGACGATCGCCTGGTCTTTCATCCGGCACATGTGGTCATGCGTGATCACGTGGTAGTTGCCGGTACAGGTGACGAAGATGTCGGCCTTGTCGGCCGCGTAGTCCATGGTCACCACGCGGTAACCTTCCATGGCTGCCTGCAGGGCACAGATGGGGTCGATCTCGGCCACCCATACCTGTGCCGAGAGCGCCCGCATGGCCTGTGCTGACCCCTTGCCGACGTCACCGTAACCGGCGATCACCACCACCTTGCCGGCGATCATGACGTCAGTGGCGCGCTTGACGCCGTCGACGAGAGATTCGCGACAGCCATACAGATTGTCGAACTTGGACTTGGTGACCGAGTCATTGACGTTGATCGCCGGAAAGCGGAGTTCGCCTCGCGCGTGCATCTGGTAAAGACGGTGCACTCCGGTCGTGGTCTCCTCGGTGACGCCCTTGATCGCCGCCAGGCGCTCCGAGTACCACGTCGGAGCGCTGGCCAGGCGGTTCCTGATTGCGGCGAAGAGGATGCTTTCTTCCTCGGAGGTCGGGCTGGCGAGCACCGTCGCGTCTTTCTCGGCGCGCGCGCCGAGATGCAGCAACAGCGTGGCGTCACCGCCGTCGTCGAGAATCATGTTGCTGTAGCCGCCATCCGGCCAGTCGAAGATGCGGTGCGTGTACTCCCAATAGTCCGCCAGCGATTCGCCCTTGACGGCGAAGACGGCGATGCCGTCGGCAGCAATGGCGGCGGCCGCGTGATCCTGGGTGGAAAAGATGTTGCACGACGCCCAGCGAACCGCCGCTCCGAGCGCAGTCAGCGTCTCGATCAGTACGGCCGTCTGGATGGTCATGTGCAATGAACCGCTGATTCGCGCTCCCTGCAGCGGTCTTGCTGCAGCGAACTCTTCGCGAATGGCCATCAGGCCGGGCATTTCAGTTTCCGCGATGCGGATCTCGCGGTGGCCCCATTCGGCAAGGCCGAGATCGGCGACGAGGTAATCCTGGGTTCTGGTCAAGGTATCCATCAGCGTTTGGCTCCATCATGGCTGTGACCGGGAGGGACAGCGGTGAAGCCACCTGCCGAGGATCCGTCAGGCTGCGGCCACCCATCTTCCCTTTCCCGATACCGGTTGGTCGGATGAGCGCCGTTAATGGAATCCGAGCCTAAGGTCGTGCGGCGACGGCCCTGCAGCGCTCCTCGGATTAAGCGCGGATTATAACCAACAAAAGGCGTCTGCAATGAGCGCCGTGCACACCGCGAATGGCGGAAGCCGACATGGGGCCGCTTTGCCGTCATTCACACCGATGGCTGGCTAGTAGCTCAGGGAGTCGTAAGGCCGTCGCCGTCCCTGGACCTCCACGCTGACCTGATTCGGGGCACAGATGGCGATTTCGCCGGCGCGTGCCAGCCAGCCCTGGCGTACGCAGTATTGCCGTGGCCCCGGGTCGGCAAGGACGCGGACACGACCGTTGTCGACGACGACGGTCGTCATTCCCAGCGGACCAGGCACCTCCAGCCGACGATTCCGCGACAGATCGAGTTCCGAGAAAACTTCGCCATTGCGTCTGACGACTGCCTTGTCGCCGGCGCTCGTCTGCCAGGCGAGGGGAAAAACCATCACACAAAGCGCACAGCCCAGGGCGATCAGCAGCCAGTCTCCCGGCTTAAGCAGTGCCAGCCACAACATTACGCAGGCTGACCTGGTTCGGCAGGCGCACCCAACTCGCGATGGCGGATCAGCACGCGCGCGCTGCTCTGGAACTCGCGTCCAAGCCATTCGGCAACGTAAACGGAGCGATGCTGCCCTCCCGTGCATCCAATGCCGACCGTCAGGTAATTGCGCCCGTCCTGCACGTACGCCGGCAGCCAGGTGCTGACGAAGCTGGCGATGTCGGTCCGCATGCGGATCACCTCGGCCTCGGCCTCGAGAAAGTCGACCACCGGCGAGTCGCGACCGGTCAAGGGGCGCAGATCGGGTTCGTAATGCGGATTCGGCAGGCAGCGGACGTCGAAGACGAGGTCCGCATCCAGGGGAATGCCGTTCTTGAAACCGAAGGACTCGAACAGCAGCGTCAGTCCATGTGCAGGGCTGGCGCCGAGGCCTTCGACGATGAATTGGCGGACCCAGGCACGCAGGGCACCGGCCTTCAGGCCGCTGGTATCCACGTGATGCCCCAGTGCCGCCAAGCCCGCAAGGCGTTCACGCTCTTCGGCAATCGCTTCCGTGAGGGTGAGACCATCCCGCGCCAGCGGATGCCGGCGGCGGGTCTCGGAATAGCGCTTGATCAGCGTTTCGTCCTGCGCGTCGAGAAACAGGAACTGCAGCTCCAGATCGTTCGCGCGCAAGGCATCGAGCTGCCACGGCAACATGGCGACGCTGTCGCCGCCACGGATGTCGATGACCACGGCGACCTTATCGTATCCCTGCAGGTCCAGTTGCCCGACGAGCTGCTGCAACAACTGCGAAGGGAGGTTGTCCACGCAGTAATAGTCTGCGTCTTCGAGCACCCGGAGGGCGATCGATTTGCCGGAGCCGGACAAGCCGCTGATGAGAACGAGATGCATGTCACAAAGCATAACGGATGCATGACGACGCAACAAGCAAGCAACGCTTACACTAGGCGCGCACAGGAAACGAATGGCCGCTCAGGGTTTCTTGACCCGCGTCGGGGCGGTATCGGCTGACCAGGCCCGCGCGGTGTTCACTACTCGGTTTGGGGATCCATGTCCATTCTTCATCTACCCTTCGTCGGCGCGCTGAGCGCCCTGCGGCGCGACATTCATGCGCATCCGGAACTGGCGTTCATGGAAACGCGAACCGCGGAGCTGGTGGCGCGCGAGTTGACCCGCTACGGACTCGAGGTTCACTGCGGCGTGGCGAAGACGGGTGTCGTCGGGGTATTGCGCAAGGGGAACAGTCGGCGCGCGATCGGCCTGCGCGCCGACATGGATGCGCTGCCCTTGTTGGAAAAGAACGACTTCCCGCACTGCTCGCGCCATGCGGGCAGAATGCACGCCTGCGGTCACGACGGACACACGGCGATGCTGCTCGGCGCTGCGCGCTATTTGGCCGAGCAACGTGGCGGGCTGGACTTCGACGGCACGGTCTACTTCATTTTCCAGCCGGCCGAGGAAACCGAAGGTGGGGCGGCGGTGATGATCGCCGACGGCCTGTTCGAGCGTTTTCCCATGGACGCCGTCTTTGGTCTGCACAACTGGCCCGGTCTTCCGGTTGGCGAAATGGCAGTCATGCCGGGGCCGGTGATGGCGGGGACCTGCGCCTTCGAGATTTCGGTGCGCGGGCACGGCTGCCATGCGGCGATGCCGCAGCAAGGCGTCGACACGCTGGTGGCCAGTAGCCAACTCGTTCTTGCCTTACAGACCGTCGTCGCACGCAACGTTCATCCGTGCGCAGCGGCGGTCGTCAGCGTGACGCAAATCCACGGCGGTGAAGCGTGGAACATCATTCCGGACGACGCAGTCCTGCGCGGTACGATCCGCAGTTTCACGGCAGAAACTCAGGATTTGGTCGAGCGCGCGATCGAGCGTTTGTGCTCAGGTATCGGCAGCGCCTTTGGCGCACACATCGCGGTGAGCTTCGATCATCGCTATCCGCCTACCGTCAATAGTGTCGCCGAAACCGAGATCTGCCGGCGAGTCGCGAGTGAATTGCTGGGCGCGGGAAAGGTGCGTGAAAACGAGCTTCCTTCGATGGGGGCGGAAGACTTCGCCTACATGCTGCGCGAGCGCCCGGGCTGCTACGTCTGGCTGGGTAATGGTTCCGGTGCCGGCGGCTGCACGCTGCACAACCCGCACTATGACTTCAATGACGAACTGCTGCCCCTGGGCGTCAGCTACTGGGTCCGGCTGGTCAACACGGTTCTTGGCTGCTGAGGATCGACTGCGCGCAGTGGTCTGCTGCCGGGTAGTCCGGGGACCGAAGCCGTTGCAAGAGCGCTTTTTTGCTAAACTCGGGAGCTTGGACATCCGTGCCACCGGGGTACGGCGACGTTGAGGGGCGTGTCCAGTGCCGGAAAAAAGATGGCGGGGAGCGCCAGGTGCAGTATCAGGCGCCCCCCGAGTTCCGTTGGGAACTCCAAAGACCATAAAAGGAGAACAGCGTGCGCAGAATACGCGCCGGTGCTTACAAAGAGCTTACGCCTGTGGGGTCCGAGCCTCAGAATCATGCGCATTCTGCTTGCTGAAGACGACAAGATCATTGCCGACGGCCTTTGTCGTTCCTTGCGGCAGGCAGGTTACGCGATCGATTGCGCCGACAACGGGTTGGACGCGGATACCGCATTGATGACCAACGTCTATGATATGGTTATCCTCGATCTTGGCCTACCCCGGCTGCCCGGTCTGGACGTTCTGCGTCGTTTGCGGGCGCGTCAGTCGGCGACGCCGGTGCTCATCCTGACCGCGCTCGACGGGATTGACGATCGGGTCAAAGGGCTCGACCTCGGCGCCGACGACTATATGGCCAAGCCTTTCGAGCTGGCCGAGCTCGAGGCTCGCGTGCGAGCGCTCAGCCGCCGCTCGTCAGGGACTGCGCGCATGATTCAATGCGGTTCGCTGACTTTTGATCAGACCGACCGCTGCGCGCTGGTAAACGGCGAGATGCTTGATCTTTCGGCGCGTGAGCTGGGGCTGCTCGAGATTCTTCTGGTCCGGGCCAAGCGCTTGGTCAGCAAGGACCAGTTGGTCGATCATCTTTGCGGCTGGGGCGAGGAAGTGAGCCATAACGCGATCGAGGTCTACGTACACCGTTTGCGCAAGAAGCTCGATTCGACCGGCGTTAATATCATTACCGTTCGCGGTCTCGGCTATTACCTTGAGAAACCTGCGGAAGAGAACAAACCCTGACGTCCAGCGCTCGCTGTTCGGCGAAATTCTCGACTGGATGCTTGCCCCGCTGCTCTTTGTATGGCCGATCAGCATCGCCTTCACGCACTACTTCGCCAACAGTGTCGCGAGCTTTCCCTACGATCAGTCGCTGCGTGAGCACGTCGCCGCCATTTCGCGTCAGGTTTCTTTCGTCGACGGGCGCCCGCGGCTGCCAGCCGCCGGCGTCGTCGTGACCTTCCTGCGATCGGACGAGATCGATAACGTTTATTTTCATCTTCTCGACGAGCAGGGCAGGTTGATTGCCGGAGACCCTGAACTGCCTCTGCCGAAGCGCCCGGACACTTGGCCCAAGAGCGAACACGGGGAGGTTCTCTTCCGTGATGACGAATACCGCGGTCAGGCGTTGCGCATCGCCTACCTCTATCTTCGCGACGCCGAATTTCCCGCCGAATGGACCTTGGTTGAGGTCGGCGAAACGACCGAGAAACGTTCGCAACTGGCGAACAAGATCATCGCCAGCGTCATTCTGCCGCAATTCGTAATCATTCCGTTGGCTGTCGTGCTGGTCTGGTTTGGACTATCACAGGGCCTGCGCCCCTTGACGCGCTTGCGCGATCGCATCCAGGCGCGTCGCGAGGCCGACCTGTCGCCGATTGCCTTGCGCCGTGTCCCCGAGGAATTAAGGCCGCTGACCGAGGCCTTCAATTCAATGCTCGCCAGGATGCAGCACAACGTCGATGCGCAGCAGCGTTTTATTGCCGACGCTGCCCATCAGCTGCGGACGCCACTGACTGGTCTGAAGACGCAGGCGCAACTGGCGATGCGCGAGAGCGATCCGGCCGACCTGCGTCACGCGCTGAGACAGATCCTGATCGGCGTCGATCGTGCCTCGCACCTGGTCGATCAGATGCTGGCGCTGGCGCGCGCGGAGGCGAAAGGCCAGGCGGAGCAGACGCTGATACCGCTCGACGTCGACCACCTGCTGCGCGAGATCATTGAAACCTGGGTCGTTCGTGCCCTCGACAAACGGATCGACCTCGGTTATGAGCCGGCCGGCACCGTCTTCATCGAAGGCAATGTCTTTCTCCTGCGCGAAATGGTCAACAATCTGGTCGACAATGCCTTGCGTCACACTCCCGCCGGTGGGCGGGTGACCGCCAGGGTCGTCGCCCAGGGTGACTTCGTCGTGCTCGAAATCGAAGACAGCGGCCCGGGAATTTCCGACGAGGACGCGCAGAAGGTATTCGATCGCTTTTATCGCGTCGATGGCACGGAAAGTGAGGGCAGCGGGCTCGGTCTGGCGATCGTGCGCGAGATCGCGGAGCTCCACCGGGCGGCGGCGAGCCTGCGGCGCAACAACCGGAACCCTGAAGGGGATGACCCGCCGGGCTGTATTGCCCGCATCGTTTTCCCGGTTTACAAGGCGCAGCCGGTCAGAGGAGCGCTGACAGACGCCGTGCAGACGCGCTTTGCCTGAACCGGACGGAGCTACTGCGGCTTACAGCGGCAGGTCTTTCGGGTAGGCGATCAGCTCGTCGTGGTCGAGCTGATCGATCGCCGCTGGTCCCAGTTCGCGGCTGTTCCAGGCGTAGTTGAGTTTGGCGTAGATGCTGGGCATCCGCTCGGGCAGGAGCGTATCCACCGCGTCCGGGTCGGCTTCGATGGCAGCGAACGCCTCCTCGAGTGCGTCCATGACATCATTGAGCGTGGTCAGTGTCCATTCAGCGTCCATTGTCGGTCCCTGGCTGCGGCGTCAGCCGTGATCGTAAGCGAAAAGTCGGAAATTTCGGCGCCCAGGCAGTTGCCTGCGGATCAGCGTGCTGAGCGCAGACGCTTGTCGACGCCGACCACCAGATACGCGAGCAATCCGACAGCGAAGATCTCGACCCACTGATGGAGACCAATCGGCGCCGTGGCAAACAGACGGTTCATCAGCGGTGCGTAAGTCAACACGAGCTGCAGGATCGCCATCGTCAACACGCCGTACCAGATCGGCGGATTGGTCAACAGGCCCATCCGCAGCGCCGAGCGCGTCAGCGACCGGCAGTTGAAGAGGTACATCGCTTGGACGACCACGAAGACGTTGACCGCCACCGTGCGCGCTTCAGCGAGAGACTCGCCCTGTGCCAGTTCGCGCAGGAAGAGCCCGAACGAGCCAGCAAGCAGCAGCACGCTGACCAGAACAATGCGCCAGATCAGCGCCGCATCGAGGATCGGAGTCGCCGGTGGACGAGGCGGGCGGCGCATCACCTGGTGCTCGATTGGCTCGAAGGCCAGCATCAGACCGAGGAAAACAGCGGTCGTCATGTTGATCCAGAGAATCTGCAGCGGTGTGATCGGCAAGACGGCGCCGGAGACGATGGCAGCGACGATCACCAGTCCCTCACCAAAATTGGTCGGCAGCGTCCAGGTGATGAACTTCACCAGATTGTCGAAGACGCCGCGTCCTTCTTCGACCGCGGCCTCGATGCTGGCAAAATCGTCGTCGGTGAGGACCATGTCGGCGGCGTCCTTGGCGACTTCGGTGCCCGCCTGGCCCATGGCGATTCCGATGTGCGCCTGCTTGAGGGCGGGCGCATCGTTGACGCCGTCGCCGGTCATCGCCACCACCTCCCCGTTGGCTTGCAGTGCGCTTACCAGGCGCAGCTTCTGTTCTGGCTCGACACGGGCGAAGACATTGACGCGTCGTGCCGCAGCCCGCAGCCCTTCGTCGTCGAGTCCCGCCAGCTCGCGGCCGCTCAATGCCGTTTCCCCGGCCCTGGCAATACCGAGTTGGCGGGCGATCGAGAGTGCGGTGGCCGCGTGGTCGCCGGTGATCATCTTGACCGCGATGCCGGCCGCGTGACAGGTCCTGACGGCGGCGATCGCCTTTGGCCGCGGTGGATCGATCATGCCGACCAGGCCAATGAATTGCAGCGTGTCGACGGCGTTCTCGGCGATCGCCGTTGCCGGGCCGGCAGCGAAGCGTGCCGTCGCGAGCACCCGCAGTCCTTGCATCGCCATGGCACGGGCGGCCGCCTCGATCTCCGCGTGACGCACGGGAACGGTCGAGCCGTCGGCGGCGAGCATGGTCTGTGAGCGCGCCAGCAGCTGTTCGACAGCCCCCTTGACGTAGGCGAGGCGAACGCCCTCGATCTCGTGCAGGGTGGCCATATACTGTCGGCTCGAATCGAAGGGTATTTCGTCGAGGCGCGGAAAGAGCTTTTGCAAGGTCCGTTCATCGAGGCCCGCCTTACGTGCCACGACCAACAGGGCGCCTTCGGTCGGATCGCCGACCACCTCCCAGTGCCGGTTCACCCGGTTGAGCGCGGCGTCGTTGCAAAGTGCACCCGCAAGCAGACATTCGCGCACCGCGGCGGTGATGTTTTCGCCGTCGCCTATCCGGCCACTGGGAGAATAGCCGCTGCCACTGACGGTAGCCCGCTCCCCGCCAGCGTAGATCTCGCGCACGGTCATCTGGTTTTCAGTCAGCGTACCGGTCTTGTCCGAGCAGATCACCGTCGTGCTGCCCAAG
>ERZ761603.3069-NODE-3069-length-10944-cov-14.843787_pt1 | contig 10944 bp, 8 predicted proteins | sample MGYA00511879_ERZ761603 | MGnify/ENA primary metagenome ERZ761603 (study PRJEB28899, sample SAMN02850040) | bioreactor sludge metagenome | biome: EBPR Sludge; feature: EBPR Bioreactor; material: flocular biomat | place: Australia: Thorneside Wastwater Treatment...
CCCATTACGTCAGAAGCTTCCGAGATTACATCAAAAGTGATGGGTGGTGAGGTGCCGACGACACCGCCATCGCTGCGCCGGATGACCAGCGTCGCCGAGCGCGGCCGACCTCCGGTCACGCCGGGGAACTGGTTCGCCGGCCAGCCGGAAACGGCCAGCGGCGCCGCCGGGTCGGAGCGTCCGCCAGAGACCTCTCCCGGATGCTGGATATTGACGAAGAGATAGCGGGCATCGGGGGTGGCGGTCAAACCGGTAAGCTCGCACGCTCGGGGCCCGGTCAGGAAGCGCCGTACCTCTCCGCTGGCGACGTCGGCGACGAGCATCTGGTTGTTGCCGAAGCTTGCGGTGTCGTCGCGCCGGAGCACGCTGCTCGGGGCGTCGGTCTGGATCCACAAGCGGCCCGCGCGGTCGAACCAGAGCCCGTCGGGGCAGGCAAAGGCGTCACCGCGGACGGTGCCGCGTTGGTCTGCGTCCGCGTGGCGCGGGTCACCGCAGAGCACGAAGACCTTCCAAGCGAAGCGACCGGCAGCGGCGTCGCTGCCTTCCTCGCGCCAACGCAGGATGTGACCGAAACGGTTGTCCGCACGCGGATTGGCCGCATCCGGCGCGGACCGTTGCCGATTGTGGGTCAAGGTGCAAAAAACCTCGCCGCTGCCCGGGTGCACGGCGATCCACTCCGGCCGGTCCATTTTCGTCGCGCCAACGAGATCAGCTGCCTGGCGCGTCCGGATCAGGACATCGGCCTGGTCCGCAAAGCCACTGCCGACGCCAAGACCATTCTCCCCATATTGCAGCGCGATCCACTGTCCACTACCGTCGGCGGCAAAACGCGCCACGTACAGGACCCCCTCGACCAGCAGCCGCTGGCCTCCCGCCGACCGAGCTGGAGCGAAGCGATCACGCGACACGTACTTGTAGAGATACTCGAACGACTCGTCATCGGCCATGTAGACGACTACCCGGCCGTCGCGCGCGAGCGTTACCGTTGCGCCTTCGTGTTTGAAGCGACCGAGCGCAGTATGTTTACGCGGCGGTTGCTCAGGTCGCCAGGGATCGATCTCGACGACCCAGCCGAATCGATTCGCCTCGTTCGGCTCGCTGGCGACGTCGAAGCGGCGGTCATGCTCGTGCCAGCGCGGAAAGGCACCTCGCGGGCGTATCCCGTAGCGCTGCTGAACTGGGCTTGCCTGCGCCAAGCCGTTGAAATAGTTGTTGAAATTTTCCTCGCAGCTGAGGTAGGTCGCCCACGGGGTGACACCCATCGCGCAGTTGGCGACGGTACCCAAGACCAGGTTGCCGCGCGGGTCGTCGCGTGTGCGCAGCGCGAGTGCGCCGGCAGCAGGGCCATCGATGCCCATCGGCGTCCGTGCCGTGATGCGTCGTGCATAAGGCGACGGCCGCACCACCTGCCAGCGGGCATCGCCACCCTGGCCCCTCAGTTGCACTTCGATCACCGACACGCCGTGCGCGTTCTGCGACTTCAGCGTTTTGGCCTGAGACCAGTCGCGCATCCCGTCCGGATGCAGCAGACCTTCGTCGGTGTATTCGTGATTGATACACAACAGGCCGTGCGTCGATGAGGGGATGCCATTGCTGAAGAATGGAAAGAAGTGCAGACCGTCGTGATGCATGCCCAGCTGCACGGCCTGTTCGGCGGCGCTGTTGCCGGCGTCCGCGCGAAAGGGCGCCCCGGCCGAGATCGGGTCACCCCAGGCGCAGAGGAGATCAGCCGCGTAACCCGGAGCAAGATGGACGACGTCGTCCAATGAAGGCGGTAAGGACTCGCAGGTGAGCCGCGCCTGATCTTCTGCCCTGGCGACTCGCGGCAGGCCGAAGAACGACAAGGCGGCGCTGCCGAGACCTAGCTGCAGCAGCCGGCGACGGGCCGCCGCGTGTGGCGCCAGACCGACCAGCACCGCGAAGCAAGGGTTCGTGCTGTCGTTGCTGATCGTCTCTGCATCCATCGTCGGCATGATCACGGGTTCGGTGGTAAGGGCCATTATCCTCTGCGACCGTATCGACCGAACAGGATTCGCATCCTGCGTTGCGAGAACAAGCACGCAACCGAAATCGTCACCACAGCGGACGATTACGCAACCGGGTTGCATCTGGCCGCCGAACAGGGCAAAATCGGCGCTCTTCTCGCCACCTGCGGCGGCCATCCGCTTCACCCGGTCGATCCGATGCCGTCACCCGACTCTCACACCAGAGCAGCCGTCACCCGTAATTCGCTACTCTGCACCAGCGCCGGCATGCGCCTGGCCGGGGCTGGCGCGGCGCTGCTCGTGTTGTGGACGACGGTCTTCTGGGCATTCGCATGACCGCCCGCCTGCCCCTGGCCACGGGTGCGCTCGACAAGGCCAAGCCCCTGCTGCGTTTTGACAATCTGACGCTGGCCTACCACCGGCATCCGGCGGTGCATCACCTCAGCGCCGAGATTGCAGCCGGCAGCTTGCTGGCGATCGTTGGTCCCAACGGTGCGGGCAAATCGACGCTCCTGAGAGCGATCGCCGGTGAATTGCGTCCATGGCAGGGTCGGATCGAACTGTCCGGCGTCCGCCATCACGAAATCGCCTTCTTGACCCAGTTGGCGACACCGGACACGAGTTTCCCGATCAAGGTCCATGATCTGGTGGCGCTGGGACTGTGGCGACAGATCGGCGCCTTTGCCGGCCTTGACCGCACTCAGCGCAGTCGTCTCGAGCAGGCGCTGGCGACCGTCGGTCTCGACGGATTGGGCAATCGCCCGCTCGGAACCCTTTCCAGAGGCCAGCTGCAACGCGCCCTGTTCGCCCGAGTCACTCTCCAGGACGCCGCACTGATCCTGCTCGATGAACCTTATGGTGCGATCGACGCCGCCACCGTCCGTGATCTTGCTGCGCTCGTCAGGCGCTGGCACGCCGAGGGACGCACGGTGATCTCCGTCCTCCATGACCTGGAACACGTTCGTCACCAGTATCCGACGACACTGCTCCTCGCACGCGAACTGGTCGCCTGCGGCGAGACGGCGCAGGTGCTCAGCGCGGAAAACCTGCTGCGCGCTCGTCAGCTCGCCGAGGGATCAGGCGATGGCGCCCTCGCCTCCGTCTGTCATCAGCATGAAGGCCCTAACCGGCGATGAACGAAATCGTGTCGGCTAGCCCTTTGATCGCACCTTTCCTGGAGTTCGCTTTCATGCGCCGGGCGCTGGCCGGCTGCCTGGCGCTATCGCTCGGCGCCACCCCGGTGGGCGTTTTCCTGATGCTGCGGCGGATGAGTCTCGCCAGCGACGCGATGTCGCATGCCATTCTTCCAGGTGCCGCCGTTGGCTACCTATTCGCCGGTCTGTCGTTGCCGGCCATGACGTTGGGCGGACTGGTCGCCGGCCTCGCCGTCGCCATCCTCGCCGGCGGCGTCGCGCGCAACACCGTGATCCGGGAAGATACCAGTCTGGCGACTTTTTATCTGCTTTCGCTGGCGACCGGCGTCCTGATCATCTCGCTGCGCGGCAGCAGCGTCGATCTGTTGCACGTCCTTTTCGGCAGCGTGCTGGCGCTTGATGACGCCACGTTGCTGCTGCTCGCCGGATTCACGTCGCTGTCGATCGTCGTCCTCGCGCTCGCGCTGCGACTTTTCGTCGTCGATGCTTGTGATCCGGCCTACCTTGCCCACGTCAGTCGTCTGGCTCCGCTCGCTCATTATGCGTTTCTGGTTATTCTGGTCGTCAATCTGGTCGCTGCTTTCCACGCCCTCGGCACATTGATGGCCGTTGGCATCATGGTCCTGCCCGCAGCCGCGGCGCGCCTGTGGCTGGCGGACGTCGGCCCGCTGTTGCTGTTCTCTGTCGGCAGCGCATTTGCCGGTTCAGTCAGCGGCCTGCTGCTCTCCTACCATCTCGGCCTGCCCGCCGGACCCGCGATCGTGCTCACCCTTGGCGCCCTTTACCTGCTCTCGCTCGCCATCGGCCCGCTGGGCCCGCTCGTCAACCGCTGGCGCAGCCACTGGCACTACGAGCGCTGAACCCCCCTTGACCACCGATGGCCAGCTTCCTGACCGCCCTCATTCATCGTCTGACGAGCCTGCTGCTGTTCGTCACCCTGACGACCTTCGCGACCGCTCACGCCACTCCCGGCGCCCGCCTGCCGGTCGTCGCCAGCTTCAGCATCCTCGGTGATCTCGTCGAGCAGGTTGGCGGCGAACGGGTCGAGGTCCATACGCTGGTCGGCCCCGGCGCCGACGCGCACGCCTATCAGCCGACGCCGGCCGACGCCCGGCGTCTGGCACGCGCTCGCCTGGTGGTCGTCAACGGCCTCGGTTTTGAAGGCTGGATCGAACGTCTGATCGAGTCAGCGGGCTACCGCGGTCCGCTTGTCGTTGCCAGCCGGGGCGCCCAAGTCCTCCCCCTGCCAACGTCCACCGACCGTGGTCACGCGCACTCGCACCCAGTGGCCAACGCCGATCCGCACGCCTGGCAGGACATCAGCAACGCCCGTCGTTACGTCGACAACATCGCTGCCGCGCTGACTGCCGCGGACCCCGCCGGTGCAACGTCCTACCAGGCCAACGCCGGACGCCTGAACGAGCAACTGAAACAACTGGAGAACGAGATCCGGATCACCCTGAGTACTCTGCCGGCCGAACGACGCACCATCGTCACTTCGCACGACGCGTTTGCCTACTTCGGTCGTGCCTACGGGATCCGCTTCATCGCTCCTGTCGGCGTCAGCAACGACGCCGAACCGTCGGCTGCGGACGTCGCCGCGATCATTCGCCAGCTACGCCAGAACAGGATCAAGACCGTTTTCCTGGAAACCATGACTGACCCCCGTCTCCTGCAGCGGATCAGCAGCGAGTCCGGCGCGCGCGTCGGCGGCACACTCTACTCCGACTCGCTGGCGAAACCGGGGACGCCGGCCGCGACCTATCTCGGCATGATGCGGGAAAACTTGCGCACGCTGCGCGCGGCGCTGCTCGACTGAACGACCGGCCCGACAGATCACCGAGCGCACCTTGTCATCAAATTGTCACAAGAACGACGCACACTGCCAAGGTCGCTCACCCCCCTCAAGGAGACTCACGATGGCATCAGACTGTTTTCCCATCCTCTGCACGAACAGCGTGCGTCCGCTGGCCCTGCTGGCAGCGTTGGTTCTCTTTCCCCTCGGGGCGGCGGCAGATCCGGTGGTCCGGATTGACGGTTCAAGTACGGTTTATCCGATCACCGAGGCCCTGGCGCAGGAGTTCCAGCGCGCGCGGCTGCACGAGGTGCATGTCAATGTCGGCATTTCTGGGACCAGTGGTGGCTTCACCAAGTTTTGTCGCGGTGAAACCGACATCACCAGCGCATCGCGACCGATCCTGAAGAAAGAGATGGCGGCATGTGCGCAAGCCGGCGTCCGCTATTACGAGATGCCGCTTGCCTATGACGCACTGACAGTTGTCGTCCATCCGCAGAACACCTTCGTCAATCGCCTGAGCATCGCCGAACTGAGAAAGCTCTGGGAACCCGGGGCACAAGGCAAGATCAACACCTGGAAGGACCTCCACCCGGCGTGGCCGGCGCAGAAGATCCAGTTCTACGCCCCGGGTGTCGACTCCGGAAGCTTCGAATACTTTACCGAGGTCGTCGTCGGCACAGCGAAATCGAGCCGCAGTGACGTGTCTACTGCCGAAGATCATGGCGTGCTCGTCGAAGGGATTGCCGGCAACAAGGACGCTCTCGGTTACGTGGCCCTCGACTACTACATTGAAAACCAGCAGAAGCTGAAAGCGGTGGCGATCAGCGAGGGCAAGGAAGCCGTGCTGCCGACGATCGCCAACATTCGTAACGGCAGCTATCAACCGCTCTCACGTCCGGTCTTTCTCTATGTCAGCGAGAAAGCGCTTGACAAGCCGGCGGTTCGACAGTTCGTTGACTTCAGTATGAAGAATGCCGCCCGCGTGGTCGAGGAAGTCAACTACCTGCCGTTGCCTGCCCGCGCCTACAGTGACAACCTCGAGCGCATCACCGCGAAGAAGATCGGCAGCGTCTATGGCGGCGAAGACAAGGGTCGCCTGCGGCCGGCAGACTCACTGCAGATTCTCAAGGCGCTGATGCACGGATCGTGATCCCCCCGCGGTCGAGGACAACACCCGCCGGGAAAGCTGCACTCCGAGATCTGATCGCCTCAACACCGGCGCTGGACAAACGGCGGCAGCGGCTTCCCCGGTTGCGCGCAGCCGCCCAGGCACACGCCGTCATCAGCCCGTCACATCGCCAGCGCACACTCCATCCTGTCAGCAACAGCCAAGGAAAAGGAGTCAGGCATGACACGTACGCCCAGAAAAACGGTTTTCATCGCGAGCGCTTTCATCACCGCACTGGGGGCGGGACAGGCATTGGCCGTGCCCGCCACCATCGTCAAGATTGACGGTTCAAGTACGGTTTTCCCGATTACGGAAGCCGTCGCCGAAGAGTTCCAGAAAGCGAAGAAGGGCACCATCAACGTCACCGTCGGCATCTCTGGAAGCGGCGGCGGCTTCAAGAAGTTCTGCCGAGGGGAGATCGACATCGCCAATGCCTCGCGGCCCATTTTCAGGAAGGAGATGGAAGACTGCGCCAAGGCCGGCATCCGGTACTACGAGATGCCGATCGCCTACGACGCATTGACCGTCATGGTCAACCCCGAGAACACTTTCATCAAGAGTCTGACCGTCGCCGAGCTGAAGAAGATCTGGGAGCCTGCGGCGCAAGGCCGGATCACCCGCTGGAAGGACGTCAATCCGTCGTGGCCCGACCAGAAACTCAAGCTTTTTGGTGCGGGGGCCGACTCCGGCACCTTCGACTACTTTACCGAGGCCATCGTCGGCAAAGCCAAGTCCAGCCGTGGCGACTACACCGCTTCGGAAGACGACAACGTGCTGGTTCAGGGAATCTCCAGCGACAAGGGTGCGCTCGGCTACTTTGGCTTCGCCTACTACATCGAGAACCAGAAAAAGCTGAAGGCGGTAGCCATCGACAATGGCAAGGGAGCTGTTGCTCCAACCGCCGAAAACGTCACCAACGGCTCCTATCAACCCCTCTCCAGGCCCATTTTCATCTATGTCAGCGAAAAGTCGCTTGAGAAGCCTGAAGTCAGAGACTTCGTTACCTTCTACATGAAAAACGCCACACCGCTGATCAAAGAGGTGAAGTACATCCCGCTGCCCCCGCAAGCCTACGCCGGCAATCTCGATCACATCGCCAGAAAGAAGCTTGGCAGTGTCTTTGGCGGTCAGAACGAAGTTGGGTTGACGATTGAAGACTTGATGAAGCGCGAAACCCAACTTTAGTCTTGGACAGCCCCCTGTCGCCGGCACCGCTGACCGAGTCCTGAACTTGTGACATTACCGGTCGTTCTCATGAGCCTGAGCCTCAACCACAGCCAGTCGCCCGCAGCGGCGTCTGGAACCGCGCCAGCCGATGGCGGCGGTGCACATCGCTCCGGCGCGCGGCTGCATGCGAGGAGCTTGCACCGTCGTCTCGCGGAACGCTGCATCGAAGGACTACTGTTCCTCGCCGCTTTGGTCTCGGTGTTTACGACGATCGCCATCGTCGGCATTCTGCTCTGGGAATCGATCCTCTTTTTCCGCACGGTGTCGCTGCTCGACTTCCTCACCGACACGCAGTGGACGCCCCTGTTCGATGACGCCCATTTCGGCATTCTGGCGCTGCTGTCAGGCACGCTGACGACGACGCTCGTCGCCCTCCTGCTTGCAATCCCACTGGGAAGCATCCTCGCGATTTATCTCTCGGAGTTTGCGCCGTTCCGCGTCCGCGAGGTCGCCAAACCCTTGCTCGAACTGCTCGGGGGCGTACCGACGATCGTCTACGGCTACTTCGCGCTGCTCTTTCTGACCCCCTTGCTGCAGCGGATCTATCCCGAACTCCCCGGCTTCAACATGCTGTCGGCGGGACTGGTGATGGGACTGATGATCGTCCCCTACGTCAGTTCCCTGTCTGAGGACGCGATGCGTGCGGTACCGATGAACATGCGTGAAGCGTCTTACGCCATGGGCGCGACACGACTGCAAACGGCGCTGCGGGTGGTGATGCCGGCCGCACTGTCCGGGCTGGCATCGTCGTACATTCTCGGCGTTTCACGCGCCGTTGGCGAAACGATGGTCGTCGCCATCGCAGCCGGCATGCAACCCAACTTTTCCTTCAACCCCGCCGAACCCGCGGCGACGGTCACCGCCTACATCGTCCAAGTCGCCCTCGGTGACCTACCGCATGGCTCGCTCGGCTACCAGACCATCTTCGCCGCCGGGCTGACACTGTTGCTGATCACGCTTCTGTTCAACATCCTCGGCCACTTGCTGCGCAAGCGCTTTCGCGAGGCCTACTGACCATGACGTACCCTTCTTCCGATGTCCCCGCCGTGCCGGATACCCGAGTGCACGACCTCCGTCGCCTGATCGCCCGACACCAGGCCTGGGACTGGCTGTTCGGCTGCATCGGCGTCCTTGCGCTGATTTTCGCGACGCTGGTCTTTTTTACCCTTTTCGGTCAGCTGCTGATCAACGGCCTGTCACACCTGTCGTGGGACTTCTTCACCAGTTTTCCTTCGCGGCGTGCCGCCAACGCCGGCATTCTTTCCGCCTGGGTCGGCACCCTGCTGGTGATGCTGGTGACCACCGTCGTCGCCGTCCCGCTGGGTGTCGGCGCCGGCATTTACCTCGAGGAGTACGCGCCGAAGAACGCACTGACCGACATCATCGAGATCAACGTCACCAATCTCGCCGGCGTACCCTCGATCATTTACGGCCTTCTGGCGCTTGGCCTCTTCGTTCATCAGTTCGGGCTCGGACAAAGCATCGCCGCCGCCGGACTGACGCTCGCTTTGCTCATTCTGCCAATCGTCATCGTCGCCACACGCGAGGCGATCCGCACCATCCCGCAGCCGATCCGCGAGGGCGCCTACGCTTGTGGCGCGAGCAAATGGCAGGTCGTCGCCCACCATATCGTTCCCTATTCGCTGCCGGGTATCCTCACCGGTGTCATCATCGGCCTTGCGCGTGCGATCGGCGAAACCGCACCGATCATCACCATTGGCGCACTGACTTTCATCGCCTTCCTGCCGCCGTCGCCGTTTGCCGATCCCGAACGCCTGCTCTCTTTCGACTGGCTGACGGCACCTTTTACTGTGATGCCGATCCAGATGTTCAACTGGGTTTCCCGGCCCGAAGCGGCTTTTCACGCCAACGCCGCGGCCGCTGGTCTGGTGCTGATCGCAATGACGCTGTCGATGAACGCGATCGCGATCTGGATTCGCTACCACTTCCGGCAGAAGATCAAGTGGTAGGCGATACCCTGGACCAACCCATCGATTGCTCAGAAGACCACCGTGACTACCCTCAGCACATTGCCCGCGAAACCACAGACCGAACTTAAAGCGCAGGTGAACGCGCTCAACTTCTACTACGGGAGTTTTCAGGCACTGAAGCACATCGATTTTCCGGTTGAGAAGAACCAAGTGACGGCACTGATTGGCCCTTCGGGCTGCGGCAAGTCGACCTTCCTGCGCTGTTTCAACCGCATGCACGATCTCTACCCGAACATGCGCTACGAAGGCGAGATCCTGCTCTATCCGGACGGAATCAACATCGTTTCCCGGCAGGTCGATCCGATCGAGGTCCGGATGCGCGTCGCGATGGTTTTCCAGAAACCGAACCCCTTTCCCAAGTCGATCTACGAAAACGTCGCCTACGGCTTGCGCGTGCGCGGCGAGCGTTGCAAGCACGTGATCGACGAAAAGGTCGAGGAGGCCCTGCGTCACGCGGCGCTTTGGGACGAAGCCAAAGACCGCTTGCGCGACCTCGCCTTCAACCTCTCCGGCGGTCAGCAACAGCGCCTCTGCATCGCCCGCGCGCTGGCGACCGACCCCGAGATCCTGCTCTTCGACGAGCCAACCTCAGCGCTCGACCCGATCGCCACCACGCGCATCGAAGAACTGGTCAGCGAACTCAAGCACCGGGTGACAATCCTGATCGTTACCCACAACATGCAGCAGGCGGCACGCGTCTCGGCCTATACGGCCTTCATGTACATTGGCCAGCTAATCGAGTTCGACGATACCAGGAAGATCTTCACCAACCCGTCGTCACGACTAACCGAGGAATATATTACCGGCCGTTTTGGTTAAGCCGGCTGCGCTCCTCGACGCTCTCATCCAAGACCAACTGGTGCGGCCGCCATGCGGTTCTGATGCCGCGATGCTGCAGCGCAACTTGCAATCTGCCGCGACGCTCTGTATCCTCGCCGCTTTGCTTATATCGTATACGATATTTCGGATACGCTCCTTGCCGCGCATGTCCTCGCTTCTTGAACAGATCGCTGCCCAGAAGGTCCCTCGCCTGAGCGCCTCGGACCACGTTGCGCAAACCCTCAAGCAGGCGATCGTCGATGGTGTGCTGCCCGCTGGCGAGTTGCTGCGACAGGATGAAATCGCAAGCCATTTTCACGTTAGCAAGATCCCGGTACGCGAAGCACTGAAGCACCTGGAAGCGAAAGGTCTGGTGACTTTCCTGCGCCACCGCGGAGCCGTCGTTGCCTCGCTGTCGGCGGTAGAAATCGAAGAGTACATGGAAATTCGCGCGCTGCTCGAAGCGCGCGCCGCCCGGCTTTCGGCGCCCCTGATCAGCAACCTGGCGATCGACGAAGCGTGCCAGCATCTCCTCGACTTCGCACAAGCGAGCGATGCAACGCGCTGGGGCGAGTTGAACTGGCTTTTCCATTCGACGCTCTACGCGGCTGCGGGACGCCCGATTCTGCTGGCTGAGATTCGTTCCCTCTATAACAAGGTTGAGCGCTACGTGCGTACGCTCCTCGCAGTCACCACCGAAATGCCCAAGACCCAGCACGAACACGCCGAGATTCTTGGCGCTTTCGTTCGCCGGGACCCCGACGCGGCGGCAGAACTCACTCGGGCGCACGTGCTCGATGCG
>ERZ761603.3070-NODE-3070-length-10940-cov-197.465687_pt1 | contig 10940 bp, 11 predicted proteins | sample MGYA00511879_ERZ761603 | MGnify/ENA primary metagenome ERZ761603 (study PRJEB28899, sample SAMN02850040) | bioreactor sludge metagenome | biome: EBPR Sludge; feature: EBPR Bioreactor; material: flocular biomat | place: Australia: Thorneside Wastwater Treatment...
GCAGGACCAGGTCGCACAGGTCGCGCATGCGCATCAGTTCGCTCTCTCCACAGACGCCCGCGGTGTGCCTTCGCGGTGACCGACCACGCGCATCGGCCTGCCGCCTGCCGACGCCGCACCAGGCAGACGCAGCCCGGTCGGCATCCGGGCGAAGCACGCTGGCAGCACGAGCGGCGGCACCGGGCAGGCGCGGACTCGGTTCACCTTCGGCGACGCTCCCGACTTCGCGACGGAGCCGGCCCCAATGGGCGAAAAGACGCGAGCGTACGGCATGCCGCTGCCCGCTGTCCAGGGAATCCCCGCTGCCTCACGCGCCGCGACGACAGCGGCGAGGCGAACCACCCCCCGTCCTGCCTCGTGGACGTCGATCATCGAGCCATCGCACACGCTCCTGCGCCCTGCTCCCCAGCCCGCGGGAGACGAGCGCTTTACGATTGGACCGGAGGCCCGATACTGATGATTGCCAGCGAGACGTTGTCGCTGCCGTCACGCGCGAGCGCCAGCTCGATCAGTCGCCGGCAGGCGGCAGCAGCGTCGAGCCTGGCCACGACGCGGCCGATCTCGGCGGCGTCGACACTTTCCCAGAGACCGTCGGAGCACAGCACAAAGGAGTCGCCGATGACCGGCGGCGCATCGGCCTGCGTCGCCACACGCAGTGTCTTCTCGCTGCCAAGCGACAGGAGCAGGATATTGCGCGCCGGATGATGGCGTGCCTGCTCCGTGCTCAGCAGCCCGTTGCGTGCCATCTCGGCGGCGACCGTGTGATCGACGGTGAGTTGGCGGCAGCGGCCACCACGGCAACGATAGACGCGACTGTCACCGACGTGTGCGAAGAGGACGCGGCTGCCCACCAGGATCAGCGCCGTGGCCGTCGTCCCCATCCCGGCAAGCGCGGAATCCGCAGCGGCAGCATGGGCGATCGCCAGGTTCGCGTCGTGCATGGCGTTGCTGAGCGCGTTTCCGGGGTCAACCTCACCGTTCGCGAAATAGCTCTGGCCCAGGGTTTCGACCGCCATGGAGCTTGCGACTTCGCCAGCATTGTGCCCTCCCATGCCATCAGCCATCACCACCAGCACGCCGCGACGCTGCCACTGCCGCGCCTCGGCAGGCGAGAAGAAGGCGAGGGAATCCTGATTGCTGCTGCGGATGCGACCAATGTTGCTTGCCAGGTGCGCCTCGACACCATAGTCCATTGTCGACACGCCGCATGGGCCCGAAGCGGCGACGCGCTCATCGCCTGTCCCGCCAACGCGGATCGCAGACGGCAATTGCTGCAGTGACTGCTCCGGCGTCGTCATCGTTTCTCCCCTTTCTCTCGCGCCGACTGGTCGCTCCCGCAAGGCGGCCGCCACGGCCAGAAGACCCGCATGCCATTATGCCCGCATGCTGGAGTTTCGGGGTGCCTCGCGGCGTCGCTTCCTGCGGTCGGCAACGACGCCGGCGGCAGGAACCTGCACCGCGGCGGGCCGACTGCGGTTGCGGCGGCCCTGCAGGCGTCCGGTCAGCGATGGGTGAACGGCCGGATGCCTGCTATCCTGCGGCCTTGCGGAACTCTTCCCGGCCCGCGAGCCGACCGCCGCCTGCCGGAGCGACCCAGGCTGACCGCCAGAAGTCGCCGGCGCCACGATTCTCCGGCCGCAGCGAGGTGCAGGCCGTCGAGCATGACGGGCCGTGCTACAGCCGCACCGCCAGCACGCGGCGCCAGCCACCAGCCAGAGTGAGAACGAATGAGTTATACCTTTGCTTCTGCCACCATCCTGCTGATCCTCATCACCGACCCGATCGGCAACATTCCCATCTTCGCCAACGCGCTGCGGCACGTGGCGCCGGCTCGGCGGCCGTGGGTCATCCTGCGCGAGGTTCTCATCGCTTTCGTCCTCCTGCTGACCTTCATGTTCGTCGGCAAGGCTTTCCTCCGGCTGATGAACCTGAGCGAGCTGTCGCTGCAGATCGGCGGCGGCGTGATCCTCTTCCTGATCGCGCTGCGCATGATCTTTCCACCGCCGGGGACCGATGCCGTCGACCCGGCAGGGGAACCGTTGATCGTGCCGCTCGCCGTTCCGGCCATCGCCGGCCCGTCGGCGCTGGCGACCGTTCTGCTGCTGGTGTCGCAGGCACCCGATCGCCGGTTGGAATGGATCGGCGCCCTGTGCATCACGATGGCCGTCAGTGCGATCATCCTCGTCCTCGCCGAGCGCATTCAGCGCGTCGCCGGTGATCGCATCGTGATCGCGCTGGAACGACTGATGGGCCTCGTGCTGGTGGCGATGGCCATCGAGATGATCCTGCGCGGCATCAAGACCTTTGCCCTGCAGATCTCGCAGGCTCACCCATGAAGCCTTGCCGCGTGCGCCTGCGTCGCGGGTCGCGCGCCGCAAGAACCTGGCGCAAAGCATGCGACATCGAGACGATGCGCGCTCGCCACGATCAGGAACGACGCCGCCGCCACGCCCTGATCAGATACAGACGCCAGGCGGCACTGGTGACCACGAAGCCCAGCGCCGAGAGGCTGCTGGCGAGCGCGATCAGACCGACTGCCAGTGGCTTGGCAACGGCCAGCATCCACACCTGCATCGCCTCCGCCCAGCCAGTGAAGGCGCCAACACTGAACGCTGGGGGGGCGACGAAACCGCCGCTGTCGCCGATCAGCAGACGACCGAGCTGGTAAGCCGCCAGGTACAGGGGCACGATGGTGAACGGGTTGGTGTAGAGCGTCACGACCAGTGCGAGCGGCAGGTTGACGCGCAGGATCAGGGCACTGATTGCCGCCCCGATCATCTGCAGCGGACCAGGAATCAGGCCGCAGAACATGCCGACCGCAACCGCACCGGCGGCCGAGTGACGGTTGAGGTGCCACAGCCGGGGATGCAGCAGCCACGACTCGAAGGGACGCAACCAGCGGTTGTTGCGGATCGACTCGTGGTCGGGAAGGTACTTTCTCAGCATGCGACGCATAGCCGGCATTATCGCAGGCTATACCCCGCAATGGCGCGCCGGAGGGATGCGGAACGGCCGGCGGCAGGCCGGACGAACTCGTTTGCCGGCCCAGATCAAAGACTGGAGCGCGCTGCCGGCGGAGAATCGCAGGCCATTCCCCCATCACCGCCGGAGACCACCATGCACGCCTGCGATCAACCCCGTATCGACGCCACCCACGCCTTCGACGCCCGCGGGGTCGCGAAACGTTTTCGCCATGCAGCGATCTTCGGCGCGCTCGACGTCCTGACGCCGGGAGAGACCATGCGCTTCTGCAACGACCATGACCCCCTGCCCCTGCTCGTGCAGCTCAAGAGCCGCTATGGCGATGCGCTGCAGATCAATTACGTGCAGCGTGAACCGGGAGCGATCGTCGTCGACTTCCTCCGCACAGCCTGAGGGTACCGGTCTCTTGCCAGAGGTCACCTGCCTGCCCGGTGCGGCACTCGCAGGTCGTGGCGCCGGTTCGCCCAGCCGCTGCGCCGTCACACAGGTGCGCAGGACAAGCGATTGCTGACGTACCTCGGCCTCTCGGTCCTGGCCACCTTCGCCGTCGCGCTGGTGTTGCTGCCTCTCGGGCGACCAGCGCTGCCAGCAGTCGCGCACCTGCTGCTGACGGTCGGCATCATGCCGCTGATCTTCGGCGTCATCACCCATTTCATACCCGTCCTGACGCGCAGCGGCGCCGCGCCACGAAGCTTGGTGCTGGCGCCGGTCCTGTTGCAGATTGCCGGCGGCCTGTCCTTTCTCAGCTTCACTGGCGAAGCACCGGCAGCAGGCTTCGCTGCAGCTGCCAGCGCTGCGCTGCTGCTGGCAGCCACTCTCGCCGGCTGGATGAGCCTGCGCGCGAGGCGGGCGCTCGGCACGCCGCATCCGTGCTGGCACTGGTACCTGGCAGCGATCAGCCTGCTCGGCATCGCATTGCTGCTCGTGCCGGCCATGGCCTGCTGGCCACAGGCGCGCAACACGCTGCGCCTGCTCCACCTGCACCTCAATGTGCTCGGCTTCGTCGGCCTGACTGCTCTCGGCACGCTGCAGGTCCTGCTGCCGACGGTACTGAACGCCGCCGACGCCACCGCCGGCCAGCGCTTGCGGCGACACCTGCCGCTGGCTGTTGGCGCCGTCCTGATGATCGCTGCGGGCGCTGCCGTCTGGGTACCCCTGGCGCTGGCGGGCGCCCTTCTGCTGGCAACCGTCGTGCTCAGCCTCGTGCATGCGAACCTGATTCGCCATGGCTGGCGCCGACTGTTCGGCGATGGCGCGGCGGCCGCCCTGTCCGCTGCCTTGGCGGGGGTGCTGCTCCTGCTTGGCCTGGGAGTCGGACACGCTGCCGGAACGCTCGACAGCCGTGACAGCAGCGTCGCCTTCATCGTCGGCTTTCTCCTGCCGCTGGTCACCGGCGCCCTGACGCACCTGCTCCCGGTCTGGCTGCTGCCCGGCAAGCGGACACCGCGACGTGACCGGCTGCATGCCACGCTGCGCCGCGGCGGCGTGCAGCGGGCGCTGCTGTTTCTTGCCGCCGGTGCGCTGCTCGGCAGCGGGGTCAGCGCTGGCGTGTGGCCAGCCTTGCTGGGGCTGCTCCACTTCTTCGGCGTTCTGCTGCAGGCCCTCTGGGCGAACTGCGAATGACTTGTTGAAGTATGAGATTTTCCACTTTAAAACAACATACTCGAAGCTCTTTGTGAAAAACGTCTCAAGATCTGCGAAATGTGTCCGTTGCCACTGATATGATCGAAACGGTCAAGCATCTGCGACGGAGCGAGTGATGTTCAAGCACGACCACTTATCCCAGCTTCATTCATCCCGCCAGGCATCGCGTCGGCTGCACCGCCGCCCTGCCCTCCCGGGCGATCAACAGACGGCCCCCGGACATGCCTTGGGCGCCGTCGCAGACGGTGGGGCTCAACACCGGCGAATGCGGCGCAGCCGAACGGCTGCACCGCAGGCAACGATGCTCGAACTGCTCGTGGCCGAGACGCGCATCGCCGATCTCGAAAGCGCATTGTGCAGGGCGCAGGCAGCAGCGCTAACCGATACGCTGACCGGCGCGCTGAATCGCCGCGGCTTTGACCAGGCGCACGAGCGCGAGGCTGCCCGCAGCCGCCGCAGCGGTAGCCCGCTGGCGCTGGCCCTGATCGACCTCGATGATTTCAAGCGTCTCAACGACACGCTGGGTCACCAGGCGGGTGACGAGGCACTGATTCATCTCGTCCACACCCTGCGCTCCGCGCTGCGACCGTCCGACATCCTCGGCCGTTTCGGTGGCGAGGAGTTCGTCCTGATGCTGCCTGACACCGGACTCGACGAGGCGGTGACCGCCCTCACCCGCTTTCAGCGACAACTCGCCGACTGCCGCGTCGCCGGCAGTGGCGTTGCCCTGAGCTTCAGCGCCGGCGTCGTCGTGCAGTCGCCCGGGGAGTCGCTGCGCGAGTCGATCGAGCGTGCCGATGCGGCAACCTATGCCGCCAAGCGGGCGGGCAAGAACCGCGTCTTCACCGGCTGACGCGGCGGCGACACCGGACGCCCCCGGAACCCGGGCGAGGGTCGGCATGTTAGACTGCGTGCTCTCTTGGCTGCCCGCAACTTCCCGACCCTCATCGCCATGCGCTACATCTCGACTCGTGCCCGGCCCATCAACACTGCGGATTCGTCGAAGCCGACGTTCTCGGAAATCCTCCTTGGCGGCCTGGCACCCGACGGAGGTCTCTATCTCCCCGAAACCTATCCCCGCATCGGCCCGTCCGAGCTCGCCGAGTGGCGCGGCCTGTCCTATGCCGATCTCGCCTGCGCCGTTCTGGCCCGCTTCATCGATGACATTCCGCCAGAAGACCTGCGTGCCCTGATCCACAGGACCTACACCCCGGCCATCTACAGCAACGGGCGCAACCCGTCTACTGCCAGCGAGATCACGCCGTTGCGCTGGCTCGAACCGCCGGCGCCGGAACGTGGCGAGAGCGGACTGGCCATTCTCGAACTGTCCAACGGGCCGACCCTGGCCTTCAAGGACATGGCCATGCAGTTGCTCGGCAACCTTTTCGAGTACGTCCTGGCAAGCAGGAGCGAGGAGATCAACATCCTCGGCGCCACCTCGGGCGACACGGGTTCATCGGCGGAGTACGCGATGCGCGGCAAGCGCGGCGTGCGCGTGTTCATGCTCTCGCCGCACCAGCGAATGAGCGCCTTCCAGCGCGCCCAGATGTACTCGCTGCAGGATCCCAACATCTACAACATCGCCGTCCGCGGCACCTTCGACGACGCCCAGGACATCGTCAAGGCGGTGTCGAACGACCACGCGTTCAAGAGCCACTACCGGATCGGTGCAGTCAATTCGATCAACTGGGCACGCGTCGCCGCGCAGGTGGTTTACTATTTCAAGGGGTACTTCGCAGCCACCGGCGGCCCTGGCGGCAACGACGGGCAGCCGGTTGCCTTCGCCGTCCCATCGGGCAATTTCGGCAACATCTGCGCTGGCCACATCGCGCGCATGATGGGGTTGCCAATCGGCCGGCTGGTCCTGGCAACGAACGAGAACGACGTCCTCGACGAGTTCTTCCGCAGCGGCGTCTACCGCCCGCGCGCCACCAGCGAAACCGCCGCCACCTCGAGTCCGTCGATGGACATTTCGAAGGCTTCGAACTTCGAGCGCTTCGCCTTCGACCTGGTTGGCCGTGATCCCGAGCTCATCCACCGGTTTTGGTCGGAGGTCGATCGCGGTGGCAGTTTCGACCTGTCGTCAGAACGCTGTTTCGCCTGCCTGCCGGACTTCGGCTTCGTTTCCGGCCGCAGCACGCATGCCGACCGCCTGGAGACCATCCGCCGGACCCATGATCGCTACGGCCTGATCATCGATCCGCACACCGCTGACGGGCTCAAGGTCGGCAGCGAACGCCGCACGGCGGAGATGCCGATGGTGGTACTGGAGACCGCCCTGCCGGCCAAGTTCGAGGAAACGATCGTCGAAGCGCTGGGGCGCAGACCCGAGCGACCCACCACCATGGAAGGCCTGGAGAAGCTGCCGCAGCGCGTTGAGATCATGGACGTCAGTGTCGATCAGGTGCAGCGCTTCATCGCGCAACACGTGCCGTGAACTGCCGGCGATCGCGGCTTCAAAGGTAGATGACCGCCGGGAAGACGGCCGCAGCCAGAACCAGAACCAGCCATTCGAGATTGTGTCGCGCGAGGAACCCCGTGAAGTGCATGATCAGTATCGTGATCGCCAGTACGTAGAACAGCGCAAATAGCATCAGACCACCCTCTCCCTGTTGGCGGAAGCCACAACGTCCCGCCTGCCTCGCATCGACCGGATGATATCACCGCTGCAGTCGCGGTTTGCACTAAGGGACGCTCCGCTGGCGCAGCGCGAGCCACCGCCCGCATGCTGCCCCTGCCCGTCGGCGCTGGCCGGCTAGTCCTGGAAACGCATCGACAGATCGAGCGCCCGAACATCCTTGGTCAGGCCACCGATCGAGATGCGGTCCACGCCGGTCTCGGCGATCGCGCGGACGGTTTCGAGGCTGACATTGCCCGATGCCTCGAGCACCGCGCCACCAGCGGCAAGCACCACCGCGGCACGCAACTGATCCAGGCTCATGTTGTCCAGCAGGATCATCTCGACACCACAGGCGAGCGCCTGCCGCAACTCGTCGAGATTCTCCACCTCGACCTGCACGAACTGGCAGACTTCGCCGGCAGCAGCGGCGATCCGCTTTGCCGCCGCCAGCGCGCCGGCGATGCCGCCGGCGGCAAGGATGTGGTTCTCCTTGATCAGGATCCCGTCGTAGAGGCCGAGCCGATGATTGCCGCCGCCACCGCAGCGGACGGCATACTTCTGCGCCAGCCGCAGTCCGGGAATCGTCTTGCGCGTGTCGACCACCTGCGCCCGCGTTCCCGCCACCCGATCGGCGTACTGCCGGGCCTTGGTCGCAACGCCGGACAGCAGTTGCAGGAAGTTCAGCGCGCTGCGCTCGCCGGTCAGCAGCGCGCGCGCTGGCCCCTCGATCTCGCACAGCAACTGGCCCGGCCTGATCCGTTCGCCATCACGCACCTGCCAGGCGACGCGAACCGTCGTGTCAAGCTGCTGAAAACAGGCAGCGAACCAGGCAGAACCGCAGAGGATGGCGTCCTCGCGCGCAATCACCGTCGCCCGCCCGCACGCCGCAGCCGGCACCAGTTGCGCGGTCAGGTCGCCGCTGCCAACGTCCTCGGCCAGCGCTGCGGCAACGTTCCGTTCGACTTCGCCCTCGAGCATGGCTGCAAAGGTCATGAGGATTCCCGTACACTAGCGTCAACTGCCCGGATCTTATCACCAATGGGAGGCATCAATGATCGACCTGCTGCTCGTCACGACGGGCGTCCTGCTCGCACTGGCGTTCGCCGGATGCCTGGTTTACCTCTACGTACAGGACGTGACGCAGGAAAAGCATGCCGTCCTGCGCAACTTCCCACTCGTCGGCCACCTGCGCTACCTGTTCGAAAGCCTGGGCGAGTACTTCCGGCAGTATTTCTTCCTTGGCGACCGTGACGAGATGCCCTTTGACCGGGCAACGCGGAGCTGGGTCTATCGCATGGCGAAGAACCAGGGCGGGATCATCGGCTTTGGCTCGACCTACCGGATCCACGAGCCGGGCGCACTGGTATTCGTCAACGCACCCTTCCCGGTTCTCGACGAGGAACAGCGGCCGACGCCGCCGCTGCCGATCGGCGAGGGCTACTGCCCGACCCCGTTCAGCGGCCGCTCGCTGGTCAACGTCAGCGCCATGAGTTTCGGCGCCATTTCCAGACCGGCCGTGCAGGCGTTGTCGCGCGGCGCGGCCGCCGCCGGCTGCTGGCTGGATACCGGGGAAGGCGGCCTGTCACCCTATCATCTCGAAGGCGGCTGCGACATCATCTTCCAGATCGGAACCGCCAAGTACGGCGTCCGCGATGCCAGCGGACAGCTTTCCGACCAGCGCCTGCGTGAGCTGGCGGCACACGAATGCGTCCGCGCCTTCGAGATCAAGCTGTCGCAGGGAGCAAAGCCGGGCAAGGGAGGAGTCCTGCTGAGCAACAAGGTGACCCGCGAAATCGCCGACATTCGTGGCATCCCGCTGGGCAAGGATTCGCTGAGCCCCAACCGTCACCGCGATGTCGCCAACATCGACCAGTTGCTCGACCAGGTCGAGCACGTCCGTGCGACGACCGGCAAGCCGGTCGGTGTCAAGACCGCGATCGGCGGCAGCGCCTTCATGGACGAGCTCACGGCGGCCATCGCGCGCCGCGGTCTGCACGCCGCACCCGACTTCCTGACCATCGATGGTGGCGAGGGCGGCAGTGGTGCGGCGCCACAGGCGCTGGCCGACCACATGGCCCTGTCGATCGACGAAGCGCTGCCGCTGGTGGCCGATGCACTGATCGCCAGCGGCCTCAAGCAACGGATTCGCCTGATCGCAGCCGGCAAGCTGGTGACTCCGGCTCGGGTTGCGTGGGCACTCGCAGCCGGTGCCGATTTCGTCAACACGGCACGCGGCTTCATGTTTTCGCTCGGCTGCATCCAGGCTCTGCGCTGTCACGCCAACACTTGCCCGACTGGGGTCACTACGCATGACCCACGCCTGCAACGCGGCCTGGTCGTCGAAGACAAGGCGGAACGGGTTGCCGCCTACTGCCGCAACATGAACAGGGAGATCGAGATGATCGCCCACTCCTGCGGTCTCCCGCACGCGCGCGGACTGCGCCGCGAGCACGTCCGCATCGTCCAGCCCTCGGGGCGCAGCATCCCTCTCGACACCCTCCATCCCTACCCCGGCGCGGCGACCAATTGAGCAAGAAGTCACGGTAACAGCGGAAGCACTCGCCGGCGACACCGGACACCGCCCTCTGTTGCACCTGCCGGAATCAGCTGCCATGCGCTGCCCGCCCTGGCAGCCCGGGAAACGCCTGACGGTCAGAGTGCTTCGGCGAGCCAGGCATCACTCGGCAGATCGGGCACCCCGGGGGTGATGAGGAAGCGCGTCATGGCACGCGGATTCATCAGGCCGACACCCCCCCCTTGCGCCAGGCGATAGTGGAGCGCCGGCCGTTCGAACAGGCCGGTCAGGTGCATCAGCCGTTCGGCAAGGGCCGGCTTGCGGGCGCCTGCAGCGACCATGTAGAGCACATGGCCGCCAGTGAAGAAAAACTCGATGCGCACGCTGAAGTGATCGCCGTTCAGGCCGCCGACAAAGGGCTCGGCGCGCTGCTCCGGCGTCAGCGCCGTCAGGCTCAGACTGTGCTGGCTGGGCAGATACTCTTCAAGGTCGCGTGCGGTCTCAATCTCGATGCAGGCGATCGCCGCAGCAGCAAAAACCTCGGTCTGCACGCCCGAACCGATGATCAGCGGCTTGCCGCGGAACAGTTGCCCACTGCCCCGCAGGCTGTCGACAATGGCCTCGAGACTGCTTTCATTGGCGGGCACGAAACGCCGCGCACGGTTCGCGGTGGTAATCACGGTGATGTTGCTGGTCATCCTGGCACTCCATCGATCGGACGCATTGCCCGCTCCCGCCGCAAGCCTTCTCAGTCACCGCTACGGTGCTTCCCCTGCACCCAGAGTACGTCACCACAACCGGCGGCGCGGTTCAGCGCACGACCGAGGACGAACAACAGGTCGGACAGGCGGTTGAGGTACTTGCGCGCGAAGTCCGAGACCGTCTCGCTGCGTGACAGGTGCACCACATGACGCTCGGCGCGGCGGCATACCGTCCGGGCAAGGTGTGCCAGTGCGGCGGCCCGGCCGCCGCCGGGGAGAATGAAGTCCTTCAGCGGCGGCAAGCCGTCGTTGAAACGCTCGACGAGATCCTCGAGGCGGCCCACCTGGGCATCGCTGATCATGTTCATTCCCGGAATGCACAGTTCCCCCCCGAGATCGAAGAGGTCGTGCTGAACACCGGTGAGTGCCTGCCGGATGTCGTCCGGAATCTCCTCGGTCAACAGCACGCCGATCGTCG
>ERZ761603.3076-NODE-3076-length-10922-cov-5.144842_pt1 | contig 10922 bp, 7 predicted proteins | sample MGYA00511879_ERZ761603 | MGnify/ENA primary metagenome ERZ761603 (study PRJEB28899, sample SAMN02850040) | bioreactor sludge metagenome | biome: EBPR Sludge; feature: EBPR Bioreactor; material: flocular biomat | place: Australia: Thorneside Wastwater Treatment...
CTTTGGAATACAAGAATGGATTAAAGCCGCTGTCTTTTACTATTTTACTATCAAATTTATTAAAACCGAAAAAGATCTTAAAATATTTGTTTTTGTTTTTCTTGCCTGTCAATCATGGCGAATTTTAGAACCTCTTTATCTCCATATCACCGAAGGTTACTGGGGAACAGTAGCTTACATGAGCGCGGGTACAGAAGCTCTCGACAGATTATCTGGCGCCCCATCAGATATTGTGAACCCTAATGGTCTTGCTTTCATAATATGTACTATTTTGCCTTTTTTATATTTTATGGTGGGGCTTTCTTGGATAAATAGAGTGGCTTTTTTTTCTTTGACGCCAGCCTTTATTTATGCGCTGGTGCTAACTGGATCAAGGTCAGGAATAATTGGATTATTTATTATTTTTTTGGGGATTTTAATAAAATCAAAAAGACGTTTGGTTATAAGTTTTATAGGTATTTTTATCACGCTTATAAGTTTTTCATATATGACTCCAGATTTGCAAGATCGATATTTATCTATTTTTGGGAAGGGTGAAAAAAACCAGGCTACCGCTGATGGAAGATATGAAGGGGTAATAGATATTTTTAATCTTGTTGTGCTGCGTAGACCATTATTTGGGCATGGCCTCGGAACATCACGGGAGGCGAATGCCAATTTCGCCGGAATTGACCAGCCTGCGCACAATCTGTATGTAGAGGCTGCCTCAGAGGTCGGTCTGATTGGAATGATAGTGTTTATCTTGTTTATAAAATCGATTATCATAAATTTTTTTCAAATTCATAAAATATTTAGCTGCCAAGAAGAAAAAGAATTTTTGTCTAAGCTTAATGATGCAATGCAGGTTTGGCTTGCGATGAACATAGTTTTTAGTTTTGCGAGCTATGGCTTATCTAGTTACGAATGGTATCTTTTCGCTGCCTTTTCAAAGGTGATACTGCGATTAGCTCACAGGTAAACCATCGCTTTTAGTGGAAAGCCCGCTGGATTCTGCCGTCCCCGGAGTGTGCTTTGAGTACTGTTGGCGTGCGCTCTGCGGGGCGTTGTGTCGGTGAATTTGCGGGGTGTTCTGGCATACCCGCGATCAAGAGACCGAAGCAAAGCGGTTGGAACGAGTGCGATTGGAGGGTCTTTGGGCTTTTGCGGAGTGTCGCTGGCCCCATTCGGCGCGTCTTCATCGAACCGCCTCTTCGGGGATGGTGGTTGATTTATCAGCGCTAAGTAACTGATAATAATCAGTTTCGCCTAGCTCACGAAAACAGACAAAGAACCTAAAAAATTAACAGGTTTCTTCAAAATGAAAAAATATAAGATATTACTTGTTGTCCGCCATCCTGTTGGTGGCATTAGAACCTTTTTTCGATATTTTTATAGAAATTTTAATATAAAACAATACGCTTTTACACTCATTTCGCCCGATCTACCAGAAACCAAAAAACTGTTGAATGATCTTTCTATCTTAGATTTAAAATACGTTTTAACAAAACAAGATGTTAGTAATAAAGATTTTTTTCAAACAGTTACCAAGATTATTCGAAGTGAAAATTTTGATTTGATTCATTCGCATGGATTTATTTGCGGCGTGAGCGCTGTTTTCGGTTCGGTTTTAAAAAGAATTCCGCATATTTTAACTCTCCATGAAACGTTGACTAACGAGCACTTTGTTAAGCTTGGCGGATCGTTCGGAAAAATCGTGCTAAGTTTGATGCTTACAATGATTGATGCCATACATTGTGTTAGTTATGATGCACGAGATAACTTGCTGGTTTATCTTAAAATATTAAGGTTTTTTAAAGATAAGCTGATAGTGATATTACCGGGTATCGAGGTGGAGCGATTCCTGAACCCAGAAAGAAAAAATTTGCGCATGGATCTTGACTTACCTGAGGACGCTTTTTTAATAGGCTTCTTGGGTAGACATATGCCGGAAAAAGGATTTAGATTTTTAGTGGATGCTTTAGAGCATCTCAATAATAAGATAAAAGAATTAAAAAAAATATCTACTGTTTTAAAAACTCCTGTTATTTTAAGCTTTAATCAAGAAGATGGATTTATAAGAGAAGAAAAAGAAAATGTAAAAATGAAAGGACTTTCTAACCAAATTATCTTCCTTCCTTTTGTTGAAAATGTAGCTTCAACCCTAAAAGGACTTGACGTCGTTGTTATGCCATCGCTTCGAGAAGCCGGCACTCTTTTAGCGCTGGAAACAATGGTTTCTGGAACTCCATTAATTGGTACAAATTGTATTGGACTTAGAGAAATGATTAAAAATACACCGGCAACTGTCGTACCTGCCGGAGACAGTCTGGCATTGTCTGAGGCTCTCTTAAAAGAGATGCAAAACTCATCTACAATAAAAGCAAAAGCATTTGTAGAAGAAGCTGCGATTCGTTACGAAGCCAAAAAACAAGCTCAGGAATTAGAGAAATTAATCCTTAAGTATCTTTTGAAATAATCTTACTTCATAAGGCGAGGATTTTGTAAACACTTCATTTAAAGAAATCCACTAAATAAATTTAGTGAAATAAGCCCTTGGCTTTGCTAGAAGGTTCATCGAGTTTAATCTAGCGCGATTCTGGTCGCCCGACGTTTTAGGGATCAGAATGAGGTTTTACTGGCGTGGCCTTTTGGCGCGAGCTATTTTGTTTCAACGGTTGGTTTAGACTAAACGGCGGTGAAAGTTTACATTCGTTCACAGATACAGGCAGCGCGTAAACCAGTAGAGGCTGGCTATAAGTATTCTTTGCCAGTCCCGACCAGCGCGCTCGAATCAACATTTCGATGGCAGTTCTTGAATTTTCGTCGTTCGCCGCTCAGCCTCATCACTCGTCGCACTGCCGCCATGATCTGTCGCTCCACCGTCAAGGTACGGCCAAAGCATTACTCGAACAGCGATGCGAGCGCCTACCCTATAATTGTGCGCATACCATGAGGTTGCTGGCTAGGCTCTCGCAGAGGAGAAATAGGCATGAATTTTATGATTTACATAAAAAAATTAATTAATTATTTTACGCCATATTACCAGCAAGAGCTAAAGCGTTTCCGCTATCGCTATCAGATCAAGCGGGATACTTTCGTATCGGAAGAACCTGAGTTTAGTGTGCTCGATCAGCTTATTTCAAAGGGTGATTGGGTTATCGATATTGGTGCCAATATTGGGCATTATACCAAAAAATTCTCAGATTTAGTAGGAGCGGAAGGGCGGGTTATTGCAATAGAACCTGTACCATTTACGTTTGCTCTTTTGGCTTCAAATATTTCTTTACTTAATTGGGCTAATGTGACTTTGCTTAATGTAGCAGCTTCTAGTCAGACCGCAGTTTTGGGAATGACTATTCCAGATTTTGAGAGAGGATTAAAAAATTATTACCAAGCAAGTATCGTGGATAGTGAATCACATTTTCAAGTTATGGCAATTAGTCTTGATTCATTAAATATTTTGCATAGAGTAAGCTTGATTAAAATTGATACAGAGGGCCACGATCCTGTTGTTCTTCAAGGAATGCTGAATCTTGTTAAGCGTGATCATCCTACGCTGATTATTGAAACTACTTCGCCGCAAGTTTTTCAAATACTTGCGGAGTTGGGATATAGAAAAGAAAAACTTGCGGGTTCGCCAAATACAATTTTTAAGTAGGAAACTGTCTTGAAAATTTATTTGCGAGTATCGTTTTCTTGGCTCTGCGTGGTTCAGCGCGGTTCGACTCCGGTGAGATGACAGCCTGAATTCCGGTTTTTTCCGGCGGGTTAGAACACACTCTCACGCATCGTGTGCTCTGTTGGCCAGCTAGATAGTGTCATCACGAGATTTAAATCAGAGTGCCATCATGATCGCCCAGGTGCTTGCGGGAAAGGACAAAGAATTTTACGGGCGAGAATTTTTGGGCTAGGGGTTACTGTGTATTCACAGTGGGACTGGATAAAACGACCATCATCGCCTTGTATCCACAACCGGGAAGCCGAAGAAGAGCGCCGCGAATAGATGAAGTTGTAAATGCCGCTTTGGGCGGTCTTGAGAAAGTCTACAACCCCTTTGAGTGGTTCATTCAGTAAGCCCCCGGTTTCACCGGGGGTCATTTAGCTGCCCACACGACTTAGCGATCAAGATCTTTATAGCTTTCGCAGCAACTGCCAAGCTACAAGCTAGTTTGCCTGTAAATTTGTGGGGGCCGAAAGAGTGTTCCCCTGACTGGATCCGGAGGCGGTAATCGTGCCATCAGCCATAGATCCAGATGTGGGAGTACCGGAGCTTGAGTCAGTGAAAGCCTCGAATTCATCGAAATAAACATAATTAATTGTATCGTGTGAGTCTTCAAAGTTTGAAGTGATATAAAGATCTCCTGTTTCGCCGACATGTCCGCTGATGCGCCCAAAGTTTTGGCTTCTCACTAACACATTGTCATGCCAAATCTTTACGACACCATTGGCTTTGTTGAAATAGTACTCTATAGTATGCCAATTTGACGAGTTCGCTGTATTGTCTCCGGACGCATCACCCCAATAAGTGTTCATTTGGTTTCCATTGATTAACCCTTCATTATCAACTCCTCCTGTCGTTGATCGGATTGTCTCATAGGTGTCATTAATAGTCGGACTTGTTGAGAACAACCGAAGTATCTTTTTTGCTGAGCCGGCTGTTACATTATGATTTTTGTCTACCCGAACTCTGACTCTATAAAGCACCTCATTAGTCATATTAAATGATGGTATTTTTAATGTTTCAAATTTTGCTGGATCATTCCATGCAACAGAGCCATTGCTGTTGCAGCGAATCATTCTTGAACCAGCATACGGCCCCGCAACGCCGTCTGCAGCAGTGGCGACAGAGGTGCACTTATTGTGATAATCGTCTTGTTGCCAGAGATTAGTGTTACCACTCTCGGACCCGTCATAAAATACACGAGTGGCTGCCTGAGATAAGCTCGTAAACGCAAAGGGACAAAGCAGCAACGCAACCAATTTTAACATATGCTTTTTTTTGTATTTATTTTTTACCGGGCGGTAGGAAAGGGTGTTAGGATGAGAAATAGAGGGTTTCATGATGAATCTCCAAAGGTTAAAGTGGCATCGAATTTTTTGCAACAAAAAGCTATGGAACAATTCGGAGGTTATTAGGTGAGCTTAGAAGAGAGGTTACAGTTGAACCACAGCTAACCCGTTGAGTTGAGACAACGACATTGTCTATCATTTCACCAACTGCGGAGTGTGTTCCGTCGTGGTGAAACAGAGATAGCCATAAGTTTTGTACCTTAAGGGCTGCTGTCGTTCTGAGCCATAGATCCTGATAATCTCCCAGAAGCTGATCATCTAACCACAGAGCGAGTCGGCCATCGGGATTTACGCCTGTCGCATTAGGGGTGCCCATGTCGATCATTTGTTCTACGCAATACCATCGTCCGGCTTGGATTGTCGGCATAGTGACCGAAGGGCGGTGCTGAGGCTTAGTGCAATAGGCTGAGCCGTATATGCAAGGCAGTGAATCTCCATAGCACTGACCGTTTGGGTTGCTGCAATCTTGGTACATGCCACGGTAATAGCTATAAGCGAAAGGTGTTGCGGAAGAATCTTGGTACTGAACGGTCAAGTAGGCAAAATCGTTGCCCGTCGGACGATTGCCAGAAACACCGATGTGATCGCGACTCCCCGCTGTCAAGCCACCACCGTGATTGAGCGCGTTAAAATTGAACCCTGGCTCGTATTGAAAGTACCAGCGGGCATAGAGCTTGTCATAGCCGGCGGATAGAACTTTAATCAGATCTGAACCGCCTTTCTGGGCTGCTGGAACGCGTAACCTGACCGCTTTGTTAGACGCGCTGTTAGCCGGGCCGCCGTTCGTCACAATCTGATTTTCCGTGTCTGGATTCCCGTCATAGTCATCGAAATGCGACTTCGGGTTCGCGCTCTCAAAATCTTCGCAGAACACGGTGCCAGCGGGAGGATTGGCGCATTCGTTTTGCGCGACCGCCGCAACGGCCGAGGTTGTCGAACCAAGGCAGAGCAGCAAGGATACAGCAAGAGTATGGGTACCGCTAAACATGGGTATAGCATTACTGCTCATAAATCCCCCAAAAACTTCTTTCTGTCAAGCCCTCTCGAAAGGAGGGAGTCCATTCCCCGGTATCGTGAGCTCGCCAAGGGCGGCTTCCGCTATCCTTAAAATCCCGTTCAGCGAACCCCTTCGAGAAGCCGATTATCGGCTTAATTGCGGGCTGGCACCCATCAGTATCCCGCGCCATATCCCGACAGCGGACCGTTGGCAGAAACGGTGCCTGTCGACCAAGTGGTCGGCAAGCTGGTCAGCGAAGCGCTCTTGCTCGTTTCGCTGTTCAGCGAGGCGCTGCCCACCTTGTCGCGAAACTTGAGTTCACCGCTCGCGCTCAGAATCGCGATCCAGTATTTCGTGCCGGCGGTGACGTTGGTCGCGGGCAGGGCAACCGTGTTCCAGCTTCCCGCTTTGGGCGAACTCAAGGTGCCGGTGGCGAGCCGAGCGCCCGGCCGGCCGTTGCTGTCGGCGTAAAGACCCGCGATCAACTTGGTGGAAGCCGAACTCGCATCCACGTACACGGGAAGTCCGGTGATCTGCCCGGTGACCGAGGCCGTGGTCTGGAACGCCGCCGCCGTGCCTTGCGCCAGGGAGTCGGACGCTGATCCGAGCGCTTGCTCGCCCAGTAGCAGTTTGGGCGGAGAAGAGAACTTGATCGCCGTGTTCATATCGCTCTTGATCTCGGTCGCGCTCAGGGCGCGGTTATAGATGCGGATCTCGTCGATGCGGCCTTTAAAGAACTCGCCCCAGTAGCTGTTACCGCCGATGCGCAACACGCCATTGGTCACGTCGATTCCACCCGCCTGCTGCTGGCTGGAAACTTGGCTGCCGTTGACGTAGAGCTTCATGGTGGACCCGTCGTAAGTTCCAACCAGGTGCACCCACTTGTTGGCGCTCAGTGCGGGACCGCCGTACAGCTTGTACCAGTCGGTGGTGTAAACGGCCACTTCGGGCTGATTGAGATCGGAATTGGCGGCCAAGTAGTACGCGGCGCCGAACCCATCCGGTTGCTCTTTGTTGAGCACGGTTTGCCAGCCGCTCATCGTATCCGTCGGATACACCCACGCTTCCAGGGTCATGCCGTTAGTCAGGTCCAGAGAGGCGGAATCGTTGATCGTCACCCAGTCATCCACACCGTCGAAAGACAGCGCGCGGCCGAATTTGCCCGCCGTGGTCCGAGTGGCGCCGCTGACGGTGCCGTGATTGCCCTTGCCGGAAACATCGACCACGGTCGCGCCGCTCGCTTCCTCGAAGTTGTAGGCCGCGACCAGACCGCCCGCGCTGGCGCTGGCGGCCGACACGGTGATGGTTTGGGTCTTGGTGCTGGGCGTGGTGCCGCTGGCGCCGGTGGCGGTCAGCGTCACGGTATAGGTACCGGCGTTGGCGTAGGTGTGCGAGGGATTCTGCGCGGTGCTGGAAGTGTTATCGCCGAAATTCCAGCTGTAGCTGACGACGGTCCCGGCCGAAGAGTTGCTGAACGTGACCGGCAGGGGCGCGATGCCGGAGCTGGGGCTGGCGGTGAAATTGGCCACCGGCGCGGAGGCGGTCGCCGAGATGGTCTTGGTGGTGGTGCTGCTGCCGCCCGCGTTGGTGACGGTCAGTTTCACGGTGTAGCTGCCCGCCGCGTTGTAGGTTTTCGCGACGCTCTGGGCGGTGCTGGTGGTGCCGTCGCCCAAATCCCACGCGCGACCGGTGATCGTGCCGGTCGAGGTGTCGGTCAGGGTGACCAGCAATGGCGCGGTCCCGGAGGTCGGGGTGGCGCTGAAGCTGGCGACGGGCGGGGCCGCTGTGGGGGCGGTCACCGAAATGGTCTTGGTGGCGGTGGTGGTGCCGCCCGTGTTGCCGACGGTCAGCTTGACGGTGTAGGTACCGGTCGTGCTGTAAGTTTTCGCGACGCTCTGGGCGGTGCTGGTGGTGCCGTCGCCCAAATCCCACGCGCGACCGGTGATCGTGCCGGTCGAGGTGTCGGCCAAATTGACCGTCACCGGCGCGGTGCCGGAGGTTTTGTCGGCGCTGAAGCTGGCGACCGGGGCGGCGACGGTCAGGCTTTTGTTGACTTCGTTGGAGAAGCTGCTTTCGTTGCCGGTGCTGTCGTAAGCCTTGACCGCGAAATAGTAGGTCGATCCGTCGGCCAGGCTGGCCACCGTGGCGCTGGTCGCGCTGCCGGCGTTCAGGTTCGAGGTGTAGTTGCCGCTGGCGGTGCCGTAGTACACCTTATAGCCGCTCACCGGGCCGGAGCTGGCGTTCCAGGCCAAGTTGACTTGGCCGGCGAAGGCCGAGTTGGCCATGAACACCAGCAACAGGATCAGCCAACTGAAGAAAGGCCATAGCCGCATCTCTCTGTCGGAGTGCGCGGAAAGGCCGATAGGAGCGGATAGGACATCGTTAGCGTAAAACGAGCATGTGGTAGGCATCTGGCGTTCTCCCGCCACCTGCTCGGAGGCATCGCGCCTACCGGGGAGAACGCACGGCGATAACGCTCATTTCGCGGCTCTGCGACCGTGCCCGGTTGCCCGGGTTTAGGCCAGTAGCTTTGCGTCCCTGCCTTTCGGCAGGTTTGCCCATCCAGAATCGCTCGTTACCAGCTCGCTTGCAGCTCTGCTACCGTATCTGGGTCTGGTTGCCCAGGTTTAGGTCAGCGGCTTTGCGTCCCCACCTTTCGGAGAGTTTGCCCACAGCGAAGTGGCTATTCGTTTAGTGTAAAGTTGCTTAGCCAGGAGAACATTCGCTCTCTGGCGGCTCTGCGACCGTGCCCGGTTGCCCGGGTTTAGGCCAGTGGCTTTGCGTCGCTACCTTTCGGCAGGTTTGCCTTTAACAAGCGGGTACTACTATATGCTTTTCAAAAAGCACCGTCAACAAAATTTTGCCACTTGTAAGAAAAAAATCGCTCATTTATGTCAATCATTGTGTGGAAATAGCCAATTTGGGCCGATCAAAGGCGCGGGACGAGCTGGTCCGCGATACGAGACTGCCCGAAAATCATCGTTTCGACCCGCTGTGGCCCGGATATCCAACCCCAGCGCGGCCGGATTTCCGGCATCGGCCTGATCTGGGTCGCCTGGAAATGCTGCCAAACCGCCAAGCTCCCGCCGATGACCAGCGTCGCCAGCAAAATGGCGAACGCGATTTTCCACCCGCTGTAGGGCCGTTCGCCCTGCACTTCCCCCGTGCGGCCGTTGACCACGAAGCGATAAGTCTTGTCGCGAAAGCGGAACGCCGACATCCACACCGGCAGCAGAACATGCTTGAACCGGATCTCTCCGTAGCGCGTGTCCGAGGCGTGAATGCTCTGGCGGTCGCCGCCGATGTCCTGCTCGACATCGCGGCGGATGACCGGCGCCATCCGTTCCCGGGCGCGCTCGAATCCCTCCTCCAGTCCCACCTGATACATCTCGCTCCGAAAGCCGCTCAGGTACTCCTCGCGATAAGGTGTTAAATTCGCCACATCCCAAGGCTCCAGCCGCTCGGTGACCGTTCGCGGCAGGGATCGGCTGGCCAGCACCAGCACGTCGTCGAAAAAGCGCGAGACCGCGCCCGCCACCGGCGTCCAGCGCGTTTTGGTGACGAGGCGGACCCGCTCCACTTCCCGGCCGTTTTCGATCGCCCGGTAGACCTCCTGAACCTGGTAATCGTCGCCTCGCTCGCCGCGATAGCGGGTGGTGGTGTCCGCGTCGTAGGTCCAGTACGGCACGTACATGCCGGCCAGGCGCGCGTCGTCGCGGGCGTAATCCTTGAGGCCGCCGGGCGCGAACCACAAGCCGCCCAGCCAGCGCCGAAAAGTCGCGCGGGCCTGATCGCGGCCGATTTTGAAGGGCAATAGCGCCTGGACCGGCAACTGGCGATGCCGCTCGGTCTTGGCCACGACGGGCGAGCCGCAAAACGGGCATTGGCCGGCGTGGGTGGCGGGGTCGAAGCTGTAGGACGCCCCGCAGGAATCGCAATGGATCGCGCTGTTGGCGCGCGTCGGCGCGCTCGCCGCCAAGCCGCGCAGCGTTTCCCGAAAATCCTGCTCTCGGGCCGGCGTGGCGGAAGCGGCGATCCGGTTTTCGTGGCCGCAGTGACCGCAGCGCAGCACGTCGGTGCCGGGCGCGTATTCGAGCGAAGCGCCACACCGCTCGCAGGGAAAGCGGCGCGGTTCGGGTTCGCTGGCGGGGAAGGGGGCATCGGGTTCTTGCCGCATGGCCGGAAATTCCTCAAACGATGAGCCGGGAGTCTAGCAGGTTCGACGGCCCGGCCATTCTCGGCCGGTATCGCCAGAAGGGTGCGCCGATCCCGGCCGATACGCGACCGTTCGGACAATCGGGCGAGCTTTTTTGTGCATCGCACAATAAAGCTGTTATACTGCGAGCCAGTCAACTCGCAAGCCTATGCCATGTATATCGTGGATGACCCGACCTTGGCGCTCATCACCCGTTTTGTCGGCGGCGCCCAACATCTGGATGTGTCCGATGAGGATTTCCTGCTCCAGCAGGTCGCGGCCATCGAGCGGTACGTCGAGCGTTTTCCCGACGGCGAGCGGCAAGCGCGGGCGCTGGAGTGGATCGAGGCGCACGCCCAACAGTACCGCCAGCAGTGGCAAAAGCAGGTGGCTGTCGGCGCGTTGGCCGAAGCGCGCTGCCCCGACTGTCCGCTGGACGGCGGCGCTCGCACCAAACCGTGCCCGGTCCACAACAGGTGGTTGGATCTGCTGCGCCGCTACGCCGCCGCCAAGCTGTCGGCGCAGGAATACGTCGAAGATGCGCTACGGTTGCTGGACACCCAGAAAGATCGCTTGAAAGTGCGCCAGGCTCGCCGCCCTTTGCCGGTCGAGCATTCCGCGCTCGCGCCCGGCTGAGCGGAAGCGGCCCCACCCATCGCGACGGCGCTCCGGCTTTTCTTG
>ERZ761603.3078-NODE-3078-length-10918-cov-43.431925_pt1 | contig 10918 bp, 9 predicted proteins | sample MGYA00511879_ERZ761603 | MGnify/ENA primary metagenome ERZ761603 (study PRJEB28899, sample SAMN02850040) | bioreactor sludge metagenome | biome: EBPR Sludge; feature: EBPR Bioreactor; material: flocular biomat | place: Australia: Thorneside Wastwater Treatment...
CGGCGGCCAGCGACGCTCCGACCGGGTTGCCCGAGGTGGCGGTGAACCACAGCGCCGAAGTGATGGCCAGGCTGGCCATGCCGCAAAACATCAGGTAGCCGCCAAACCGCCGCGTCTTCTCGTCGTCGGGTGTCGAGCCGCCGTTGTTTGCCAGCGCCAGGATGACCGGGAAGAGTACGCCACCGCGCGCGGTATTGCTCGGGAAGCCGGGTGCGATCAGGGTGTCGGTGATGAAGATGCTGTACGCCAGGCCGAGCGTCGATTTCCCGAACAACGAAACCACGTACAGACTGATCCGCTTGCCGAGTCCGCTCTTGACCACCGACTGCGAGACCAGGAAAGCGGTCACCACCAGAAGCACGATGGCGTTGGCAAAGGCGCCGTAGGCCTTGGCCGGAGTCAGCGTGTTGGTGAGCACCACGACCGCACAGGCGAGCAGCGATGATGTGAACAGCGGAAAGACATTGAGAACCACCGAGACGATCGCCGACGCGAAGACTGCGAACAGATGCCAGGCTTCAAGCGTCAGTCCCTCCGGAACAGGCGTGAACCAGAGGCCAAAGAACAGGACCAGGAGGCCCACCAACTTTACGATTCTTCCCGTTCCGAAAGCGGCTGTACTCATTTTGGACCTCCTGCAGTGGTGGGAGCAACCGCATTGGGCGAGCCGAGGCGTGCCCAACCGTTCAGACCGACGACCCGCCCGGCGAGTTCGTCACCTTCGATAGCGCCGAGGCGCTGCCACTTGAAGCTGTACTCACCGCTGATCCCGGTGTAGCGACCGGTACCGCCGGTGAACTTGCCTTCGATCATCTGGCCGGGGCCAACCCCTTCGCCGCTTATCTCGCTGAAGACCTTGTCGCCGTGCTCATCGATCCACACGCTGCGTCCCTGCATGCCGGTGGTCGTGTCGGTGAAACCGATGGCCTCGGCCTGGAATCCGCGATTCAGTCGCTGCTTGCCGCTCAGGAGCATCGAACCGCTGAGTCTGAAAATGCCTGCCTGTTGCCCCGGCAATAGGTCCAGGACATATCGGTTCCCGGTGACAGTCCAGTCGCCGGTGAAGTTTCGCATGTCGTTCGTTGCTGCAGTCACCGGTGGAGTCGCTGGCGGGTTCGCTGGCGGGCTTCCCTGTTGGCCGCAGGCTGTGGCCAGGAACACGCTGAGCATGGCGACGCTTCGCGAGTAATGCCGTTTGGATGAGTGGCGTGGTAAACGCATAGTCGTACCTCCCGTGGAAAGAGAAGCAGCAAACGTACAATCGTCCGGTACCAAGCGCCCGCGGGCCGGCACCCGTGCGAACAAACAACAGGCTAGCACCTGGGTGGTTACTTTCGCAATCTGATTGTTGACAATCAGATGCCTTGATGTGCTCCAGTTCTCTTTACAGCCGGTCGTCGGCAGGCTTCGTTGGTGTGTCGCTGTTGAGCGCGAAGATCAATGATGAACGAGTACAGGGATTTTCGCGTAGGTGAGCACCTTGTAGGTCTCGCTGCCGAGGAACAGCGCGCTCAGGCCGTGACGGCCACGCGAAGCCATGAAGATCAGGTCGCAGCCGGCTTTGCTCGCGGCGTCGAGGATCGCTTCGGCAGGAGTGTCACTTGTCACTGAAATCTTGTTCCCCTTGACACCAGCTTTCTTGCATAGCTCGACGACGGAATCGAGAGCACGCCGCGCCTTCTTTTCGGTCAGTTTGGCGAACTCCTCGGGTCTGTTCGGGCCCGAGGGCGCGCCGTCGTTGTAGTACTCCTGAGGATACCCGGGTTTGGCGAAGAAGGCGGTAATGCGCGCGCCAGAACTCTTTGCGAGATCGACCGCCGCACAGGCGGCTTGCGTCGACAGCTCGGAACCATCGGTGGGAACCAGAATGTGCTTGTACATGATGCATCCTCCATCGTTAGGTTCGTCGAAAATGCGCTTCAACGACAGCACCGATCATGTTCCAAATACGAGGCTAGGGCAAGCCAACTGTGTCGGGCGACTACTTCTAACTACTTCTACTTTGTCAGATTCCATTTCAATCAAATGCTTCGAGCATAGCTGCCTGTCGTCGATAGGCTGACTCCATGGCCTGGTGCGGTCGTTTGTGCCTGTCGATGATGGATGTTGCAAGGTCCTCGTCGGTGACGATCTTGTTGGGGAGCTTGTAAGGCATGATTTCGACCAAGTCGCGGCAAGAGAGCAGTTCGGCGGTCTCGTCAAGGGCCAGGCGCTCTTTGGCCAGGAACATCGTGGCGATCATCACCAGCAGCATGTGATGGTGCCACGCCTGCCAACGGCGCACCTGATACTCCGCCATGCCACAAGTGCTCTTGGCCTCTCCTTGAAGGACTGCTCGACAAAGTGGCGCGTGCCCTGCATTTCCGCCAGACGACGCAGGGAAGCCTGCGGTTTGGCATGGGATAGACAGTACTTGAGCTTCGTGCTGTCCATTTCCCGGCGCACCAAGAGACGCCCATGTTGGGCAGAGGACGCTCGCCATCCCAAACCCACACCCGCTTGGTCAGATACTCGGCCATCACCTCACCCTTCTCGCCCGCCCGGACCGACAAGCGGCGCCAATGGGATGCCGGTTGAGTGGCCGTCCACTCAGCCACCGTCACGGGCACCGCTTTCGTCTGTAGCCGACGCGGCGCTTGACCCTTCGAGGAGCGGCGTGCCGGCACGGCAGGAGCCGGGTCATCGAGATCAATCGCCTGATCTGAATGCACTTCAGCCAGAAAGGTCTCCTCCCTCGCCGTCCAGTTCCCGAAGCAGCCAGGGCAAATGCCCGTAACCGCCATTGAACGCGACGAAGGAGAAGTGCAAGCCCTCCCGGCGTAAGCGTTGTACCATGTCCGGCACCATCTTGCCCTTGGTTCGGAATTCCCGCAAATCCTCAGGAATGCCTGCCACCTCACAGCGCTCGGCATCCTGGGTCCAGGCTTCCGGCAGATACCGTTCGGCATCCATCACCGAAGCCACATTGCCCCGAGCGATGGCGGCAAATACCTTGACCTGGCAGTTATCCGTCTTTCCCGGTCGCCCGTTCCACTGGCGGGCCACGCCAGCAGACATGCGGCCCTTCTTGGCCAAGCCGCTCTCGTCAAGGAGCGGTGCGCTGGGGTAGCCAAAATGGGCGTTCGCGTCACGTAGCCGTTGCCGGCGCACGCCCCGTCGTTCCCAGTTGGATTCGCTCAACACATGTGATGTAGCGGCTGATAGCAGCTATCAGCGACCGTTTCCGCCATGCACTCCATGTTGCGCTGCGAACTCTGCAACAGGCCGTGCAGATACTGGCGTGCCGCTTTCTCCATCGAACGTGTGCGGCTCTGGATGCAGCGAAGGTACGGCGTAAAGTGGGAATCGAAGTGTTCCAGCGCCGAGGCCACGAGCGCTGATATCCTATCCGTGTATCGAGGTTGACATTGTCACTTACAACTCCATGAATAAATTGAAGGATTGTAGCAGAAGTCATTTTAGAACATGACACGCCCGCACGATGCGAAATCAATCTGACAAGGTAGGATTAAACCACTGTCTGAATTCCGGGGACCACTATAAGCCCCACGTCTGCCCCAGTCGCTACCGTCCGGAACGAAAGTTACCGGACGGGATCCGCACTTACGGCGAAACAGCACTTTTGTTGCTCGCCGGATATTTCCGCTCGGGGCTGCCTCATTCTGCAGCGACTTTCCGGGGCAAGCCGATCTGGCCGCGACGCAGGAGCGCTTCCATCTCGTCTGGCGGCAGCGGGTGGCTGAACAGATTGCCTTGCAGCTTTGGGCATTTCGCACGCTGCAGGAAGTCGAGCTGTTCTCTGGTTTCGACACCCTCTGCAATGACATCGAGATCAAGACTGCTGGCCATGGCGATAATCGCGGTAGTGATACCCGCATCGTCGGCACCCTGCGGTAGGCCGCGGACGAAACTCTGATCGATCTTCAGCGTACCGATCGGGAAACGCTTGATGTAGGACAGCGATGAGTAGCCGGTACCGAAATCGTCGATCGAGAAATGTACCCCCAGTGCGCGCAGGCGATACAGCCCCTTGATGCGTTTGGCGTCCGGGTCCATCAGGATGCTTTCGGTCAGCTCCAGTTCAAGCAGGTCGGCGCCGACGCCCGTTGCATCGATGAGTGCCGCAACGCTATCCAGGAAATCCGGTGCGCTAAGCTGGCGTGCCGAGACGTTGACCGCCACCCGCGGTACCGCCACGCCACTCTGCTGCCATTCCCTCACTTGCTTGCAGGCGGCCTTGAGCACCCACTCGCCGATCGGAACGATCAGGCCGCTTTCCTCCGCAACCGGGATGAAGCGTGCCGGCAATACCAGCGCGTGTTGCGGGTGCTGCCAACGGATCAGTGCCTCGATACCGACGACCGTACCATCATTGGCACGCACCTGCGGCTGATAGAACAAACGAAACTCGCCTCGCTCGAGCCCCTTGCGGAGGTCGCCCTCAAGCGCCAGGCGCGCCGTTGTTCGGGTAGTCTGCGTCCGTTCATATAACTGCCAGTTGTTACGCCCTTGCTCCTTGGCATAATACATCGCGGTATCCGCATGCTTGAGCAGTGTCGCTGCATCGTCGCCGTCGTCAGGGAAAAGCGCGATACCGATGCTCGAAGTCACCGCGACCTCCTGTTCGCCGATCAGTACAGGGTTTGCGAGCAAGGCCTGTAATCGCTGCGCAACCACGCAGACGGCCTCGACGGTGTCAACATCGGGTAGAACGACGGTAAACTCGTCACCACCAAGGCGTGCGAAGTGCAAACCCGATTCGTCCAGGGCCGGCCGGGCAATGAAAGAACCAGCGCGCAGTTTTTCCTGCAGCCGATCAGCGATCGTTTGTAGCAGGCAGTCGCCCGCACTGTGGCCAAGGGTATCGTTGATACGCTTGAAGCCATCCAGATCGAGAAACAGCAGGGCCATCCGGTGGTTCGTCCGGCGTGCCCGCAGTAATTCGTGGTCAAGGCGTTCGAGAAAGCTCTGACGGTTTGGCAGACCGGTCAACGTGTCGACGTAGGCCAAGCGACGGATCTTCTCTTCATTGCGCTTCTGGAGTGAAATGTCGCGTACTACAATTACCACCTTGTTAGGTCCGTTTGGCGCAATGCGCGCCTCGTAATAATGCATGCTGCCCTCTACCGGCAGATCGACGAACACCGACTGCAGATCACCTCGTTGAAGCGCCTGCTCGATACCCTGCCGAATGGCGGTTGCCGTCTCGACTGGCAGAACCGCTGACAGGTTTTTGCCGACCAGATCGCTCCCGACGACGAAGAACCGCGTAGCGTAGGTCTGCTTGTAGTCGAGGCAGATCCCTTGCCGGTCGACAACCAAGATCAAATCAGGCATCGCCCACATGATTGCAGCCTGTTGTCCTTCGAGTTCGTGCAATTCTCGGTGCTCGCCCCGCAGCCGGATAATTACTGCGGCGAGCCAGAAAGCCGCCTGAAACAGGCTGCCGATCGGAAATGCAAATACCGCGAGACGGCTGACTTCGACACCGCTGCCGATGACTGAAAAAGCCTGTATCCCCCCGCCGACCATTGTCGCGCCGAGCCCCAGCGTGAACAGCCGGATAGAGGCATCGCCACTGAACACCTCCCTGACAAGCAGCACGATGGTGGCGACTGCAAGCACGAACAGCACGGCTGCACCGGCACGGTAGCCAGTGGCATGCCAGGCTGAACCGAGGAAACAGAGCGCGCTGAGCAGGACGGAGCCGCCAATCGCCACCCGGACCCTTCCACGAAGCTGTAAAAACTCCAGCACCGCAATGCCGACGCTTAGCACCACGCCGGCCACCGAGATCGCCTGGAGAATCGGAAAGTATTGTGGGCCAGGCCAGAAAGGCACCAATGCTGAGCCGATACCAAAATTCTGCACCAGCCAGACCTGCAGCGCGACGCCGTAGAAGGCATAGGCCAAGGCTACGCGGCTGCCGGCGTAAGCATTGAAGCCAAGGGCCACGATAATCATCACCAGCAGGATGCCGCTGTAAGCCCCCAGGCCGGCCCACAGCAAGGTGTTGTCGCGCACAAAAGTGGTTTCGTCGGCGAACAGAATCCATGGACGGATCGCCTTGTAGTCCTGAACGATCGCGGTGATTGTCGCACCTTCGGGTAATGCAGGAAGGCGGGCATAGGGGAAGGGGCTGATGAAATCACGCTGGGCAAACGGTACGCCTCGCCCAGAAATGGACAGCCAGGGACAACCATTCACGTCGGTGGCGACAACGATGAAAAACTCGGCAATCGGTTCCTGCAGGTACACGATTGGCGATGCCGCACTGAACCGCTCGCGCTCGACCTTGATCTGGAAAGCGCGGGCTGGCCGGGTCGATGACAACTCCGGCAGCAACAGCTTCTCACAACCTGCGCGTGGCAGCTCCACCAAATCGCGAAGCCGGCTCAGCCAGCGGCTTGCATCGTCCGACCGACCGGGACCTCGCGGAGCATCCCACAGAGGGTTCAACCCTGCCGAAAAGGTGTTGGCCTTTGGTGAGGCGCCCGGAAGTGCAAGGGCTATCAGCACCAAAAGCACCAGGGCCTTACAGAGCCGCTTGGTTAACACACGCGTCATCCCGTAGTTCGTCTGCATCCACGCTTCCAATCTTCGGTGACGCCAAGCATTGGCGCCTGTCAGGGCATCGCGATCGCATTATATGCAGGAATCGTCTCCACTTCGCGCGTCGTCAGATGCAGCAGACTGGCTGCGTCATCGATCAGGTCGTCGTGCAACTCGCCGTTTCGATCAGTGACGCATAGCGGCTCGAAATGTACGCGGTAACGTTCGGGAATCCTGATGCGGGGACGGTACAGCGATCCCGTCTGTTCGGAGCCGGCCAGGTAGCTGCGGCAGCCGTCGCGACCCGGCCTGATGCCGTCGCGACCGTTGCTGCCGAAACGTGGGTAGCTCATTGTCCACGCATTTCCCATACCGCTCAACAGCCCCCAGTTGGATAACTTGCCGCGATAGTGACGGAAGAACTGCCAGGCATGAGCGACCAGTTTTCGTTTGGAAAGCAGACCCTTGTCCATGCGTGCAGCAAAGGCGATGGCATCCCCGATATGGTCGATGGGGTGACACATGATCGAGCGTCCGTCCATGTCGCGCAATCTCACGTTCGGTAGAAACAGGCCCTCGCGCAGCCGGTTGCGAAACAGTGGTGTTCCCAGCATCGGGATGGCAAAGCTGAGGAAGCTCGGTAAGGTGATGCGCGGATTGGCGACAATGAGTTCGGTTTCAGCCAGACACTCTTCAATCGTGCGGTCAACCAGATCGAAGATCAGGCCGTAGTGGAACACTAGACCAGCCTCCAGACAGGACCGGATGATTTCCTCCTGCGGCAATACCAGATTCTGTTTTTTGTTGAAGGCGGTGATCTGCGTGCGGCTGAGCGACTCGACGCCACTGAAAAAACCGATGCAGCCGGATTCGCGCGCCAGCCGGACGTTGTCGGCATCCCTGAAGAAGTCGGCAGTTACCAGTGCCGCCCAGCCGCCGAACTTCCGTTGCTTGAACATCTCCTTGAGGAGCGCCATGCGCGCCTTGAAGTAGGCACGTGGTCCACCAAAAAAATTCTGGTCGAGCAGCATTACGCACTGACGGTAGCCCATTGCATCGATCTGCCTGCGCACATAGTCCAGGTCGTAGGCCATAAACTCACGGTCTTCGGCCGTCATGGAGCAAAAACTGCAGCGAAAGTTGCAGTTGCGGGAAGCTTCCGCGTAGCCGATGATGCGCGTCCCGGGCATCAGATCGTAGCGCGGAACGGGTCTGTCGGCGGCGTGCCCCGGGCCGAAGACGGCATCTACCACCGATACGATCTGCTCGACGTCGCCGCTACAAACGTAATCGAAATAGCGGCGGCTGAGATTCGGTAGCATCCGCGCCAGCGAACCACCCATGGCGACGACGATGCCCGGATTGACTGTCCTGGCGTACGCCGTGACCTGCTTCATACGGTCGAATGTCGGGTTAAGACCGGTCAGTACCAGCAGGTCTGCCCATTGCAACACAGAAAAATCATCGAAAGGGCCGTTGCGAAACTCGCAGGCAAGTCGCACATCGACCCGGGCAGGCTCCAGCATTCCGGCCAGCACAGCCGGCGCAATTGATTGCGGCACGATCCAGGGATTCCCCCGCGCACCGCGATGATTGTCGGAATAACAGTTGAGAATCAGGATTCGCGGATTCGGCATGTCGGGCTCGGTCCGCCTTCGTCATCGAGCCGACAGCGCGGTCCAAGCGGACTTGGCATCGCTATACCAGCGATGGCCGATTTCGCAGAGGCTATCCGTGTTCGCCACGAACAAGTGAGACGATGGTGGGACCCAGGTACCGCAACTACGGATAGGCTGATTGTGCCAGGCATCCTGCAACCACCCGTCGCATAGGCGCTTGATCAGGTCCACGTCGTCCTGCCGGCTCGCAGAGATATCCATTTCGGCGATGCGGCGAAACTCTTCGACGCTCCAGCCAGCTGGAACACTCCACGCTCCTGTGTGTCGATCGATGACTGGCTGAATCATCGGGTTCATGCGCACAATCGCCGTTTCGGTATGGGGGCAACAGGACACGTCAAGCGGCAGGCCACCGTCAAGCATGAGGTGGGCAATGAAAGTGTGTGCATCCGGAGGATCGGCAATGATCGTCTTGCCGACCTTGACGAGTTCCGGGAGGAAACCCGTTCTGGAGCGCGGCCGGCACAGTGCATCGGGGATCCCTTCGGTTCCGGATTCCGGCAAAAAAACCGTGCTGGTTCCAAGCGACAGCACGCCGATATCGCAACGCGGTACGCCCAGGGCGATGGCTTCGACAACACCCGCCAGCACCGGATTATTGTAGCCCGTCATTGCGCCGTCCCAAAATCGGCAACCGTCGAATTCGGCGGGCTTGTCGAACCAGTTGATCGGTGCGGTGCTTGACGCATGCGCCGCTTCCGCGAGCGTCGCGCGCTGCTGCCGGTGCGGAAAGCTGGCGGCAGGGCTGGTAACATTGCTGCGCATCATGCGAGCCCGATCGCGATCGAAGTCGTAAGTGACAAACAGAAATGACATAGGCTTATCGGCTTCGCCTCGCTGCGACCGCACGGAAGCGATGCTGTCGTTGAGAATCCCGTGCAGGCTCTGCAACGATATGGTACCCATCCGGGGCAATATGCGGTGCAGGAACTCAAGCTTGCCCTCAGTGGAAAAACGCTGGCCAACCGGGCTCGATGGCGAAACGGCGCAGGTGAGCAACTGCAAGAGGCTCCGGTACCAAGGCAAGCGCCCAAAAAGTGCGTTGCGGTTGACACAGTTGTCGAACAGCTCGAAGATTTCGCGCGGCGAATAGCCCTCGATCAATGCCGCGGCGACGATCGCCCCGCCCGAGCAGGCCGATACCAGGTCAAAATGGCTAAGGACCTGATGCCCATCCTCGCCGGGAAAAAGATCATCAAGCACCTTCGCTTGAATCAACGCGAACGTACCGCCGCCGTCGAGCGATAATATACGGAAGGGCTTCCTGCCGGACCGTGCTTCCATCGGCAACACTTCCAAGAAATACTGAATTTTCATCTTCTCGCCATCTCAGGCAATTAATATTATGCCGAAAATTGCACGGATGTCGATCTATAGTCGTCCCAGGGACGGGCCTGTCCGGGTTTTTGAGAGCCGACCTCGGAAATTCGGACAGCGGTATGAGTGGTAGCCTTGCCCAACAAACGGCCGCATAGCGGCCCTGAAATGGAGCAGGAGCATGACGAGAAGGAAGAGGCGGAATCACTCGCCGACGTTCAAGGCGCAAGTGGCGAGCGTAGCGCTGAAGGGTGACAAGACGTTGGCAGAGCCGGCCCAGCAGTTCGACATTCCTCCCCCACCGGATTGCCGACGGGAAGTGAGCTTCCCTCGATTTTTCGTCTTCCAACCTGTCGGCATTATGCCGCCGATTTCCGTTCACGCTGGGCGCTGATCCAGTTTCCAGGGATTTCGTGGGCGAGGCGTGGCCGAGCGTGGAATGCGCCGGCGCTGGTTGTAGAACGGCGCGATGTCGCCGAAGAGGTTGGCCTGTGCCTCGGCCGGCGTGCCGTAACGGATGCCTGCACCCGCTCTTTCTTCAGTCTGTTGAAGAAGCCCTCCGTCGGTGCATTGTCCCAGCCGTTTCCCTTGCGACTCATCAAGCAGATCATCACGTATTCTTTCAGCCGCGCTTGCAAAGCGTAACTCGCAGACTGGCTGTCCCAGTTGGAAGGGTGGATCAACCCCGGCGCCGGCCTGGGCGGAAGCAGGCCATGGTCAGCGCGTCGATGACCATGTCTGCCGTCATGTGCGACTGGATCGACCAGCCGACGATTTTCCGGTTGAAAGGATCGCGCACCACAGCTAGGTAGGGCCGGTCCTCGTCGGTCCAGAGGGAGGTGGGATCGGCTGCCCAGACCTGATTCGGCGCTGCCGGCGTGAAGTTCCGACGCAGCAGGTTCGGCGCCACCGGCAGGCTGTGCTTCGAATCCGCCATCGTCTTGTCGCGCCGCTTGTGTCGCGCACAAATGCCGTTTTCCCCATCAGCCACTCGACGCGCGCCTTGCTGGCCTTAACGCCGCGATCTCGCAACTCCTGTGTGGTTCGCGGGCGGCCGTAGGCACTATCGGACTCGGCGTGGAGGATGCGGATGAGCGCCAGCATCTGCCCATCCACAGGTCGTTTGCGTTCGGTCGTGCCGCCGTCTTTCCCGGCGCGGTAGCTGCTGACGCTCACTGCCAGCGCCCGGCACCGATCGGCCGGTTCATAGTTCTTGCGCTGTGCGTCGATCCAGGCGTACTTCGTGGCGCATCCTGCGCAAGGTACACCGCCGCTTTTTTAGGATTCCTTTCTCTTTCCTGAGCCGGACGTTCCCGGCCTTACCACCCATCACCTTTAATGTAATCTCTCATTATTACGAGGCAACACAT
>ERZ761603.3080-NODE-3080-length-10905-cov-64.062120_pt1 | contig 10905 bp, 12 predicted proteins | sample MGYA00511879_ERZ761603 | MGnify/ENA primary metagenome ERZ761603 (study PRJEB28899, sample SAMN02850040) | bioreactor sludge metagenome | biome: EBPR Sludge; feature: EBPR Bioreactor; material: flocular biomat | place: Australia: Thorneside Wastwater Treatment...
CGCCGTCGCTCAAGGGCTGACTGTCGACGATGCCGTAGCTCCTGGTATGCGCGCGTGGCACGTTCTGGACGCCGATCACGGAGCAGTGGTGCTCGGCATGAACGTCCACCATCTGGCGCATCACTGCGGGCTCGCCGTCGAGGAGGTCGTCGGCGAGGAGTACCGCGAAGGGCTCGTCGCCGACGACGGGCTGGGAGCAAAGTACGGCGTGGCCCAGGCCAAGCGCCTCGGCCTGCCGGATGTAGATGCAGTTGATGTCTTTCGGCAGCAGGTTGCGCACGAACTCGAGCGTTTCGGTTTTGCCGCGCCGTTCCAGCTCGGCTTCGAGTTCGTAGGCCTTGTCGAAATGGTCTTCGATCGAACGCTTTGAGCGGCCGGTGACGAAGATCATGTCGGTGATTCCGGCCGCTGCAGCTTCTTCGACGGCGTACTGGATGAGCGGCTTATCGACGATCGGCAGCATTTCCTTCGGGCTGGCCTTGGTGGCGGGGAGGAAGCGGACGCCCAGTCCGGCGACCGGAAAGACCGCTTTGGTGACTTTCTTCATCTGTTCAGCAATTCCCTGCAACTCAATGAATGGAGACTCTTCCGGCCCGGGCCGGTGGGTGCACGTTGCGGACTCGGCGGGAATCCGTCCTTAAATTGGCAGGATAGTATATTCCGCTTGTCGCTGTTGCGGACAGACGGCGTCGCTGGTGGCGGTCGTACGGCCATGGCTACAGCATGCGCGGCGACAGGTTGCCGGTCATCGAGCGCAGTCCGAGTTCGAAAAGCTGCTGCAAGGGTTGGCTCAGGTAGGGGAGGGCAACGACCAGGCTGGCGAAACCGAGTGCCAGGGTGAGCGGAAAGCCAATCGCCATCAGGTTGAGCTGTGGTGCGGCGCGGCTGAGAACGGCAAGCGCGAGGTTGGTGATCATCAAGGCGACGAGGATGGGTAGCGCCAGGAAAAGCCCGGAGGAGAAGATGACGCTGCCGGCCTGCGCCAGTGTGTGCCAGGTGGTCGGGCCTGCGGTCTGCACGCCGATCGGGATCAGGGCGAAGCTGTGGACAAGCGTGGCGATGACCATCAGGTGCCCGTTGATCGCCATGAAGACGAGCAGTGCGAGCAGACCCAGGAACTCGGAGATGACGGCGGTCTGACCAGCGGTCTGCGGATCGTAGGCACTGGCGAAGCCCAGGCCCATCTGCAGGCTGATCATTTCGCCGGCGAGGTCGACCGCGGTGAACACGAGGCGCATGGCGAAACCCATGGCGAGGCCGATCAGCATCTGCTGGGCGAGGATCAGGAGCCCGGCCGCCGATCCCGGGTCGAGTGGCGGGATTGGCGGCAGGACGGGCGTGATGGCGAAGGTGATCGCCAGGCCGGCGGCGAGCCGGACGCGCAGCGTCAACGCCGGGTTGCTGAACGGTGGGGCAGCAGCCAGGACGGCAAGGACGCGCGCCAGGGGGAAGAAGAAGGCGCTTACCCAGGCGTTGATCTCGTGGGTCGACAGATTGATCACGCAGCCGTCAGCCGACGAAGAGCGGGATGCTTTCGAGCAATCGCCGCATGTAGTCGACCATCAACTGCAGCATCCACGGTCCGGCCAGGACGAGGACGAGGAACATGCCGACCAGTTTGGGGATAAACGACAGGGTCTGTTCGTTGATCTGAGTCGCTGCCTGGAAGACGCTGATCACCAGGCCGATGAGCAGCGCGGCGAGGAGCAGCGGTGCCGACAGGAGGAGGGTCATTTCGATCGCCTGCCGTCCGATGTCCATGACGATTTCGGGCGTCATGCGGCGAAGCTTGCCATCAGCGAGCCGAGCAGGAGGTGCCAGCCGTCGACGAGGACGAAAAGCATCAGCTTGAAGGGCAGCGAAACCATCACCGGCGACATCATCATCATGCCCATCGACATCAGCACGCTGGCCACGACCATGTCGACGATGAGGAAGGGGATGAAGATGATGAAGCCGATCTGGAAAGCCGTCTTCAGTTCGCTGGTGACGAAGGCCGGGATGAGCAGGCGCATGGGAACGTCTTCGGCGGTCTGGAAACGCGGCGCGTTGGTCATCCGGGCGAAGAGGGCAATGTCCGCTTCGCGCGTCTGCTTGAGCATGAATTTGCGCAAAGGGACGGCGCCCCGTTCGATCGCCTGCAGATAGGTGATCCTGTTTTCCGAAAGGGGGACATAGGCGTCGGTGTAGACGGTGTCCAGCACTGGCGACATGATGAAGAAGGTGAGAAAAAGCGAAAGCCCGAGAAGAACCTGGTTGGGCGGCGAGGTCTGGGTGCCGAGGGCGTGGCGCAGCAGCGAAAGGACGATGATGATGCGCGTGAAGCTGGACATCATCAGCAAGGCTGCCGGAATGAAGGTGAGCGCCGTCAGCGTCAGGAGCGTTTGTACCGACAGCGTGTAGGTCTGGCTGCCGCCGGGTCCGGGCGTGCTGGTGAAGGCGGGCAGGCCGCCACCGGTTTGTGCCCAGACGGCGAGAGGCATGAGGAGGGCGGCAGGCAGCAGGCAGACGGCGGCTCTAGCTGCCTTCATTCTTGCGCTCCGAGATCTGCTTCAGCCACAATGCAAAGCGCTGATCGGCCGCGGATGGTGCTTGCAGTTCGCCCTTGGGCAGCGTGTGCAGCGTGCGGATCTGGCCCGGCACCAGGCCGATGACGAGCCAGGTGTCGGCGATTTCAACCAGGACGATTCTTTCGCGCGCGCCGACGATCAAGCCGCCGACGATGCGTAGCGGTCCGCTGCTGCCGAAACCGCGCCCACCGTTCAGCCGGCGCAGGAGGAAGGCGGCGAGGAAGAGAAGCCCAATGACCAGGGCGAGCCCAAGAACGGTCTGCAGCATGGCTGCGGTGGAAACGCCGGGATCGCTGCTTGCTGCCTGCGCCCAGGCGCTGCCCGGGAGGAGCGCCGCGCAGGCGCGCGCCATGCGTGGCCAATCGGGTGCGCCAGCGCGACCGGCTTCCGCTTGCCGGTTGCCGCCAGCAGCCTGGCCAGACCGGCCTTGTTCCGCTGAGGCTGCGGGAAGCTCAGTGGCCGATTCTGCGCGCACGTTCGGAGGGGGTAACGATGTCGGTCAGGCGAATGCCGAACTTGTCGTTGACGACGACGACTTCGCCTTGCGCGATCAGCGTTCCATTGACGTAGACGTTGAGCGGCTCGCCGGCCAGCGCATCGAGTTCAACGACCGAGCCGTGTGCAAGTTGCAGAAGGTTCTTGATGGTGATCTTGGTGCGTCCGAGTTCGACCGAAATCTGGACCGGAATGTCCAGGATCATGTCCAGCTCGTTCATCAGCGACGGCTTGCCGCCTGCATTGTCGAAGCTCGGAAAGATGTTCGCGGCCTGTGCGCCAGCCGCCGATGTGGCGTCGCTGAGCGCCTGCTCGGCCATTGCGGCGGCCCAGTCGTCGTCGATGCTGGCGCTGCCTGCCGGGTCTTCCGGCTCGTCGTCTGCCCTAGCCACGCAGTTCTCCCAGCGGCGCTTCTTCGGCTTCGGTGGCGATGAAACGCTCGACCTTCAGCGCGTACTGACGACCCTGTTGCCCATAACGACATTCAATCAGCGGTATGTCATCGACCAGGGCAACGATCGTTTCCGGGATGTCGATCGGGATCACATCGCCGACTTGCATGCTCAGGATTTGGCGCAGCGTGACGGTAGTCGTCGCCAGTTGCGCGTTGATTTCGACCTCGGCGTTCTTCAACTGCTTGCGCAACATGATGATCCAGCGCCGGTCGGTCGACAACTGGTCGCTCTGCATGGCGCTGTAGAGCAGGTCACGGATCGGTTCGATCATCGAATACGGGAAGCAGATGTGCATGTCAGCGCTCGATCCGCCGAACTCCAGAGAAAAGCTCGTTGAAACGACAATTTCGGAAGGCGTCGCGATGTTGGCGAACTGCGAATTCATTTCCGAGCGCACGTACTCGAAATTCAGTTCGTATACTGGCTTCCATGACCGAGTGTACTCGGTGAAGACGACGGAAAGCAATCCCTGGATGATGCGCTGCTCGGTGGCGGTAAAATCGCGTCCTTCGACCCGGGTGTGAAACCGACCATCGCCGCCGAACATGTTGTCGACGACGAGGAAGACCAGGCTGGGGTCGAAGACAAAGAGCGCTGTGCCGCGCAGCGGCTTGGCGGTGACCAGGTTGAGGTTGGTCGGCACGACCAGATTGCGCGTGAACTCGCTGTACTTCTGGACGCGGATCGAGCCGACCGAGATCTCGGTGCTGCGGTGCATGTAGTTGAACAGCCCGATCCGCAGATAGCGGGCGAAGCGTTCGTTGACCAGTTCGAGCGTCGGCATCCGCCCGCGGACGATTCTTTCCTGGGTCCCGAGATTGTAGGGGCGTGGTCCGCCATCGATTTCTTCCCCGCTTTCCGGCTCCTCGGCGTCGCCGGTGACTCCCTTGAGGAGTGCGTCTACCTCGTCCTGGGAGAGGAAATCCGTACTCATTGCGCTTGGCTACTGGATGATGAACGAAGTGAACAGGACGTCGCGGATCGGGCCTTCCCTCTTCTTGCTTTTCGCCGCCGGGTCGAGGACCTGATTCATCTGATCCTTGATCTCTTCGGCGAGATGCTGCTTGCCTTCCTTGGCGATCAGCTCGGAGGCCTTCTTGCTTGACAGGAGGAGCGTGATGTCGTTGCGCAGCTTGGGCATGTACACCTTGAGCTGGTCGCCGGTTTGCGCGTCCTCGACCTCGACTGCGGCAATCAACTGCAGGAACTGGTCGCCGTTTTCCGGTACGAGGTTGACGGTGAAGGCATCAAGGGCAACGTAGATCGGCGCCGCTTCGCGATCGACTTTCTTCTTCTTGACCGGCTTGGCCTTCTCGACAGCAGCTTCCCCACTTTCCTCGTCGTGTTCCGGGTTGCTCTTCAGAAGGAAGAAAGCGGCCGCGCCGCCCAGCGCGAGGACCAGAACGACCGCGGCGATGATGATGATGAGCAGCTTCTTGCTGCTCTTTGCCGGGGCAGGATCGGCACTGTCCGCGGCAGGCTTGCTATCCTTGGTGGCCATCGAGCACTTCTCTCCCTGGTTTGCTGGTCAGCCCGTTTCGTCTCGCTTGCGCTTCGCATGCTCCAGGCAAGGCTGACGGCGCAGCGCTTACACGAAGAGGTCGACCAGTGCACTGCCACGCCGGATCGCCAGCGCGTGCGCCGGCTGGCCGGTACCCGAAGCAACCCCAAGTATAGCGTCATCGCTTCTTCGCCGGGGAGACTGCGTGGGGTCTTCGCGCGCTGGCGGCTGCCGATCGGACTCGCTGCCGACGGTCACCTGGCCCAACTGGACGCCGGCGCCGGCAAGCAGCTCGCGCAAGCGCGGCAGCGAGCTTTCGATGGCGGAGCGCACATCGGCGTTGGCCGATGCGAAGTGCGCGCTGGTCACCTCGCGCTCGATGCTCAGGGTGATCTCGACCTGTCCGAGTTGTGCCGGGTTGAGCGTCAGTTGTGCTTGCTGTCGGTCATTGTCGGCAAACCACAAGACCTTCTGCGCGAAATCGTCGGCCCAGCCCGGATGGCCGAGCGGTGCCGTCAGTTGATGTGCGGCGTGTGCGGCGGCGAGCGGCGCCGACGGGGCTGCGCCGCTGGGCATGATCGAGGGCGCGGCGAGTGGCGGCGAGTTCGCGTCGGGTGGGGCTGGCCGGCTGCCTTCGGAAGTCGCCGCGAGCGGGTTGGGAGCGGCAAGTTTTGCCGCCTGCTGGTCACCGACGGGGATTGCCGGAAGCGGCGTTTGCCGCTCGCCCGCGGTGGTCGCTGAGTCTGTGCTCAGCGCGTCCTTTCCGGCCGTTTCGGCGGCCATGGGCGCGAGCAGGCGAAGCGTACGGGCAGGCGCTGAATCGCCGCCCGGCAGACTGGCGGTGGCGGCAGCCTCGCCGACTGTCCCGGCGAAGCCGCTGCGCGGCGTCGGGGTGGCCGGAGTCAGGCCAGGCGTGGCGACGAACAGCGGCATTGCTGCCTGCGCCGCCAGCGCATCGGCAGGACCCGCCGTTGCCGCCGTCGCCGCAGCCGTCTCGGTACTCGTCTCCGTAGCCGTCTGCGTCGTCTTCTCGTCCTGCCGCAGAGCGTCTTCCGGTATTCGTGGACTGCTCCGCGGGTTGCCTGTCAGGGCGGCGAGCAGGCTGGCAAAATCGGCCGTCGGGCCGGCAAGGCCGACGCTCGCTGGCTGGTCGATCGGGGTAGCTGCGATCGTCGCCGGGAGCGCCGAAGGGACAAACTGGGAAACGATGGAAATCGTCATGATCGTTCTTTCAGGCGGGCGTAGTGTCGACCTTGACGCAAGTCCCGTGCCAGTATGGTCACTGCTCCCGATCGTCTTTTCCGCTGCGTGCTGCGTGCTCGTCCTGCACCTTCTGCTCCTGCCGCGTCTCCTGGCGCGCTTGCTGCAGACGGTGCCGGGTGGCCAGCGCATCGAAGGCTTTCAGCTTGATCTGCTGCTGTTGCCATTCGAGCTGGCCGGCGACGGTCTGTGTTTCGTGGCGGCGAACGACGTGTGCCTGCTGCTCGATCGCTTCGTCGAGGCGATCGAGGAACTGCTGGAAGTTGAGCCATTGCGGCTGCCCGAGGCCGTTCTGCACGGCTTGGCGGAAGCGCGCCGAGTATTCGTCGCGATATTGCTTCAGGAGCGCGTGCTTGCCTTTCTCGCTTTGCTCGGCAGCGATCAGGCGGGCAAGCCGCTGCGTCGCTGCGTCGCTGCGGCTTTGCATCAGGTCGAGCACGGTCTGCAAGGCGAAGGGTTTGCTCATCGTGGGCAGTTACCGTTGGCGGGTTTCAGGCGGCGCGCGCGAAGAGCGCCTGCAAGTCGCCGAGGCTGCTCGTGAAATCGGCGCGTTGGCTGAGCGCCTGCTGCAAAAGCGTCTCGAAACGTGGGTAGAAGGCAATCGCCTGGTCGATCTGGGGATCCGATCCGGCGACATAGGCGCCGACGCTGATCAGGTCGCGCGAGCGCTGGTAGCGCGAAAAGAGGCTCTTGAAGCGGCGAATCAGTTCGAGGTGCTCGGGACTGACCAGCCCCACCATGGCCCGCGAGATCGACTGTTCGATGTCGATCGCCGGATAGTGCCCGGCATCGGCGAGCGCCCGCGAGAGGACGATGTGTCCGTCCAGGATGGCGCGCGCGGCGTCGGCGATCGGGTCCTGCTGGTCGTCGCCCTCGGCGAGAACAGTGTAGAAGCCGGTGATCGAGCCGCCGCCTTCGAGTCCATTGCCGGCGCGCTCGACGAGCTGCGGCAGGCGGGCGAAGACCGACGGTGGGTAGCCGCGGGTGACCGGTGGCTCGCCGATGGCCAGCGCGATTTCGCGCTGCGCCATCGCGTAACGGGTCAGCGAATCCATGATCAGCAGGACGTGTCGACCGCGATCACGAAAGTACTCGGCGATGCTGGTCGCGTAGGCGGCGCCCTGCAGGCGCATCAGCGGACTGACGTCAGCCGGTGCGGCGACGACGACCGAGCGGCGCAGGCCGTCGTCGCCGAGAATCTGCTCGATGAACTCCTTGACTTCGCGGCCGCGCTCGCCGATCAGCCCGACGACGATGACTTCGGCCGCCGTGTAGCGCGCCATCATGCCGAGGAGGACGCTCTTGCCGACACCCGATCCGGCGAACAGCCCCATGCGCTGCCCGCGTCCGACGCAGAGCAGCGCGTTGATCGCGCGTACGCCGACATCGAGCACGTGTTCGATCGGCGCGCGCGACATCGGGCTGAACGGGCGGCTATGCAGTGGGCGAAGCGCGCCGGCCTGCAACGGGCCGAGTCGATCGAGCGGCCGTCCGGCACCGTCGAGTACGCGACCGAGGAGTTCTTCGCCGACGGGAACGAGCTTTGCGCGGTCGATCGAACGGCGGCGGGCTGGCGGCGGCTGGCCGACCTGCGGTGGCCGGTTGCGCGTTTCGAGTGCGACGACGCGAGCCCCCGGCGAGAGGCCGTAGACGTCGTCCGAGGGCATCAGGAAGAGCCGTTCGCCGTTGAAGCCGACGACCTCGGCTTCGATCGGCGAGCCGCCGGTCGGCATGATCCGGCACGAGCTGCCGAGCGGCAGCTTGAGTCCCGAGGCTTCCATGACCAGGCCGTTGATGCGCGTCAGGTGTCCGCTGGGGAGCAGCGAACTCGCTTGGCGCGCGGCTTGCCGGCAGCCGATCAGGAAGCTCTGCCAGGCGGCCAGGTGCGTGTTTTCGCCGGAATCGCTCACTGCCCTCGGTCCCGCCCGGAAGGATCGCTCTTCGCCAGCCACTCCGGGTTGATGCCGATCGCTTCGATGACGCGCCGCCAGCGTGTTTCGAGCGTGGCGTCAACCTCGCTCGCGCCGAGTTCGACCCGGCAGCCGCCCGGGGTCAGCGCTGCGTCGTCGAGGATGCGCCAGTGACTGTGCGCAAGCTGCTCGCCAAGGTGGGTGCGGATCAGGTTGGCGTCGTCCGGATGGGCAAAAAGTAGTGGCTGTCCGTGATGCGGATGGAGTGTGGTTACCGCTTCCCTGACTACCGGCAACAGCAGTTCAGGCCGTACGCGCAGACTGGAGCGGAGAACCTGATTGGCGATTTCGAGGGCCAGCGCGAGCAACTCGTCGGCCACTGCCTGGTCGATAGCGGCGAGCGCCTGTGGCAGGCTTTCGAGGAGGCTGGCGAGTTGTCCGGCGATCGCCTGAGCGGCGCCCAGGCCCGCCTGGTAGCCGGCAGCGTAACCCGTCTCGTGCGCCTCGCGGTGCATGCACTCGATCTCTTCGGCGGTTGGCAGAACGATGGCCGTCTCCTCGAGCGGGCTCTCGTCCGCCGGTAGAACCTCGACCGGCTCGGCGCTGGGCGCGACGGCTTCGGCCGGTGCTGGCGCTGGTGGTGCATGCGGGTTGGCTTCCGTTCGCTCGTCGAAGGCGGCCACCTCCCAGCGTTGGTAGGCGGTCAACTTCTCCTTCGGGATCCATCGGTTCATTGGCGGCTCGTGGCGGCGAAGTAGCAGATGTTCTGCATGTCGCACGGGCACGCGCTGCCGTCGCGCCGCCGGCGCTCGTGCTCGTCGACTCGTCTGCCCAATCTGTTCAGCTTTTCCATCATGCCATTTCTTGCTGTCTGGGGTTGCCACGGCGCGTCCGCCTGCGCCCGAGCGCCGATCGATCGAGCCGGGCAAGGGCTTGCCGGGGGATCAGACCATTTCCTCGTTACCCGCGCCGCCGAGGACGATCTGTCCCTCGTCGGCCAGCCGGCGGACGATCTTCAGGATCTCCTTCTGTTCGGCTTCGACTTCGGAAAGGCGCACCGGGCCACGCGAATCAAGGTCCTCGCGCAGCATTTCGGAAGCGCGCTGCGACATGTTGCGGAAAATCTTTTCGCGCAATGCCTCGTTGGCGCCTTTCATGGCGAGAATCAGCGATTCCGACTGGATCTCGCGCAGCAGCAGCTGGATCGCCCGGTCGTCGAGGTCGAGCAGGTTTTCAAAGACGAACATCTCGTCAAGGATCTTCTGGGCCAAGTCCGGATCGTACTCGCGTATCGAATCGAGCACTGTAGTTTCGTTGGCGGTCCCCATGTAGTTGAGGATCTCGGCGACTGTCCGCACGCCGCCCATGGCCGATTTCTTGATGCTGGCGGAACCGGAGAGCAGGCGGAGCATGACGTCGTTCAACTCCTTGAGGGCCTCCGGCTGGATACCCTCGAGTGTTGCGATGCGCAGGACGACATCGTTGCGCAGCCGGTCGGTAAACTGGTTCAGGATGTCGCTCGTATGGTCGTGTGCCAAGTGTACGAGGATTGTCGCAATGATTTGCGGGTGTTCGTTCTTGATCAGGTCGGCGACGGTTGGCGCATCCATCCACTTCAGCCCTTCGATGCCATTGGTATCGCCGGGCTGGAGGATGCGCGAGATCAGGTTGGACGCTTTGTCGTCGCCGAGCGCTTTGGTCAGCACCGAGCGAACGTAGGCGTCGGCATTGACATGCACCGCCGCCGAGTCCTCGGCGACCTGCTGAAAGTCGTCGACCACCTGTTCGACGCGTGCGCGCGGCACCGACTTGAGCGCGGCCATCGCCTGCCCGATTTTCTGCACTTCCTTCGGGCCGAGGTACTTGAGCACTTCGGCGGCGTAATCCTCGCCGAGTGCGACGAGCAGGATCGCACTCTTTTCGATGCCGTCTTCAGCCGCCATTGGCGCCCATCCATTCCTTGATGATGTTGGCGACCGCCTGCGGATCCTGCTGCGCCAGCGCACGCGCGCGGGTCAGTTTCTTTTCAAGCAGTTCGGCGGCTGTCGGAACGTGTTTCACCGGCTCCTCAGCTTCGCTTTCTTCCTCGCCGGCGATCACGTCGATCTGACCACCGGCAGCCGCCCGTTCGCTTGGCGGACGCTCGAGCATTGTCCGGATCAGCGGGCGAACGACGCCGAGCAGCAGATAGGCGACGATGGCGGCAATCGCGCCGTACTTGATCAGATCCTTGGCCAGCGAGACGGTTTCCGGATCGCGCCAGGCGGGCAGGCCCTCTTCCTTTTCGACGACGGTAAACGGCGCGTTGGCGACCGATATCGTGTCGCCGCGGTCCTTGTTGAAGCCCATCGCCTCCTTGACCAGGTCGCTGATCTGTTTCAGTTCGGCGTCGGGCAGCGCCCGGCTGGCGGGTTTGCCGTCCTTGCCGATTTCCTTGCGCTGATTGACCACGACTGCGGCCGAGAGGCGTCGGATGGTGCCGACCGACTGCTTGACGTGACGGATCGTTTTGTCGATTTCGTAGTTGATCGTCGAATTCTTGCTCGTGCTGATCGGCTGGGCAACGCTGGCGATCGGCGCCTGAACGCCAGCCGCGTTGATCTGGCCGGGCAAGGGCTGGCCCGGCGCGCCAGTCCCGCCGGCGCCGGCGACCGGCGGCTGAGTGAGCAGATCGGAAGAGCGTCGTGTAGGGAAAGAGTGTAGATCTCGGTGGT
>ERZ761603.3081-NODE-3081-length-10905-cov-49.235853_pt1 | contig 10905 bp, 9 predicted proteins | sample MGYA00511879_ERZ761603 | MGnify/ENA primary metagenome ERZ761603 (study PRJEB28899, sample SAMN02850040) | bioreactor sludge metagenome | biome: EBPR Sludge; feature: EBPR Bioreactor; material: flocular biomat | place: Australia: Thorneside Wastwater Treatment...
CAGGCGATCGGCCCGATCAATCAGATGCTCGATGCCACCCGCGCAGCCCGATGAAGAGCGACCCGCGCCCGCTTGTCGCCCATGTCATGTACCGCTTCGACACCGGCGGTCTCGAAAACGGCGTCGTGAACCTCATCAACCACATGCCGGCCGACCGCTATCGCCATGCCGTGATCGCCTTGACGGTGGTCACCGACTTCCGTCACCGCATCCAGCGCGACGATGTCGAGTTCATCTCGCTGAACAAGGCGCCCGGCCATGGCATCTGGCTTTTCCCCAAGCTGTTCGCCCTCTTCCGCCAACTGCGCCCTGCCATAGTCCACAGCCGCAACCTGGCCGCACTGGAAACGCAGTTGCCGGCGTGGGTTGCCGGCGTTCCGGTCCGCATTCATGGCGAACACGGACGTGATGTGGGAGACCTCGATGGATCGAACGTCACATATCAGCGCGTTCGCCGTTTCTATCGGCCATTCGTGAATTATTACCTGGCCCTGTCGCGGGATCTCCGCGAATATCTGACCACCCAAATCAAGGTCCCGGAAAACAAGGTGCTACAGGTATACAACGGTGTCGATACCGATCGTTTCCATCCCGTCGGGCTCGACCATTCGATCCCCGGTTGCCCCTTCTCGCGCCACGACCACTGGATCGTCGGCACGGTTGGCCGCATGCAGACGGTGAAGGATCAGCCCATGCTGGCACGGGCGTTCATCCGCGCTCTGGAAATCGACTCCAGCCTTTCCCGGCGCCTGCGCCTGGTCATGATTGGCGACGGACCGCTGCGCGCGGAGTGCAAACAGTTGCTCGACGCCGCGCGGATCGGCGATCTCGCGTGGCTACCCGGGGAACGCAACGATGTCGCGGCGATCATGGGCGGACTCGACTGTTTTGTTCTGCCATCGCTCGCCGAGGGCATTTCCAACACCATCCTCGAAGCGATGGCTTGCGGCTTGCCGGTGATCGCCACCGACGTCGGAGGCAATGCCGACCTCGTGAAGTCAGGCATCACCGGCCAGATCGTCCCGGCGGGCGATCCGGAGACCATGGCCCAGCAGATCGTCCGCTTCGCCAACGCTCCCGAACATGCAAGACACATGGGGCGGCTCGGTCGCGAGCGCGTGGAAGAAAGTTTCAGCATGAACGCGATGGTGGCCGCCTATCTCGGCGCCTATGACCAACTGCTGGGCCGCTGCGGCGTGACGGCATGAACGGGAACAGGAAGTAACGGCACATGTGCGGCATCACCGGGATATTCGACACCCGAGGCAAACGCGAAATCGATCGCGCGGTCCTGCACCGCATGAACGAATCACAGTTTCACCGCGGCCCGGACGAAGGCGGCGTGCATGTCGAGCCCGGCGTCGGGCTCGGCCATCGCCGGTTGTCCATCATCGATCTCTCGACCGGCCAGCAGCCGCTCTACAATGAAGACCAGACGGTCTGCGTCGTTTTCAACGGGGAAATCTACAACTACCAGGAACTCATCCCCGAACTGCAGGCGCTGGGCCATGCCTTCCATACCCGCAGCGACACCGAGGTCATCGTCCACGCCTGGGAATCCTGGGGCGAAAAGTGCGTCGATCGCTTCCGCGGCATGTTCGCCTTCGCCCTCTGGGACCGCAACCGCGAGACCCTCTTTCTTGCCCGCGACCGCCTCGGCGTCAAGCCGCTTTTTTACTCCCTGCTCGACGACGGCACCTTCCTCTTTGGTTCCGAACTCAAGTCGCTGCTCGCCCACGGCGGCCTCAAACGCGAAATCGACCCCTGTGCCGTCGAGGAATACTTCGCCCTCGGCTATGTCGCCGAACCGCGCGCCATCTTCAAGCAGGCCAGGAAGCTGCCGCCGGCGCACACGCTGTTGCTCCGCCGCGGCCAGCCCGCAGGGGAGCCGCGCGAGTACTGGGATGTCCGCTTCACCCTCGATAATCCGATCAGCGATGCCGATGCCTGTGCCGAACTCACCCACCGTCTCGAGGAATCCATTCGCCTGCGGATGATCTCCGAAGTCCCGCTCGGCGCCTTTCTTTCCGGCGGCGTCGATTCCAGTGCCGTTGTCGCGATCATGGCCGGGCTCTCGAATGCTGCGGTCAACACGTGTTCGATCGGCTTTTCCGACCCGGCATTCAACGAATCCGAATTCGCCAGGATGGTCGCCGACCGTTACCGGACCAATCACTATCTCGACATGGTCGAGAGCGACGATTTCGACCTCATCGACACCTTGGCCAGGCTCTACGACGAACCCTACGCCGACAGTTCGGCGATTCCCACCTACCGTGTCTGCCAACTGGCGCGCAAGCATGTCACCGTGGCGCTTTCCGGGGACGGGGGCGACGAAAGTTTCGGCGGCTACCGCCGTTACAAGCTGCACCTGATGGAAGAAAGGATGCGCTCGGCCCTGCCGCTGAGTTTGCGCCGCCCGTTCTTCGGCGCTCTCGGCAAGCTCTACCCCAAGGCCGACTGGGCGCCCCGCGTCTTCCGTGCCAAGACCACATTCGAAGGCATCGCCCGCACCTCGGTGGAAAGTTACTTTCACTCCGTGTCGATCCTGCGGGCACCCATGCGCGACCAGTTGTTCAGCCGGGCACTCAAGTCAGCCCTTGGCGGCTACGATGCCATCCAGGTGTTCAGGCAGCACGCTGCCAGGGCCAATACCGATGACCCCCTGGCATTGATCCAGTACCTTGATCTCAAGACCTACCTGGTCGGCGACATCAACACCAAGGTCGACCGGGCCAGCATGGCCCATTCGCTCGAGGTTCGTGAACCGCTGATGGACCACAACCTGGTCGAGTGGCTGGCCACCCTGAGTTCTTCACGAAAGATCCGCGGCCAGGAAGCCAAGTACCTGCTCAAGAAATCGATGGAACCCTATCTTCCCGGCGACGTACTCTATCGTCCGAAGATGGGCTTCTCGGTTCCGCTCGCCCGCTGGTTTCGCGGTCCGCTCAAGCGACGCGTCGATGACTCGCTGCTCGGTCCTCGTCTGGCCGAAACCGGCTGGTTCAACCGCGAATACCTTCAGCACCTGGTCGACGCCCACAACAACGGCAGCCGCGACTACAGCGCCTCCATCTGGGCGCTGCTGATGTTCGAAGCCTTCCTGCGCAATGTCATGGAACAGGGCGAGTTCACATGATTCGCGCACTCCACGTCCTTGATCACTCGATTCCCCTGCACAGCGGCTATTCCTTCCGCACCGCAGCGCTATTGCGCGAACAGCGCGTGCTCGGCTGGGAGACCTTTCACCTCACCTCACCCAAGCAAGGTAAGACATCGGCGTCCGTCGAAGATGTCGACGGGTTGCGCTTCTACCGCACCCCGGCGGCGACGGGCGCACTGGCCAACTTGCCAATCGGCAAGGAACTTGGCCTGATGAGGCAAATGGAAAAACGCCTTGATGAAGTCGCCCGCGAGGTGCGTCCAGACATCATTCATGCCCACTCCCCGGTTCTCAATGCCCTGCCAGCGATCAAGGTGGCGCGCAAACTCGGGATTCCCGTTGCCTATGAAATCCGCGCATTCTGGGAAGACGCGGCGGTCGACCACGGGACCACGACCGAAGGCAGCCTCCGCTACCGCGCCACCCGCAAGCTCGAAACCCGTGCCATCCAGCAGGCGGATCACGTCTTCACCATCTGTGAAGGCTTGCGGGCCGACATCCTGACCCGCGGGATTCCGGCCGACAAAGTCACCGTCATTCCCAACGCGGTCGACATCGCCTCCTTCAATCTGGCCAGCCCGCCCGACCCGAGGCTGCAGGATAGATGGGGGCTGGCCGGCAAGACCGTCATCGGGTTTGTCGGTTCATTCTATGCCTACGAAGGTCTTGACCTGTTGCTGGAAGCCCTCCCCGCCATCATTGAAAAGCAACGCGACATTCGCGTTCTGCTCGTCGGCGGCGGGCCACAGGAAGCCAATCTGCGCCTGCAAGCCGAGAGGCTTGGTCTCACGGAGGTCGTGGTTTTTGCCGGGCGTGTGCCGCACGAAGACGTGAGCCGTTATTACGATCTGATCGACATTCTCGCCTACCCTCGCCACCCGATCCGCCTGACCGAACTCGTCACACCACTGAAACCCCTCGAAGCCATGGCTCAGGGCCAGGTCTTCGTCGCTTCGGACGTCGGCGGCCACAAGGAACTCGTGGAACACAACAGGACAGGCATCCTCTTCAAGGCTGGAGATCGCGACGCGCTGGCACAAGCGATCGTCGAACTGCTCAGCAATCCACGGCGCTGGCCCGAACTCAGAGCCAACGGCCGCCAGTTCGTGGAAAATGTCCGCAACTGGCGCAACAGTGTGGCCAATTACCGTGTACCGTACTTGACCCTCACGGGGACCAACGACGATTGAACATTCGGCACGGAACGATTTCTCAACACTCCCAATGCAAATGTCGCGCCCAGCAATGATGCTCCCGTTCCCAACACTTCTTCCGGGATCCCTTCGACCCGTTCACATCGCCGTCGAGACGGGTCTTCGAGTATGGAAAACGGGTTTAGCAGGAACGAAATCGGTCGCCCCGGTTCCATGGTTTTCCATGACGCCCCGCATGCCAATTCATCGTCTGGATCTGGCCCGGACTGGCAATGCCGGGCGCGTCGTCGATTTTTGAGAAGAACAACCCTTGCAAACAATCTTGGCTGAAATCACATGAAAATCACCGTCGTCGGTACCGGTTATGTCGGTCTGGTCAGTGGCGCCTGTCTGGCTGAAGTTGGCAATGACGTCGTCTGCGTCGACGTCGACCCGGAAAAGGTCCGTATCCTGGAGGAAGGGGGTATCCCCATCCACGAGCCGGGGCTCCTCGAGATGGTCCGCCGCAATGTCGCCGCCGGCCGCCTGCATTTCACCACCGATGTCGAAAAGGCCGTCCACCACGGCACCATCCAGTTCATCGCCGTCGGCACCCCGCCCGACGAAGACGGTTCAGCGGATCTGCAGTACGTCCTCGCCGCCGCCCGCAACATCGGCCGCCTGATGACCGACTACAAGGTTGTGGTGGACAAGAGCACGGTGCCGGTTGGCACTGCCGCCAAGGTGAAGGCGGCCGTTGCCGACGAATTGGACAAGCGCGCGGTCGACATCCCCTACAGCGTCGTTTCCAACCCGGAATTCCTCAAGGAAGGCGCCGCCGTCGAGGACTTCATGCGTCCCGACCGCATCGTCGTCGGCGCCGAGGACGACCAGGCCATCCACCTGATGCGCGCGCTCTATGCGCCGTTTCAGCGTAACCGCGAACGCCTGATCGTCACCGACGTCAAGAGCGCCGAACTCACCAAGTATGCCGCCAACGCCATGCTGGCCACCCGCATCAGCTTCATGAACGAACTGGCCAACCTCGCCGAGGTGCTCGGCGCCGATATCGAAATGGTCCGCCAGGGCATCGGCTCCGACCCGCGCATCGGCTACCACTTCCTCTATCCTGGCTGCGGCTACGGCGGCTCCTGCTTCCCCAAGGACGTCAAGGCCCTGATCAAGACCGCCCGTGATGACGCCAACATCACCCTCCGGGTCCTGACGGCCGTCGAGGAAGCCAACGATGCCCAGAAGCACGTCCTGACGGCCAAGATCAAGGACTACCTCGGAGACCTGAAAGGCCGGCACTTGGCGCTCTGGGGTCTTGCCTTCAAGCCCAACACCGACGACATGCGCGAAGCGCCAAGTCGCGAACTCATCACTGACCTCTTCGCTGCCGGTGCCACCGTCACCGCCTATGACCCGGTCGCCATGCGCGAGGCGCAGCGCATATATGGCGACGAACCGCGCCTGCAGTATGCCGAGGGGCCGATGGGAACCCTTGCCAATGCCGACGCACTGGTCATCGTAACCGAATGGAAGGAGTTCCGCAGCCCGGACTTCGATGCGATCAAGACCGCTCTGAAGTATCCGGTGATTTTCGATGGGCGCAACCTCTATGACCCGAAACTCGTACGCGGCGCCGGCATCGAGTATTTCGCGGTTGGACGGTGAGAGATGAATCACCATTGCAGCACCTCTGCCGCTGCTGGTAAGGCGTAATGTCGCGAGCAATCAAGACCCTCGTCGTTTCGACCCTGTTCCCCAGCTCGGTGCGGCCGGTGTTCGGCATTTTCGTCGAAACGAGGTTGAGGGAATTGCTAAAGTCCGGAAAGGTGCAATCGCGGGTCATTGCTCCAGTCCCCTGGTTCCCATTGACGAATTGGCGATTCGGCGAGTACGCCGAGTATGCGTCCACGCCGCTGGAGGAAGTGCGTCACGGCATTGCTGTAAGTCACCCGCGTTATTTTCTGCCACCCAAGGTGGGAATGAATCTGGCTCCCCACACGCTGGCCTCGTCGATCCTGGCCAAAGCCAGGGAAATCCAGCGCTCGGGGTTTGATTTCGACCTGATTGATGCCCACTACTACTATCCTGACGGCGTTGCCGCAGGGATCGTTGCACGCAAGTTGAAAAAGCCATACGTCGTCACGGCCCGCGGGACGGACCTGAATCTGATTCCGGAGTATCCGCGACCGCGACGCCTGATTCTTGAAACGGCGCATCACGCAGCGGCGTCCATTGGGGTATGCAAGGCGTTGATGAACCGCCTGGCTGAACTGGGAGCAGACCCTGCCAAGCTGAATGTGATGCGAAACGGCGTCGACCTGGAGCGCTTTCATCCAGTCGATCAACGCAGCGCCCGTGAATTGCTGAACCTTGGTGATGAACGCATCCTTCTGTCGGTTGGCCACCTCGTCGAGCGCAAAGGACATCACTTGGCGATAGAAGCCCTGACCAGCCTTCCGCAAGACTTCATCCTCGTGATTGCCGGTTCCGGCCCAGATCTGGGGTCGCTGAAAGCCCTTGCCGAAGCGAAGGGCTTGACACCTAGAGTGCGCTTTGTTGGGCAGGTGGCAAATGAACAACTCAAGTACCTGTACAGTGCCGCCGACGCTCTGGTGCTTTGTTCCAGTCGCGAAGGCTGGGCGAACGTGCTCCTGGAGTCGATGGCATGCGGAACGCCAGCCGTCGCAACCAATATTTGGGGAACGCCAGAGGTCATCAATACGCCCTCTGCTGGTCGATTGATGCACGCGCGAACGTCTGCCGCACTTGTTGAATCCTTGAATGACCTGTTTTCCAATCCTCCTTCTCGCAGGTCGGTGCGCCAACATGCTGAATGCTTTGGCTGGGATGCGACGTCTCAGGCGCAAGTCAATCTTTTCAGAGAGATTGCAAATGCGTGACTTGGTGCTTGCCCCAATAGTTCTGTGGCTTTGCGTCTCAGCACTCCGCCATCCTTGGATCGGGATCATGGGCTGGACATGGATGAGCCTGATGAATCCCCATGCCCACACTTGGCATCTGAACGCCATGCCTGTGGCAGCGGCAATCGCTGGTAGTACCTTGCTCGGCCTGGTTTTCACCAAAGACAGGCGGGATTTCTCAATGACGTCAGAGACCGGCGTCTTGATTGCGTTCATGTTGTGGATGTGCATCACACTGCCTTTCTCCATCAATCCTGATGACAGTTTCCTGATGTGGAGCCGCGTCATGAAGATCGACTTGATGGTTCTTGTCAGCATGGTTCTCCTGTATTCCAAGAAGCACTTGCTGACCTTCACTTGGATAGTGGTCGGTTCAATTGGTTTTTACGGGGTTAAAGGCGGCCTATTCACCCTGCTGACAGGCGGTTCATACTTGGTCTGGGGTCCGATGGGCACCTACATCGAGGGAAACAATGAACTGGCGCTGGCGCTGATCATCATTGCTCCGCTGTTCCGCTTCCTGCAGTTGCAACTGGCTTCAAAATGGGCGAAGCGGGCCGTCACCGTAGCCATCCTCCTGTGCGTCGCGGCATCGCTGGGAAGTCATTCCCGCGGCGCCCTGCTCGCCATGGCGGCCATGGGCGTGGCATTCTGGTGGTACGGTGGCCGCCACCTCGGCATGCTGCTTTCAATCCTCGTCGTGGCGATGGCAGGACTGATGTTCATGCCGGAACACTGGTTTGCCCGGATGAGCACCATCAACGAATACCAGACGGATGCATCGGCCATGGGGCGTATCAATGCCTGGTGGATGGCGTGGAATCTCGCGACAGACCGCCCGTTCGGCGGGGGATTCGAAATATACGACTTGAGCACGTTCGCGCTCTATGCTCCCGATCCAACGGATGTCCATGCCGCGCACAGCATCTACTTTCAGGTCCTCGGCGAACATGGTTTTCTCGGTCTTTTCGTCTTCTTGATGCTCTGGTTTCTCGTCTGGTGGAATGCCGGAAGACTGCGCAGGGAAGGACGGAAGGTACCCGAGACCCAATGGCTGTCCGACCTTGGGGCCATGTGTCAGGTCAGTCTGGTCGGCTATGCTGTGGGCGGCGCCTTCCTGAGCCTTGCCTATTTCGACCTGCCCTACAACATTCTGGTCATGATTGTGGTTGGCAGGCGCTGGCTACAACGCCGGGCATGGCTCGAACCCGCGGAGAGCCAACCCCCCCAAGCAAAGACCAACACGGTGCCAGCATGATGAGTCCCTTAAAATTGGCTTTTCAGATTGTGTGTCCTGGTGGGGATTCCAAACTCAGCATCCTGATCTTCCACCGAGTTCTTCCGGAACCGGATCCCATTTTTCCGGACGAACCGGATGCCCGCCGGTTCGACCAGGTAATGGGCTGGGTAAGTACCTGGTTCAATGTCATACCACTGGATGTTGCGGTCGACGCACTGAGAACACGCAATTTGCCGGCCCGCGCCATGGCAATCACCTTCGACGACGGATATGCCGACAACCGCACCATTGCCCTTCCGATTCTCAAGCGGCACGGCCTTTCGGCAACCTTCTTTATTGCCACTGGCTATCTTGATGGCGGCCGCATGTGGAACGATACGATCATTGAGGCCATTCGCAGCTCCAAGACAAGAAGACTTGAGCTCGACGACATCAAGCAATTTGAAGGAAGCAGGTTGCGGTCTCTCGCGATAGGCTCCGTCCCTGAAAAACGCGCTGCGATTCAGGCGATATTGGGTCAGATCAAGTATCTGCCCTCAAGCGAACGAGAGGTGGCAAGCAGATCGATCGCCGAGCAGTGTGACATAAACCTTCCCGACAATCTGATGATGACATCTCAGCAAGTCGTCGAGATGCGCCGAGCCGGAATGTTGATTGGGGCCCACACCGTATCGCACCCGATCCTCGCACAATTACAGCCGTGCGACGTTCGCAAGGAAATTTCCGGGAGCAAGGTGTTTCTGGAAGGCATTCTGGAAGAAGAAACTTGTCTGTTCGCTTACCCCAACGGAAGGCCCAATGTTGATTTCCAAACAAAGGATGCTTCTATCGTCAAGGAGCTTGGATTCAAAGCAGCCGTATCCACGGCTTGGGGAACCACCGGAACAGATAGCGATTTGATGCAGTTGCCTCGCTTCACACCGTGGGACAAGACCCGCCTTTTCTTTGGGGCACGGTTGATCAAGAATGTCTTCTGTGGTGGTCCCAGTCGTTTGGACAGCCACCGGGGTGGAATAAGCTAAGGCTGGTGCCGGGGTATTGCAGAATCATCTCCTTCCAGTTCGAAGGGATGAGCGTGCACGATCAATCGTGTGGATCAACCGGGCGACTCCTCCGCGTAGCGGCTTCGTTCAGCGACGCGATCCACCTGACTGGCAACAGCCGGCAGCTGATCGGGCGCGTTAGCGTCCGCTCTTTCGTGGTTTGACAGTCCCCTGAGGATCGTAAGCCGCTCCTGTGGCTCAAGCTGATCACCGAGCCTCCCTTGCGCCTGGCGCCGCTTTGTATTACCGTTAATACATCAACAATGTCGGGGCTAATGCATGACCACCACCGTTCGCGTCCCCCAGCGTCTGGAGCAGGCGCTGGCGCGCTATTGTGTGGAAACCCGGCGCAGCAAGTCGGAAGTGATCATCGAGTTGCTCGAGCAGCGCTTTGCCGCCGCGCAGCCCGAGAAGACCGCTTACGAGATCGCCTGCGAAACCGGTTTCATCGGCTCGCTGAGCGGCGCGGACGACCTGGCGGGCAACGCCAAGGCCCGCGCCCGGGACGCCATCGCCCGCAAGCACGGGCGCGCATGAATCTGCTGCTCGTCGATACCGGCCCGCTGGTGGCGCTGGCCAGCAAGCGTGATCACGCGCATGCGCGGTGCACGGACTTCCTGAAAGCCTATCGCGGGCGCCTCCTGACCACCTGGGCGGTATTGACCGAACTTTCCCATCTCGCCCCCGGCGTCAGCACCGCCTTGCCGCTCTACCAGTGGATCGAACGCGGCGGGATGGACATTCTGCCGCTCGGCCGCGACGAACTGGTCAGCGCGATCGACTGGATTACCTGCTACGCCGACCGCCCGATGGACCTGGCCGACGCGTCGCTGGTCATCGCCGCGCTGAAGACCGGCTGCACCAACATCTGGACGCTGGACCGTGCGGACTTCGAAACCTGCCGCCTGCCCGGGCGCAAGCATTTCAAGCTGGTGTAAGCGATGAATCCCGAAGACCGCCTGACCACCGAACTCGCCGCGCAGTTGCAGGACATCGCCGCCGCCGGCCTCACCCGCCGCCGCCGTGTGCTCGAGTCGCCCTGTGGCCGGACTGCCGCGGTCGACGGCAAGAAAGTGCTCAATTTCGCCAGCAACGATTATCTCGGGCTGGCCGGCAACCGCGACATCGCCCGGGCGCTGGCCGACGGCGCGCTGGAGTGGGGCGCCGGCAGCGGCGCTTCGCATCTGGTCAGCGGCCATCTGGCGCCGCATGAAACGCTGGAGCAGGCAATGGCCGCCTTCACCGGCTTCCCGCGCGCGCTGACCTTCTCCACCGGCTACCTCGCCAACCTCGCCATCGTCCCGACCCTCGCCGCGCGCGGCGCAATGATCTTCTCGGACAAACTGAACCACGCCTCGCTGATCGACGCGATGCAACTGGCCAAGGCCGGCGG
>ERZ761603.3082-NODE-3082-length-10903-cov-35.239768_pt1 | contig 10903 bp, 11 predicted proteins | sample MGYA00511879_ERZ761603 | MGnify/ENA primary metagenome ERZ761603 (study PRJEB28899, sample SAMN02850040) | bioreactor sludge metagenome | biome: EBPR Sludge; feature: EBPR Bioreactor; material: flocular biomat | place: Australia: Thorneside Wastwater Treatment...
GCTGGAAGGCGAGCAGCACCCCGCGCAGGACCGAGCGCGGCCGCCGCGCGCCACGCGCCAGCAGGGCGACGCGGCCATGGTCGCGCGAGAAGACATCGACGATCAGGCTGGTCTCGCTGTACGGGTAGGCGTGCAGGACGAAGGCCGGCTGCCCATCGATCTTGTGCCGCTGATTCAATTTCCGACTCGTTCGCCAAGCATCAGCGAGCCCACCGTCTATTCGTAGCCGAGCGTCTTGAGCAAGCGTTCATCATCGGCCCAGCCCGACCTGACCTTGACAAAGACTTCCAGGAAAACCCGCCCGTCGAACATGCGCTCCATGTCCAGGCGGGCTTCGGAGGCGATGCGCTTGATGACTTCGCCGCCCTTGCCGATGATGATCGACTTGTGTCCCTCGCGGTCGACCAGAATCGCCGCGCTGATCCGCCGCAAGGCACCGTCGACGACGAACCTCTCGACCTCGACCGTTGCCGCGTAGGGCAGCTCGTCGCCGATCAGCCGGAAGAGCTTCTCGCGAATGTATTCGGCAGCGAGGAAGCGCTCGCTGCGATCGGTGAGCTCGTCCTCGGCGAACAGCAACTGATCGTTCGGCAGGTGTTTGCGCGTTTCGCCGAGCAGCGCATCGAGCCGAGCACCACGCTGCGCACTGACCGGCACGATCGCGGCAAACTCGCCCACGGAAGAGAGCCTGGCCAGGTAAGGCAGGAGCTGCGTCTTGTCGGCCAACTGGTCGATCTTGTTCACCACGATGATCAGCGGGCGATCGGCCGGCACGAGCTGGCGTACCGCCCGGTCGCGCTCGTCGAAACGCCCCGCCTCGACGACGAAGAGGACGACGTCCACCGCCGCCAGGGCCTGTCGCACACCACGGTTCATCACCCGGTTGAGGGCATTGCCATGACGGGTCTGGAAGCCCGGCGTGTCCACAAAGACATACTGCGCATCGGGGCGAGTGAGAATGCCCATGATGCGATGGCGGGTGGTCTGCGCACGCTGCGAGACGATGCTGAGCTTTTCGCCGACCAGCGCATTGAGCAGCGTCGACTTGCCGACGTTCGGGCGACCGACGATGGCGATCTGTCCGGAGCGCATCTCGCTCATTTTTTCTCCACGCTGGCCAGTGCGCGCTCGGCGGCCATTTGCTCGGCAGCCCGCCGACTGGCGCCACGCCCCTCGGTGCGAATCTTCAATGGCTCGATGATGCAGGCGACCCGGAACTGTTGCGCATGCGCTTCACCCTCGGTACCGGTCAGCAGGTACTGCGGCAGGGCAATCCGGCTTCCCTGCAGATACTCCTGCAGGCGCGTTTTGGCATCCTTGATGTCCTGCCCGGGGTTCAACCGCTGGAGTGCCGTCTCATAACGCCGGAGGATGGTCTCGCCCGCCGCATCGAAGCCGGCATCCAGCCAGAGCGCGCCAAACAGTGCTTCGAGCGCATCGGCGAGGATCGATGGACGTTGCTGCCCCCCGCTCCTCTGCTCGCCCTCGCCAAGCCGCAGAAAATCGCCGAGAGAGAGCGCCAGCGCCTGCTGGTGCAGACTGTCCTGACGCACCAGATTGGCTCGCAAACGCGACAGATCGCCTTCGGGAAGCGCCGGGAAGCGCTCGAACAGGCTGCGCGCGATCACCGCATTGAGAATGGCATCGCCGAGAAACTCGAGGCGTTCGTTGTGCGGGGAACTGTAACTGCGATGGGTGAGCGCCATCTGCAGCAGCTCGCCATCCCTGAAGGCATAGCCGAGCGCCTGCTCCAGACGGGAAGCGGTCATTGGCCGTAACCACGCCCCGAAGAGGAGTTGCGAAAATCGAGCAGCAGGCTGGCGTTGGCTACCAGGTGAACCCGCTTGGTGTAAGCAAAGGCGATCACCACCTGATTGTCTTCCTTGTAGATCTCCAGGTCAGCCGGCGTGATCGTCTTGATGTGTTCGACTTCGGCGTATTTGCTGAACGCCGCGCGGACTTCGGGAACCGTCCTGCCGGAGGACTCGGCGGCCACTGCCTTGACCACCTTCTTGATCTTGTAGTAATCGATCACTTCGGGCAGCACCCGGATGGCGATGATCGCCACCACGGAGACCACGACGCCCCAGGCGATCAGGCCGGAGAGCGCCAAACCACGCTGACGATTCATATGCTTTGCTCCTTACCTGAACGAGCCGATCCTCGACAGATCGCTGAAGTTCAACCAGATGAAGAAAGCCTTGCCGACAATGTTCTGTTCCGGGACGAAACCCCAGAAGCGGCTGTCGCGGCTGTTGTCGCGGTTGTCGCCCATGACGAAATACTGCCCCGGCGGTACCTTGCAGATCACCCCGGCCGCATTGTAGGAACAATCCCCGCGGTTGGGAAACTGCACCGGACCCGGCACATAGGGCGGCGCGTCGGCGTCGTTGAGCGTCCGGTGCTCCACCACACCCAGTTCCTCGACAAACTGCCGCGAATAGTACAGCCGTTCGGGGTGCAGATAGTCCTCCACCCTCTTCGTCGGCACCGGCTCACCGTTGATCGTCAGTTTCTTGTTCTGATAGGCGACGGTGTCGCCCGGCAAGCCGACCACCCGCTTGATGTAGTCGAGCGACGGATCTTCGGGATAGCGAAAGACCATCACGTCGCCGCGTTGCGGACTGTTCATGTCGATGATCTTCCAGTTGACCACCGGCAGCCGGATGCCATAGGTATACTTGTTGACCAGGATGAAATCGCCCACCTGCAACGTCGGAATCATCGAACCCGAGGGAATCTTGAACGGTTCGACGAGAAAGGAGCGCAGGACGAAGACGATCAGGATGACCGGGAAGAAACTGGCGCCATATTCGACCCACCACGGGTCCTTGGCGTCGGCCGGCCGCCGCTTGCGCAAAACCAGGGCATCCACCACCCAGATCGCGCCGCTGACCAGCAGCAGAATCAACAGGATCAATGCAAAATTCACTCGCCCACTCCTCTACTTGCCAACCCGCAACACAGCGAGGAAAGCCTCCTGTGGGATCTCGACCGAGCCGACCTGTTTCATCCGTTTCTTGCCGGCTTTCTGCTTTTCGAGCAACTTCTTCTTGCGCGTGATGTCGCCACCGTAACACTTGGCCAGCACATCCTTGCGCATCGCCTTGACGTTCTCGCGCGCGATGATGTTGGCACCGATCGCCGCCTGAATGGCGACGTCGTACATCTGCCGGGGGATCAGCTCGCGCATCTTGGCAGCCAGTTCGCGGCCACGATAGACCGAGTTTGCCCGATGCAGGATGACCGAGAGGGCATCGACCCGTTCGCCGTTGATCAGAACGTCGAGCTTGACGACATCGGCCGCCCGGTACTCCTTGAATTCGTAGTCAAGCGAGGCGTAGCCGCGCGACACGGACTTCAGCCGGTCAAAGAAATCCATCACCACTTCGGCCATCGGCATCTCGTAGACCAGTTGCACCTGCCGGCCGTGGTAGGTCATGTCGATCTGGTTGCCGCGCTTCTGATTGCACAGGGTGATGACGTTGCCGAGATAATCCTGCGGCACGAAGACCGTGGTGGTGATGATCGGCTCGCGAATTTCCTCGATCTTGGACAGTTCCGGCAGTTTGGCCGGATTCTCGACGTTGACCACGGTCCCGTCACGCAACCGGACTTCGTAGACCACGGTCGGCGCGGTGGTGATCAGATCCTGGTCGAACTCGCGCTCGAGTCGCTCCTGGACGATCTCCATGTGCAACAAGCCCAGGAAACCGCAACGGAAACCGAACCCGAGTGCCTGCGAGACTTCCGGTTCATAACGCAACGACGCATCGTTGAGCTTGAGCTTTTCGAGCGACTCGCGCAACGAGTCGTACTGGTTCGACTCGACCGGATACAACCCGGCGAACACCTGCGACTTGATCTCCTTGAAGCCCGGCAAGGCCTTGCTGGCCGGCCGTTCGAGCAGCGTCAGGGTGTCGCCGACCTTGGCTGCCTGCAGTTCCTTGATTCCCGAAATCACATAACCCACTTCGCCGGCACGCAAGCAATCGCGCGCCACCGCCTTCGGCGTGAACACGCCGACCTGCTCGCAGAGATGGGTCGAGCCGGTGGCCATCAGGCGAATCCTGTCCTTGCCGCGCAACGTTCCATCGAACACCCGCACCAGCATCACCACGCCGACGTAGTTGTCGAACCACGAGTCGACCAGCAGGGCCTTGAGCGGCGCAGCGGGATCGCCCTTGGGCGCCGGGATGCGCTCGATGATCGCCTCCAGGATGCCCTCGACACCCAGTCCGGTCTTGGCCGAAGCCAGAATGGCCTCGGAAGCGTCGATGCCGATCACGTCCTCGATCTCCTGGCGCGCACTGTCCGGCATCGCCGACGGCAGATCGATCTTGTTCAGAACCGGCAGGACATCGACCCCGAGTTCGATCGCCGTATAGCAGTTGGCCACGGTCTGCGCTTCGACTCCCTGCGACGCGTCGACCACCAGCAACGCCCCCTCACAGGCGGACAGCGAGCGCGACACCTCATAGGAGAAGTCGACGTGACCCGGGGTGTCAATCAGGTTGAGATTGTAAACCTCGCCGCTGCGCGCACGGTATTGCAGGGCTGCGGTCTGCGCCTTGATGGTGATCCCGCGCTCGCGCTCGATATCCATCGAGTCGAGCACCTGCGCCTCCATCTCGCGATCCGACAGGCCACCGCAAAGGTGAATGATGCGGTCGGCGAGCGTCGACTTGCCGTGATCGATATGCGCGATGATGGAAAAATTACGAATGTGTTGCATTTGCTTCAGGCTTGCGGCAAGCGATCCAAACGGGTTTCATTGGACATTTCAAACATTGGATTTAAGAACACCTCAATTGTCGCTCTGCGCCACTTCGCAGCACCGATGCGGAACCCTGCGGGGCAAGTGAGGCGGGTGGGCGGGAACGCGCTGCCGGCAGAGCCCCGCCTTCGTGTCTGAAGCATTGAATTCGTTGATGTTTCGGTGCTTCGCTGGTTGCCTGCACGACTGCGCGGGCGGCCACGCTACGCGCTCCAGGCAAGGCGTCAAGCTTGCGGGCGGCAGATTATACCTTGAAGTGACCCGATCAGGCGGCAAGCATCGGCGCGACGGGGGGTGCGGCGGTCGCGGCTTTTCGGACAGTCGGATAAGCTAGAGCCGAGCGAACCGAGAGGGCATGAAACATGGTCGTCAAACGCAAGCGGCACGGTGCGCAGTTCAAGGCGCAAGTCGCCATGGCGGCGCTGTCAGGGCTGGCGCGAGACGGTGTCGGACTGGCCAGGGAAATCACAACTCTTGGGGAACACGGGCAGGCCGCGGTGCTCGGTGCAGGCGAAGGACTGGCGCAGCGGAGAGCGAACCCGATCAGCGGACGACTCCCCAGCCCGGGGCTGGTCATGGTTCTGGCCCTCGTTCGCGCTGTGGCGATAGACTGCGCCTTCAGGTGCAGGTGCCATACCCGCACCGCAACAACGGCAGCCCGCGGCCCGCTCTCCACGCAGAGACACGCTCAGAACATCATGCGCGCGAGCAGCAAGCCGGTGGTGACGGCAACCCCGGTTGCCACCAGGCCGGGGATCATGAACGAGTGATTGAGCACGTACTTGCCGATCCGGGTCGTTCCCGCCAGATCGAAGTTGATCGCCGCGATCAGCGAGCCGTAGGTGGGGATGAAGAAATAACCGTTGACCGACGGAAACATGGCGATCAGGAACTGCGGCGGGATGCCCAGGGCGATGCCGAGCGGCATCAGCGCCCGCGTCGTCGCGGCCTGACTGTAGAGCAGCACCGACGCGAAGAACAGACCGAAGGCGAACGTCCATGGCGCGGCTTCGGCCCAGTTCCCGATCGCCGGCACGATGACCTCCTTGTGCGCCGCGATGAAGCTGTCGCCCAGCCAGGCCAGACCGAAGATGCCGATCACCGCCACGACGCCGGCGCGCAGGGTTGCGGTCTTCGGCACCTCATCGACATTGACCCGGGTCAGCATCAGCATGAGCGCCGCAACCGCCATCATGATGATTTCGATGACGATCGGCATGCCGAGTGCGCTCTTGGCTCCGGGCAGTTTGCGTAATTCGGGGAAAAAGCCGAACAGCACCACCAGAGCAACCCCGGCCAGAAAGAGCCAGGCCGAGAGCCTGGCTGCCGGTTTCAGCGGCGGGCGATCGGCGGTCGCCATCGGAGCCGGGATCTGGCCGGCGCGCAGGCGTGCCTGATACTCGGGATCATTCTTCAGATCCTGGCCAATGAACATCGAGACGATCGCCGCGACGACGACGCCGGTCAGCGTCGCCGGAACACAGACCATCAGGATCTGCGGCAGGCCCCATTCGGTCATCCCCTTCTCGGCAAACAGCCCGATCATCGCCGCCGTCGCTGCTGCCACCGGGCTGGCGGTGATCGCCTGCTGCGAGGCAATGGTGGCGATGGCCATCGGTCGTTCGGGACGAATGCCGTTCTGGTGCGCGGTTTCGTAGATCACCGGCAGCAAGGGATAAACGATGTGTCCGGTGCCGGCCACGAAAGAGAAACTCCAGGTGGTCAGCGGCGCGACGAGGGTGACGTACTTCGGGTTGGCGCGAATGATGCGCTCGGCGACACGCACCAGGAAGTCGATGCCACCGGCGGCGTCCATCACCGACGCCGCCATGATCACCGCCAGGATGATCAGCATGACGTCGATCGGCGGCGAGGTCGGCGTGACCCCGAAGCCAACCACCAGCACGAGGAGTCCTACGGCACCCCAGAGTCCGAGTCCGACGCCGCTGGAGCGTGCGCCCATCCAGATCGCCGCGAGCACGACGACGAACTGCATGATTATGCTGAGGCTCATGATTTACTCTCCAATTCCGCGCTGAAGCCCTGGCGGCCACGGTTTCCGTGCATCAGTACCGATGCGCCAACCCGTCGCCCACCAGTTGGTTGATAGAGGAAAGACCTATTCGGCTTGCGGGCTGATCAGGTTCTCGAAGGAAAAAACCTCGTCCCACTGCTGCTGGCTCATCAGCTTGCGTTCGACGACCACGATCTGGTGCAGGGATTTGCCGCTTTCGTAGCCCGCGCGAGCGATCTCGGCACATTGCTTGTAACCCAGTGTCGGTTTGAGCACGGTGACGATTCCCAACGAGTTGAGCACCATGTCGCGCGCCTGCTCGACATTGGCGGTGATCCCCTGGACGCAGTTCACGCGCAGGCTGTTGACCGCGTTCTCCATCGTGAAGATCGAGGTGAACAGGGCGAAGGTGATGACCGGTTCCATCACGTTGAGCTGCAGTTGCCCGGCCGACGCGGCGAGGGTCACGGTCAGGTCGAGTCCGATCACCAGGAAGCTGGTCTGGTTCACCACCTCGGGAATCACCGGATTGACCTTGCCGGGCATGATCGACGATCCCGGCTGCATCTGCGGCAGGTTGATCTCGTTGAGACCGCAACGCGGACCCGAGGCGAGCAGCCGGATGTCATTGCAGATCTTGGTCAGTTTGGCCGAGGTACGCTTGAGTACGCCGGACAACTGAACATAGGCCCCGGTATCCGAGGTCGCCTCGACGAGGTCGCCGGCGAGAATGAAGCGGGTGTCGGTCAGTTCGGAGAGGTAGCGCGTCACCAGTTCGGGGTAACCGGCCGCCGCCGTCACCGACGTGCCGATCGCCGTGGCGCCCAGGTTGATCTCGTGCAGCAACTGGCGCACTTCGGCAATGCGGCTGACCTCCTCGCCGATGGTCGTTCCCCAGCCATGAAACTCCTGGCCGAGCGACATCGGCACGGCATCCTGCAGGTGGGTGCGTCCCATCTTGAGCACCCGCTCGAACTCCCTGGCCTTGGCGTAGAAGGCATCCTGCAGGCGCCGCAGGGCGTCCATGTAGCTCGCCAACCGGAGAATCAGCGCCAACCGGAACGCCGTCGGGTAGATGTCGTTGGTCGATTGCCCGTAGTTGACGTGATCGTTCGGATTGACATGCTGATAATCGCCCTTGCGGTGGCCCAGGCTCTCCAACGCGAGGTTGGCGATCACCTCGTTGGCGTTCATGTTGGTCGAGGTGCCGGCCCCCCCCTGAATGAAGTCGGTCACGAACTGTTCGCACATCTCGCCGGCAATCAGCCGGTCACAGGCGCCGACGATGGCATCGGCTACCCGCGCATCGAGCACACCCAGATCACGATTGGCCAGCGCCGCCGCCTTCTTGACATAACCGAAAGCCTTGACGAAGTACGGCTCCGCCGCCATCGGGATGCCGGTGATATGGAAATTCTCCTTGCCGCGCAGCGTCTGCACACCGTAATAGGCGTTGTCCGGCAACTCCTTCTCGCCCAGAAAATCTTTTTCGATTCTTGCCATGGCGATTTCCTTCCTTGGTTGAAAAACAGTGGATTCCTCTGAGAAAGTCTGCCCTACCCTGACGAGTCATTCTAGTCGACTACGCTCCGGTTCGCCGCCCGGATTGTCGTCCGGCGATCTTCCAGTCCGTCAGCGGAAGAGCCATCGCCCGGCGCGACCATTGCATCCAGCGCCTGTGCTCCTGCGTATGTACCGGCGAGGGTGGCCCAGCAGGCGTACCCGCGAGCCGGAAGGAAACAACATGTCACTCACGACCCCCTGCCAGCAGCCCCCCTTGCCGAACGGCGCCGCACTGCATGCCGGCGTCGGCCTGGACGTGCGAGCGCGGGCTGGAATCAAACCGCGTGCTCCGCGTCCCTTCATTCCGGGAAGGGCCTGAGATGTCGCCGCGCGCCCCCGAACCAGCAGCCAGGGGAGTTTTCAGAGCCGCTTTGTCGGTCGACCTGAAACATCGCACCGACCGGCAGGCTGCACCACTGTCAGCCGAGGCCACTGTCGCGGCGTTTGGCTGCGCCGAGCCGATCGGGCAGAATGCCGGCCAGGGACCGAACACCACAGATCACCGGATGAAACAGACCGACCATTTCTCTTCCGCCACAGCGAGCGCCGACGCTCACACGGACGCAGCGGCAGAACGCGCGCGGCGACTGCTCGCCGACGAGGCCAGATTGCAGGCTCTGGTCAGCCGCATCGTCCGGCAGGACGAGCAGGCACTGGCCGGCCTCTACGACCTGCTGGCCGGCCGGGTCTATGGCCTCGCACTGCGCATCACGCGACAGGTGCAGACCGCCGAAGAGGTGGCCGAAGACGCCTTCTGGCAGGTCTGGCGGCAGGCTCCACGCTTCGACCCCGAACGTGGCAGTGTGCTGACCTGGGTGCTGACCATTGCCCGCAGCCGGGCACTCGACGCCTTGCGCCGCTGCGAGCCGAGCGAAGCGCTCGACGAAGAGCGTCTGGCCAGCCTGCCGGCGGAAAGCGATCCGCAAGATCTGCTGCTGGCGATACAACAGCAGCACCGACTGCACGTCGCGTTGCGCACGCTCGACGCGTTGCCCCGGCAACTGCTCGCGCTGGCCTTCTTCCGCGGCCTGTCGCACGAGGAGATCGCATGCCAGATGAGCCTGCCGCTGGGAACCGTCAAGTCCCACATCCGCCGCGCCCTGCTGCGCCTGCGCGAACTGCTCGGCGCCGATGATCCCCGCTCCCCGATGGTGACCCCATGAACACCGAGTCCAAGGATTCCAGCCATCCTGACGCCGACCGCGACCAGGACAAAGCCCTGCATCATCTGATCTGCGAAGGACTGGCACCGATCGAACCAGCCGCGGCCCAGGCCGCCGAACTGCGCGGCCGCCTGTTGCGCAGGGTTGGCGCCAGCGCGCGCCGGCACAGCGGGCTGATCACCGTGCGCACCGGCGACGGGAGCTGGCGCACGGTCAAGGCCGGCGTCCGCGCCAAGCTCCTGCACAACGGTGCACGAGGCGCGTCGGTTCTGATCGAACTGGCCCCCGGAGCGACACTGCCGGTGCACCGCCACCAGCACCTCGAGGAGGGAATCGTGCTGCGCGGCGGCCTGCAACTCGGCGAACTGAACCTGGCACCGGGCGATTACCATGTCTCGCCGCCCGGTAGTCGTCATGCGCGCATCGGCTCACGCGAGGGCGGGCTGGCCTATCTGCGCGGCAGCGGGCTGGGGCAGACGAGCCGGGCGCTCGGCGAACTGCTCGGTGGCCTGCTACCCGGCGAGGGCCCACCGAGCCATACCGTCTTCGCCAGTGAAGACGGCTGGGCAGCGATCGCCGAGGGTGTCGAGCAGAAGATCCTCTGGCGTGACGGCGACCTCATCTCGCGCTTCTTCCGCCTGGCGGCGGGCTCCTTCCTGCCGGCGCACCTGCACGATGGCGATGAGGAATGCATGATGCTGAGCGGTGACGCCTATTTCGGCGATCTGCTGGTACGGGCCGGCGAGTTTCACCTGGCGCCGGCAGACAGCGAGCACGGTGCGCTGTTCAGCGAACATGGCGCGCTGGCCTTCGTGCACGGTCGCCAGGTCCTGCCGCTGCCAGTCCGGTGAGCCCCCGTCTGGTGATGATCAGCCGCTGGCGTCTGGAAACGGCCCGCGATTCCCTCTGGGAACTGTTGACCAACCCGACCGAATGGCCCGGCTGGTGGCCCCACCTGCACAGCGTCAGCCGGCTGGCCGGCGGCGACGCCGAAGGCATCGGCGCACGCCATGCCTTCGTCTGGCGCAGCGGACTGGGCTATCACCTGCGCTTCGCGATGACCACGACGCGCACGGTGCACGGCCGCGAACTGGAGGCGACGGCGAACGGCGACCTGCACGGCAGCGGGCTGTGGATCATCGAGGATGATGCCCCCGGCGCCCTCCGCCTCACCTATCGCTGGGATGTCGAACTGAGCAAACCGTGGCTGCGCCGGCTGGCGCCCTTGCTGCAGCGCATGTTCGTCTGGCGGCACTTCGTGGTGATGGCCGGCGGTGCCCGGGGAATGGCCGGCCGGCTTGGCTGCCGGCTGTCGCAGGTCGAGGAGTGGTGGACGATCAGTCGCCTCGCCGACGGACTCGAAGCCACCTGAATTACCCGCCTGCC
>ERZ761603.3084-NODE-3084-length-10897-cov-6.500184_pt1 | contig 10897 bp, 9 predicted proteins | sample MGYA00511879_ERZ761603 | MGnify/ENA primary metagenome ERZ761603 (study PRJEB28899, sample SAMN02850040) | bioreactor sludge metagenome | biome: EBPR Sludge; feature: EBPR Bioreactor; material: flocular biomat | place: Australia: Thorneside Wastwater Treatment...
GATCAAGCCGAACCGCCGCCCGCGCAGCCACGCGCCATCGCCGGCCAGCAGCGCATCGATGCCATTTTCCTGCACGCGATTGTTCTTCAAAGAGACTTTCCAATCATGGGAAAACATGGTGAAGTGTTTTTCCAATCATTGGAGAAAATCACCGGGTTGGCAATGGGGAGTTTTGCATGAAACGGTTTGTGATGGCGGCATGGTTGATGACCATGTCCGGCGCGATCGGGGCGGAAGCCTCCAACCTGCTTCGCAACGGCAGCTTCGAGCAGCCGGCCGGAACCGGCGATTTTAATTCCGCCCGCTACTGGAAATACGGCGATCCCGACGACAACGGCGACAGCTTCGGCAGCGCCTCGCGCGAAGCCTGGCGCGCCAAGGACGGCCATTACATCGGTACCGTGCGCGGCCTGTGGGCCGGCCAGGGCACCCACGGCGGCTGGTGGCAGGATGTCGCCGCCGCCCCCGCGACCACCTACCGGCTAAGCGGCTGGTTTTTCTGCGATGTGGAATGGATGGCCCAGGTCCAGGAAATCAAAATCGAATTTTGGGACGCGACCCGCACCTATCTGCTCGCCAGTTACGCCACGCCGATCGCGAACTGCGACGTCGACTGGGAGGAACGGATCGTCGAAGGCATGGCGCCCGCCGACGCCGCCTGGGTGCGCGCCGTCGTCCATGTCAGCGACATCGGCGCCACCGGCGCCCTGCAGGTCGATGACCTCGCCCTGGTCATCGTCCAGCCCGACCAAGCCCAGCCCTGACCCGAGACGCCGGCCGTGCGATTTATCTTGTCCGGCAGCCCTAGTGCTTTTAAGGTTTTTCCCCTATGACGTTTCGTGCGCGCATAGGCTTGATCCTGCTCGTCTGCATGGCCGGGTTGAATCAACTTCACCTTCCCGCCCTGCAAGTCGCGGCCTGGACCGGCATGTTGATCTCCTACAGCCGCGACGCCTCGCTCGGCGAAGCGGCGGAAATGACCTTCGACGGCGAACACCCCTGCCCGATGTGCACCGCGATCAAGAAACAACAGACCGCGCAACAAGACCAACTCTCCGGCTGGACCCACCTCGACCGCCTGCTGATGTTCGTCGAACACACCACACCTTGGCAACCCGCCACCGCGTTGCTGCGCTGGCTGGCGGATACCAACGCCGAACACCCGGCCTTCGCCTCCCGCCCCCTCGTGCCCCCTCCGCGGCACGCTTTCGCGTAATCCATTCCCATTCGTTTTCAACCGGACATGACCCGGCCGCGTGGCTGGGCATGATCCTATTCATTCACGTTTTCACTGCGACGAAGGAGTCGTCTTTTATGTACGTTCGTTTCTGTCTTCTTGTTTTGATGCTTTCCGCGGCGGCGCGCGCCGCCACCCTTACCCAAGTGCCCATGCAAGGCAGCATGGTCATGCCGATGATCCGCTACTCGGCCAGCATGAGCAGCCTGATGGTGATGATGCCGACCAACATCCCCCAACTCACCCCGCTGCTGGTCAGCCATCCGGCCGATCAGTTCGACCCGGCCAGCCCGTGGTTCCAAGCCCTCGACCCCAGCCGCGAAGGCCGCTCGTTCAGCAAACGTTATGGCTTCATGTTCGACAGCATGAACACCGACCCGCTGCCCGACAACACCGAGATGTGGATCCGCAAACTCTCCAGTTCGCCCGGTCTCGATGTGTACCGCGACGGCACCTCCCCCGCCCCCGGCGTGTGGGAACCGATCCATGGCACCGAGGGCAGTCCGGTCGCGCGCTGGTGGAGCGGAACCATGTTCCACCCCGCCTTCACCGCCGCCCCCGGCACCAACACCTACACCGCGACCTTCGAGGTGTACCTGGTCGACACCTTGACCATGGAGGAAGTGCCCGGCTCGGCCGCCATGCCGATGGTGTTCCAATTCACCAACATGCCGGACGGACGCCCCGACCTCGATGTCGGCATGACCGTGGCCGTGGCCTGGGACGCCGCGATCACCAACTACGTCGTCGAAGCCGCGCCGTCCCTCACCGCCACCAACTGGTCACTCGTCACCAACCAGGTCGTCGAAGCCGACGGCCACAAGATGGTGCTCGTGCCGGCCGGCGAAGCCGCTGGACGCTACTACCGCATGCGCCGCCTGCCATGAACGCGCGCCGCCGGGAATCCGCGTTCACGCTGATCGAGCTGCTGGTGGTCATCGCGATCATCGGGTTGCTGGCCGGCTTGCTCGCCCCCGCCCTGTTGCAGGGGCGGGACGCCGCCCTGACCGCCCACTGCCTGGGCTCGATGCGCCAGGTCGCGACCGCGACCCTGATGTACGCCGACCAGCACAACGACACCTTCCCGCGCAGCCAACACTCCGCTTTCGCCCGCCGGGAAACCGCGTGGGCGAAAGCCATCGCCCCGTTCCTCAACGTCGACGGCGCCGCCTGGAGCACCCTGCTCGCCTCGGTCTATCATTGTCCGGCCGACGCGCGACGCGGTCGGCCAAGCTACGGGTTGAACGTCTACTTCGAGCTCGGACCCGACGACAGTTACGAAGGCGCGCCGACCACCTGGCGGCGCGTGACCGACGTGCCGAATCCGTCGGCGACGATTCTCTTCGCGGAAAACAACAGCGACGCCGACCACATCATGCCGCACTTCTGGACCTCGCCCGCCGATGCCGCCGACTGCGCCCACGACCGCCACGCCGGTCGCGCCAACTACGCCTTTGTCGACGGCCACGTCGAAACCCGCGCCCTCACGGAAACCTTTGACCCCGCCCGCGATGTGGACGCATGGCATCCATGATCGGCAACCGGCCGCATGCATCCCGAAAACCGGAGCAACAACCCCCGTATCGTCCCACCGCCCGCCCGATTGAACCTGAATGAACAAGTTGGAACCGCGAATTACGCGGATGTTCGCGGATGGCCGCGTGTTGTGTTCCTGTTCGTTCGAACAAAAACTTCGCGAAATTCCGACGACCACAAGATGACAACATCTTCACCATCTGCGTTATCTGCGAAATCAGGCTTCGCATGGCTACGCCCTGACACGTCTGCGGTTCTTCAATTTCAGTTTTCGGGTTCAACCCGACCGCAACAACCCCGGCCCTCCGGAAATCGATCGATTCGTTCCGCCCCCCTTGCGTGTTGGTTTTTCCGGCGTATGTTAGGTCCGGAAATCGGAGTTGAACAACCACAGATAGACACGGATGCACACAGATACAAGATGTTGCCGGTTATTCTGCCCACTCCGGAGAATGAACGTTCAGGTGGTGGCCAGATTTCTACAACACGCCCTGCATCCGTGTTGATCTGTGTTCATCCGTGGTTACAACGTCCTAATTCGGGTTAAAGAACGGAGAATAAGCATGAGTACTTTGGAAGGTAAGAAAGCCCCGGCCTTTTCGCTGCCGGGTCACGATGGAAAAACGCACACCCTCGCCGGTTACGCCGGCAAGACAGTGGTCCTGTATTTCTATCCGAAGGACGACACCCCCGGCTGCACCAAGGAGGCGTGCGGCTTCCGCGACGACTTCGCCGCGATGGCCCGCCTCGGCGCCGTCGTGCTGGGCGTCAGCAAGGACTCGATCGCCTCGCACGAGAAATTCAGCCGGAAATTCAAGCTGCCCTTCGTTCTGTTGAGCGACGAGGACGCCTCGGTCATGCAGGCTTACGGGGCCTGGGGCGAGAAGCTGATGTACGGCAAACCCGTCACCGGCACCATCCGTTCGACCGTGGTGATCGACGGAAAGGGCAAGATCGTGAAGCACTGGGACAAGGTCCGCAACGCCGAGGAGCATCCTTCGGAAGTGCTTGATTTTCTCGAAGAGCTTGCCAAATAGTTCGCTCCCGTCAGGTATCGAACAGCGGGAGTGCAGGGACATGGCGACAACTTCGAACGGCAATCTTTTCCGGCGAATCCGGGATAACATCCTCCAGGATGACGAGAACATCACGATCATTGACAGCACGCCGCTGGGCGTCATGCACCTCGGCATGCTGCTGGTGTTGTTCGTTCCCTTCAGTTGGTTCGCCGTCGGAGTAGCCGCGTTCTTGTACTTCCTGCGGGTGTTCGCCCTGACCGGCGGCTACCACCGCTACTTCTCGCACAACGCTTACAAGACCGGCCGGGTGTTCCAGTTCGTGCTGGCCTTCATCGGCGGCATGTCGGCGCAGTTGGGCGCCTTGTGGTGGGCCGCGCACCACCGGCATCACCACCAGCATTCCGACACCAACCAGGACATCCACTCGCCCATCCGGCGCGGCTTCTTCTGGGCCCACCTCGGCTGGCTGCTGTGCCGCAAATACGCCACCACCGAACTCCAGCGCATTCCCGACTTCGCCAAATACCCGGAATTGCGCTTCCTCGACCGGTTCCATGTCATCCCGCCGCTCGTGCTGGCATTCGGACTTTATTTCCTCGGCGAATGGCTGGCCCCGCGATACCCCGGACTCCACACTTCGGGCTGGCAACTGGTGGCCTGGGGCTTTTTCGTGAGCACCGTGCTGGTGTACCACGCCACCTTCTGCATCAACTCGCTGACCCACATGATCGGTCGCCGCCGCTTCAACACCACCGACCACAGCCGCAACAGCCTGCTGCTCGCCCTGGTCACGATGGGCGAAGGCTGGCACAACAACCACCACCGCTACCCCGTGTCGACGCGGCAAGGCTTCTACTGGTGGGAAATCGACGCAACCTACTACATCTTGAAGGCGCTGTCCTGGCTGGGCGTGGTGTGGGATATCCGGCCACCAGCGGAGAAACTGTACCGCGAGGCCGTCGAGGTGCCCGTGCTGCCCATCGAACAAGCCGTCGCCGCGGCGAAATGATGCGGCGGGGGGGGGATGCGGGATACGGGATGACGGGAGCGTTTGCGTTCATCCCGGATGAAGGAGCCTGATGGATTGATCCCGGCAGCATGCGATGGGTTCCGTGCCGATAGGCGTACATGATTACGTGAAGAGGCTGATTTCGTACTCGTACACCCGAATCTCTTCGGCTCGCGCCCGCGCGAAAATCCCATCGGCTGGTGGGGCGGGCGGTCCTCCGCACGCATCGCCATCGCTCACGCTGCACGCCCGGCGTCATGCGCGGTTAATCAACTCCGGTTTTCGGTTTCAATGTTCAGGCATTGGGCCATCTTTCACACCGACACCTGACACCCGACACCCGACACCTCCGAACAAGGTTCGGACTTTGTACCGAAAAGCAAAGGAAACCGCTTTTACTCCTCGACCGGCGGCCCGTCCTGCTTGAGGCGTTTGAGTTTTGCGGCCAGCGTGAAGCGCCGCGCCGCGGACATGCGGTCGATGAATAGCACCCCGTTGAGATGATCCACCTCGTGCTGGATGACCCGGGCCACGAAATCCCGCACGTCCAGCTCGAAGGCCTCGCCCTTCTCGTTCTGGAATGCCACGTGAATCGCCACCGGGCGCGAAATCGAACCGCGGATGCCGGGAAAACTCAAGCAGCCCTCGTCGCGGCCGACCTCTTTTTTCGACGGCTTGGAAATCACCGGATTGACCAGGATCATCGGCATGGTCAGGCCGGGATTCAACCGTTGGCCCTGCTCGTCGACGTCGTATTCCTCCGGCACCTCGATCACGCAGATGGCCCGGGTTTCGCCGATCTGCTGGGCGGCTAGACCCACCCCCTCCGAGCGGCGCATGATCTCGATCATCTCGCGGCCCAGGGCGCGGAGTTCGTCATCGAACACCCGCACCGGCTCGGCCTTGGCGCGCAGGACCGGATCCCCAAAGATTCTGATTTCATGATTCACAATTGTTTGTCCCCATGGCTATAGTGCCCCGAAAAGGTCCAACGCTTTACGTCGGCGGCGGTCTAAGTCAACGTGCTACGCGGATACCATACATGAACGACTCGCTGATTGTCATACCAACCTATAACGAAATTGACAACGTCCGGCAAATCGCCACCGCCGTGTTGAGCGAGATGCCGGGGGCGGACATCCTGTTCGTCGACGACAACTCGCCGGACGGGACCGGGCGGTTGATCGACAGCATGTGCGAGGCCGAACCGCGCGTCCACGTCTTGCACCGCAAGGAAAAACAGGGCCTGGGCCGGGCCTACATCGCCGGCTTCAAGTGGGCCCTCGCCCGCCATTACGAATTCATTTTCGAGATGGACGCCGATTTCTCGCACGACCCGGCTTCGGTGCCCGATCTGCGCAAGGCCGCGCAGGCCGCCGACCTCTGCGTCGGCACCCGCTACGCCGGCGGCGTGCGCGTGATCAACTGGCCCCTCGCCCGCCTGATCCTAAGCAAAGGCGCGGCCATCTATGTCCGGATCATCACCGGCATGCCGCTGACCGACCCGACCGGCGGCTTCAAATGCTTCCGGCGCGCCGTCCTGGAAGCCATCGATCTCGACGCCATCACCTCCAACGGATATTCGTTCCAGGTCGAATTGAGCCACAAGGCGTGGATGAAAGGCTTCCACATCGCCGAAGTGCCGATCACCTTCGAGGAGCGCCGCTCCGGCAATTCCAAGATGAGCACCGCGATCATCCGCGAGGCGTTGTGGATGGTTTGGAAACTGTGGCTGGCCTGCGGCCTGCGGCGCTCGCCGCCCTCCCAACCCCACCCGCGCAGCGTGCGCGCCGCCGCGGCCCAACCAGCATGACCACGATCAGCGCCATCGCGAAGGCCCTGCGTCCAACGCAATGGACGAAAAACGGCGTCGTGCTCGCCGCGCTGGTGTTTGCCGCCGGCGACCGGGCCCAGCGGTTGGACTGGACCGAGGCGCTGGGTTCCGCCCTCGCCGCCGCCCTGTTCTTCTGCCTCGCCTCCAGCGCGGTCTATCTGCTCAACGACATCAAGGACATCGCCCTCGACCGGATTCACCCGGAAAAGAAATTCCGCCCGATCGCCGCCGGCCTGCTCCCGGTCGGCACCGCCCGCATCATGGCGCTGGCGTTACTGACGGTATCGCTTGCCGGCTCATGGTTCATCAGCCGCGAACTTGCCGGCGTGATCGCCGCCTACCTCGCCCTGCAGGCCGCTTACGTGTACGGGCTCAAGCAGGTGCCTCTCGTCGACATGTTTGTGATCGCCATCGGTTTCGTGCTGCGGGCGCTGGCCGGCGCGGTGGCCATCGACGTCCTGATCTCGCCGTGGCTGCTGCTCTGCACCTTGCTGCTGGCCATGTTCCTCGCCTTGTGCAAACGCCGCCAGGAGATGGTCACCGTCATCGAGGCCGGCTTCGAGACCCGCCCCACCCTGCGCGGCTACAACGAAAAGATGCTCGACCAGTTGATCGCCATGACCGGCGCGGCGACGCTCGTCTGCTACGCGTTGTACACCCAGTGGCCGGACACGGTAACCAAGTTCGGCAGCCACCGCCTCGGCTTCACCCTGCCCTTCGTCATGTTCGGCCTCTTCCGCTACATCAATCTCGTCTACCAGCACCAGCGCGGCGAACGCCCCGAACACGTGCTGCTCACCGACCCACCCCTGCTCATCACCATCGCCCTCTACGCCATCGCCACCATCACCATCATCGCCTGGTAGGGTCGGGGCTGGGTTCTTGGGGCTGGGTGCTGGGTTCTTGGTGCTGGGTGCTGGGTGCTGGGTTCGTAATCGTAATCATCATCCTAATCGTAATCCCTCGTCCCCATCATGCCCACGCGGCAAGGGAGCCGCGGCTCCAGAAAACGGACGACACGCGCGACACCCGCATCCCAGCATCCCGTATCCAGGATCCCGCATCCCGTATCCCGCCCGCCCTCCTTTGAACGCCCCGCCCGCCGCGCCGTCCAAACCGGGGTTGAGCGCCTTTTTACGGCCCGGCGGGGAGCGTGGTGGAAGCTTGACGGTGTGGCGGGAGACACCTACCTTTCCCGCTTCATGCCGCGGTGAGGCGGCATCGGGAGATTGCAACATGGCGGCTATAACCAACGATCAGGCGCTGAATTCGGAAACCAACTTCCTCGACCGGCAATCCGGACCCTTTTTCCGCCGGGTGGACTGGCTGGCTTTCTGGGCGACCTTCCTCGTCTCCTTCGCCGTTTATTTCTACACCATGGCTCCGACGGTGACGCTGGAAGACTCCGGCGAACTGGCCGTCGCCTCCGATTACCTCGGCGTTCCCCATCCGCCCGGCTACCCGATCTGGACCCTGCTCACCTGGTTCCTCCAATGGATCTTCCACTGGGTCAAATACTTCGGCACGCCCGACGGCAACCTCACCCTGCTTGGCAAGTCCTTCCTCCACATCTTCGGGGCCGACTTCGGCAAGGCTCACCCGAACCCGGCCTGGGGCGTCACCCTCGGCTCGGTCCTCACCGGCGCCCTCGCCTGCGCCGCCCAGGCCATGCTGATCAGCCGCTCCGCCGCCGATGTATTGCTGCACATGAAACGCCGCCTAAGCAACGTTTCCGTCAGCGCCGAAAACCTGCTTTGCTGGGTCGGCGGCGTCACCAGCGGCCTGCTGCTGGCCTTCAGCCCGGTGCTCTGGTCGCAAAGCACCATCGTCGAAGTGTACTCGATGAACGCCATGTTCATGACGATCACGATGCTGCTGCTGTACCGGTGGATGTGCCGCCCCGGCGAGGACAACACCCTGTACGTGCTGTCGTTTGTCTTCGGCCTCGGCTTGACCAACCATCAGACCCTCGTCTTCCTCGGGCCCGCCATCCTCGTCGCCATGCTGTTGCGCGATCGCCGCCTCTTCATCGATGCCTGCGCGGCGCTGTTGCTGGTCACCGGCATCTACCTGCTCTACAAGGGCTCGAGCATCGACATCGCCTCCGCCGCGGCCGCCGCCGGCAAGAAACAGAACCTCTACGCCTTCGGCATCATCCTGCTGCTCGCTCCCGGCGGCTTGTTCATGATCGAACGCAAATTATTCACCGAATGGAAACGCGTGCTGATATCGGGCGCGCTGGTGATCCTCGGCCTGTCGTTCTACGTCGGCTACATGCCGGTGTCGTCCGAGCAGAACCCGCCGATGAACTGGGGTTATCCGCGCACCGTGGAAGGCTTCTTCCACGCCGTCGGCCGCGGCCAGTACGAACGCATCGACCCGGTCGAAAACTTCAAGGACATCCTGCGCGATTCGAAGAAATACCAGATTCTTGTCTGGAAAACGATGTTCGACCCCGGCGGCCACGACTTGATCGTCGTGCGTAATCTGTTCAGCAAGGTGCCGGGCTGGACCTTCATCGCCGAACGCGGCGGCTACAACTCGATCGTCGCCCAGTTCGAGTGGTACGTCGCCTGGGCCGCGCTGGTTCCGTTCTTCTTCTTCCTGCGCATCGGCCGCCGCGCCGTCGGCTGGCTCGTGGTGACGCTGATCGCCTTCATTTTCCTCACCTTCATTTTCCTCGTCTTCCAGTACCTGCCGCCCGACGTGCAGAGCCTGTTCATCGGCCGCGTGCAGTGGATCCAGGCCCACGCCATCTACGCGATGTGGATCGGCTACGGCCTGATCTTCGCCCTGGCCTGGATCGACTCGATGCTCGGCGGCCGCAAGGCCGTCACCTACACCGCCGCCGCGCTGATCCTCGCCGCCCCGGTGCCGCAGCTCTATCGCAACGCCTACGACGAGCTGTTCATCAAGGAAGTCGGCGGCTGCGAGCAGAACGGCCACGATTTCGGCTGGCAATTCGGCAACTGGCAGCTCGAGGGCGCCCGCGCCATCCTTGCCGAACTGCCCGAGGAGGAACGCGCGACGTATCCGAATCCCGACTACCCGCCGGCGATGACCACCAACGCGGTGTTCTACGGGGGCACCGACCCCGGCCGTTTCGTGCCGACCTACATGATCTACTCCGCCCACGTGCGCGAGGACGTGCACCTCATCACCCAGAACGCGCTGGCCGACAACACCTACATGAACGTCATGCGCGACCTCTACGGCGACAGCATCTGGATCCCGTCGCAACAGGACAGCAACATGGCGTTCCAGGAATATGTATCCGACGTGCAGGCCGGCCGCATCCCGGCCGGGGCCGACGTGAGCTTCGAGGGCGGCCGCGTGAGCGTGCAGGGCGTGCAGGGCGTAATGACCATCAACGGCATCCTCGCCAAGAAGATCTTCGAGGCCAACAAACGCATCCACGACTTCTACGTCGAGGAAAGTTACGTCATCCCGTGGATGTATCCCTATCTCGAACCCCACGGCTTGATCATGAAGATCAACAAGGAGCCGCTCAACGGCCTGACCCCCGAGATGGTGAAAAACGACCGCGAGTTCTGGGACTGGTACATCGCCCGCCTGAAGGGCAACGAGAAGTTCCTGCGCGACGTGGTCGCCCGCAAGACCTTCTCCAAGCTGCGCAGCGCCATCGCCGGCCTCTACGCCGCGCGTCGCATGTTCGACGAAAGCGAATACGCCTTCCGCCAGGCCATCGCCCTTTACCCGCTAAGCCCGGAAGCGAATTTCCGGCTCGCCGACATCCACATGCAACAGGGCGAATTCGCCGAGGCCCGCACCATCATCGAGGAGTTCCTGCGCGAAGACACCGAGAACGACAAGGTGCGCGACTTCCTGAACCAGATCGTCAACCTCGAGCGCCTCAACACCCGGCGCGGCGAATTGGAAGCGGAATTGAGCACGGGCGGCGACATCAACAAGGCGTTCGAATTGGCCAACATCTACCGCTCGATGAACATGACGCCGATGTTCGACAACCTGACCCAGCGCATCCTCAACCAGGAGGGCCTGCCCCCGCAGTACATCCTCGAAATCGCCCGCATGTACGCGGAGATGCAGCGGGTGGACCTGTTCATCGGCGCGTTGGAAATGTACGTGCAACGCGACCCCAACCAGCCGCGCATCTGGCTCGACCTCGCCGGCGCCTATGCCATGCAGGGCCAACGCCGCGGCGAGGCGATCCGCACGCTGCGCCGGGCCATCGAGATCGGCGGCGAACCCATCCGCGACGCCGCCCGCAAGGACAACCG
>ERZ761603.3087-NODE-3087-length-10887-cov-79.071640_pt1 | contig 10887 bp, 11 predicted proteins | sample MGYA00511879_ERZ761603 | MGnify/ENA primary metagenome ERZ761603 (study PRJEB28899, sample SAMN02850040) | bioreactor sludge metagenome | biome: EBPR Sludge; feature: EBPR Bioreactor; material: flocular biomat | place: Australia: Thorneside Wastwater Treatment...
CAGCGATGCGCCCGCGCCGGCCGCCGCCGGCGATCCGCCGGCGGCCCGTCCGCACCTGCGTCAGCTTGCCTTGCAAGCCGCCGCTGCGCTCGCCGTCCTTTCACTTGCCTGGCCGTACTACGGCATCCGCGGCGAAGCACTGCCGTGGCCGGCAACCGCTTGCGCGATTGGCGGCGTTGCCGGCTTGCTTGCCGTGCTGACCCGCCAGGCGTGGTGGTGGTGGCTGATCCATCTGGCGTTTGCGCCGCTCGCCTGGAGCGTCGCTCGCCTGGGTATCGACCCCGGCTGGTTTCTGTTGCTGTTCATCGGGCTGCTGCTGGTCTATCGGGGAGCCCTGAGCGGACAGGTGCCGCTCTACCTGTCGAACGCACAGACGGCTGCTGTGCTTGACGAGCTGACGAAGGATGACGCCGCTGTGCGCTTCGTCGACCTGGGTGCCGGGATCGGCAGCGTCGTTCGGCGGCTCGCGCGCAGGCGCCCGACAGGCCACTTTACCGGTATCGAGAACGCGCCGGCAAGCTGGCTGATCGGCCGCCTGCGCACGCAGAGCCTGGCCAACTGCCAATGGGTCTGGGGCAACCTGTGGCAGACCCGGTTGGCGGCTTTCGACGTCGTCTATGCTTTCCTGTCACCGGCGCCGATGGCAGCGCTCTGGGAAAAGGCGCAGCGCGAAATGCGGCCTGGCAGCCTTCTGATCAGCAACAGTTTCCCGATCCCCGGGGTAGCCGCGACGAGCGTCGTCGCGGTCGCCGACCACCGGCAAACTCAGCTTTACTGCTACCGCCTGCCCGGCGTGTCGCTTGTTTCCGGGGGGAAAGAGACCAGCGTCACGCCCGCTCAGTAGACCCGGTAGGTCCCCGGTGGTGGAGCATACACCGCCGGCGGCGGCGCGAAGCGCGGTGGCCGCGGCGGCGCGACATAAACCGGGGCAGGCGCATACACCGTGCCGTACGCTGGACCGTAGACCGGGGCATAGGCTGGTGAATAGGCCGGCGCATACACCCGCGGCGGTGGCGGTGGCGGCTCGACATAGACCGGGCGTGGCGGCGGGCTCTGCGTCGATGCAGCGATTCCGACCGCGATTCCGGTCAGCGCAAGAATCGCCAAGGGAGCCACCCAGCGATCACTGCGCGCAGCATGCCGCGACCGGTGATGATGGCGTTCCCCATCGGCATGGTAGCCGCGCTGCCGACCGAAGTCGTCGCGGTAGTAGTCCCGATCAGCGAAAGCCGGGGTGGATAAGCCGAGTGCAAGACTCAGCGCCAGACAGAGGGAGGCAGGGGTCGTTTTCATAAGCAGAATAACGACGCCTCAGGCGGTCCGATGACTGAAAGCGCAAGGTCGATGGTAAGCATTTGTAACCGGCCTCGCCCTGCCCAACCGACACGCGCTAACGACCGGCGAGCTGGCCGACCCCTACCCCGCCCACTGGCGCGTCAGCGGGCGATTCCTGCAACCGTCACTCTTTCTCCTTGCTCTCCGACGTTCCCGCCACCGCCTTGACACCCGCGGCGGTAACGTCCACCGTCGTTTCCACGACTTTCGCTCCCACTTTGACGGTTGTCGCAACTACGCTCACCGCAGCATCGGCAACGGCTACGACGGAGCACCCGACCGAGAGCAGCGAAAGCAGACCAGTGAGGAGAAGGCGTGGCATCGATTCCTAGCCGCAGGTTGTGAGCAGGAAGCAAGTGTAACCCGCCCGGCGGCGGCGGTCGATGCCTGCCGATCCGCTCGCTTCGTGCGCAGCCTTTCGCTGGTCATGACCGCTGGAGCGTGACCTTGCGCGTACGCGTGTCGACGCGGAAGGTCGCACCGCGCTCGTTCGTGACGCGCAGGTGACGACCATCAGCTTCGAACTTGAGCTCGGTGATGAAAACGTCGCGCTTGTCGGATTCCTTGCCGTCGTCGGCGGCTGCCGCGTAGACCTGCACGAGCCAAAGCTCCTTCCCGGTCTTTGCGTCGACCGCTACGACGTAACCGCCATTCTGCGCAAGGCCACGGGCACGACCCCAGATGACCGCCTCGTAGCGCACGCCAGCGCGCACGGCGCTCACCGCTTCAGGAACTTCCGCACGCTCCTTTTCGCCGCCATCGCCAGCCAGGCAGCCGCCCGCGCCTAGCGCCAGAAGCATCGCCGCAGCCAGGCAAACTTCCTCTCGCCGCCGCAATCCTCCCATGGCTAGTCCTCGGAGTCGGCAAGCAAAGCGGGTTGCGCCAAGTCCACGCGATAGACTTCGCCACGCTCGTCAGTCACCCGCAAGCGACCCTGCGCATCCAGGGCGAGGTCCTCGATGAAGACGTCCTGCTTGTCCTCTTCCATTTCCGGTCGGTACTTTACGTCGTACACCTTGAACAGCCACAGCTCCCGGCCGCTCGCCACATCGTAAGCCGCGAGGTAGCCACCATTCTGTCCAAGGCCACGCATACGCCCCCATGGCACGGCTTCGTATCGCATTCCGCCGACCACGACCGGCGCCGGCTCGGGTATTTCTCTGCGCTCCTTTTCGGGTGCGTCGTCCATCGTCAAGTCCCTCTCTCAGCCTATGATTGCATTTCCTGACCAGCGCACGACCATGCCCGTCATACGGCAGTCAGGCTGCGCGTTGGCACTTGGAGAATCGCCTTGCTCGCAGTCTTGCCGTTCTCCTTGTCAGGCCCGGTCAGGTAACCCAAGAGGTCGACCGCGAAGTAGGCCCAGCTGTCGGCGTTGTGCAAGGCATACTCGGCGGTGAGCGCCGATGAGCCCTCGGGCATCAGTCCCTTGGGACCGTAAACGATGTCTTCGGTGCCCACTTCCTTGTGAGAAAGCTCGTGAATGATGGTGCGCACACAGCGGTACAACGGGCTCTGGTTGGACGGCCCGACCTGGTCTGCCTTGGCAAGCCACGCGCCCTGGAGGTAAATGACCGGCATCTTCTCGCTCGTGTAGATGAACGCCCAGTCCTTCCAACCACCGCTGTTGCGGTCGACGGGCTCGTCCGAAATGACGATGGATCCGCCGTTGCAGGCGTTCGCGATCTTCTGGTAACCCGCGGCCAGCGTGTTCATCGTGGCGATGATGTTCTTCTCGGTACTGTCCGCCTTGCCGAAATAGCGGCGTACCACGCTCCTGGTGACATCGCTGGCAGCGCCCAGCTTGGTGGCTACCGCCAGCGTCACGGCACGCGCCTCCTGGATCGCCGCGGCCATTACGACGCGCTGTTCAGCTGAGTAGACCTCGGTCGCCGGTTTGGCCAGCAGCGCCTCCAGAATCGGCGCCGAAGCCCCGGCAACTTCGTCGAAAATCCACTTCGTATAGGCCATGGGCGGCGCATAGACCCAGATCGTCTGTCCGCCAGTACTTTTCTCTCGGTACAGGTGACGCAACATCTTCAGCGTTGCGGCGCGCTCTGCTCTATGGTGCGCCTCGCCAGCGCCATCGACGATCACCTTGGCTTCCGCCTTGGCAGCATTCGTCTCGACACCGACAAGCGCCTTCTTCCCGGTCTCGATCAACTTGCGCAGGTTGTCCAGTTGCTCGGCTTCACCTTGCGCGGGCCCATCGGCGCCGAACACGCGTGCCAACCCTGGCTTTAGATCGACGAAGCTGCCGGCCAGTGCGCCGCCTGCCATGGCTGCACGCCCCGCCTCAAAAGCCTCCGAGAACTTGTTCATTTGCTACTCCTCAATCGGACGATGATCGGACTCACACCAGCACGAAACAATCATACCCTCTTTCTATACACGGTTTCAGGGATGGCAATGATTCTGCCATGCGGCAAGCTCTGGCGAGCGACGGCGCTGGCGGCGCTGAAGCTCGAAAAGCCTTTGGCGAAAGCGGCGCAGTCGTACGGCATCGAAACGAAAGCGACCACGAACTGGAAAATTCGACCCCGTTTGTTTGAACAGCAAATGCTCTCCGATAAATCAAGCCCTGCCATTCCTCGATGACCAATTGCAGCAGCCCGTCGGGCAGATGCTCGCCTCCGCGGTACCGCCAGACGCCGGGTAGTACGCAGAATGCGCGCCGAGTGTCGGGCAGCCTCTTGCTCGCCTGAGGCAGTGCCTCCTGCTCCGAATCGGTGAGCAAGGTCCGCAGGCAGTCGACTCGCTTGAATCCGTGTTCGCTCAACCGCGCGAAGCATTCACACACCGGCGTCAGTTTGCATCAGAAAGCGCCGTGGGCGAGGCTCGAACGCGAGCGGGTCCCGCGCGCGACGGTGCCGGCAACCTCGAGCAGGCGCTGGATCTGGCGAATCGAACAGGAGGTTGGCGCGCTCGGCGGCGAGAATCAGCGTCTGGACGGCGGCGAAGCGTGGCGACTGGCAGCGATCGGTCCTCCGTTGGGGATCAGAGCGTCGAAGCCGCGAGTCGCGAGCTGACGCAGCGTCCTCCGCAACTCGCCCCGCGGTTCCTGTTGCTGGCTGATCAGCCGAGCCAGGACAAAGCAGCGAAACCGCACTTGCAGATCGGTTTCGTTCATGGGCACTCCGCACAGCACGGAAAGCCGGCTTTCGCCAGCAAACCGCAAGCGCCGCGTGCAGGACCCCTGAAAGGCCTCAGCCCGCGGCGAGCCGCAGGAATTCGCCGCATCCAGATGGGCTCCTTGCTCTCCGGGTGCTCGTCAAGCTTCCCACGACGGCAAAGCTGCTCCAGCCCTCCCTGCTCCCCAAGTGTCTCAGCCCGCTTCAGTACGCGCTGCTTCTCAAGTTCTCTCCGTTGGCAGGATAAGCGAGCGCCTCAGCCCTCTGGGAGAGGAAGACGCAACACCCGGCTGCAACCAATCCCGCTTCTGCGCAAGTCGGACATCCTGATCCGGGCGGCCCTCCTCGAATGGGCATTCGTAGGGAGCGCCTTGGTGCACCAGGCGCGGCATGTCGTTCCAGCTTGAGGGAATTGCGACCGGATGATTAAACGCCGATAATGGCTATTACAAAGATAAGAATAGCCAAACTGGGTATACACATCCTGGGGCTGGTGAAAGCGCTGGAGCGTTTGAGATGCCTGGAGCACACCCACAACCATTGGCCAGCATTCTGGCGGTTGACCACAGCAAGGACGGTCTGCGGCTATTGGCGCGGCTGTTGTCGGAGCAGGGGTTTGGGGTTCGCCCGGTGCTCGACGGCCCATCCGCCTTGGCCGCCGTTGCCATCGATCTGCCCGATCTGGTGCTGCTGGATGTGCAAATGCCGGGCATGGACGGTTACGAGGTCTGCCGCCGTCTGAAGGCCGACAAACGCTCTGCCCGGGTGCCGGTGATCTTCCTCAGCGGCGCCAACGAAACGGCCAACAAGATCGAGGCATTTGCCGTGGGCGGCGTGGATTTCATTACCAAGCCCTACCAGGCCGGGGAGGTGTTCGCGCGGATCGACGCCCAACTTCGACTGCATCGCCTGCAGGCGCGCATCGAAGCCCAGAACAGGGCGCTGCAAGCCGAAATCGCCGAACGCCAACGCGCCGAAACCGCCTTGCTGGAACTGAACCAGCGGCTCGAAGAGCGTGTCGCCGAGCGCACCGCCGATCTGATCCGGGCCAATGCCGAACTCAAGGCCGAACTTGCCGAGAAGATCCAGAGCGAAGCTGCTCGACGAACCAACGAGGAGAAATACCGGCTGCTGATCGATAATCAAACCGATCTGATCGTCAAGGTCGATCCGGAAAACCATTTTCTGTTCGTCAGTCCTTCTTACTGCCACGTTTTCGGTAAGACGGAGGCTGAGCTCCTGGGTCGGACTTTCATGCCACTGGTGCATGAGGACGACCGCGAGTCGACCGCCAAATCGATGGAGGATCTGTTCCGGCCGCCCTACCGGGATTATCACGAACAGCGCGCCCTGACCCAGGCCGGCTGGCGCTGGTTCGGCTGGGCCGACCAGTCGGTGCTCGACGACAATGGCCAGGTCGTAGCCATTGTCGGCGTTGGCCGGGACATCACCGAGCGCAAGCAGATGGAGGACGCGCTGCGCGACAACGAGGCGAAGTTCCGCCGCATGATCGAAGCCTTGCCGATGGCGATCGGCGTCGCCGGTGCGGAGGGCAACATCGAATATCTCAACCCCCGGTTCATCGAGCTTTTCGGCTATCAGCCCGAGGAACTGCCGCACGTCAATGACTGGTTCCAGCGCGCCTACCCTGATCCCGTCTATCGCCAGGAGTTGCTCGATCTCTGGCTCCTGGGCATGGAAAGCGCCAGGCAGAAGGGATCCGATTTCGTTCTCAACGAAGCCCATATCACCTGCCGCGACGGCGCGGTGCGGATAGCACACGTGATCAGCGCCTTGATCGGGGACAAATCGCTGGCCATCTTCAATGACATCACCGACCGCAAGCGAGCGGAAGCGGAATTGCTCGCCTACCGGGACCGTCTGGAGGACCTGGTCGAGCAACGCACGGCGGAACTGGTGGCGGCCAAGGAGCAAGCGGAATCGGCCAACCGGGCGAAATCGGTGTTCCTGGCCAATATGAGCCATGAGCTGCGCACGCCATTAAACGCGATATTGGGCTTCACGGAACTGATGCGGCGCGGCTCCAGTCTGCTCGGTCGCGACCGGGAGCACCTCGACATCGTCAACCGCAGTGGTGCGCACCTGCTGGGATTGATCAACGACATACTGGACATGGCCAAGATCGAGGCCGGGCGCATTCAGTGGGAGAAGGCCCCGCTGGACCTCGGCGTGATCGTGGACGACATCATGCTGATGATGGGCCAGCGCGCCCGCGAGAAAGGCTTGGCGCTGGGCTTGGAGCGCTCGTCGCGGACGCCGCGGTACATTCGGGGCGACGAAATTCGGTTGCGCCAAGTGCTGGTGAACCTGCTTGGCAACGCGATCAAGTTCACCGAGCGGGGGAAGGTCACCCTGCGGCTCGGTGCCGGGGTTGACCCGGACGAGCCCCGGCTATTGATCGAGGTGGAAGACACCGGGCCAGGTATTGCAGCGGAGGACCAGGCACGCGTGTTCGAGCCGTTCGTGCAGGGCCACCAGATGTCAGCCCGGAGAGGCACTGGCTTGGGGTTGGCGATCTGCCGGCAGTTTGTCGAACTGATGGGGGGCCGGATCGGCGTGGTCAGCGAGCTGGGCCACGGCAGTCGGTTCTGGATTGACCTGCCGGTAGAAATCCTGAACGGCGGCGAGCTGGCGGGGACCGAGGAATCGCCCGGTGAGGTGCTTGGCTTGCTCCCTGACCAACCGAGGTGGCGGATTCTGATCGTCGAGGACCAGCCAGAAGACACCCTGCTACTCGCACGTTTGTTGGAGCGTGCCGGCTTTCATGTCCGGACGGCAGCGAACGGGGTGGAGGGAATCGAGCAGTACCAGGCCTGGCATCCGCATTTCGTCTGGATGGATCGCCGCATGCCGATGCTGGACGGGTTGGAAGCCACACGACGGATTCGGGCGCTGGCGGGGGGGGAGGCGGTCAGAATTGTCGCCCTGACCGCCTCGGTGTTCGCCGAGCAGCGCGGTGAGATGCTCGAAGCGGGGATGGACGAAGTCGTACACAAGCCATATCGCCCAGAGGAGATATTCGGCTGCCTGGAGCGCCTGTTGGGCGTGCGCTTCCGGCGCCGGGAGACCGGGCCCGGCGCGCCTGCCACCCCGACAGTACCGGCGCTGCTTCAAGCGGCTTTGGCGGCGCTACCGCAGGCCTTGCGGCGCGATCTGGCCGACGCCCTGGTGACGCTGGACACCGCGCGCATTGACGACCTGATCAGACAAATCGAAGCTCTGGATACAACCTTGGCTCAAGCCCTGCGTAAGCAGGCCGATAACTTCGATTACGCGGGAATCGACAAGGCATTGCGAGGCGATGAGGCAACTCGCCGTGCAAGGGTTCAAGCAAGCTGAGAAAGCAAGCGCCTCACGGCCGCTGAGGCTCGACCAGGTACATGCCGAAGCCGCCGCATCGGCGATGCAGCGCGCTGCCGCGCAAGCCCTGACAATCGAGGCTTTCGTCGCCCAATATGTCGCTCTTTCCTGAACTCGGGAGCGAGAGCAGGCGATGCGTATCAAACTGCTGCTGAAGCTGATTGAGGAGTTCGGCCAATGACTGCGTTTCGACTTCCCATCGGGCCCCCCAGGCTACAGGTAACGGCTGGCCAGGGGTACGGCCTGGGCCAACGGTGTTCCACCGGTCTCCACAATCTGTTGCCGCCCACGATCTGCCGGTTCGATCGGATGACAAGCGAACAGCGACGACTCCGACGCCCAACCCAGCTCGGTCTGGTGTGGCGGCCGTCGAAGTGATAAGAGAAGGACTGGCAGTCATGAAGAAGGTCGAGGTAAGGAGTTTCAACCAACCGGTCGAGGTTCGCACCTTCCCGAAAGGCCGCGTCGAGCTCATTGAAGTCGGAGGAACTGTCATCGGACGCGCGACCTTCGAACCGGGATGGAGATGGTCTGACTCCGTCAAGCCCATCGTCCATACCGAGCTGTGCCAAGCCCCGCACCTGCAATACCACATGTCGGGCGTCATGATTGTCGAGCAGGACGGCGTCCGCCATGTGGTGAAAGCCGGGGAGGTCTCCATGCTTCCGCCCGGGCACGACGCCTGGATCGAAGGGGATGAACCCGTTCACCTTGTCGACTTTCAAGGCATGCTCGACTACGCGAACTCTGCGGAGCAAAAAGTCCAACACATCACCGAAGAGCTTCGCAGCACGGAAACACGACACCGGCTCATCCTCTCCTCGGTCAGCGACGGCATCATCGGGACCAATGCCAACGGCGAAATCACCTTCAGCAACCCCGCCGCTGCGTCTCTCCTCGAATATGCCGAGGCGGAAATGCTGGGACGGAAAATGCACCACCTCGTCCATCATTCGTATGCTGACGGAACTCCGTTCCCCGAGTCCGAATGTGCAAGCTACCAGACCTTTCAGGATGGTCAACCCCGCACCGTCGATTCCGAGGTCTTCTGGCGCAAAGACGGATCCAGTATCCCTGTCGAATACTCGACAACCCCCCTCAAGCAAGGTTTTGCCATGGTCGGCGCGATCGTCGTCTTTCGCGACATAACGCAACGCAAGGCCGCGCTGGACGCCATTCTCGATGCAAAGATGGCAGCCGAAGCCGCCAACCGCGCCAAGTCGGCGTTTCTGGCCAACATGAGCCACGAGTTGCGCACACCCTTGAACGCCATTCTCGGTTTCGCCGACCTGATGCGGCGCGAAGCGCGCACGGGCCGCGCCCGGCTGACGGCTGAGCAGGCCGAGAACCTCGCCACCATACACCGCAGCGGCGAGCATCTGCTCGGGCTGATCAACGACGTGCTGGAAATCTCCAAGATCGAGTCCGGCCGCGCCACCTGTCAGCCCACCGACTGCGACCTGCACGCCCTGCTCGACGAACTCCGCCAGCTGTTGCGCGAGCGCGCCACTCGCAAGAAGCTGTCGCTGCAGGTGCATTGGGCGGATGCCCCGCGCCACGTGCGCGCCGACGCCACCAAGCTGCGCCAGGTCTTGATCAACCTGGTGGGCAACGCCGTCAAATTCACCCAGCAGGGCAGCGTGCTGCTGACCGTGGACACCCTGCGCGCCGAGCAAGGCGGACACTGTCGGCTGCGCTTTGCTGTCACTGATACCGGGCCGGGTATTGCCGCCGTGGAACAGGCGAAGTTGTTCCAGCCCTTCTCGCAGGCGCTCGCCGGCGTTAACTCCCAGGAAGGCAGCGGACTGGGGCTGGCGATCAGCCGACAGCACGTACAGTTGATGGGCGGCGATATCACGGTGCAAAGTACGCCCGGCCAAGGCAGCCGCTTCAGCTTCGAGCTGGGCTTCGAGGTGCTGGAAGGTGCAGTTGGCCAAGCCAAGGCGCAGCGCCTGGTGATCGGACTCGAACCCGGCCAGCCGCGCTATCGCGTGCTGATCGTCGACGACATCGAGACCAACCGCCAGCTCCTGATCAAGAACCTCAAACCGCTGGGCTTCGCGCTGATCGAGGCTGCCGATGGCGAGCAAGCCCTGGCCCGCTGGCGCGACGAGCAGCCCGATCTGATCCTGCTGGACATGCGCATGCCCAAGATGGACGGCTATGAAGTAGCACGGTGCATCCGCGCCGAGGAAACGGGTCGCCGAACGCCGATCATCGCGGTCACCGCCAGTGCCTTCGAGGAACAGCGCGATGAGGTGCTGGCCGCCGGCTGCGACGAGTTTCTGCGTAAGCCCATTCGCGACGCCGATCTGTTTGAGCTCATCGGCCGCCATCTGAAGCTCGAATTCGCCTATGCCGGGCGGTTCGCGCCAGAACTGCACACGGCGCTCGACGCCGCGCGCCTGCGCGAGCTCCCTGCGGCCTTGCGCGCGCACCTGCGCGAAGCCTTGCTGGTCCTTGACGGCGCGCGTTGCGGCGAGCTGGCGGAACAGGTCGCCGCCCTCGATCCCGAACTGGGCGCTGGGCTCGGCAGACAGGTGAAGGAAATGCGCTTCGAAGAGTTGCTTGGGCTGTGCGAGGCGGCTGATGCCTGGACCGGGACCTAATCATATCGCCCGTCGTCGCCACAGTGGGATCAACATGACCACGTAGAACGCCGGTGCTGATCTTGTTGTTACGTCCTGCCCCATTCAAGACTCTTCGTCGGAGAGGCCCCCGGGGAAGAGGCTGTTGCGGCGACGGCTCATCGGCGTTCCTCGATGGCCAATTGCAACAGGTCGTCGGGCAGATGATTGAGCCCGCGCGGCACCGCCAGACGCATGGCGGTACGCAGAATGCGCGCCGCATGCCGGGGCAGTCCCTTGCTCGCCTGACGCAGGATCTCCAGGCCCGAATCGCTGAGCAGCGTCTGCGTGCAGCCGGCGTGCTTGAATCCGTGTTCGATCAGCCGCGCTGCGTATTTCACGCCATCGTGACCGGTGCTTTCACGAAAGCGTGACCGGCGTTTCACGAGAGCGTGACCGCGATTTCACGCTGA
>ERZ761603.3090-NODE-3090-length-10885-cov-13.482087_pt1 | contig 10885 bp, 9 predicted proteins | sample MGYA00511879_ERZ761603 | MGnify/ENA primary metagenome ERZ761603 (study PRJEB28899, sample SAMN02850040) | bioreactor sludge metagenome | biome: EBPR Sludge; feature: EBPR Bioreactor; material: flocular biomat | place: Australia: Thorneside Wastwater Treatment...
GCTTCGATAGCGTCAGGGTGCAAACCGAGGTTTGCAGGGTTTGCAGTTTGCACCCGGCGGCGCAGGCCAGTGGCCACAATGCCGCGCCACATGGGTGCGGACAGAATGATCTGGAGCGTCGCGGGTGCGAACCTCGGTGCGTACCCGGTTCGCAGGTTCGCACCCCGAGCACACAAAACGGCCAAGAGCGCAAATTCAATGCTGGCGCGGGGTTGCGGCCGATTAGCCGCTGGAATCAGGAAAATCGGCCGATGAGTGAGCCAGAAACGGTGACTGTGGGAAAGCCAGCACTGGCACGGGTCTGCTGGCTACTGGAGGTCGAAAGTGGGGAAAACGGTGAGGGTACGCAAGGGCATCCAATAACTGGACACCCTTGGCAGCGGGTCAGATCACCCGATACACCCGCTCGCCGGAGTCATTGCGTACCAGCGTCACATTCAGCCCGAGGCGTTTCCTGATCATGCCGGAGATCGCACCGCGAACGCTGTGGGCCTGCCATCCGGTGCCGGCCATCATCTGGGCAATGGTCGAGCCGCCGGGGTGACGCATCGCGTCGATGATCGCGGCCAGCTTGGTGCCGGGGCGGATGGCGGGCGGGGTGGCCTCCAATTTCTGGAGTGCATCGATGGGCTCGCGTTTCGTGAGGGCATCGGGGGCGTCCATTTTTTGGACACCCTTTGGGACGAGGCGACGTTTGCCGACGGCGGCGTAGCCGGTATCGGTGATCTGGTGCTTGCCATTGGATTCTGCAATGAGGCATCGGGCGAGCAGGCCTTCGATGACCTTGGCGCGGGCGCCGCCGCGCAGGGTGGACGGCAGTGGTTCAATATTGCCGTCAGCGCGGCCGGCGGCAGCCTTGAGGATGGCGGTTTGGGCGTCGGTGAGTTTAGTTTGAGCGGTCATGGCGATCTCCGGTGGTTGGTGGGTGTCGTCACTCGTCGCCACTGAAGAACGCCAGCAACTCATCCAGCCCAGCCTCCACCCGACCGAGATCGCCGACGTGGTCCCAATGGATGGCATCGGGATCGTGACCGAAGTGGTCGTCGGCGAGTTGCCGCAGCCGTTCCAGCTTGGCGTGGATGGCGGCGGCGCGGGCGAGGTAGGCGTCGAGGGAGGTTGGTTTGGCGTTCATCGCGGGCTCCGTGATGTGATTGACGACATGGCCATGAACGCGCTGTTCGATCAGGAAGCCAAGCTGAATCTGATCGTGATGTCATTGAAAATTTGTTGGCGCCATTTTGGCGTCAGTGATACACTGAACAATCAGATTAATGTAGGAGATGATGATGGGAACCGCCATTGCCAAGCAGGACCGCATCGGCGCTCGAGTGCCTCACGAGGTTTATGAAACTCTGTGCCGTGCCGCAGAATTGACGGGGGCCACGGTCAATCAGTTTCTGGTGCAGGCTGCGCTGAAAGAGGCCCAGGAGGTGATCGAGCGCGAGGAGGTCATCCGCCTCAGTCCGCGCGACTGGAACTGGCTGCTCGACTTGATGGAAAACCCGCCCAAGCCGAATGCCAAGTTGAAGGCTGCCATGAAGCGTTATCAGAAAGCCAAGCGAGACGATGCAGGTACTACCTTTAGCTGGGAGCCATGACCGGCAGGCGTTCGACTGTGGCCGCAAAGAACTGAACGACTGGCTGCGGCAGGTTGCGCGCCAGCATCAGGACAAGGGACTGTCGAAAACCTTCGTCGCCATCCGTGAGGACGAACCGGCCCGCATTTGCGCCTACTACGCGCTGACCTTGGCCGAACTCGAAAACCGGCATCTGCCGGATGCCTGGCGCAAGAAGCTTCCGCGCCGCATCCCCGGCGTGCGACTGGGCCGGCTGGCAGTCGACCGGCAGTATCAGGGCAAGGGTCTGGGCGAACTGCTGCTGGTCGACGCCCTGACCCGGGCGCGGCGCATCTACGCCGAGGCGGGAGGGATTGGCCTGTTCGTCGATGCGCTCGATGAGCAGGCCGCCGGGTACTATCGCCGTTTCGGTTTCGAGGCCGCGCCGGATAATCCGCTGCTGCTGTTTCTGCCGGCCAAGGTCATGGAATGAGCGGGTATGACCTGCCCGAATAGAACAAGAAAAGGGAGAGCGCATTGTCAGCCATCCACGACCTGATCGGCCAAATCGGCGACCCACGTTTGCGCGAGCGGCTGGCCGCCGAATGGAAAGCCGCCTCGACCGGCAAGAAGTTCGGGCTGGTGTTCGAGGACCATTTGCCGGAGTTGCTGCCGCTGCCGAAGGCCAAGCCGCGCCGAGGCGATCTGGTTTGCTGGCGGCAGGGGGCACTGAAGGAGGTCTGGCAGGTCAAGTCGGTGAAGGACGGCGTGGTGACCTGCGTCAAACCGCAGGACGAGACCCATCCCTCCGAACCGACCCGTGCCACTGCGGAAACCGTGAACTTCGCGGTGGACGAGGTGATGGTCGTGCGCGAGTTCGGCGAGCCGATCTTCCCCTCGCTGGTGCCTGTGGATGCCGTGGCCAACGGCCCCGCCGACGCGCCCTGGCATACGCTGATCGAGGCCGACAACTACCACGCGCTGCAACTGCTGGACTACCTCTATGCCGGCAAGGTGGATTGCATCTACATCGACCCGCCCTACAACACCGGCGCACGAGACTGGAAATACAACAACGACTACGTGGACGGCAATGACAGCTGGCGGCACAGCAAGTGGCTGGCGTTTATGGAGAAGCGGCTGAAGCTGGCGAAGCGCTTGCTCAAGCCCGATACCGGGGTGCTGATCGTCACCATCGACGAGCATGAGGTGCACCATCTTGGGATGCTCTTGGAGCGGGCGTTTCCCGAGTGCTACCGGCAAACAGTGACCATCGTCATTAACCAGAAAGGCGTGGCGCAAGGCCGTCTGTCGCGGGCCGAGGAGTATGCACTGTTTTGCTTCAACCCCGGCGTCATGCTCGCTGCGCACCACGACGATCTGCTGTCGCCCGACCGGGGTGATGCCAAACGCTTTCAAACGCCGCGATGGGAGTGGTTATTGCGCGGCGGCACCAACTCACGGCGCGAAGACCGCTATGGTTTGTTCTTCCCGATCACCATCGATCCAGAGCAGCGCAAGATCGTCGCCATTGGCGACCCGCTGCCGCCCGACCAACGGCCCGATCTGAGCAATCTATCGGATCGCCGCACGGCTTGGCCATTGCGTACAGACGGCACGCTCGGCAACTGGCGGGTCAGCCCGCCGACCTTGCGTCTGCTGCTGGCGAAAGGCCACGTGAAGTTGGGCGGCTTCGATGAAGCGCGGGGCACCTGGACCATTCTCTACCTGGGACAGAAAGCGCAAAACCAGATTGAAACTGGCGTCATCGAAGTGGTCGACCGTGACGAAGTGACGGGTGAGGTGACTGTGCGCTACACCGAAGCCCAGCAGCGCTCCATCAAAACCGTATGGCACCGCGCCACCCATGATGCTGGCAACTATGGCTCCAGCTTGCTGCGCGGTATTCTGGGCGAAGGTGGCAAATTCTCGTTTCCGAAGTCTCTGTACGCCACGCGCGATGCCGTGGCCGCCGTGGTACGAGATCGGCCCCAAGCCCTGATTGTGGATTTCTTCGCCGGCAGCGGCACTACGCTGAATGCCGTCAACCTGCTCAACGCTGCCGACGGGGGGCAACGCCGTTGCATCCTGGTCACCAACAACGAAGTCTCGGCCGAGGAAGCCAGCGCCCTGAGCGCCCGTAGCCTGCAAGCGGGTGACGACGAGTGGGAGGCACAGGGCATCTGCCGCTCGGTAACCTGGCCACGCTCGAAATTCACCCTGCTGGGCCGGCGCGATGACGGCACGCTACTCTCCGGCGAGTACCTGACCGGCAAGGTGGTCGAGAAGGAGAGGACGCGCAATTTCACCCAAATCGGCTTCGTCGATCCGGCCACCCTCGATACGCCCGCGAAGAAGAAACAGGTAGTGGCGCTGATCGACGGGCTGCCGCAGACCCTGGTGAAGGATGCCTGCCCCTTCATCGTTTCCGAAGAGCACAAGGCCAGCGTCCTGTTCGATCCGGCGGCGGCCGACGACTGGCTGGAGGCGCTGGACGGACAGGAGCACATCACCGACTTCACCATCGTCACGCCGACCAAACGGGTGTTCGACGGCCTGAAGGCGCAGATCATCGATCTGCTGGGCCCCATCCTGGTGCCGGAGGACGAGAAGCGCCCGATGAGCGCGGGCTTCCCCGCCAATCTGGCCTATTTCAAGCTGGATTTCCTCGACAAGGATCGCGTCACCTTGAAGCGCGCCTTCCGCGAAATCCTGCCGCTGCTGTGGTTGAAGGCGGGCGCCATCGGGCCGCGACCGGATTTGGCACGCGGAGAACCGGAACCGGTCGTCTTTGTGCCTGCCGACAGCAACTTTGTCGTGCTGCTGGAAGAGAGCCGCATGGCGAAGCTGATGAAGGCATTGAAAGGGCGTTTGCCCTCACCCCTAGCCCCTCTCCCCGAGGGAGAGGGGAATAAATTGTTGTCGCATGTGTTCATCGTCACCGACTCGGATGAATCGTTCAAGGCGATGGCGGCCGAGGTGCGGGAAGCGGTGGGTCGGGCAAACCCTGATCTGCAAGTCGTTCAGCTTTACCGCGACTACCTCGTCAATTTCATGATCAACAAATGGCAGAACAGCGGGCAGAACAGCGGGCAGGACGCTGCCGGCCGGGCTGGCGCAGGCGCGCCGGGAGCGCAAGCATGAAGGTCACCCTGTTCGATTTCCAGAAGGATGCGCTGCACCAGCTGCGCGACAAGCTCACGGTCGCGCGCAATTTCGCCAGCAGCGACAATCCTCAGGCGATTGCTTTCTCCGCGCCGACCGGCAGCGGCAAGACCATCGTCATGACGGCCCTGTTCGAGGCGATCCTCGACGAGCCAGACGATCAATTGGAATGGCCGCTGGACTGGCAGCCGCAACCGGATGCCGTGATCCTGTGGGTTTCCGACATGCCCGAGCTGAACGAGCAGACCAAACTCAAGATCGAGAGCAAGTCGGATCGGGTCTATCGGGTCAATCAGCTGATCCCCATCGACGCCAGCTTCGATGCCGAACGCCTGGCTGCTGGCCGCGTGTATTTCATCAACACCCAGAAGCTGGGCAACGACAAGCTGCTGACCAAGGTGGGCGATGGCCGCGACTGGTCGATTTGGGAGACGCTGACCAACACGGCGAAGGCGATCCCGGATCGGTTCTATGTGGTGATCGATGAGGCGCACCGGGGCATGGCGGGCGGCAAGGGCGCGAAGGAGGCGCAAACCCTGATGCAGCGCTTCCTGCTCGGCTTCCCGGAGGCGGGCCTGATCAAGATGCCGCTGGTCATCGGCATATCGGCCACGCCCAAGCGCTTCATGGATTTGCTGGAGCACGCGCCGCACACCGTGCACAAGGTTGCCATTCCACCCGACGAGGTGCGGCTATCTGGCCTGTTGAAGGACCGCATCCTGATCCATCACCCCGAGTCGGCCACAACTGCCGAGATGGCGCTGCTCGAAGAGGCGGCACGTCGCTGGGCGCAGATGACAACTGCCTGGGCCAGCTACTGCAAAGATGAAAACGAACAGCCGATCTGGCCCGTGCTGGTGGTGCAGGTCGAGAATACGTCAATGAGCGCCACGGCCAATGCCGTGACCAGGACCAGCCTGACCGATGCCCTGAACGTCATCGAGAGCGCCATCGGGCGGCGGCTGAACGAGGGCGAGGTGGCGCACGCCTTGCACGACACCGGCGATATGGATGTGGGCGGCCGCAAGGTGCGCAAGGTCGATGCTTCGCGCATCGATGCCGACAAGAATATCGGTGTGGTGTTCTTCAAGACCAGTCTCTCCACCGGCTGGGACTGCCCACGGGCCGAAGTGATGATGTCGTTCCGTCGCGCCGAGGATCACACCTACATCGCGCAACTGCTGGGCCGGATGGTGCGCACGCCGCTGGCACGGCGCATCGAGCGCAATGCGGCGCTGAACGATGTGCATCTGTTCCTGCCGTACTTCGACACGCAGGCGGTGACCAGCGTGGTGGAGTCGCTGCACAACGTCGAGGACGTGCCGCCGTCGGAGACCGGTTCCAGCCGCAATCTGGTGGTGCTCGGTCGTCGCGCCGGGATGGAGGATGTCTTTGCGGCGCTGGGCGAGTTGATTACCTACCGCGTCAACGCCGCACGGGCACAGAGCCACTTGCGGCGCTTCATGGCAATCTCCCGCAATCTGACGATGGACGAGATCGACGACGAGGCCTGGGACGGTGCCAAACGTCAGATCGTCGCCTGGATGGCTGCGCAGATTGCGGGCATGAAATCAGCGGGCCATTACGATACGGCGGCGCAGGCCGTTACCCGCGTCGGGCTGAAGACCCTGGCGGTGAAGAACGGCACAGGCGTGGCGGAACCGGAGGCGGACTATCACATCGATGCATCGGACGTGGATATCGACCGCTTGTTTGAGGAGGCCGGCCGGGTATTGAGTCATGGCCTGCATATGACGTACTGGCAAGCCAACGCTGACCGCGATGCGCTCGATGTGAAGGTCGAAGTGATCGTCCTGGCGCGTCACCATCAGTCCATGTCTGCGATGGAGTCGGCGGCCGAGAAAGCATTCGATACGCTGTACGACACGCACAAGAAGGCTATCGCCAAGCTCAAGGAGCAACGGCGCAGTCATTACGAGAAATTGCGGATGGCCACAGCCAAGCCTGCCGAGGTGCCGTGGCATCTGCCGGAATCCATCGATTTCAAGCGCTTGCCCACCGATCCGCAGTGGGAGTGCCATCTCTATGTGGAGAGCGACGGGCAATTCCGCGCCGAACTCGGCACGTGGGAAGCGGGCGTGTTGAAAGAGGAGTTGGCGAAACCAGACGTGGCTGGCTGGCTGCGCAACCTGCCGAAGAAACCGTGGTCGCTGGAAATCCCCTATGAAACGGGCGGCGACATCCGCCCGATGTTCCCCGATCTGGTGATCGTGCGCAAAGTCGGCGCTGGCGTGACGGCGGACATTCTCGAACCACATGATCCGTCCTTGGGCGACAACTTCGAGAAGGCACTCGGTCTCGCGCGATTTGCCGAACGCCACGGTGCGCTGTTCGGGCGCATCCAGTTGATCCGCAAGCAGGCATCGCCGGCTGGCGGCGAGCATTACGCACGGCTGGAGATCAATAAGGCGGCAACGATCAAACAGTTGTTGTTGATCACCAGCAACCCGCAGCTGGATGACCTGTTTGCCAAGCTGGGGACGTGAGGCACCCATGCGCAAAAGCAAACCACCCCAGTCCGCCAAAACCGATGTGTCTATCGTCCGCTCCTCGGCAGCCGAATACCTGACTTTTGTCGCTGCCACGGGTGGTGGCAACACCAGCGTGGAAATGCGTTACGAGGATGAGAATCTCTGGCTCACGCAGAAGATGATGGCCACGCTCTACGATGTGTCCGTGCCCGCCGTCAGTCAGCACTTGAAGCGCATCTATACCGACAATGAACTGTCCCGCGAGGCAACTGTTAAGCCGTACTTAACGGTTCAAACCGAGGGTGGCCGGGAGGTTCAGCGCACGGTGGACCACTACAGCCTGCAGGCCAGCATCGCCGTCGGTTTCAAGATCGAGAATGAGCGCGCGGTGCAGTTCCGCAAGTGGGCCAACCAGATCGTCAAGGACTATACGATTCAGGGCTGGGTCATGGATGTGGAGCGGCTGAAAAGCGGCGGTAGCGTCCTGACCGAAGAGTTCTTCGAGCGGCAGCTGGAGAAGATCCGCGAGATCCGGCTCTCCGAGCGCAAGTTCTATCAGAAGATCACCGACATCTACGCCACCGCACTGGATTACGACGCCACGGCCACAGCCACCAAGCGCTTTTTCGCCGCCGTGCAGAACAAGCTGCATTACGCCATTCACGGCCAGACGGCGGCAGAAGTGATCGTGGATCGCGCCGATCACCGCAAGGACAACATGGGCCTGACCCATTGGGAAGGCGCGCCCCACGGCAAGATTTACAAGTACGACGTCACGGTCGCCAAGAACTACCTGTCGGAGTTCGAGCTTGGCCAGATGCAGCGGATTGTTTCGGCGTATCTGGATATGGCCGAGATGCAGGCCATGCGCAAAATCCCGATGACGATGGCCGACTGGGAGCAACGCCTGAGTGGCTTTCTGACGCTATGGGATCGGGAAATCCTGCAGGATGCCGGCAAGGTGACGGCGGAACTTGCCAAGGCACACGCCGAAAGCGAGTTCGAAAAATACCGCATCGTGCAAGATCGTCTGTTCGAGAGTGATTTTGACCGGCTGCTCAAGCTGACCGACTCCAGCGGCCAATCCGGCACGGATGAGGAATAGCCCCGTGGCAACGAAAAAATCCACGACCAGTTGGAGCGATGTCAAGGTCAAGCTGGCGGACTTCGACCGCGCCGGGCTGATCGGACTGGTGCAAGATTTGTATGCTGCCAGCAAGGATAACCAGGCATTCCTGCACGCCCGCTTAGCGCTTGGCGGCGATGTCCTGAAACCTTACAAGGCCACCATCGATCGGTGGCTTTGGCCGGATGTGTTCAAGAACCAGGACACCTCGGTGTCCAAGGCCAAGAAAGCGATTTCGGACTACAAGAAAGCCATCGGGCAGCCGGAGGGTCTGGTAGAACTGATGGTATTTTACTGCGAGCGGGCGTCCGGCTTCAGCGACGATGTGGGCTTGCAGGATGAAGGCTACTTCGACGCCCTGGTGCGAATGTTCGAGCAGGCATTGAAGGTCATCAATTCGCTGCCCGAAGATGCCCGCTCCGATCTGCTTGACCGCCTGGATGCCGTCCGCCACACCTGTCACAACTTTGGCTATGGCGTCGGCGACGACATGGACGACCTGCTTGCCGAGCATGGAATCGCCTGAACATCCCATCGCCAGCGGTATTCGGGCGGAAATCGATGCGCGGCTAGCGGACATCGAAGCCCGCTTCGGCGTGCGCGTGCTGTATGCCTGCGAATCTGGCAGCCGGGGATGGGGCTTTGCCTCTCCAGACAGCGACTACGATGTCCGCTTCATCTACATTCACTCTCTGTCCTGGTATTTGAAGGTCAGTGCACAACGCGATGTGATCGAAGTGCCAATCTCCGACGAACTCGACATCAACGGATGGGAATTACGCAAGGCGCTCGGTCTGCTGAAGAAGGGCAATGCCACGCTGATCGAGTGGCTGGATTCGCCGGTGGTATATCGGGCCGATGCGGATTTTCTGCAGGCGATAAAGGATGCTGCTCGGCAGACGCACCAAGCGGAACGCTCATTCCACCATTACGTACACATGGCGCGCAAAAACTATCGCGAGTACCTGCGCGGCGATACGGTGCGTCTGAAAAAATACCTGTACGTGCTGCGGCCGCTGCTGGCGACGCTGTGGATCGAGCAAGGACGGGGTGTGGCACCGATGCGCTTCCAGGATTTGGTCGATGCTATCGTGACCGCACCTGCTTTGCGCGATGCCATCGCCCATTTGCTGGCCATCAAGCGCGCAGCAAACGAGTCAGAGTACGGCCAGCCGCTGCCGATAATCAACGACTTTATCGACAGCGAACTCACCCGGCTCGAATCAGTACTACCTCCCCTGCCTCGCGATGCCGATTTTGTGGTGCTGGACCGGCTGTTGATAATGACCGTGCTGCGGATGCATGGTGCCAGTCAACCCGGAGAGGCGGCCTTCATATGACGAAACTTCCCATCAACCTCAACGACCTGCTGCGCCAGCGCACAGTCGAGGGCGACCGCATCGAATACAAGGCGGGATGGAACCCGGACCCGATCATCCGTACTGTATGCGCCTTTGCCAACGACTTCGAAAACCTCGGTGGCGGTTACGTGGTGATCGGGCAGGATTGCGACGCTAACGGCCAGCCGGTGTTTCCGCCGGTGGGTTTGCCGAATAACCAGTTGGACAAAATTCAGCGGGAACTGCTGGCCCACTGCCAGTTGATCCAGCCGCCGTATTTCCCGGTATTGAGCATCGAAGTGATCGAGGGCCGCAACCTGATCGTGCTGTGGGCGCCGGGCGGCCAGAACCGCCCCTACAAGGCGCCGGAGTCGGTGACGGCCAAGCACAAGGTCTGGCGCTATTACATCCGCCGGTACAGCAGCACGGTGGAGGCCAAGGGCGACGCCGAGCAGGAATTGTTGAGCCTGGCCGCCAAGGTGCCATTCGACGACCGCTACAACCAGTCGGCACGGATCGAGGATCTGTCCAAACCCCTGATGCAGGCATTTTTGCAAGAGGTGGATAGCGCACTGGCGGCGGACGCGCCCGGGTTGTCGGTCGAGGCATTGGCACGGCAGATGAACGTGGCGGGCGGGCCCACCGAGTCGCCGTGGCCAAAGAACGTGGGCTTGCTGTTCTTCAATGAAACGCCGGAACGATTTTTCCCGGGCGTGCAGATTGACGTGGTCTGGTTTCCTGAAGGCGCGGGTGGTGATCGCTTCGAGGAAAAGATCTTCAAGGGCCCACTGGCGCGGATGACGCGCGAGGCCTTGAACTACATCCAGCGCAACTACCTGCGCGAGACGGTCATCAAGCATCCGGATCGCGCCGAGGCCACACGGGTCTGGAATTTCCCCTACGCCGCCATCGAGGAGGCATTGGTCAACGCGGTCTACCATCGGTCTTACGAAGAGCGCGAGCCCATTGAGGTGCGCATCGGCAACGAAGAACTGGTCATCTTGAGCTTCCCCGGCCCGGATCGCTCGATCCGGCTGGAGGACTTCCAGGCAGGGCGTATTGTCAGCCGCCGCTACCGCAACCGGCGAATTGGGGAGTTTCTCAAGGAACTGGAGATGACCGAAGGGCGCTCCACCGGCATCCCGAAAATCCTGAAGGAAATGGCGGCCAACGGCTCGCCCGCGCCGCTGTTCGAGACGGACGACG
>ERZ761603.3091-NODE-3091-length-10885-cov-9.627978_pt1 | contig 10885 bp, 9 predicted proteins | sample MGYA00511879_ERZ761603 | MGnify/ENA primary metagenome ERZ761603 (study PRJEB28899, sample SAMN02850040) | bioreactor sludge metagenome | biome: EBPR Sludge; feature: EBPR Bioreactor; material: flocular biomat | place: Australia: Thorneside Wastwater Treatment...
GACGTCAGCGAGATGAACGGGATGAAGCGGTTGCGGCCGGAGCCGCGGCGCGCGGAGCTGCCGCGGGCGCGTCGGCCGGTCCCACGGCTTTCGCCGTGCGGCTCAGCAGCGCGAGCATGTTCTCAAAGGCCTGGATGTTGGACGCGCTGCGGAACAGCCCGGTGCAGATCTGCAGGCGGACGTTGTTCATCAGCTCCTCGAAATACTTGTAGGCCTCGCCCTTGTATTCGACCAGCGGATCCTTCTGGCCGTAGCTGCGCAGGCCGATGGAGCGGCGCAGCTCCTCCATCTCGGTGAGATGCTCCTGCCAGTGGTGGTCGATGGCGTTGATGACGACGTAGCGCTCCAGCGCGCCGAGCGCCTCGGGAATCTCGACGGATTCCTTGACGGCGTAGGCCTGCTTCACGCGCTCGAGGATCTGCGCGGCGAGGGGCTCGATCTTGTCGCCCTGCAGCTCGTCGGCCTTCAGGCCGATGGGGAAATGGGAATTGATCCAGCCGGTGAGCGTCTCGAGATCGGTCTGGGCGGGTGCGGTCTTGCCCTCGAAGCCGGCGACCTCGAGGCGCAGCATGATCTCTTCCTCGATCTGCTCGAAGATGATGGCCTTGGGGCGGTCGGCGTGGATGGCGGCGTTGCGGATGCCGTAGATGACCTCGCGCTGCTGGTTGAGCACGTCGTCGTATTGGAGCAGGCGTTTGCGCTGGGAGAAGTTCTGCTGCTCGACCTTCTTCTGCGCGCTCTCGATGGAGCGGTTGAGCCACGGGTGCTCGAGTTCCTCGCCCTCCTTCATGGAGCCCTCCATCAGGCGGGAGGCCAGGTTGCCCTGGAGGAAGAGGCGCATGAGGTTGTCCTCGAGCGAGAGGAAGAACTTCGTCGTGCCCGGGTCGCCCTGGCGCGAGCAGCGGCCGCGCAACTGGCGGTCGATGCGGCGCGACTCGTGGCGCTCGGTGCCGATGACGTAGAGGCCGCCGAGTTCGCGCACGCCCTCGCCCAGCTTGATGTCGGTGCCGCGGCCGGCCATGTTCGTTGCGATCGTGACGGCGCCGCGGAGGCCGGCGCGGGAAACGATCTCGGCTTCCTGCTGGTGGAACTTGGCGTTCAGCACCGTGTGCACGACGCCGGCGCGCTTGAGCATGCGGGAAAGCACCTCGGAGGACTCGACGGACACGGTGCCGACCAACACGGGCTGGCCGCGACGGTTGGCCTCTTCGATCTCCCTCACGACCGCGTTGTATTTGTCGCGGCGGGTTTTGAAAATGGAATCGTTCTTGTCGATGCGGATGGACGGCTTGTTGGTCGGGATGACCTGCACCGACAGCCGGTAGATGTCGTGAAACTCGGCCGCCTCGGTTTCCGCGGTGCCAGTCATGCCGGCGAGTTTCTCGTAGAGGCGGAAGTAATTCTGGATCGTGACGGTGGCGTAGGTGCGCGTCTCGCGCTCGATGTTCACGCCCTCCTTGGCCTCGATCGCCTGATGGAGACCGTCTGACCAACGGCGGCCCGGCATGACGCGGCCGGTGTTCTCGTCCACGATCATGACCTTGCCTTCCTGCACGACGTATTCGACGTCGCGCTCGTAAAGCGAATAGGCGCGCAGGAGCTGCGAGATGGCGTGGATGCCCTCGGAGACCTCGGCGTAGCGGTTCTGCGAGGCCAGCTTCTTCTCCTCGCGCTGCTCGGGCGTGAAACCGGCGGCCTTGTCGAGTTCGGAAAACTCGGTCGCGAGGTCGGGCAGCACGAAGGCGTCGGGATTGTCGGGGCGGAGCTTGCGCCGGCCGATCTCGGTGAGGTCGGCCTGGTGCTGGCGCTCGTCGATGACGTAGCACAGCTCCTCTTTCAGGCGGAAGAGCTCCACCTTCTGGAAATCGGAGTGCATGTCCGTCTCGGTCTTGTCGAGGAGCTTGCGCCAGTCGGGATTCTCCATGAGCCGCAGCAGCAGCTTGTTCTTGGGATTGCCGAGCTTCACCTGCAGGAGCTTGCGGCCGGCCTGCGCGCGGTCGTCCGCGGACAAATCGCTCTTTTCGAGCATCTCCTTGGCCTCGGCCACGATTTTGTTGCAGAGCCGGGTCTGGTCGTTGACCAGCCGGTCCACCGAGGGGCGGAGGGCGGTGAAGGGCTGCTCGCGCTCGATGGGGGCCGGGCCGGAGATGATCAGCGGCGTGCGCGCCTCGTCCACGAGGATCGAGTCGATCTCGTCCACGATGCAATACCAGTGGTCGCGCTGGACCTGGTCTTCCTTGCGCGTGGCCATGCCGTTGTCGCGGAGGTAGTCGAAACCGTATTCCGAGGCCGTGCCGTAGGTGATGTCGCGGCCATACATCTCGCGGCGGACACTGGAAGGCATCGACTGCTGGATGCAGCCCACGGACACACCGAGAAAATTATACAGGTGCCCCATCCACTCGGAGTCGCGGCGGGCGAGGTAGTCGTTGACGGTGACGAGCTGGGAATTACGGCCGGTGAGGGCGTTGAGATAGAGCGGGAGCGTGGCGACGAGGGTCTTGCCCTCGCCGGTGGCCATCTCGGAGATCCGGCCCTGATGCAGGGCCATGCCGCCGATGAGCTGCACGTCGAAATGGACCATGTCCCAGGTCAGCTCGTGGTCGCAGACGCTGATCTTGCGTCCTTGGAGCCGGCGGGCGGCGTTTTTGACCGTGGCAAAGGCTTCGGGCAGGATCTGGTCGAGGGTCTCGCCGTTTTTCAGGCGGGCGCGGAACTCGTCGGTCTTGGCGCGAAGCTGGTCGTCGGTCAGCGATTGGTAGGACTGCTCGAGCTCGTTGATGCGCGCGACCACCGGGCGGCATTTGTCGATGAACTTCTTATAGTGCCGGCCGGCGAATCGTTTGAACAGGAAAGAGAGCATGAAGGGGTCGAGACCATACGCGCGCATGGGGGCTTGGCAAATGACAAATGCCGGGCATCGTGGCGGGCATTTTCAGGCATTTGCGCGGGTTTTGCATGAATTTGCCAAACTTGCACGCGACCTGCTAAGCCTTTTCACCGTTCCATGTCTTCCCCCGATTCCTCCCCTGCCACCGGCTTTTTCAAGCCGTATGACACGCGCGAGTTTTTCGACGAGATGCTGCAGTCGGACGGAGGCATCCGGCCCCACTACCGCCGGTTTCTCCAGCGCCTCGACAGCCTGAGTCCGGCGGAGTTCAAGGCCCGGCAGGAAGCCGTGGACCTGTCGTTCCTGCGCCAAGGCATCACCTTCAACGTCTATGGCGACGCCAAGGGCAGCGAACGCATTTTCCCCTTCGACCTCGTGCCGCGCATCATCCCGGCGCGCGAATGGGAGCACCTGGAGGCCGGGCTCATCCAGCGCATCACCGCCCTCAACCTGTTTCTCCACGACATCTACCACGACCAGCACATCCTGAACGACGGCACCATCCCCGCCCAATATGTGCTCTCGGCGCGGCATTTTCGCCGGGAATTCGTGAACTTTCAGGTGCCGCGCGACACCTACATCCACATCTGCGGCACCGACATCATCCGCGACAACGACGGTCGCTACCTCGTGCTGGAGGACAACGCCCGCTGCCCTTCCGGGGTCAGTTACGTGCTGGAGAACCGCCGCGCGCTCAAGCGCACCTTCCCGCGCAGCTTCGAGGCCATCGGCGTCCGGCCGGTCGAGCAATATCCCAACGAACTGGTGACCGTGCTGCAACACGTCGCCCCTCCGGGGGTCGCGGATCCGACGGTCGTCCTGCTCACGCCCGGCGCTTACAATTCGGCCTACTTCGAGCACACCTACCTCGCGCGGCAGATGGGCATCGAAATCGTCGAGGGCCGCGACCTTTTCGTGCGCGACCAGCACGTGTTCATGCGCACGACCAAGGGCCTGCAGCCCGTCCACGTAATCTACCGGCGCATCGATGACGATTTTCTTGATCCCACCGTCTTCCGCCGCGACTCCGCGCTGGGCGTGCCGGGTCTCGTCAACGCCGTCCGCGCCGGCAATGTCTCGCTCGCCAATTCCATCGGCACGGGCGTCGCCGACGACAAGGTCATCTACCGCTTTGTCCCCGCGATGATCAAATACTACCTCGACCAGGAGCCCATCCTGCCGAACGTGGACACCTATCTCGCCAACGAGGAATCCGACCGCCGCTACATCCTGGAGCATATCGAGGAACTGGTGGTGAAGGCGGCCAACGAGGCCGGCGGCTACGGCATGCTCATCGGGCCGCACGCCACCAAGGCCGAGTGCGACGAGTTTCGCCGCCGCGTCGCCGCCGAGCCGCGCAACTACATCGCCCAGCCGGTGATCAGCCTTTCGCGTCACCCCACCTACTGCGACGGCGAATTCGCCGGCCGGCACATCGACCTGCGCCCCTTCATCCTCTACGGCGAAAAACCCGTCATCATTCCCGGCGGCCTCACCCGCGTCGCGCTGCGCGCCGGCTCGCTGGTCGTCAACTCCTCCCAGGGCGGCGGCAGCAAGGACACCTGGGTCCTCTACGGAGACGAGTAAACTACCATGCTGAGCCGAGTTGCCAACGGACTTTACTGGATGAGCCGCTACGTCGAGCGGGCGGAGAACACCGCGCGCCTCGTGGACGTGAACCTCCAGCTCGTGCTCAACCTGCGCAATCTGGACGACAGCACGCTCGCGGGCCACTGGGTGCCCATCGTGCAAAGCACCGGCGACGAGGAGCTGTTTGCCCAACTCTACCCGAAGGCGAGCGGACAGAACGTCACCGAGTTCTTCATCTTTCAGGGCGCCAATCCCAATTCCATCGTCTCGGCCGTCGGGCAGGCGCGGGAAAACGCCCGCACCGTGCGCGACCAGATCACCGTTGAATTCTGGGAAGCGCTCAACCGGCTCTACCTTTTCCTGCACAGCCCGCAGGCCCGCCGGCAATGGGAGGAGAACCCGGGCGAATTTTTCAGCGATGTCCGCAACGGCTCGCTGCTCCTGCAGGGCATGGGCGACGCCACCATCGTGCGCAACGAGGGCTGGCTCTTCATGCAGGTCGGCCGCTTCCTCGAACGGGCCGACAAGACCTCCCGCATGCTCGATGTGCGCCACGGCTCAGTCTCCGACCACGGCGGCCCGGTCGCCGACCGGCAGGCCGATGTGCTGGGCTGGTCCGCCATGCTGCGCTCCTGCAGCGCGTGGGACGCCTACAAATCCCTGCACGGCTCCGAGGTGCAGCCCCTGCAGGTCGCGGAATTTCTCATGCTGTCCGAAGACTTTCCCCGCTCCGTGCGCTTCTGCGTGCACCAGTTGAACAACGCGCTCCGCCGCATCTCCGGCGTCGCCGAGGGCCGCTTCAGCAACGAAGCCGAGAAACTCGCCGGCCGGCTCCATGCCGAGCTGCAGTTCAGCGCCGCCAGCGACATCTTCTCGCCCGATCTCCACACCTACATCGACCGGCTCCAGGGCAAACTCAACGGCATCGGCGAAGCTCTCTTCCAAACCTACATCTTCCAGCCTTTCCAGACCGGCTCCGAAAACGAATGGCGCCAGCAGGAAGAGCAACAGCAGCAACAAGCCGCGCGGCCCGCCGTCAGGTTTCCCTCCGCCTCCGCCCGCGCATGAAACTCTCGGTTTTCCACCGCACGCATTACCGCTATGCCGTGCCGGTGCAGGACAGCTACAACGAGGCGCGCCTGCAGCCGTCGGACACGCCGGACCAGCAGCGCCACAGTTTCCTGCTAAAGGTCCTCCCACCCACCCGGCTCACGCATTACGCGGATTTCTACCAGAACTGCGTGCACATGTTTGAGCTCTCGCGCGCCCACACCGAACTCACCGTCGAGGCCAGCTCCGTGGTCACCACCAGCAACGCCCCGGGCCTGCCCGAGGACGCCGCCCTCGTCCCCTTCACCGCCCTGGCCGGCAGCGGCGACACCGAGCGTTGCTACGATTTTCTGCAGCCCAGCGCCTTTGTGAACAGCGACCTGGCCGTCTGGCGGCTGGCGCTCGACCTGACCGCCGGTGAAACCGACGCCTGGCAGGCTGCGCTGAAGCTCATGCGCTGGATCAATCGCGAATTCAGCTACGAACCCGCCTCCACGCACGTCCACACCACGATGAAGGAATCCTTGGAGATGCGCAAAGGCGTGTGCCAGGATTTCGCCCATGTGATGCTCGGGCTCTGCCGCGCCATCAAGCTCCCGGCACGCTACGTCAGCGGCTATCTCTACAACGGTCCCGCCGAACAACTCAAAGGCGCGCAGGCCAGCCATGCGTGGGTCGAGGTCTGGCTGCCCGGCCACGGCTGGCGCGGGCTGGACCCGACGAACAACCAGCAGGTGAACAACCACTACATCAAGATCGGCGCCGGCCGCGATTACGCCGATGTGCCACCGCTGAAAGGCACCTACCGGGGCACGCAGGAACGCGTGCTGTCGGTGGATGTGCAGGTGACCCTGCTGGACCCCGCCGCCACCGTCGCGCCGGCCGTCAACCTCAGATCTGCGTCCTGAAGTAGGCGATCGTGCGCCGGAGTCCTTCCTCCAGCGGCACTGCCGGCGCCCACTTGAGGTGTTTTTGCGCCAGCGTGATGTCCGGCCGGCGCTGCCTGGGGTCGTCGGCGGGCAGCGGCTTGTGGACGATCTTCGATTTGCCGCCCACCAGCTTGAGCGTGAGCTCGGCCAGTTGCAGCATCGTGAACTCACCGGGATTGCCGATGTTGATGGGTCCGACCGTCTCGGTCTGGTTCATCAACCGCACGAAGCCCTCGATGAGGTCGTCCACATAGCAGAAGGAGCGCGTCTGGGTGCCGTCGCCATAGATGGTGATGTCATCGCCCTTCAGGGCCTGCACGATGAAATTCGAGACGACGCGGCCGTCGTTCGGGTGCATGCGCGGTCCGTAAGTGTTGAAGATGCGGACGACGCGGATATCCACCTTGTTTTCGCGGTGGTAGTCGAAAAACAGCGTCTCGGCGCAGCGCTTGCCCTCGTCGTAGCAGGAGCGGCGGCCGATGGGATTGACGTGACCCCAGTAGCTCTCCGGCTGCGGATGCACCTCGGGATCGCCATAAACCTCCGACGTGCTGGCCTGAAAAACGCGCGCCTTGACGCGCTTGGCGAGACCGAGGCAGTTGATGGCGCCCATCACCGAGGTCTTCGTGGTCTTGATGGGGTTGTATTGGTAGTGCGGCGGCGAGGCCGGGCAGGCGAGGTTGTAGATCTGCTCCACCTCATACTTGAAGGGATCAATCACATCGTGCCGCACGAACTCGAACTGCGGGTGCTCCAGCAGATGCGCGATGTTGGCCTTCCGCCCCGTGAACAGGTTGTCGAGGCAGATGAGTTCATGCCCGTCCTTCAGCAGACGGTCGCACAGATGGGAGCCAAGAAAACCGGCTCCGCCGGTGACAAGAATGCGCATGGCACCAACTCTGGCGGTTCAGCCTTTCCGTGCAAGGTAAAGGAATCCGGGGTAGTCGGGCCCGGCGCTCACATCCGGCCGCACGGCTGCGAGCCGGCAACCACCGGCCGCCAGGGCACGCTCGACCCGCTCCCGGCCCACAGGGTGAATCTCCATCGCCGGACGACCCACCAGCCAACGGTTCACGCCCCGCCAAAACGCCCGGCGCGCCCGCTCGCAGCCCAGCGGCAACCGCACGCGCCGGTCTTCCGCCGGCAGTTGAATCAAGACCCAGCCCCCCGGCCGGCACACACGTCCGAACTCCGGCAAAAAACCCAATGACGCCGCGGGGGACAGGTGCTGCAGAACCAGATGGCTGTAAACGATGCCAAACATGTTGTCCGGAAACATGCGCAAGTCCGCCCGCTCATTGAGGCGATACTGCACTCCGGTCACCTCCGCGGAAGCCTGGCTCGCCAGATCGAGCATGGAGGGAGCCACATCCAGGCCGACGACCTGCGGGAAATGCTGCCGCAGGCCAAGCGTCAGCCGCCCCACCCCGCAGCCAAAATCCAGCGCCGGGCCCTCTGGCAGCGGCTCGCCAGCCGCCTGTCGCGCCCAGTCCAGATGCTCCTGCACGGTGACCCGGCCCGTGGCGTAGAACCCCGCAAGGTCGATCCCTTCCCGCCGGTAATCAGGCTGGGTGAGCACGGCCCAGTAAGGCTCCGTTTCCGCGTAACGTCGCCAGTGCCGCCGGGCATGCCACAGCCCGAGCCAACGCCACGGATTCATCCGCCCGCCTTTCGGGCCCCGTCGCCCGCCTCATACCGGCTGATCCACGCCCGGTGCCAGAGGCCGAAATCCCCGGCCTCGATGTGCGCCCGGGCCTGCGCCATGAGGTCGAGGTAGAAATGCAGGTTGTGCAGCGTGAGCAGGGTGCAGCTCAGGATCTCGCCCGCCACGGTCAGGTGCCGCAGGTAGGCGCGGGAAAACTGCGTGGTGTAATTGACGATCTCCTCCGCAATGGGCCGGGCATCGGCCCGGAAGCGCTCATTGCGCAGGTTGATCGGCCCGTCGGGCGTGAAAGCCAGGCCGTTGCGCGCCACGCGCGAGGGCAGCACGCAGTCGAACATGTCCACGCCCAGCGCGATCATCTTCAACAACTGCGGCGGCGTGCCGAGGCCCATCGTGTAACGCGGCTTGTGCACCGGCATGAACGGCGTGGTCGCGCCGACCTGTTTCAGCATTTCCGGCTCGGGCTCGCCCACGCTCACGCCGCCAACGGCATAGCCCGGAAAATCCAGCGCCGCGAGCGATTCGGCGGCCTCGCGCCGCAGGTCGTCGAAGGTCGAGCCCTGCACGATGGCAAACACATGATGTCCGGCCGCGAGGAACCCGCTGTCCTGCGCGATCTGCCGGCATTGCTGCGCCCAGAGATAGCTGCGGGCGACGGCCTCCGCGCAGGCCTCGCGTTCACAGGGCCAGGGCGGACATTCGTCGATGACCATGGCGATGTCGCTGCCGAGGTTTTGCTGGATGCCCATGACCTCCTTGGGGCCGAGGAAGAGCTTGGCCCCGTCGAGGTGGGACTGAAATTCGATGCCGTCGTCCCGCAGCTTGCGGAGCTTCGCCAGCGAGAAGACCTGAAATCCGCCGCTGTCGGTCAGGATGGGTCCATCCCAGCCCATGAACTGATGCAGCCCGCCCAGATCGCGAATCAGCTCCGAGGTCGGGCGCAAGTTCAGGTGGTAGGTGTTGCCGAGGATAATCTGCGCCCCGATCTCCTTCAGGTGCGCGGGCGTCAGCGCCTTGACCGTGCCCTGGGTGCCTACCGGCATGAAGATCGGGGTCTCCACGACCCCGTGCCGGGTCTGCAACCGGCCGCGGCGGGCGGCCGTGGCCGGGTCGGTTTTGAGCAATTGGAAAGACATCCCCTGAACATCCAACATCCCGCGCCCAACATCCAATCCAGAATTCAAGGAACCCGCACCCACCCCCGCGCTTGACCAGCGCGGCAAACTGCGAGCTAATCGCCGGTTAAACGGCGTGCTCCTCGTCATCGACAACTTCGACTCGTTCACCTTCAACCTCGTCCAATACTTCGGGCAATTGGGCGTGGCGCAGCGTGTTTTCCGCAACAACGAGATCACCCCGGCGGAGGCGCTCGCCCTGAATCCCGACCGCGTGCTCATCTCCCCCGGCCCCTGCTCGCCCGCCGAGGCCGGCGTCTCGCTCGACATGATCGCCGCCTTTGCCGGCAAAAAGCCCATCTTCGGCGTGTGCCTCGGCCACCAGTCGGTCGGTCATCATTTCGGCGGCCGGGTCGTGCGCGCCGACCGGCTCATGCACGGCAAGACCTCTCCTATCCGCCACCGCAATACGGATGTGTTTCGCGGCCTGCCGCAGGATTTCAAGGCCACCCGCTATCACTCCCTGCTCGTGGAGCGCGCCACCCTGCCCGACTGTCTCGAAATCACCGCCGAGACCGCCGAGGGCGAGATCATGGGCCTCCGCCACAAAAGCCTCCCCATCTGGGGCGTCCAGTTTCACCCCGAGTCCATCGCCACCGAAAACGGCATGAACATCCTCAAAAACTTTTTGTCGCTTAACTGAGCCCATCCCATGCGCTGCCCCAAGTGCACCTCCATTGAAGACAAAGTGGTCGATTCCCGCATCTCGCGCGAAGGTGGCACCATCCGCCGCCGCCGCGAGTGCCTCGAGTGCGGCCACCGCTACAGCACGCTGGAAGCGCTGCTGCGCGACGGCATGATCGTCGTCAAGCGCGACGGCCGCCGCGAGGACTTCGACCGCGCCAAGCTCGTCAACGCCGTTCGCGCCGCCTGCCACAAGCGCCCCATCGACCTCGAGCAGATCACCATGCTGGTGGACGACGTCATCGACGCGCTGGAGGCCCAGTTCGAGGGCGACATCCCCTCCAGCGGCATCGGCGAGGCCGTCATGCAGCGCCTGCGCACCATCGACCAGGTCGCCCACGTCCGTTTCGCGAGCGTTTACAAGGAATTCCGCGACGTCGCGGAATTCATGCAGGAGATCAACAATCTCCCGAAGCCGAAACCATGAGGCCCGGCCGCGACGACCTGCGGCGGCTGCATTTCATCAACGCGCTGTTCGCGCACGTCACCGGCCACGACCTCTATCTGGCCGAGCAGATCCGGGCGGCCATCGCCTTCAGCCTCGCGGAGCTGGAAACCCAGACGGCGGAGCACCCCGAATACGCCGCGCGCTTCGACGCCGCCTTCAACGCCGCCGCCACCAACCTGCTCACGACGGCCTTCGCCCACCTGCCCGCGCACGGTTTTTACCACTGGAATGCCGCCCACTCCCTCACCGCCGCCACCCCGCTCTTCGCCCGCGAGGAAGTCATGACCGGCCTCAAGCAACTCGCCCGCCACCGCGAGTCCACGCTGCTCATCACCAACCTGCGGCCGGCCCTGATTCCGCCGGAGAAACGCGCCACCGCCCGCCGCGTGCGCGAGTATGACGAGATGCTGGCCTTCATCCGCGAACTCGCCGCCGCCCGCACCGCCCCCACCGCCA
>ERZ761603.3095-NODE-3095-length-10875-cov-71.961183_pt1 | contig 10875 bp, 8 predicted proteins | sample MGYA00511879_ERZ761603 | MGnify/ENA primary metagenome ERZ761603 (study PRJEB28899, sample SAMN02850040) | bioreactor sludge metagenome | biome: EBPR Sludge; feature: EBPR Bioreactor; material: flocular biomat | place: Australia: Thorneside Wastwater Treatment...
GGCAGAGCCGGCGTAGGGCGGTGGGGTGGCCAAGCATCAAGGCAGCGAGCAAGGCGGCCGCTGGTCAATCACCGTGCTGTCGCTGCGTAATTGGCTTTCCCGTTGCGCTCAGCGGACGATGTGATTCTTTAAAGAGCACACGGGAATGCCAGTCGGTTTGGTCTGCTGATCTTGGGGTCGTAACCGAATGAGTTTGAGTGTCAGAACTGACCTCGTTTTCGTCACGCCGGCCATGATTCGCGGCGGGAGAAGCACGGTGCGATCATGTCTTGGTCTAGCTCTTGTGTTGGCGCTGCTGGGCAGCGTGCATGCGCAAAGCGTGTACCGGTGGACGGATCAGCAGGGCCGGGTTCATTACAGCGATGCGCCTTCAGACACCGTCAACGCGACAGTGATCGAGTGTCCCCCGCCGCCAACGCCCCAACAGCTAGAAGACGCGCAGCAGCGAATACGCCGCGAGCAACAGGCCCTGACGGAAATGCAGGCGCGGCGAAGCGCCGCCGACCGCCAGGAAGGGGTCATCCCGCCGCGCGCGCTCGGTCCTCTGCCAGCAAACGAGACCTCCGGGTACATGCGTACGCGTGGCACCGGCGTCAGCTGCGAGTGGCGCCCCGAGCGATCGCCTGCCTACGCCTACCGCTTCTCGCTCGCTCTCCAGGTTCACGACGACGTGCCGGTTGGCGCTTTCATTGAAGCGGAGTTCGAGAACCCGCCCGACGAAGCGCATCCGCTGCTGGCGACGGCGGTGATCGATGTCAGTGGGCCCGGGCAGGTCAAGGTGGTCGATGTTTTCCTGCTCACACCGCTGGTCGACACCATCCGCTGCGGAAACCACCGCGTTACCGTCCGCCTCTATCGGAGCAGGCAATCAAGGGAACTGCTAGGTACTCATCAGCAGCTGATCCAGTCGCGTTTCGACTCTGCCCTGTGGACCGCTCTCGGGAAGAACGCCTTCGACTACCTGCAGCGGAATGGTCATGTGTGCCCCTACCCGTGACCGAACACTCGTCTTGAGATCGCTTTAGCCAAGCTCGCTCAACCAGACGAAGCGGGTAGCGGAGTCCGTGGTCAGGGCACTCGCACGGATCTCCTGCAAGGCCGACCGTTGAGCGCGGAAGGACCTGGGTGCGGCGGCGATCAGGCACTGACGCTTGAGACCACATGGCGGGCGCTTCGGTAGTACACTCCGCACCTCGAAACGCCAACGCGCCAGGCTGCGGCCAGTGCTGCCGACCGGGACGCCTGCAGGGATGCACAGGCACCCCGGTACAGCGCCGGGGCGGTCTGATGGAGAAATCAGCGTAATGACTTACACCGCAGAATCGATCGCTGTCCTCAAGGGGCTGGAGCCGGTGCGCCATCGTCCCGGGATGTACACGCGCACCGATTGCCCGCTGCACATCGTCCAGGAGGCGATCGACAACGCCGCCGACGAGGCCCTCGGTGGTTACTGCAAACGGATCGTGGTGACGCTCCACCGCGACCACTCGGTCAGCGTCGAGGACGATGGCCGCGGCATCCCGGTCGAAATCCACCCGCTTGAATTGGTGCCGACGCTCGAAGTGGTGTTCACCCGGCTGCACGCCGGCGGCAAGTTCAGCAAGGATGAGCACGACTCGGCCTACCGTTTCTCGGGAGGTTTGCACGGCGTCGGCGTTTCGGTGACCAACGCGTTGTCGACCCGCCTGGAGGTCGAGGTGGTCAGGGACGGTGCCCGTCACCGGATGGCTTTCGCCAGCGGTGCGGTGATCGAGCCGTTGCAGCGGCTTGGCGACGCGCCGAAGAAGGCCAGCGGGACCCGGCTGCGGGCCTGGCCCGACCCGGCCTTTTTCGATTCACCGCTGATCCCGCTGGCGCCGCTCGAACGCCTGCTGCGCAGCAAGGCGCTGCTGCTGCCCGGCCTGCAGGTCTCGTTGCGCGTCGAAGAGGGGGCGACGACCGACTGGTGCTTCGCCGATGGCATGCTCCAGTACTTGCGCGAGCAGCTCGACGGCGAACTCGTGGCGCCGGTCTTCAGCAGCGAGAAGTACGCCCGGAAGGGCGACGAGAACTTTCCGGTCGGCTCGGGCGCGGCCTGGGCGATCTGCTGGACGGCCGACGGCGGTCTGGCGCGCGAATCGTACGTCAACCTGATTCCGACGCCGGCTGGCGGCACGCACGAAGCCGGTCTGCGGCAGGCGGCGCTGGACGCGGTCAAGAGTTTTGCCGACCACCACGCGTTGCTGCCGAAAGGCGTCAAGCTTGCCGCCGAGGACGTCTTCTCGCGGGCCAGCTTCGTGCTGGCGGTGCGCATGCTCGACCCGTCGTTCCAGGGTCAGACCAAGGAGCGCCTGAATTCGCGCGATGCGGTGGCGCTGGTCGCGCGCATGCTGCGCGATCCGCTGGAGCTGTGGCTCAACGAGCATCCGGACGCCGCCAGGAAGGTCACCGATCTGGCCATCCGGGCGGCGCAGGCGCGCGCGCGCGCCGGCCAGAAAGTAGAGAAGCGCAAGCAGTCGGGGGTGGCGATCCTGCCTGGCAAGCTTTCCGATTGCCAGAGCGAGGACACCCGTCGCAACGAGATCTTTCTCGTCGAAGGTGACTCCGCCGGCGGCTCGGCGAAATCGGGGCGCGACAAGGAACTGCAGGCGATCCTGCCGCTGCGTGGCAAGGTGCTCAATACCTGGGAAGTCGACGCTGGCAGCCTGTTCGCCAATCGCGAGGTGCACGATATCGCCGTCGCGCTGGGGATCGATCCGCACCCGGCGAGTGCGCCCGATTCGGTGCTGGCCAACCTGCGCTACGGCAAGGTGGTGATCATGACCGATGCCGACGTCGACGGCTCGCACATCCGCGTCCTGTTGTGCACGCTGTTCTACCGCCATTTTCCCAAGCTGATCGCCAGCGGCCACCTGTATTTTGCGCAACCGCCGCTGTATCGCCTCGACGTTCCCGGGCAGGGCAAGACGCGTCCGCCACGCAAGCTCTACGCGCTGGACAGCGCCGAGCGCGAGGCGTCGATCGATCGTCTGCGACTTGAGGGAATCAAGCCGGAAACGATTGCCATTTCGCGTTTCAAGGGCCTCGGTGAAATGAATCCCGAGCAACTCTGGGAAACGACGATGTCGCCCGATACGCGTCGCCTGATGCGCATCGGCATGCCGGGCGCCGAGGCGGCGAAACCGGTGATGCAGATGTTGATGGGCAAGAGCGAGTCCGCGGGGCGGCGGGCGTGGATGGAAGATAACGGCGCCCTGATTGGCGCCGAGACTTGAGAGTGAGCTGAACGTGCGCAAGGACGACTCGACGCCAGACCTGTTCACCGAATCGCAGCCGGCGGATGTGCCGCCGCTGCCGCCAGGAGCAGGGGCCCCGCCGGCAACGGCCGCCGACGACGAAGACGACAGCATCCTGCTGCACGACTCGGCGGCGCGCGATTATCTCGAGTACGCGATCGCCGTCGTCAAGGGCCGTGCGCTGCCCGACGTCAAGGACGGGCTGAAGCCGGTACAGCGCCGGGTGCTGTTCGCCATGCGTGAACTCGGACTAACGTCCACCGCCAAGCCGGTGAAGTCGGCACGCGTCGTCGGCGACGTGATCGGCAAGTACCACCCGCATGGCGACACCTCGGCTTACGATGCGATGGTGCGGGTAGCGCAGCCGTTCATGCTGCGCTACCCGCTGGTTGACGGGCAGGGCAATTTTGGTTCGCGCGATGGCGACAACGCCGCGGCGATGCGCTACACCGAAGCGCGCCTGACCGCCATCGCCGAGTTGCTGCTCGGCGAGCTCGGCGAAGGAACGGTCGATTTCCTGCCGAATTACGACGGCTCGTTCGACGAGCCCGCCTTTCTGCCGGCACGCCTGCCGTTTGCGCTGCTCAATGGCGCTTCGGGGATCGCCGTCGGGATGGCCACCGAAATCCCGGCGCACAACCTGCGCGAGGTCGCCGCCGCGGCGATCCACAAGATCGAGCACCCGGCAGCGGGCCTCGACGAGCTGCTCGAGTACATTCCCGGACCCGACTACCCGGGTGGCGGGCAGATCATTTCTGCGCCCGGCGACATCGCCGCCGCCTACCGCAGCGGCCGTGGCAGCTTGCGCGTGCGGGCGCGCTACGAGATCGAGGAAATGGCGCGCGGCGCCTGGCAAGTGGTGTTTACCGAGTTGCCGCCTGGTGTTTCGTCGGCCAGGGTGCTCTCCGAAATCGGCGTCCTGCTCAACCCGCAGCCGAAACCCGGCAAGAAGGCGATCGAGCAGTCGGCGGCGCAGTTGAAGGCGCTGATGGCCTCGCAGCTCGACCGCGCGCGCGACGAGTCCGGCAAGGACGACGACGTTCGTCTGGTTTTCGAACCGAGCACCTCGCGCATCGACCGCAACGAGTTCGTGGCCTTGCTGTTGGCGCACACCAGCCTCGAGACCTCGGCGCCGATCAACCTGGTGGCGGTCGGCATCGACGGTCGGCCTTGTCAGAAGTCGCTGGTCGACCTGATCGGCGAGTGGTGCACTTTCCGGATCAGGACGGTGCACCGGCGTACCGAGTTTCGCCTGCAGAAGGCCGACGACCGGATCCACATTCTCGAAGGCCGGCACATCGTCTTCCTGAACATCGACGAAGTGATCCGCATCATTCGCCAATCCGACGAACCGAAAGCGGCGCTGATCGCCCGCTTCACGCTGTCCGATCGGCAGGCCGAGGACATCCTCGAAATCCGCCTGCGCCAGCTGGCGCGGCTGGAGGGAATCCGCATCGAGCAGGAGCTGGCCAAGCTGCGCGGCGAGCGCGAGGGATTGCTCAAGCTGCTCGGCAGCGACGCGCTGCTGCGGCGGCAGGTGATCCGTGAAATCAGGGCCGACGCCGAGAAGCACGGCGATGCGCGGCGGACGATGATCGAGACCGCGGTGACCTCTTCCCGCTCGGAAGTGGCGGCTGTCGCCGACGAACCGGTGACGGTGATCATTTCAGAGAAGGGCTGGGCGCGCGTCCGGCAGGGGCATGGCCTGGACCTCTCGGGGGTGGCCTTCAAGGACGGCGACCGCGCCGGCTCGGCGCAGGAGTGTCGCTCGGTGGACTCGCTGGTGATCGTCTCGACCGAGGGACGTGCGTTCACCGTCGCCGTTGCCAGTCTCCCCGATGGTCGCGGCATGGGGGCGCCGCTGTCGTCCTTCGTCGAACTCGGCGCCGGCAGGATCGCGCAGGTGCTGACCGGTCGACCCGAGGACCCGCTGCTGGTCGCCAAGACCTCGGGCTACGGCTTCATTTGCTGTTACGGCGACCTGCTGTCGCGGCAGAAGGCCGGCAAAGCGTTCGTCAGCGTCGAAGAAGGTGCGACCATCCTGCCGCTGCTCAGGCTCGCCGGGCACGATCACCTCGCCGCGCTGTCGGAAGACGGCCGCTTGTTGATCTTTCCGCTCGACCAGATGAAGCGCTTGAGCAGCGGCAAGGGTGTTCAGATCATCGGCCTGCGCGAGGGCGAGTCGCTGCGCGCGGTCGTTGTCACGCGGGGCGCGCGGGTGACGATCAAGGGAACGCTGCGCAGCCGTACCAAGACGCTGCTCTCCGAAGATCGGCATTGCGGCCTGCGGGCACGCCGCGGTTCGCCGGTGGGACAGATCAGCAATGTGACGCTGGTCGCGCATCCCGAATGATGATTGCCGAAACGCCGCCGTTCCGATCGAGCGCGCCGGGCGCGTTTTCCGCCGGACTTTGCCTGCCAGGGAGAGAGCTTGATGACTTGCCGAATACCGAATCCGATCAGCAGAACTGCCGTCGCCTGCGCGTTGGCCTTCTGCGGCGCACCGGTGGTCGCCGAACAGGTGGGCTGCGTGACCACCGAATGGAAGCTGATCGGTTCGAACCACAAGGTCTGCGTCGACAGTTTCTCGGACCCGAAAGTGCCGGGGGTGACCTGTCACGTCAGCCAGGCGAGAACCGGCGGGGTCAGCGGTTCCTTCGGTCTGGCGCAGGACCCCTCTCAATTCTCGCTGGCGTGCCGGCAGACCGGCCCGATCACGCTGCCGGCCAAGCTTCCGAAGGAGGCGACGGTATTCGCCGAAGACACCTCGATCCTGTTCAAGGAGACCCGCGTGATCCGGATGTGGGACGCGGCCAACAATACCCTGGTGTATCTGGCGATCAGCCGCAAACTGATCGACGGCGCCCCGGCGAACAGTATTTCGACTGTGCCGGTGATGCCCTGGGGAGGACGCTGAGCATGCGCCGATGGCATCGCATCGGCAGCCGTTGGAGCGCTGCTCGATGGTGCTGAACGGGGCCGGCCGGCCCGAGTGCGACGTCGCCGGTCTCGGACAGGTGTTCACCCCGGCGGCGGTCGTCGACCTGATGCTGACGCTGGTGCGCAATTGCGGCCGGGTGCTCGAGCCGGCGTGCGGCGACGGCGCTTTCCTGCAGCATTTCCCTTTCGCACTGGGAATCGAGATCGACCCGCGACATGCACCGGCGGGGGCGCGGGTGATGGATTTCTTCGAGCTGCCGGAGCGTGAATTGTTCGCCACGATCATCGGCAACCCGCCGTACGTGCGCTATCAGGACATCGCTGTCGCGACGCGAGCGAACACCCGGGGCAGCGTTCTCGACGGGCGCGCCAACCTCTATCTTTTCTTCATCGAGAAGTGCTTGCGCCATCTCGCGCCGGGTGGCGAACTGGTGTTCATCACACCGCGTGACTTCCTGAAGGCAACTTCGGCGGTGCCGCTCAACCGGTTGCTCCATGCGGCCGGGACGATCACCGATTTCGTCGATCTCGGCGACTCGCGGCTGTTTGACGACGCGACGCCGAACTGCGCGATCTGGCGTTTTGAACGCGACAACTTTTCGCGCCTGACGCGCTGCGCCACGCAGGGTTTCGCCGACGGCCTGGCCGGGCTGGGCAGGCTGCAGTGGGAGGAGCGTCATTTCGTCGAAAGCGCCGGCCACCTGCTGTTTACCCGCGGCGACTATGGCTTGCATCTGGCCGACATCGCCTTCGTCAAGGTCGGTGCGGTGTCCGGCGCCGACGACCTGTACGCCAGTGCATGCTACGGCAACCGCAGCTTTGTCTGCTCGGCGACGGTGAGCACCGGCGACACCCGGCGGATGCTGTGGTGCGAACCTGGGGAGCCGGCGCCGGCAGCGCTGCGACCACACAAGGAACGCCTGATCGCGCGCCGGATAAGGTCTTTCGACGAGTCCAACTGGTGGCACTGGGGGCGTGGTTACCACCAGTCGCCACAGCCGCGGGTGTATGTGAACAGCAAGACCCGCCGCCCGCAGCCGTTCTTCGTGCACCCGTGCACACATTACGACGGGGCGGTGCTGGCGATTTTCCCTCGCGACCCGGCGGTCGACGTGCGCCAACTCGCGGCGGCGCTGAACGGTGTCGACTGGGCCGATCTTGGCTTCGTTTGCGATGGCCGCTTCCTCTTCGCCCAGCGCAGCCTCGAGCAGACGCCGCTGCCCGAGTCGTTTCGCGCGTTCCTGCCCGGCGGCGGTGTAAGATCGTAAACCGGGCCACCGAGTCTGCTGCCGCCGGAGCAGCTTTCGCCACCGCGCATTCCGCGGCGCAGCCCGCTGGCAACGGGAAGGAGATAAGCCCATGGTTCCCCACCTGACAACCGCCCTCAAGGGTCCACTGCTCGAGATCGAAAGCCGTTTCCTCGACGCCTTGCCGGAAATCGAACGCTGGCTGCGCGGGCAGTGGCAGGAGCATACGCCGCCCTTTTACGGCTCGGTCGACCTGCGCAATGCCGGCTTCAAGCTGGCGCCCGTGGATATGAATCTCTTTCCTGGCGGTTTCAACAATCTCGACGCCACTTTCCTGCCGCTGTGCGTGCAGGCGGCGGTGACGGCGATCGACAAGATTTGCCCGGATGCCAGGAGGTTGCTGCTGATTCCAGAGAATCACACGCGCAACCTGTTCTATCTGCAGAACGTCGCGCAGCTGGCGGCGATCCTGCGTCTGACCGGCCTCGAAGTGCGCCTTGGCTCGCTGTCGCCGGAGGTCGATCGGCCGACACCGGTTGAGTTGCCGGACGGCACGACGCTGCTGCTCGAGCCGCTGGTCCGCCATCAGTACCGGCTTGGCCTGGCGGGCTTCGAGCCTTGTGCGATCCTGCTCAACAACGATCTTTCCGGCGGTATTCCGACGATCCTGCAGAATCTCGACGAGCAGTTCGTTCTGCCGCCGCTGCACGCCGGCTGGGCGGTGCGCCGCAAGTCGAACCACTTTGCCGCCTACGACCAGGTCGCGGGCGATTTTGCCCGGCTGGTCGGCATCGACCCCTGGCGGATCAATCCCTACTTCTCGGTATGCGAGGCGGTCAATTTTCACGACCGCCAGGGTGAGGAATGCCTGGCCGCCAACGTCGATGCCGTACTCGGGTTGATCCGCGAGAAGTACCAGCAGTACGCCATCGATGAGACGCCGTACGTGGTCGTAAAGGCCGACGCCGGCACCTACGGGATGGGTGTGATGACGGTCAAGGATGCCTCGCAGGTGGTTGCCCTGAATCGCAAGCAGCGCAACAAGATGTCGGTCATCAAGGAGGGGATGACCGTTTCGCAGGTGATCATCCAGGAGGGCGTGCACACCTACGAGCAGGTCGGCAGCGGCGCGCAGGCCGGAGTCGCCGAGCCCGTGGTGTACATGATCGACCGCTTTGTCGTCGGTGGCTTCTATCGTGTGCATGGCGGGCGCGGCCGGGACGAAAACCTGAACGCGCCGGGGATGCACTTCGAGCCGCTGGCTTTCGAGACCAGCTGTTCGCTGCCCGATCAGTGCCAGAATCCGGATGCCGCTCCGAACCGCTTCTACGCCTACGGTGTGGTTGCCCGCCTGGCGCAGCTCGCCGCCTCGCTCGAACTCGAACGCACCGCCCCACTGCCGGAGCACCTGATATGCGCATAGCGTTTATTGTCGATCCGCTGCCGTCGCTGAAGGCCTACAAGGACACCAGCATTGCGCTGATGCGCGCCGCGCAGGCCGCCGGGCACGCGATCTGGGTGGTGCAGCAGCGAGCGATTCACTGGTCGGCGCTGCATGGCGTGTGTGCCGAAGCGGTGCATCTGGAAATGCTCACCGACGACCACGACTGGTTCGTCGAGGTCGATCGCCACGTCGTCGCGCTGCGCGATTTCGCCGCCGTGCTGATGCGCAAGGATCCGCCTTTCGACGCCGAATACGTCACCACCACCTGGCTGCTAGAACGTGCCGAGGCCGAGGGTGCGCGCGTCTTCAATCGGCCGCGGGCGCTGCGGGATCATTCCGAGAAGTTGTCGGTCGCCGAGTTCGCGCAGTTTGGCGTGCCGGGCGTGGTCGCCCGCGACCCGGCCCTGATCCACGCCTTCGTAGACGTCGAGCGCGACACCATCCTGAAACCGCTCGACGGCATGGGCGGCAGCGAGATCTTTCGCGTTCGTCATGATGACCCTAACCGCAACGTGATCGTCGAAACGCTGACCCACAATGGTGCGCGAACGATCATGGCGCAGCGCTACATTCCCGAGATCGCCGACGGCGACAAGCGGATCCTGATCGTCGGCGGTGAAGTCGTTCCCTACTGTCTGGCGCGAATTCCCAAAGCCGGCGAAACGCGCGGCAATCTGGCGGCTGGCGGCCGCGGCGTGGCGCGCGAGTTGACCGCCCGCGACCGGGAAATTGCCGGTACCCTGGCGCCGGTGCTGGCGGCCCGTGGCCTGCTGCTGGTCGGTCTCGACGTGATCGGCGACTGGCTGACCGAGATCAATGTCACCAGCCCGACGTGCATCGTCGAGATCGCCGAGCAGACCGGTTACGACGCCGCCGAACTGTTCGTCGTCGCGCTGGAACGTGCGTGCGCGGCCGCCGCCTAGTTCTGCTGCTCGTTCTGGTCTGGGGTCTGGCCGCCTGCGGCAAGGCGCCGCTGCATCAGCAGCAAGCTTTCGTCTTCGGTACCCGTGTCGAAGTGTTGATTGCCGGGTTGCCGGAGGCGGTGGCGCGTCCGGCAACCGCCGCCGTGCTGCGCGAGTTCGACCGCCTGCATCGCAGCTACCACGCCTGGCAGCCGTCCGAGCTGAGCGTGCTGAATCAATCCATCGCCACCGGTAGACAACAAGCGGTGACGTCCGAGATGGCTGCCCTGATCGGCGAAGCGCAGCGTCTGGCGAGCGCCAGCGAAGGCCTTTTCGACCCCGGCATCGGTCGCCTGATCGGCCTCTGGGGCTTTCAGTCCGACGACCTGCCGGCGGCGCTTCCCGATGCCGGCGCGCTGGCCGCGTGGCGATCTGTCCGGCCGGGAATCGCCGACCTGCAGGTCGAAGGCACCGAGATCAGCAGTCGCCAGCGCGAGGTGGCACTCGATTTTGGCGGTTACCTCAAGGGCGTTGCCCTCGACCGTGCGGCGAGCATCCTGAAGGCGCAGGGGGTCGATAACGCCTTGATCAACATCGGCGGCAATGTCCTGGCGCTGGGCAGCAAGAACGGCCAGCGCTGGCGGGTCGGCATCCAGCATCCGCGGCAGCCGGGTCCACTGGCGACGCTCGAACTCGACGACGGCGAGGCGGTCGGCACTTCGGGCGACTACCAACGTTATTTCGAGGTCGACGGCCGCCGCTACTGTCATCTGCTTGACCCGCGCAGCGGTCGGCCGGTGATGCATACCCAGGCCTTGACCGTGCTGGTCACCGCACGCCTTGCCGCCGGGACGCTTTCCGATGTCGCCTCCAAACCATTGTTCATTACTGGCGGCGATTGGCCGCGTCTGGCGCGTCAGTTGCAAGTCGAGCACGTCCTGCGGGTCGACGCTGACGGGCGCGTGCAGGTCAGCCGCGCCCTGCACACCCGTCTTGAGTACGCCGGCGGTCAGCCGAAGTCGCTTGAAGTCATTCCCTGATCTGCTGCGCGCCGCCGCGGGTTGTTC